>Ga0081539_10006533_pt1 | contig 11123 bp, 10 predicted proteins | sample TabmetS4T2R2_FD_71023 | JGI IMG/M metagenome (GOLD analysis project Ga0081539, IMG submission 71023) | Tabebuia heterophylla rhizosphere microbial communities from the University of Puerto Rico - S4T2R2 | ecosystem: Host-associated > Plants > Roots > Rhizosphere ... | reverse complement strand
CTCCTTCAGGGCGCTGGCGCAGCTCGCTGCACGGGCGGCGCTGCTGAAGCGTGCGTCGATCCGATCGAGACCGGACCATTGGGCCTGCCCGCCATGTCGCATGACTACCTTGGGCAGCGCTTCGCGGAACAGCTCCACGCGTTCCTCCAGATGCCGTCCCGCTGCGGCCGCGCCAGGGCCGCTGGCGGTGCCGACGACTTGCGCGACCAGCAGCACCGCCAGCACGCGATTGCCGGCTGCCACTGGTCGCTCGCCTGTCAGGAACTCCTCGACCAGATCCGCAACCCTGTCCACATCGCCCATCCAGACCGGATGGTCGCGACCCGGAAGCTCCACCAGGCGCGCGTCCTTGAGAAGGCGTGCAAGCTCCCGGCTATTATGCACTTCCACATGCGCGTCCTCGGTCCTGTGCAGCAGAAGCGTCGGCGCGGCGACGGCCGGCAATGCTTCCCGAACATCGATCGAAGTGCGCGTCCGCGCCTGGGCGAGCGCGGCTGTCGGGCTTGCCGAAAGGCGCTCCAGGCGCGCCCACCAGTCCACGAAGGCGCGGTCGTTGGCCCGGCCCGGGGCGAAGCGGGCAAGCGCGGCTCCGGTTCCCCACGAGGTTTCGGTCGCCTCGGCATGCGCTCGCGGCGCTTTCGCGTCTGCCGCCGTGTTCCGCCCGCTGGCATAGCCGCCATGCAGGACCAGCGCGCGCGTTCGCTCCGGATATGTCGCGGCAAACAGCACTGCCTGGGCGGCGCCCTCCGATGCGCCCAGAAGCGCCGCGCGGCCGCAGCCAGTGGCATCCATGACGGCGCGGATGTCGTCCATTCTCGCCTGCAGATTGGGCACGGCGCGCGGGTCCGCCCTATCGCTCAGGCCCGTTCCGCACGGGTCGAACAGGATCAGCCGGCAGAAGGCCGACAGTCGCTTCACAAGGCGGCTATAGCCCGGATCCTCCCACAGGATTTCGAGGTTTGACGGAAAGCCCGGCACAAGGACGAGGTCGAGCGCGCCATGGCCGACCACCTGATAGGCAATCGCTATCGCTCCGTTTCTGACGTACCGGGTGACGGTTTTCCCCACTTGTCTGCCCCACGACCGCGTGCCGGTCATCGTAGCAGGATTCCCGAAAATTCCGCAGCCGTTGGTTCCATTCGTCTCGAACCAGCCCCGAATGACGCCGATCCCGTCGCGATATGTCGGCGCGGCGCTTTTCGGCACATCGTGCCGAAACTTCCCTTGCGTCGCTTTCCGCCGTTGCAAATAAATTATGTTCGCCTAATTTGGCCGGCGATGACGCCGCAGGATATATCCAAGCTCATTGTCCGCACCTCGATGAAGGATCGGGCGGCGTTCGACGTCCTTTACCGGCAAACCAGCGCGAAACTCTTCGGTGTCTGCCTGCGTGTCTTGAACGATCGGGCCGAGGCCGAAGAGGCGCTGCAGGAGGTCTACGTCAAGATTTGGACGAAGGCCGACCGTTTCGCCGTGTCGGATTTGAGCCCCATCTCGTGGCTGGTGGCGGTCGCGCGCAATCACGCGATCGATCGCATCAGGGCGCGCAAGCAGGCAACGGCCGAGCTCGACGCTGCCCTGGACGTGGCCGATCCTTCGCCGGGGCCGGAGGCGGCGGCGGTGGCCGGCGACGAGAAGGAGCGCGTCCACCACTGCCTCGAGGAACTGGATAAAGACCGGGCGGCGGCGGTCCGGGGCGCATATCTCAAGGGAGAGAGCTATGCCGAGCTGGCGGCGCGCTTCAGCGTGCCGCTCAACACCATGCGGACCTGGCTGCGGCGCAGCCTGATGAAATTGAAAGAGTGCCTCGAACGATGAGCCTCGTGGAAGACAGCGGACCGGAACCCGGAGGCGACGACATCGTCGCCGCCGAGTATGTTCTGGGTGTGCTGCCCGCGGACGAACGGGCCGCCGCCGCCCGCCGCATCGACATCGACGCCGCCTTCGCGCGCCTGGTCGACCAATGGGAAGTCTGGTTCGCGCCGATGGCCGCCGTCTACGAGCCGGTCGAGGCGCCGGCCGCCGTCAAGACCGCCATCGACCGGCGGCTGTTCGCGGCCGGCTCTGCGCCTCGGGGCGCCTCGCCACAGGCCGCCCCCGGCGCCGGCTTTTGGTCGAGCCTCGCCTTCTGGCGCGGCCTGGCGGTTGCCGCCCTTGCCGCGCTGGCGATCTACATCGCCGTCCCGTTCATCACCCCGCCGACCGCGGCGCCGCAGCTCGTCGCTTCGCTCGCTGCCGAGGGCAGCGACGTGCGCTACCTCGCCGTCTATGACGCCGCGCGCGGCGAGGTGGCGCTCTCCCGCGTCTCCGGCGAACGCGGCGAGGGCCGCGACTTCGAGCTGTGGATGATCGAGGGCCAGAACGCGCCCGTCTCGATGGGCGTCATCCCGACAGGAGACGCGGTCCACCTGCCGGTTGCAGATGTCACCAAGGCCAAGCTCGATGCCGGCGCCGTGCTCGCTGTCAGCCTGGAGCCGACGGGCGGCTCGCCGACCGGTCAGCCGACCGGCCCGGTCGTCGCCGCGGGTGATCTCAGGTCGATCTTCTAAGGTAAGTTAAAGCTTACGATCTGCCACGTTGGTGCCCCGTTTCCCGTCCTGAACCTGTCGAAGAAACGGGGTAGGGTGGGAGCACGCCGACCGAATTTGTCGGACTCACATCCTGTTTCGGTATCGCTATCCCGACCGAAGGGAGCTCTCCGGCGATCCTCGCGGAAATCTGGTTCCTTTGCGCCGGTCTTTGTCGGAATGATCGGCACGCAGAGAGCTGTGAATAGATCCTCGTGCGTGGTTCGGCCATTCCTCGGATAAGTCGTTGAACGCCAACGAGCTATTTTTAATTCACACCTTTGCCGGCAAGTTTTTTGTCCACGCCCGCAAGCAACGCCGGGCCAACTCCGAATCGCCGCTGGGCGGAAATCACCACATACAGATACGGGGCGGCGCGAGATCAGTTTCAGGAAAAATAAAAATAAATGAAGAGGTTACGGAGCGGTTGGCGAAACTCCCGCTGTTCTTGGCCCGTGTCATGGTTCGTCCCACCCAGGGAAAGAAGCAACCACGGAGTTTGGAACATGCGCAAATTGTCTTCGATCCTGCTTGCCGGCGCTGTCGCGCTTTCGGCCTTGGGCGCCATCGCCTATGCCGGGAACCCGATGGTCGGCGGCGCACCCATGTACGCCAACAAGAACATCGTCGAAAACGCAGTGAATTCAAAGGATCATACCACCCTCGTCGCCGCGGTGACGGCCGCCGGCCTGGTCGAGACGCTGCAGGGCCCCGGCCCGTTCACCGTCTTCGCGCCGGTCAACTCGGCCTTCGATGCGCTGCCGGCCGGCACCGTCGAGACGCTGCTCAAGCCCGAGAACAAGGACAAGCTGGTTAAGATACTGACTTGTCACGTTATTTCGGCGAAGGCCATGTCCGCCGACGTGATGAAGATGGTCCAGGACGACGGCGGCATGCACAAGGTCAAGACCGTCGGCGGCTGCGAGCTGACCCTCAAGGCCGAGGACGGGAAGGTCACCGTCTGGGATGAGAACGGCAACGGCGCCACGGTCACGATCGCCGATGTCGAGCAGTCGAACGGCGTCATCCACGTCATCGACAAGGTCCTGCTCCCGAAGATGTAAGCCTTTTCAAACGGTTGCGCGGTCCACAACGTCCCTTCTTGCGCCGCGCAACCGACTCTGCGCCCCCCTTGCCGCACCTCTTCCTGCGGCCCAGGCGGGGCGCTTTTTCTTGCCGGCGCGCCTCAATTGAATGTGATCCGAAGTAACAAACACGTCGTCGGCGACGAACAAGGGACGAGTGTTTTCTGGACAACTGGCTGGCGTCACGGGCTTTTGATTTCGACGTGCCGGCAAGTGTTGCAAGATGGATGACGGGAGGAACGAGATCATGAAGCGTCGCGATTTCCTTTATGGCGGCACAGCCGCCGCCGCGGTCCTCGGCGTGGCCGCCCTGTGGCGAACGGGAGCGAGCGTGCCGGCGCAGGCCGAGACCTTCGAGATCACCAAGACCGAGGAGGAATGGAAGGCGATCCTGACGCCGGAGCAGTTCGCCGTCCTGCGCAAGGAAGATACCGAATATCCCGGAACCAGCCCCTTGCTGCACGAGAAGCGCAAGGGCGCCTTCAACTGCGCCGGTTGCGACCTGCCGCTCTATTCCTCTGAAACCAAATATGATTCCGGCACGGGATGGCCAAGCTTCTGGGAAGCTCTGCCGAACGCAGTCGCCTCCAAGCTTGACAAGTCGCTGATGATGGAGCGGATCGAGTGCCATTGCCGCCGCTGCGGTGGCCATCTCGGCCACATCTTCGATGACGGCCCGCCGCCGACCGGCATGCGCCACTGCATCAACGGCCTTGCGCTGAACTTCAGGCCGGCCAGCGCGGCCTGAAGCCTCGCTTTCCTTCAGTGCCCACCGCCTCCGCCGCCGGCCTCACGCGGCTTGCGCACCAGCATGGCAAGTGCTCCGAGCGCGGTGAACAGCAGGGTCAGCAGGTAGAAGACGTCCATGAACGACATGGTCCAGGCCTGCTGGTGCGCCATGTTGGTCAGCGCTGAGATGGCCGCCGTGCCGCCATCCAGCCCGTGCGACTGGTAGTTCCGCGTCATGTTGGAGACCATCTGCTCCGCCTCTGCGTCGCCCCAGCGCACATGCTCGGCGAGCCGCTCGAAGTGGAAGGCATTGCGGTCCGTGAGCACGGTGTTGATGACGGCCAGGCCCACCGCGCCGCCGAGGTTGCGGGTCAGGTTGAACAGGCCCGACGCGTTCTTCAACCGGTCCGGTGACAGCGTCCCCAGCGCCACGTTGTTGATGGGCACCATGCACAGCATCAGCGAGACGCCGCGCAGGATCTGCGGCACCAGGATCTCGTAGAAGTCCCAGTCTGCGGTGAGGTAGGTCATGCGCCACGTGCCCGCGGCGAAGCCCAGGAAGCCGATCATCATCATGACGCGCAGGTCCATCTTGCGCGACAGAATGCCGGCCACCGGCGCAGTGAGGAACATCGCCAGGCCGCTGACGAACAGCGCCTCGCCGATCATGAACGAATCGTAACCGCGGATGCGCCCCAGGAAGAGCGGGTAGAGATAGGTGAGACCATAGAGGCCGATGCCCAGGCAGAAGGAGAACAGCGAGCCGAAGGCGAAGTTGACGTTCTTGAAGGCGCGCAGGTCGACGATCGGCTCCTCGACCTTGAAGACGCGCCAGAAGAAGACGATCGCGCCGACCACCATGACGATCGCGAAGATGAAGACGTACTCGTCCTGCAGCCAATCATTGTTGGGGCCTTCCTCCAGCACGTATTCGAGCGAGCCGAGGAATGCTGCCATGCCGATCAGGCCCCACCAGTCGAACTTCTTCATGAGCGCGTGGTTGGGCTTGTCGAAGTCGATGAGCGACCAGGCCGCGGCCGCGACGATCACGCCGGGGAAGACGTTGACCAGGAACAGCCAGTGCCAGGAGAAAGCGTCGGTCAGATAGCCGCCCACGGTCGGGCCGATGGTCGGCGCCAGCGTTGCGACAAGGCCGATCATCGGCGAGACGATTGGACGCTTCGACGGCGGGAAGATGGTGAAGGCTGCCGCAAAGACCGATGGGATCATGCCGCCGCCGATGAAACCCTGGATCGCGCGATAGACAATCATCTGCTCTATGTTCGTCGCTGTTGCGCAGAGAGCGCTTGCCAGCGTGAAGCCGGCCGCAGAGATCGTGAAGAGCACGCGGGTGGAGAGGAGCCGGCCGAGGAAGCCCGACAGCGGAATCATAATGACTTCCGCAATCAGATAGGCGGTCTGCACCCAGGAGATCTCGTCGGCGCTGGCGCTCAAACCCGCCTGAATTTCCTTCAGCGAAGCCGAGACGATCTGGATATCCAGAATGGCCATGAACATGCCGAAAACCATCGCGAGGAAGGCGATGATCCTGCGTGTAGGCATGGCGTCTGCTGCCGGCGCCGGCCGGGCGCCGATCGTTGCTGTGGCGGTTGCCATGGCGAACCTCCCGGGCCGCGGCCCTTAGTGGGCAGCGGCCACTGTGGCGGCAGGCGCGGTGCGGCTGTCGACGTCGACGATGACCGAGAGCCCGGCGCGTAGCTTGCCGCTCTTCAAGACAGCCTCCGGCACGTCGATGCGCACCGGCACGCGCTGCACGACCTTGGTGAAGTTGCCGGTCGCGTTTTCCGGCGGCAGCAGCGAGAACATCGCGCCCGACGCAGGCGCCAGCGACGAGACCGTGCCTTCGAACTCCTCCTCGCTGGACAAGGCGTCGACCGAGATCCGGACCTTCTCGCCGGGCACGATTTTGGCGAGTTGCGTCTCCTTGAAGTTGGCGACGATATAGAGCTTGTCGAGCGGCACGACGACGGCGAGCTTCTGGCCGGGCGAGATCATGTCGCCAGGCTGAACCGACAAATTACCGACGACGCCGTCATAAGGTGCGCGTAGCACCGTGAACGAAAGGTCGCGCGCGGCCCTGTCACGGGCGAGCTCGAGCGTCCTGAGCGAGCTCTCGGCCTCGGCATACTGCGCCTGCAGCACGCCGATATTGGCCTGAGCGCTTGCAATTTGCGCGTCGGCGCCGGTGACGGCCGCCTTGGCCTGGTCGAGCGCTGTCTGCGCGTCGTCGAGCTGGGCCTGAGTGCCGACCTTGGTCTTCACGAGCTGGGCCGCGCGACCGGTCGCGCGCTCGGCATTCTCTGCGGCAGCCTGGGCCGAAACCCTCTGCGCCTCAGCCTGCTGCAGCGTCGCCTTCGCCGCCTCGATCTGGGCGTTGATGCGCTCCAGCGTCTTGTTCTGCGTGGCGATCTGCGCCTGTGTCTGGTCGAGAGCGATCTTGTAGTCGCCGTCATCCATGAAGATCAGCGGCTGGCCGGCCTTTACGTGATCGTTCTCGATGACCGGAACGGTGCCGACATAGCCGGAGATCTTCGGAGAGACGAACGACATGTCCACCTGCACATAGGCGTCGTCGGTCGAAACCATGAAGCGTCCGTCTGTCCAATATCGATAGCCGTACCAGCCTCCAGCGCCGAGCAGCCCGAGCCCGATGATCGGCATGAGCAGCGAACGGACAGAACGTTTCTTCCTTGCCGGGGCCTGCAGGGTCGTCGGTTCGACTGTCGACGGACCCGGGATCGTTGCAGGAGCGGGGGCGGGCGCCTCGACCGCTGGCGCTTGCTTTTCCGTCTCCGGCACGATCTTTGGGAACGGGCGAACTTCCGAGCCCGGCTGGTTGGCGACAGACGATATTACGGGTTGGGCGGAGGATTGACCGGACATGAAGGGCAAAATCCGTGTGAATTGAACTGAACCGTTCGGTTCGAAATTGACATAGCGCACGGAATGGGCCATATCAAGAGGAAATCGAACCAAGTGGTTCGAATTATCTTCGAGGAGCTGATGACTACTGACAATCCGGCGATCCGGGCCGACCAGCAGGATATGTTGGAAAGTCTGCGTCGCGGTCGACCGGCCGCAGGCCAAGACCCCGCCAAGCGCAAGCAGATCATCGATGGCGCTCGCCGCGTCTTTATCGAGATGGGCTTCGACGCTGCTTCGATGAACGACATCACGCGAGCGGCCGGCGTCTCGAAAGGTACGATCTACGTCTACTTCAACAACAAAGAAGAGTTGTTCGAGTGCCTCATCGAGGAAGAGCGCAAGCAGATGTTCAGCGACATGTTCGCCGCCCTGGAGCAGGGCGGCGAGCTGCGCGAGACGCTTATCCGCTACGGCATGGCGTTCGCGACGAAGATCACATCGGACAAGGTGATCATGGCGCAGCGCACCGTGATCGGCATTTGCGAGCGCATTCCCGAGCTTGGCGCGCGTTTCTACGAACGCGGTCCAATGCAGGGGCATACGAAGCTAACGGCTTTCTTGAAAAGTGCTGCGGAGAAAGGCCTGCTTGAGGTCGGCGACATCGGTCTCGCGGCCTATCAGCTCGCCGATCTGTGCCTGAGCGGCTACCACAGGCAGCGTCTGTTCGGCTACAGGGCCGAGGCCCCGTCGCAGGATGAAATCCGCGCGACGGTCTCGGCTGGCGTCGACGTGTTCCTGAAGGCCTATGGGACGCAGAAAGCAGCGGAGCCGCGTCAGGCCGAAACTGCCTGAGCGATAGCCTCGCGCAGCGTTTCGATCCCCTCGCCTTTTTCCGATGAGGTGGACAGCACGGCCGGGTAAGCGGCGGGCCGTTTGCCGATCTTGATCGTCGTCTCGTCGAGGAGCTTCGCTGCCGCGGCCGGCTTGATCTTGTCGAGCTTGGTGAGCACGAGCTGATAGGACACCGCGGCCTTGTCGAGCAGGTCCATCACCTCTTCGTCGTTCTTCTTGATGCCGTGGCGCGCATCGATCAGCAGGTACACACGTTTCAGTGTCACGCGGCCTTTGAGATAGTCGAAGACCAGCTTCGTCCAGTTGTCGACCTGATCTTTCGGCGCTTGCGCATAGCCGTAGCCCGGCATGTCGACCAGCGCGAAGGGAGGCAGGTCGCCGGCCGCGCCCGAATAGCCGTCCGGCACGAAAAAGTTCAGCTCCTGTGTTCGGCCAGGCGTGTTCGACGTGCGCGCCAGCCCATTCTGGCCGGTGAGCGCGTTGATGAGGGATGACTTGCCGACATTGGAGCGCCCGGCAAAGGCGATCTCCGGCGGCCCCTCCGGCGGCAGGAATTTCATGACCGGAACACCACGGATGAACGTCCATGGCCGGGCAAACAGATCAAACAACGCAGTTCCGCCTTCTCTCAGATTCACGTCGCAGCCTCAAGCCTGGCGATCTCGGAGCCGCGAATGGCGTCCAGGTTGCGCGTGATCTTGTCGACCGGCCAGTCCCACCAGGCGACGGCCAGAAGCCGCCGTACCGTGCCGGCGTCGAAGCGGACCTTGACGACCTTGGCAGGATCGCCCGCTACGACGGAGTAAGGCGGCACGTCGCGGCTCACCACTGATCGCGCCGCGACGATCGAGCCATCGCCGATGCTGATGCCCGGCAGGATCACCGCGTCCATGCCGATCCACACGTCGTTGCCGATCACTGTGTCGCCGCGCAATTCCTTGCTCCAGGTCTTGGGGTCGAAGCCCTCCTCCCATCCATGGCCGAAGATGTTGAAGGGATAGGTGGAAAAACCCGACATCGCATGGTTCGCGCCATTCATGATGAAGCGCGCCCCCTCGGTGATCGCGCAGAACTTGCCGATAATCAGCTTGTCGCCGATGAACGGGTAGTGGTGCAACACGCAACGCTCTGCGAACTTGTCCGGGCCGAGCGGGTCGTCGTAGTAGGTGAAATCTCCGATCTCGATATTCGGCGCATCGACCAGCGGCTTCAGAAAACCGACGCGCGGATGCATCTGAATTGGATGCTTGATGGCTGGGTTCGGACCTTGCATGACCGGTCTCCCCGATATGTCTTCGGAAGACCAGTCTATAGCCGGCGACAGCGGCACTGGAAACGCCTTGATCTCCCTGCAAAATGGGGTCCCGCGATTTTCGCCGCAGGACCCCCGTGCCGAGACGGCTCCCCAATCTGGCAGTCAAACTGCCAATCAAAAAGATACGGGAAGGGGAGCCAAGAGTTTCAACCGGAGAGAAATTTTCGTTCAGCCTCGGAAGGCGGACCATGGCGACCGTGCGCAACGAGGGTGATTTCCGCCGGGCTTTCGCCGAGCTGATCGACGTCTACTACCAGCTATTCCTCGCCGAGCCTGTGCTGCGCGACATCTGGTCGGCAGCGCAAGCCGACAAGGCGCTGCGCAACGTGCAGCTTTTCGAAAGCCGTAGAAACGGGGCGCTCGTCGCCGATGGGCTCAAACGGTTGCGGCCGGACGCCGATCCTGCCGCGGTGGAACGCTCGGCATTCGTCGTAATGCATCTCGGCGAGGAAACGATGCGGCCTCGCCGTCTCGGTCGACCGCACTAAAGGCACGGCATTGGTCGAGCTCTATAAACGCATGGCGATTGCCGAACTCGGTCGCTAAAAACCCCACAAACAGAAAGGCCCGCGCATGGCGGGCCCTCGACATCGTCTATTCGGCTGGCGACGGTTTTCGTCGGAACAGCCCAGTCAAATTATCCCAAAGCTCAATCTTGGCGCCCTGCCGCTTCATGATGACACCCTGCTGGATGATCGAGAGCAGGTTGTTCCAGGCCCAGTAGATGACGAGGCCCGCCGGGAACGACGCCAGCATGAAGGTGAAAATCAGCGGCATCCAGTTGAAGATCATCGCCTGCGTCGGGTCCGGCGGCGTCGGGTTCATGCGCATCTGCAGGAACATGGTCACCCCCATGATCAGCGGCCATACGCCGATGTGCAGATATTGCGGCACCACGAACGGCAAGAGGCCGAACAGGTTGAACAGCGAGGTCGGGTCGGGCGCCGCCAGGTCCTGGATCCAGCCGAAGAACGGCGCGTGCCGCATCTCGATCGTGACGTAGAGCACCTTGTAGAGCGCGAAGAACACCGGAATCTGGATCAGCACCGGCCAGCAGCCGGCCAGCGGATTGATTTTCTCCGTCTTGTAGAGCTCCATCATCGCCTGCTGCTGCTTCATCTTGTCGTCCGCGTATTTCTCGCGGATTTCCAGCATCTTCGGCTGCATCTTCTTCATGTTCGCCATGGACTTGTAGGATTTGTTGGCGAGTGGGAAGAAGACCGCCTTGACGAGGACGGTGGTGGCCAGGATAGCCAGGCCGAAATTGCCGAGCAGCTTGTAGAGGTTGTCGATCAGCCAGAACATCGGCTTGGTGATGAAGTAGAACCAGCCCCAGTCGATCAGAAGGTCGAACTGGCGGATGTTGTACTCTTTCTCGTAGGCATTGATCTTGCCCACTTCCTTGGCGCCGGCGAAGACCAGCGTGTCGACAGTCTGCGACTGGCCCGGCGCGACGGCGATCGGATCGGTCAGGAAGTCGGACTGATAGCGCGGCCGGTTGTTGTCGTCGAAGAAGGAGAACGTGGGCTGGAACGTCAGCTTGCTCATCGGCACCAGCGCCGCCGCCCAGTATTTGTCGGTGATGCCGAGCCATCCGTCGGTCGACTTGCCGGGCTTGACCTGTTTTTCCTCTTCGATCTTCGAATATTTGATCTCGCTGAGGCCTTCCTCGCCGGTCACGCCGATCAA
>Ga0081539_10006532_pt1 | contig 11123 bp, 5 predicted proteins | sample TabmetS4T2R2_FD_71023 | JGI IMG/M metagenome (GOLD analysis project Ga0081539, IMG submission 71023) | Tabebuia heterophylla rhizosphere microbial communities from the University of Puerto Rico - S4T2R2 | ecosystem: Host-associated > Plants > Roots > Rhizosphere ... | reverse complement strand
GCCAGGTGCAATGGCTGCTGATCAAGCGCGATGACGATGCAGCACGCGATGCGGAGGCGGACGACCTGCTGGAGGTGCCCGCGTCGAAAGCCCGACCGTCGAAGAAGCGTGCTGCGACGAAAGCGGTTCGCGCTGCTGCGGCCGCGCGCGCCGGCAGCCGCAGGGCCTCAGCGCGCTGGCGTACCCGCGCGCTGGGGCTGGAAGGCGCGCGCGACACGGCCTATCCCCGCGACTTCAAGCCACAGCTGACCGATCACCGCGACAGTGCCCCGGACGGCGAACGCTGGCTGCATGAGATCAAGTGGGATGGCTATCGGCTGCTGGCCGACCTGCACGAAGGACAGGTGAAGCTCCGTTCGCGCAACGGCCTGGACTGGACGGCCGACTTCCCCGAAGTGGCGCAGGCGGTGCAGGCTCTGCCGGTGGATGATGCGCGCCTGGACGGCGAGCTGGTGGTGCTGGACAAGCAGGGGCGCAGCGACTTCCCCGCGCTGCAGCGGGTGATCGACGGCAGTTCGAAGCAGCCACTGCGCTATATCGTGTTCGACCTGCCCGGCGTGGCCGGCACGGACATCAGTCGTGCACCGTTGCTGGAACGCAAGGCGCTGCTGAAGGATCTCATCGGGCCCGCGCCGGGCATCCTGGCGTTCAGCGAACACGTGATCGACCATGGACCGCAGGTGTTCGACGCCAGCGGCAAGGCCGGTTTCGAAGGCATCGTCAGCAAACAGGTGGATGCCCCGTACGTGAACACCCGTGCACGCAGCTGGGTGAAGGTGAAGCACGAGGACACCGAGGAGTTCGTGATTGTCGGCCACACTGCACCCAAGGGTTCACGGGTAGGATTTGGCTCGCTTCTGCTGGCGGCGCCGGACAAGGGAGGGCTGCGTTACGTGGGACGGGTCGGCACCGGTTTCGACGATGACAGCCTTCGCGCGCTGTCCCAGGCCTTGCAGCCATTGGCAGTGACGGCGCCGGTGCTGCAGCTGCCGGCACACGTCCCGTTCCGCGCGGCGAGCGTGCGCTGGGTCAAACCGGTGGCGGTGGCCGAGGTGGCCTTCCGTGGCTGGGGCAAGGAAGGCCTGCTGCGCCAGGCCAGCTTCAAGCGGCTGCGCAGCGACAAGCAGAAAGAGGACCTGGGCGTGGACGCAGTAGAGGCCGACGCCGGGTCTGGGGTCCAGATCACGCATCCCGAGCGGGTCGTGTATCCCAGGCAGAAGCTGCGCAAGGGTGACGTGGCCGACTACTACCGGCGCATGGCACGCTGGATCCTTCCTGAAATCGCCGGCCGGCCGCTGTCACTGCTGCGCTGCCCGGATGGCGTCGGCAAGGCCTGCTTCTTCCAGAAACACCATGGCCCCGGGCTGGGCGACGCCGTGCATGCGGTGCCGCTGCAGCAGAAAAGCGGCCGCGAGGATTATGTCTACATCGACGATGCGCGGGGCCTGCTGCAACTGGTGCAGATGAATACCCTGGAGCTGCATCCGTGGGGCGCGACCGTGGCCGATCCCGAGCATCCCGATCGCCTGGTGTTCGATCTCGATCCCGGCGAAGGGGTGAGCTGGGCACAGGTGAAAGCCGCCGCGCGCGATGTCCGTGACCACCTGCAGGAGGTCGGCCTGGAGAGCTTCGTGCGGCTGTCCGGTGGCAAGGGCGTGCATGTGGTGGTGCCGCTGCAGCCCAAGGGCGACTGGGAACAGGCCAAGGCGTTCTGCGAGGCGTTTGCGCGGGCGATGGCGGAGCGGGCACCGGACCGCTACGTGGCGACCATGAGCAAGGCCAAGCGTGGTGGCGTCATCTTCATCGACTGGCTGCGCAACACGCGCGGCGCCACCAGCGTGTGCTCCTGGTCGCTGCGTGCGCGCGACAGTGCCGGCGTAGCGGTGCCGCTGCGCTGGGAAGAGCTGGCCCGGGTTAGAGCGGCCGATGCGTTCCCTATGGAAAAGGCGCTGGCCCGCGCCAAACGGCTGGACAGTGACCCATGGCAGGGCATCGCGCAGGTGAAGCAGACGCTGCCGTCGCTGAAACGGTAGTGCCGGCCGCCGGCCGGCCACTGCAGGTGGGAGGTTGCCGGCCAGCGGCCGGCACTCCCTGCAGGCGCTCAGCGCGGGTCGCGCGAGGGGCGGCGGCCGAACCACCAGCCAACCAGCAGCTGCAACGGCAGCGATGCCAGCAGCGCAATGACGAACCAGAACGGGAAATCCGCGCCCGTGGTCCACATCGCGTAGCCGCAGCCCAGCGCGATCAGCGACCAGATCGAGAATCCGTGCGAACGCGGCCAGCAGGGCGCGTAGTAGGTGGCAAAGGCGATACCCGCGATGCCGCCGAGCACGCTGAAGGCGAGATCCCAGCCCAGCTGCACGCTGTTGTCGCCAGGCGCCATGCCCAGCAGTGGCGGCAGCCAGCCGGCGACGCTGCTGACCAGTGCAAGCGACAGCACGCCACCGATCAGGGCAACGATGGACAGGAACAGGATCTTGAGCATGGCGGGCATGCGCGCATTGTACGGCTGCCACAGAGTGCCCGCGTTGCCGGCCAGCGGCCGGCACTACCGAACCGCCTGGGTTTGCGGGCCAGCGGCCGGCACTACCGAACCGCCTTGGGTTTGCCGGCCAGCGGCCGGCACTACCGATGAATCGGCATGGCCGCCGCGTCCGTGGGAGAGGGGGACGGAGCGACGGCGGCCATGCACGGAGGGTCAGGCAGCGAAGTCCAGTACGACGCGGCCTTCGATGGTGCCGGCATGCATGCGTGCGAACACGTCGTTGATGTTCTCCAGGCGGTCGGTGCTGACCGTGGCCGCGACCTTGCCTTCGGCGGCGAACTGCAGCGATTCCTGCAGGTCCAGACGGGTGCCGACGATCGAGCCGCGCACGGTGATGCCATTGAGCACCATGCCGAAGATGTCCAGCGGGAAGTTGCCGGGTGGCAGGCCATTGAGCGACACGGTGCCGCCACGGCGGACCATGCCCAGCGCCTGCTCGAACGCCTTGGGCGATACCGCCGTGACCAGGGCGCCATGTGCACCGCCGATCTCCTTCTTCAGGAACGCAGCCGGATCGGTGCTGCGCGCGTTGACGGTGACCTGCGCGCCCAGCTGCCGCGCCAGCGCCAGCTTGCTGTCGTCCACGTCCACGGCGGCGACGTTCAGGCCCATCGCGCGGGCGTACTGCACCGCCATGTGGCCCAGGCCGCCGATGCCGGAGATCGCCACCCAGTCACCGGGCTTGGTGTCGGTGACCTTCAGGCCCTTGTAGACGGTCACGCCGGCGCACAGCACCGGCGCGATCTCGACAAAGCCCACTTCCTTCGGAAGCAGGCCGACATAGTTGGCATCGGCCAGTGCGTACTCGGCGAAGCCGCCGTTGACCGAGTAGCCGGTGTTGCGCTGCGTCTCGCACAGCGTTTCCCAGCCACCCAGGCAGTGTTCGCAATGGCCACACGCCGAGTACAACCAGGGGATGCCGACCCTGTCGCCTTCCTTGACGTGCCCAACCCCGCCACCCACGGCCACGACGTGCCCCACGCCCTCGTGACCGGGGATGAACGGCGGGTTCGGTTTCACCGGCCAGTCGCCCTCGGCGGCGTGCAGGTCGGTGTGGCAGACGCCACAGGCCTCGATCCTGACCAGCACCTCGCCCGCCCCCGGGCGCGGTACCAGGACTTCCTCGATCACCAGTGGCTTGCCGAACTCACGCACGACAGCGGCCTTCATGGTCGAATTCATGTTCGGATCTCCGTAGTGCGCTTGCCCACAGAATGACGCCGGCGCGAGGCCGGCGCTTTGATCACGATCAAACCTTTGAAGATCCGAGCGCCGGGTTCAGCTGGCCAGGACCGACGCTTCGCGGGCCAGGCGCTCGATGGCGTCCCAGTCGCGGGTCTGCAGCAGCGCCGGGGTGGTCAGCCACGAGCCGCCCACGCACAGTACGTTGGGCAGGTGCAGGAACTGCGGCGCAGTCTGCGCGCTGATGCCGCCGGTCGGGCAGAACCGCACCTCGGAGAACGGGCCGTGCCAGGCCGCCAGCAGCGCGGCACCGCCGGCCTGCACGGCCGGGAAGAACTTGAACGTGTCATGGTCGTGTTCCAGGCCCAGGATCAGGTCCGAGGCCGTGGCCGCACCGGGCAGGTACGGCAGGTCGGCATCGCGCGCAGCCGCGTACAGGGCCGGCGTGGCGCCGGGGGACACCGCGAAACGCGCACCGGCCTGCTTCGCCGCCTGCATCTGCGCGGAGGTGAGCACGGTGCCGGCACCGATCACCGCGTCCGGTACGGCTTCGACCATGGCCCTGATCGCGTCCAGCGCCCGCGGCGTGCGCAGCGTCACCTCGATGACCGGCAGGCCGCCGCGGAACAATGCCTGGGCCACGTTGACCGCTTCATCCACATCGTCGGGGGTGTACACCGGGATCACCGGTGCCAGTTTCAGGACCGCGCGTACGCGCGGATCAGCGGCGGACATCGAGTTGCTCCTCGCCCATCAGGGCCAGCACGTCAGCTTCGCTGACAGGATTGAAATCGCCGGGAATGGAGTGCTTCAGCGCCCCGGCGGCCAGGCCGAAACGCACGGTGGCGTCGGCATCAAGGCCGGACAGGATGCCATGCAGGATGCCGGCCGCGAAGGCATCGCCGCCGCCGATGCGGTCGACGATGCCCTGCAGGTGACGCACCGGGGCCTGCGCGCGCGTCCCTCCGCGGCCCAGCAACAGCGCGCCCATCGCATGATGGTCCACGCTCAGCACCTGCCGCTGCGTGCATGCCATCCACTGCAGCTGCGGAAAGGCGCTGAACGCGGCCGCCGCCGCTGCGTCGACCCGCTCCACCGGGTCCGGCTGCGTGAAGCGCGTACCCAGCACGACCTCCATGTCGCGGTAGTCGGCGAACACAATGTCGGCCTGCGCGAACAGCGCGCGCAGCACCGCCTGGGCATCGCCGCCCCAGCGCTGCCAGAGGCGGGGCCGGAAATTGCCGTCGAAGGAGACGCGGACACCGGCCTGGCGTGCCGCGCGCGCCGCCGCCAGCGTGGCGGCAGCCACGTCCGGGCCCAGCGCCGGGCTGACACCGGACAGATGCAGCCACTGTGCGTCCTGCAGCAGCGCAGGCCAGTCATAGTCGGCCGCCGTGCTGCGTGCGAACGCCGAATCCGCGCGGTCATAGACCACTTCACTGGCGCGCTGCACCGCGCCGGTGGTAAGGAAATACAGCCCCATGCGGGCATCCGGCACTTCGCGCACATGCCGGGTATCGACCCCGTGCCGCCGCAGTTCGCCCAGCGCGTGCGCACCCAGCGGGTTGCCCGCCACCGCGCCGACCATCCTCACCTGATGTCCCAGCCGGGACAGCGAGACACCGACGTTGGCCTCGGCGCCGCCCACATGGACCTGCAGCTGCGGCGACTGCAGCAGCAGTTCGTGGCCGGGGGCGCCCAGGCGCAGCAACAGCTCTCCGAAACACACGATACGACCCATCTCAGCTCCTTCACGCGTGCCGCCGGCATGGGACACTGCATGGCATGTAAGTGGACCACGCAGGGGGGCGTGGCATTGACCATCGGTGTCATTCTAGACCGAAGTGGCCTTGCAGGTGCTCGATCGACATGACGAAACCATTGTCCTGCAAGCGTCTTGGAGACATTACAGATCTGTTGCGGTGCAAGATGCCCGATCCCGGTGGTGCTGCTAACGTCGGCTTTGACCAGCGGTGTCATTCCGCTACACAGCCGCGATACCAGACCTTTGGGAGAGGGAAAGGCATGCAATCTCGGATCCATGGAAAAAAGACACCGGTTACCTTGCTGGCGATGGGCGTGGCACTTGCCCTGTCGGCAAACGCGACCGCCCAGCAGCAGACCGCAACCGACCTGGACACGGTGACCGTCACCGGCTATCGCGCCAGTGTCGAGAAGGCGCTGGACATCAAGCGCGGCGAGGCCGGCGTGGTCGATGCCATCGTCGCCGAGGACATCGGCAAGTTCCCCGACCTCAACCTGGCCGAATCGCTGCAGCGCATCCCCGGCGTGGTGATCACCCGCGAGGCCGGCGAGGGGCGCAACATCTCGGTGCGCGGCCTCGGCCCGGACTTCACCCGCGTGCGCATCAACGGCATGGAAGCGCTGACCACCGTTGGCGCCGGAGACCAGAGTGGCGGCACCAACCGTGGCCGTGGTTTCGACTTCAACGTCTTCGCCTCGGACCTGTTCTCGCAGCTGCTGGTGCGCAAGACCGCCTCGGCCGACGTGGAAGAGGGATCGCTGGGTGCCACGGTCGACCTGCGCACCGCGCGCCCGTTCGACTATGACGGCTTCACCTTCGCCGCCAGCGGTCAGGCCGGCTACAACCAGATGGCTGAAAAAGCCGATCCGCGGGTGGCCGCGCTGATCTCCAACACCTTCGCCGATGGCACCTTCGGTGCCCTGCTGTCGGTGGCCTACTCCGAGCGCCAGGCGCTGGAGGAAGGCTCCAACACCGGCCGCTGGGCCAACGGCCCCAGCAACGGCAACTTCGCTGCGTCATCGCCGTTTGCCGCAGCGCGCGCCGCGGATGTCTTCCATCCGCGCTTCCCGCGCTACGTGCAGATGGAGCACGAGCAGAAGCGCCTGGGCGTGACCGGCTCGCTGCAGTGGAAGCCCAGCGACGCCACCGACGTCTCGCTGGACGTGTTGTATTCGAAGATCGATGCCACCCGCGACGAGCACTACATCGAAGCGATCTCCTTCAGCCGCGGCAGCAGCAGCACGCCGCGCCTGGTGGGCAAGCCTTCGACCGTCGTCAGGAACGGCGAGATCCGCAACGGCGCGCTGCTGTACGGTGAATTCGACAACGTCGACATCCGCTCGGAGAACCGGCACGACGAGTGGAGCACCGAGTTCAAGCAGATCAGCCTGAACGGCCAGCACCGCTTCGGCGACGACTTCACCGTGTACGGCAAGCTCGGCATCTCGCGCTCCAGGCACGAGAACCCGGTGCAGACCACCGTCATCATGGACAAGTACGACGTCAAGGACTACAGCTACGACTATCGTGGCAACAGCCGCTTCCCGATCCTCAACTACGGCATTGATCCGACCAGCCCCAATGGTTGGGAGCTGGCGGAAATCCGCCTGCGCCCGCAGTACGTGGACAACGATTTCGATACCGGGCAGATCGATTTCAACTGGAACATCAGCCCCGGCTTCCGCCTGAAGGGTGGCGTGCTGGCCAAGGACTATACGTTCAAGACCACCGAACTGCGCCGCGCCAGTGAACTGGCCGTGCCCACCTTCGCCAACGGCAGCAGGATCGTGCCGGTGGACATGGTCAGCCAGGCGGGCCTGAAGGGCATCGACGGCAATCCGTCCAACTGGGTGGTGCCGGACCTGGATGCGATCGCCGACCAGTTCGACATCTACAGCAACAGCGGCATCTACGCCGTCGCCCCCCGCGCCAACAACGTGCGCAGCGTGGAAGAGAAGGATCGCGGCGCCTACCTGATGGGCGAGTTCAGCACCGAGATCGGCGCGCTGCCGCTGTCGGGCAACTTCGGCGTGCGCTACGTGCGTACCCGGCAGTCGTCCACGGGCCTGTCTACGCTGGCCAGCGGCACCACCTCGACCACGGCCACGCGGACCTACGACGACACCCTGCCCTCGTTCAACCTGGTGGCCGAAGTCACGCCCGATTTCCTGATCCGCCTGGGGGCGGCCAAGGTCATGACGCGCCCGGGGCTGGGCAGCCTGACGCCCGGCGCAACCGTGGCCGTGGCCGGCGGTGCCCGCACCATCTCCAGCGGCAACCCCAACCTGGACCCGACACGCGCCACCAATGTCGACCTGGGCTTCGAGTGGTACTTCGCCGAAGGCGCGATGGCGGGCCTGGGCCTGTTCTACAAGGACATCGAGACCTCGGTGCAGACCCTGCGCGAGAACCGCCCGTACACCGACAGCGGCCTGCCCGCCGAACTGCTGATCGGTACCGGCGCCTCGCCCACCGACGACTTCACCTTCACCCGCCCGGTCAACACCCCCGGTGGCGAACTGTACGGCGCCGAAGCGAACTACACGCAGCCCTTCAGCTTCCTGCCGGGCAAGTGGTCGAACCTGGGCGTGCAGTTGAACTACACCTGGGTGGAATCGAAGATCCAATACATCAACGCGTCCGGCCAGCCGGTGATGAAGAACGATCTGCTGGGCCTGTCCAAGTCCTCCTGGAACGCAACCCTGTTCTATGAAGGCGAGACCTTCTCCGCCCGCGTCTCGGCCACCAACCGCGATGACTACCTCACCCAGGTTCCGGGCCAGGAAACCGGCTTCAACCTGGACGGCTACCACGGCATGACCGGCACCACGGTCATTGATGCGTCGCTCCGCTACAGGATCAGCGACCAGCTGGAACTGAGCCTGGAAGGCATCAACCTGACCAACGAAGCCTCCGACGAGTGGGTGTACTCGCCCGCGACCGGCCGCCTGCCGCTGCAGTACACCGAAACCGGCCGCCAGTTCCTGCTGGGCGTGCGCTACAAGTTCTGAGCAATGCCGGCGGCGCGCACCGGTGCGCGCCGCCGCATGTCGTGACCGCTGCTGCGCCGCAAGGTGCCGTCGTGGCATGGCCTTGCTACGGTCCGGCGGCCCACCGCCGGCCGTCGCCCGTTGAAAGGAAACGTCTTCATGCCGCACCGCACGACCTTGTTCCGCTGCCTGCTGCTGGCAGCGGCGCTGGCCGCAGGCCCCGCGACGGCCGCCGCCGATGTCCCTGCCCTGCTCTTCCACGTCGATGCCCGCCACGGCCTGCAGGCCGTGACCGCGCAGGGTGAAGCCGTACCGAACTTCCGCGACAGGGTGGCGGTGGTCGACGATGGTGCCGGTGGCAAGGCCATCCAGTGGGAAGACGACGGCGTACTGGCCTGGGACGCACCGGGCAACATCCTAGCCCAGCGCGGCACCCTCGCCTTCGACTGGCGTCCGCGCTATGCGGTGGGCGAAGCCCCGTTCGTGATCTTCCGCGTCGGCTACGCCGACCACAGCAGCTGGGACATGGCCTGGCTGCGCGTCGACTGGAACGGGCACGGTTTCGATGCCTTCGTCACCGATGCCAACCTCGCACGCACCCGCGTGTCGTTCCGCATGGACACGCCACCGCGCCCCGAGCAGTGGCTGCACCTGGCCTTCGCGTGGGATGAAGACCAGGGCGTGCGCCTGTTTGTCGACGGGCGCGAAGTGGCGCGGGCGCAGACCACCGGCGACTACGATGCGGCGCTGGACCAGCTCGGCCTTGCCGGGCGGGTGATGGCACCGTACCAGGTGCAGAGTCGCTACAACTTCCTGCGTGGGAGTGATTTCCAGCACATCCGGGTCTACGATCGCATGCTGGATGCGCCGGCGGTGGCAACGCTGGCGCGCGGGCGCGAGCCGGCCAGCGCCGTGGCGATCGGCGATGGCACGCGCGCCTGGCGCCACCGCTTCGGCTGGGAAGGGGCTGCACCCCCCGCGTTGGCGGCCGGCGGCACCCGCATCCGCAAGATCGAATTCGCCGACACCCGCGACCTGAAGGCGTGGATGTGGAAGGCCACCGATGGCATCGCCGAAACCACCTGGCCGGGCGTGTACAACCGCTCGCGCCTGCCCGGCCGCAATGACTACTTCCAGCTTCCGGACTGGAACACCTATGTGGAAGGCGGCCAGCACCTGGACCTGACCCTGCCGGCCACTGAAACGGTGAACCGCGTGGAGATCCGCGGTGCGGCCTTCGGCACCCTCGCCCACGGGCCCGACGCCCGACATGCCACTGACGTGCTGGCGACGCGCCCGCGCGGCGTGGTGCGCAGCGTCGACGACATTGCCGCGCAGCGCGGCGGCGTGCTGCGTTTCAGCAACGTCGAGCAGGAAACACCGATCCAGGAAATCTGGGCCTACCACGTGAGCGAGGGCACCGAGCCGGAAGGCACGGTGAAGCAGACCTACATCATCGACAGCCAGGCGCTGCCCGACTACACCAACCTGGACGCATTGCGCCGCTACATTGACGGACGTTTCCCGGCCGCCGAACGCAGCACGGTGATGGCGCTGCCGAAGGGCGCCGGTTCCCGCCGCCGGGATGCCGGCACCCTGCCCGCACATCCGCAGCCGATCGTGCACGTGCTGATTCCTTCCGGGGTGGGTGACGCGCCGGCCAACCAGCCGCTGATCCGCAGCTGGGCCTACAGCTGGGAAAACATGCACGACGGCCTGGATGGCGTGGCCCTCGATATCCCCGCGCTGGACCTGCCGGCCACCCATGACGGGCTGATCCCGCTGAACATCCGCATCAAGGATCCTATCTGGCCAGCGCGCGACATGATCGATGTATCCGTGTCGGTGCCGCCACGGCAGGCGCGCACGCTGTGGCTGGACCTGCGCGATCGCATCCTCACCCCGGACAGCCTGTGGCTGAGCATCGCCTCGGCCGCGCCGGGCTTCGATGCAGGCGCCTTGGACGGTGCGCAGGTCCGGCTGGTGTTCAAGCCGCGCGCCGAGGCACTGAAGGAGCACGTGGCCGACCGCTTCAACCAGGTCCGCGACAACTGGGGCTTCCTGGTGGAAGAGCACACCACGTCCAAGCGCCAGCGCCTGTACGCGCGCGTGTACGCGGACCTGAGCGACCTGCTGCGGGTGGATCCGGACCATGAACTCGGCCGCCTGTACTGGAACTACATCAGCTACAACAGCCAGGGCCGCCCGCCCTACACGGCGCCTGCCGTGCCCAGGGGCGTGCCGGCGTGGGCATTCAACCAGGTGCAGGACCTGGCGCAGGTGCGGCAGTTCGTCGACTGGTGGATCGACGAACGGCAGGTGGCCTACGGTGACTTCGGTGGCGGCATCTCCGACGATTCCGACCTGACCCAGCAGTGGCCGGGACTGGCCCTGATGGGCGTGCGGCCGGATCGATTGAACGCCTCGCTGACCGCGCTGTCCGACGCGGTGTACCGCAATGGCATGTTCAGCAATGGCCTGAGCACCATCGAGACCGACGAACTGCACTCGTACGAGGAAGGCATCAACACCAACAGCGCCATGCTCTACCTCAACTGGGGCGATCCGCTGACGCTGGAACGCCTGATGGAAACAGTGAAGGCCTTCGACGAGCGCATCATCCTGCGCAACCCGCAGGGCC
>Ga0081539_10006531_pt1 | contig 11124 bp, 7 predicted proteins | sample TabmetS4T2R2_FD_71023 | JGI IMG/M metagenome (GOLD analysis project Ga0081539, IMG submission 71023) | Tabebuia heterophylla rhizosphere microbial communities from the University of Puerto Rico - S4T2R2 | ecosystem: Host-associated > Plants > Roots > Rhizosphere ... | reverse complement strand
CGCTCGACGCCTGGGATCTGCTACTCGGCGCTCCGGCGCTTACCGAGACGGGACTTGCACCCGTCGGAGAAGAACGGCGTGACGTAGACGCTACACTGTCCACGTCGTCACGACGCACCATGAGCCCATTGTAATTACAATGTGACGCATGCCCGAACACGGCCCGATCTTCGGCGCGATGCTGCAGGAGTTCGACGTCGCCGCCCGCATCCTCGATCTCGACTCCGGCATCTGGAAGATCCTCACCCACCCCAAAAGACAGATCATCGTCTCGTGCCCGGTGCAGATGGACACCGGCGAGATCGAGGTGTTTACCGGATATCGGGTGCAATACAACATCACGCTCGGTCCCGCCAAAGGCGGCATCCGTTATCACCCGGATGTGTCGCTGGACGAAGTGACGGCGCTCGCGGCGTGGATGACGTGGAAGTGCGCGGTCGCCCACATCCCCTTCGGCGGCGGAAAGGGGGGCGTCATCTGCGACCCGACCCGGATGTCACGTCGCGAGCTCGAGGCGCTCACCCGTCGCTACATCGCCGAGATCATCGATGCCATCGGACCCGAGAAAGACGTGCCCGCGCCAGATGTCAACACCAACGATCAGATCATGGCGTGGGTGATGGACACCTACAGCATGCACGTGGGCCACACCGCCACCGCCGTCGTCACCGGCAAACCGATCGAGATGGGTGGCTCGCTCGGACGACGCGAGGCGACCGGGCGTGGCGTGATGATCGTCACACGCGAGGCGGCCAAGCATCTGGGCATCGATATCAAGAGCGCCACCGTCGCCGTCCAGGGATTCGGCAACGTGGGGTCGGTCTCCGCGGATCTCCTCTCGCGCATCGGAGCAAAGATCGTCGCGGTGACGGACTGGAAGGGCGGCGTCTACAACGAGAAGGGGCTCGACATCGCCAAGCTGCTGGAATACTCGCACGAGCACAAGACGGTCGATGGGTTCCCCGGCGGGACGGATCTCGCGAACGAGGATCTCTGGGCGCTCGCCGTCGACGTCCTGATCCCGGCGGCGCTCGAAAATCAGATCACGATGGAGAACGCGCCGAGGATTCGCGCCAAAGTCGTCACCGAAGGCGCGAACGGACCCACCACGCCGGATGCGCACAAACACCTGCACGAGCGCGGGATCTTCGTCATCCCCGATATCCTCGCGAATTCAGGCGGAGTCACGACGTCCTACTTCGAGTGGGTGCAGGACCGCTACGGCTACTTCTGGGACGAGGAACAGGTGAACTCGCGTCTCGAGCTCAAGATGTGCGAGGCATTCGACAGCGTGCTGAAGACGTCGCTCAAGTACAACGTCGACATGCGCACGGCCGCGTACATTGTCGCGATCTCGCGCGTCGGAACGGTCACGAAGATGCGAGGAATGTACGCTTGACGAGGTCCGCCTAAAGGCGGACCCTACGAGGTCACGCGCAGCGCGACCAGCTCCTTCGCTTCCCCGCTCGCGCCCTTGGCCGTGATTTCGACGAGATACTCACCGGCGGGAACCGTGTTCAAGCCGAGATCGATCTGATGCGTGCCCCCAGCGGCCGCGGTGGCTACGGGCACGTCCGACATCTTCTGCCCGGCTCGATTCAACAGCGTCGCAGTCACAGTCGGCTGATCGGTGCCAGCTGCGTAGGTGTCGAACCGAATCAACACGCGCTCGGTCCGTGAGAACTCGCGTACCGCGACTGGCACCGCTGCCGCGTCCGCCGCGAGCGTCTGGAAGTCGCGCGCGGTTCGCGCGTGGAAGACGCGCGGCGTGCTCAGCGATGTTTGCGGAGCGGTGAGATCGGGAATGTCGACCGTCTTGATCTCCTGGTCGAGCGTTCCGCTTCCGCCGGCGCCCTCGACCGTCAGCCGCAGCTCCATCTTTCCAGGCGGCGCATCGAACACGAGCTTCTGCGGCGCCGTCGCGGCAGGCGCGGCGACGGTGCGACCAGCCGCACCGGTATCGTTCGGTCCCGGCGCAGGTGCACTGGCGGCAAGCGCGGCATCCGGCGCGCGACCGCGGAACACGAGATCGCCCTTCTCGGTTGCGGCAAGCAGTGACACGCGACCGGGCTGCTCGCGGCGCACGCCGGGGCTGGTCGGCAGCGGTTCCCACACCAGCGTCACGCGCGTCTTGCCGTTACTCCCGCGTTCGGTTCCAATCCACGTACGGATGTACTTCCCCGCCGTCGACGTGACCGGCGCGATCGACGCCAGCGCCTGTTGCACGGGCTTCGCCACTTCCGTCGCCGGCTTGGAAATCTTCTCGAGATCCCCCGCCGTCGCGGCCCAGTAGCCACGGCGCGAGCGCACTTCGACCCCTGGGCGCTTCACCCGCACCTTGATCTCGTGGAACTTGCCGTCCGACGGCGCCTGGCTCGAGTTGTAGCCAATCAGGTAATAGAAACTGGAATCACGCGCCATCTGCGCCAGGCCCTCGGCCAGCGTGTTGCGATTCGTGATCGCGCGACCGTCGGTTTCTTCAGAGATCGAACGCAAGGTGTCCTGCGTGGCCTGAAGCGCGCGGCGATCGGTCTCGAATCCCGGGGGGCCATTCACGCCACCGTCGTTGATGTCGTACTCGAACGGCGCGAGTCCTCTCGGGTCGAGCGAGTAGATTGCCGCGTTGTTGCGGTTTGCCGCGTCGAACACATCGCGCAGCCGCGAATAGAGATCGCTCTGCGAAAACCAGTCCTGTGTCTGCTCGCGCGCCTGCGCCGCCGGCGACTCATTGGTGATCGTGGGTCCCTGCGGCAGACTGGCATCGCCGCGTCGCATCTGGGGAGGGAGAGAGACCGTCAGCCCTTCGCTGACGAAGATGATCGACTTCCGACCCTCACGCATCGAGCCAAGACGCACCGATAACCCGCGCAGCGCGCCCATGACGACGTCGTTGCGGATGCGTTCGACCGTCTCCGTCGGATAGCGCGAGTACTGCTCCTCGAACTGATTCTGCGGCGTGTAGTCGAACTTGCGGCCGTCGAACCGGTTGATCGCGTTGAGCACCTGATTGAAGTTGCGCGTGAAGCTGACGTCCTGGACCGGCGTCAACGGATACATCACCGCGACCATGTCCTTCGGCCGCAGCTGCGTCTGGATGAATCGCGTGAGCGGATCGCGAATCGAGATGGAGTTCGAGCGCCGCACGTGGTAGTCGTCGAGGAGGATCGCGTAGATCCTGACGTCCTCGGCCTGTGCCTCGGTCTCTTCGTCATCGCGGTTGCGGATCTCGCGAACGGGAGGCTCGCCGGGCTTCGGGTTGCCGTCGACCTTGATCGAGGTGAACTGCTCGATCGTCTGCGGCTTGCCGTCTTCGAGGACCTCGAAATCCGCCTGCTTCAGATCGCTGACCGGCTGCGACTTCTTGTCGGTGACGATGACGTCGACGCGGACGAAGTTGATGCCGCCACGGAACGTGGGCCCTTGCGGCTGGCTTTGAGCGGGCTGCTGCCCCTGCGCGGGCTGCTGTCCTTGCGGCGCCGGCTGGCCCTGTGGCTGTCCACTCTGCTGGCCGCCGTTCGACCGCTGCGTGTTGTCACCCTGTTGAGCCGCGGCGCCAGCAGTGAGGCACGCAGCCAGGACAATCGCCAACGAAGCGCGGCTCTTCAACATGGTTGCCCTCGACTTTCACACCCTTGGCGCGATGATAGCATTGCGACCGTGCCTCAGCAGACAGTAGCCACGCCTGGCCTTACGACGCTCGCTGACGACGAGCAGTTGTTCCGGGACAGCGTCTACGAGTTCGCGGATCGCGAGATTCGGCCGCTTGTCCGCGAGATGGACGAGCAGGCGCACATCCCGCGAACGCTGGTCGACCGCCTGTTCGAGCTCGGGGTGATGGGGATCGAGATCCCTGAGGTCTTCGGCGGGGCCGGCGCCACGTTCTTCCATTCGGTGCTCGCGGTAGAGGCGCTCTCGCGTGTCGATCCCTCTATCGGCGTGTTAGTCGACGTGCAGAACACCCTCGTGATCAATGCGCTGCTCCGCTGGGGCACTGACGATCTGAAACGTTCGCTGCTGCCGCGCCTGGCGAATGGCAGCACTGGCGCCTACGCCCTGTCCGAGGCCGGTTCCGGCAGCGATGCCTTCGCGCTGAGCACCCGTTCGGTCGAGACACCCGCCGGCTTCGTCATCAACGGTCGCAAGCTGTGGATCACGAACGGCGCCGAGGCCGAGATCTTCATCGTTTTCGCCACGGTCGATCCGGACGCCGGCTACCGCGGCATCACCGCGTTCATCGTCGAGCGAGGTGCTCCCGGTTTCACGGTCGGAAGGAAGGAAGACAAGCTGGGCATCCGCGCCAGCAGCACGTGTGAACTGCTGTTCGAGGACTGCCGGGTGCCGGCGGCTCACGTGCTCGGTGAGATCGGCAAGGGATACAAGGTCGCGATTGAAACACTCAACGAAGGGCGCATCGGCATCGGCGCGCAGATGATCGGCCTCGCGCAGGGCGCGCTCGATCACACCGTGCGCTACGTGAAGGAGCGCAAGCAGTTTGGGAAAGCGATCGCTGACTTTCAGGGCGTCCAGTTCCAGCTCGCCCGTGCGGCGACCGACGTCGAAGCAGCGCGACTGATGGTCTACAACGCCGCCCGCCGACGAGACAGCGGACAGCCGTTCCTGACCGAAGCCGCCATGTGCAAGCTGTTCGCGTCGGAAGTTGCCGAGCGCGTCGCCTCACTCGCCGTGAATCTGCATGGCGGCAACGGGTTCGTGAAGGACTACCCGGTCGAGAAGCTCTATCGCGACGCCAAGATCGGCCAGATCTACGAGGGCACCTCGAACCTGCAGCTGCAGACGATCGCGAAACAAATACTTTCCTGACGCTGGTCGGCGAAACTCCCGCGCTTCACTGGGTAGCGGATCGACCCATTCGCGTGTCCGGGGACTCCATCACGCTGACGGGCGACACGCTGCATCTTTCGGGTCATGCCTGGGTTCGATCCGACGATATGGCGGTTCGCGCAGACGAAATTGTGCTCGACCGCGCTGCATCTACCGTCGATTTGCTCGGCCACGTGCTTGCGGTATCCGGGTCGGCGTTCCGAAGCTGTGTTCCGCCGGGTCGTCCTCCACAGTACAGATGACCATCAGGAAGCAGCTCGGATGTCGCGAGATGTCTTGCCGTTCACGATTTGATGCTCAGTCGCATTGTCGGCGACGGTCGTCATCAGCCGACGTCAGCGCGGTCCTCCTTTAGCGAATGACATCGCGCGCGTGCAGCGCGTCATTCAACGAGGAGAATTCCTCGGGCCACCTGGCCCTACGGGCTCGAGGCCGTACGGACTACAACGAGCTACGGGATCGATTCATCGCGTCGCTCGAGGCTGCCACGCTTGCGCACGAGTCAGGTGAGCTACGTCGGATCGATGCTGGTTACGACGACCTCGATCGTGCTCTGCCGCGCTATGCCGACCCGCGTTACAACAAGCTCCACATTGCGTTGCGCTTCTGGGACCGGATCGACACCAGCAATCATGATTGGCATCACTACGAACCTCTGTCGGCTGCCGACTGGCCCGTCCTTGCCCGCCAACTCGTCGCAGAGTAGCGACAGGATCGCGAAATTGCTGATGAGCGCATCTTGAGCCAGTTCGACTGGCGCAGAAAACCACAGCGACAGTCAACGTGGACACCCAAGATGGCCCTTCGCCGCATCAGCCAATGACCTCGGACGCGCAACTGGCGCCCGCACGTACCGGCGAACTATCCGCATTCGCGCTGATCGCAGATTGCGTCGCAGCCCTACCCTGACGCGATACCCCTTCGCGGACCGTAAAGGTCCGCGCCGCATCTTCAGCGCGAACAGAGCGTTGCACCAACCAGCGTCAGGACGCATTGCACCGGCAGCGCCAGCAGGAGTTGCACCGACCAGCGAAGTTACCATTGCACCGACAGACGAAGCACGGCGTTGCACCGAGCTGCGAAGAGTCGATCCAGCGCAGCGAACATCGCACCCGCTATGATCCTGTCCGGGGGCCCTATGGCGGATACACTTCAGCTCAAAGTGACTGGGATGACGTGCGGCGGGTGCGAGAGCGCGGTGACGCGCACGTTGCAGAAGGTCGATGGCGTCGAGGATGTCACGGCGTCGCACAGCGCAGGACTGGTGGGCGTGCAATTCGACGCGACCAAGGTCACGCCAGCCATGCTCAAGGAGAAGATCGAGTCGCTCGGCTACGACGTGGCGCCCTGAGGGAGCACTTCGCTCGCCACGGCTTCTCGCAGTGCTTCGGTGCGCCCGGCGAACAGCTCGAGAGCGCGCACGTCCTGCGCGAGCCGCTCGATGATGTGACCGCTGCGAAACGTGTCTGCGCCGACGACCTGCGTCGCGCGCGCGACGGCACGTTGCGTGGCCTCGGTCGATGCCAGCTTCGCCATGGATGCCTCGGCCAGCGACAGCTGCGGTGCCGCGGCCGCCTTCCATGTCAGCAGCATCGCAGCATCGAGCTCGGTCGCGGCGTCCGCCAATAATCCCTGAACAGTCTGCTCACCTCCCGCACCGCGGCCGGTATGCCCTTTTGCCGCGTGCAGCGCCTCGCGCAACGCCCGTCGTCCCATGCCAAGACCGGCGGCCGCGAGCAGCACGCGAGCACGCGTCATCACCGGCAGCGGTGACCCGAGAGGCACGTACTCGACATCCTTCAGCGAAACATAGCCGCACACCATCCCGGTGAGTCCGGCGCTCGCCACAGGTTCCTGGCGAATACCGGGCGCCTCCAGCGAAACGAGGCAGGCGATCAAGCCGGAGGACGGTGTGCGTGCGCCAATGACAGCCACGCCGTGATCGGTCAGTGGCGCTACCCACGAGGCGCGCCCCGTGAGCCGACCATCCTGTTCGAGGGGCATCTCGTCGGACGACAGACCGATCGCCGCCACGACTTCGCCGCGCACGAGTGTCGCGAATTGGTCGTGTTCTGACGTCCCGAGGACGACACCTGTGTGAAGGGCCAACGCGACCGCGGCGGCCGCCGACTCCTCGGCGAGCGCTTCCACCGCAACGGCCGCAGACAGAAGATCGATCCGCGGATCCAGCAGCCCAACGCGCGCGGCTCCCATGACGATTCCTGCTGCCGACACGTCGACCGCGAGGTCGTGTCCGAGCTGCTGCGCTCTCTGTTGCCAGGAGACTTGAAGATCTGAGAGGTCGAAGTCCATCAGAGCAGGAATCAGGTATCAGGAATCGGGATTCAGGGCTGTCTTGGAATCAGCACGTCGGCATCAGGTACGAGGCCGTGGGCTGATTCGCGGTGCCTCTATCCTAGCCCAGCCCTGAATCCTGATACCCGATTCCTGAATCCTTCTCTAATCGAACTCCGTCCCCACATAGTTCTCGGCGAGGCTTGTCATCGCGGCGCGCGAGCCGACCAGGTAATCGAGCTCGGCGATCTGGCGCTTGTAGTCGAACGGGTTCCGGCTGTCGGAACGATGCAGCATCGAGGTCATCCACCACGAGAACCGCTGCGCGCGCCACGTTCGCCTGATGCCGCGGTCGGAGTAGGTGTCGAGCCCACGCGTATCGGCGGATTTGTAATACGAAGCAAGCGCGGAGCCCAGCCTCCACACGTCGGCCATCGCCAGGTTCAATCCTTTCGCGCCGGTCGGCGGTACGATGTGCGCGGCATCGCCAGCCAGGAAGAGCCGGCCTTCGCGCATCGGCTCGGCGACGAAACTGCGCATCGGCGTCACGCCCTTCTGCGTGATCGGCCCTTCGATCAACTCCCACCCGTCGGCGGTTCGCAACCGCGTCTTCAGTTCGGACCAGATGCGATCGTCCGACCATTCGTCGATGTCCTCGTCCGTCGCGCATTGCAGATACAAGCGCGTCACACGAGGCGATCGCATGCTGAACAATGCGAACCCCCGTTGGTGCAGGCTGTAGACGAGCTCGTCGGACGAGGGCGCTGCATCCGCAAGAATCCCGAGCCAGGCAAACGGATATTCACGCTGATACGTCTGCAGCTTCGTCGGTGGGATCGCCGGCCGACAGATCCCGTGAAATCCGTCACAGCCGGCGACGAAGTCAGACGTGACTTCGTGCTCCTCGTCAGACAGCCGAAAGGTCACGCGCGGACGCTCTCGATCGATGTCCTGCACGGCCACGTCGGATGCGCCGAAGTGGAGCGGTCGACCCGACGCGACGCGCGCGTCAATCAGATCTCTCACCACCTCGTTCTGACCGTAGACAGTAATCGCGCGTCCCCCCGTCAGTTCCTCCATGTCGATGTGATGACGCTGACCGTTGAACGCGATGTACACGCCCGAGTGTCGCAGGCCCTCGCGTGCCAGACGCGCACCGAGGCCGACGTCGCGCATCAAGTCGACAGTGCCCTGCTCGAGCACCCCGGCGCGGACGCGTTCGACGACGTACTCCTGGCTGCGGTTCTCGACGATGACCGAGTCGATGCCGTGAAGATGGAGGATGTGACCGAGCATCAGGCCTGAAGGCCCTGCGCCCACGATAGCGACTTGAGTTCTGAGGCGACGCATGGAGTCGGAGAAATCTTACTTCCCCGACTCTTTCGTCGTTGCCTACTCGTGGCGGAGCACGACGACCGGATCGAGTCGTGTCGCGCGACGAGCCGGCCAGATGCACGCGACGACGCCGACGGTGGTCAGCAGGGCGACAATCAACGTCAGCGTTACGGGATCGCGCGGACTCGTACGGACCAACAGACTCTGGAGCAACCGGCCGACTCCCATCGCCCCGGCGAATCCGAGCGCGAGACCGATGCCGAGTTGGATGAATCCCCGACGCAGGAACAGCCAGATGACCTGCACGGGCTGTGCGCCAAGAACCATGCGAACACCAATCTCGCGGGCGTACTGCGCGACGGAATACGACGTGACCGCGTACAGACCGAGTGCTGAAAGCACGAGGGCGATCAGGGCAAACGTCGAGAACATCGTGCCGAAGACACGGAACGGCCACCGCTGCTGTGTCAGGAGGTCGTCCATCGTCCGCACGTTGAAGAGCGCCATGTCTGGATCGACGGCGCGAATCTCCTGGCGCAACGTCTCCCCCGCTCGGGCCGAGTTCGACCGAACCCGCGCGAGCAACAGCGCGCCGCGCGCCATGTTGCCGTTCTGCAGATGGGGAACGTACGCTACGGCATCGGGTTCGATCTGCTGAGCGTTCTCCCGACGCTGTAGAACGTTCGGCACAACGCCGATCACCGTGGCCCATCCAGGCGCTGGCCCGGTCGGGCGCTCTTCGGCCAGCCTGATCCGCCGGCCGATCGGATTCTCGCCCTTGAAGTAGAGCGCCACGAGACGCTCATTGACAATCGCTCCTTCTCTCCCGGCCTGGCCGTCGGCCGTAGTGAACGTTCGACCCTGCACGGCATGCAGACCCAGCGTGTCGAAATATCGCGGCCCGATGCTCAATATCGTGACTGTCGGCCGCTGTTCCGCATCCGTCGCGCGCCCGTCGATCTCGAGCCGTCGCGTGCCGCCGCCCGACAGCGGCGGGTTCGTGGTCGTAGAAACCGCCTCGATATCCGCGGAAGCGGACAGGTGTTCCTCTATCCGCTGCAGAAACGTGTTGCGATCCTCCAGCGAGGGATACTTGCGCGCCGGCAGAATCATGTTCATGGTCAACAGCCGAGACGTCTCGAAGCCGGGCTCCATGCGGTACATGGACAGGAAGCTGCGCATCATGAAGCCCGCGCCGGCCAGCAGGATCAGCGTCAGCGCCACTTCGGCCACGATAAGTGCCGCAGTCCAGCGGCGCGCGCGAATGCCGCTGGATCCGGTGCGCCCACCCTCTTTGAGCATCTCGTTCACGTTCGTCCTGGACACGTGGAGCGCGGGCGCAAGGCCGAAGATGACACCGGTGCCTGTAGACACCGCGAAGAAGAACAGGAACGTACGCCAGTCCATCGTGAACGCGATCCAGTACGGTCGGCCCACGTTCTGCGTTTGACCATCGAACCATCGGATCGCCGCTATCGACAAGACCAGACCCACAACGCCGGCAAGCAGCGACAACAGGACGCTCTCGATGAGCAACTGGCGAACGACCTGCCAGCGGCTCGCCCCGAGCGCCACGCGCACGCTGATCTCGTTGGACCGTCGCGCCGCCTTGGCCAGCAGCAGGTTCGCCACGTTGGCGCAGGCGATGAGCAGCACGAACACGACAGCTCCCATGAGAGACAGGAAGATGAGCCGGAGCTGTCCGCCATTGGTCGCCTCTGCGAAGACCTCGGCATGGGGTGCGAGGTCCTTGTTCGTCTCGGGATACGTGCTGGCCAGACGAGCCCCGATCGTGGTGAGCTCCGCCTGCGCCTGCTCCAGCGTCACCCCATTCGCGAGACGCCCGATCGCCGTGTATCCGCGCGCCTGGCGCGGTTGATCGCGAATGGCGGGCGCCAGCTGTGAGGTCGGCAACCAGAGCTCCGCCTCGAACGGAAATTTCATCCCGTCCGGCATCACACCGATGATCGTGGCGTTGACGCCGTTGAGACGGATGGTCCGGCCGAGCACACCCGGGTCGCTTCCATACCGCTGCTCCCAGATGCTGTGTCCGAGCATGACGACCGGCGGCCCGCCGCGCCCATCGTCTTCGGGAGTGAAGTCGCGTCCGAGGACAGGCGCGACGCCGAGCATCTTGAAGAAGTTCGCCGAGACGTACGGTCCGGGATACTGCTCCGGCAAACGTCCTTCGTCGCTGACGTTGAAGGAGCCGCTGAAGACGAACGACAGGCCGGCGAACGATCGCGCCGAGCTCCGCCAGTCCTCGAAGTCGAGCAATGACACGCCCGAGTTGCGGCCGCGGGTGTCCCGCGTGGAGACGATGACGATCTGATTGGAGTCGTTGAACGGAAGGCCGCGCAGCAGGACGGCGTTCACCAACGTGAACACGGCGTTGTTCGCGCCGATTCCCAACGCCAGCACGAGGGAGGCCATGGCCGTGAACCACCGCTCCTTGAGCAGCATCCGCACGGCGAAGCGAAGATCCTGGAGTACGCCCATCTCACGACTCCTTCCCGTTACAGGGGCTTCAACCGAGGTTCACTTGGGTTGAGCAAACCATCTATGAAAGGGCCGTCGTTGTCTAGGCACACATCGAGTGAGCGCGCGCGGACGGCTTAAATGCCAATCCGTTCGCGCGGGATCGCTCGATGT
>Ga0081539_10006530_pt1 | contig 11124 bp, 9 predicted proteins | sample TabmetS4T2R2_FD_71023 | JGI IMG/M metagenome (GOLD analysis project Ga0081539, IMG submission 71023) | Tabebuia heterophylla rhizosphere microbial communities from the University of Puerto Rico - S4T2R2 | ecosystem: Host-associated > Plants > Roots > Rhizosphere ... | reverse complement strand
GAATCGAACGCCGCGCCAGATCGCCGACTGGACCATGACCACCGCGCAGGCGCAGTTCCACAAGGAACGGACCATCATCTCCGAGTCGCTGCGCCGGTCCAACACCCCCGGCCTGCAGCAACTCCGCTCACTCAACGACCAGATCCTGCAGCTGTGGGCGCGCACCGAGGCGGAGACCGCCAAGGCGATGCTGCGCGGACTGGCCCGCAGCTGGTACCTGCCCAACCTGGACGACGTGTTCACGATCGCCGACCACCTGGCCCCGTCGACCGCTCCGCGCAACCGCGTGGCCGAGGACTGGACGGAGATGGCGACCGACGCCGCCGACTCCTCGCAGCAGCGCGGCGACTCGCTCATCACCGCGTTCCTCGCCGAGGTCGACGCCGAACTGGACAGCGACGAGAAGAAGGCCCGGGTCGCGATCCTGCTGCGCGACTTCCTCGCCGGGGCGCCGCTGGCCATGCTGCAGGCCCCCGAACAGATCGCGATGCGGCTGATGGAGTGGCGCACCCTGCAGTATCAGCGGCAGCGGCCGCCCAGCGTGGTCCGTACCGACCAGTGGTGGATCAGCCGGTTCCTGAAGTTCCTGCGCAGCCGCGGCGCCATCGCCAAGCTGCCGTCGGCCGCGGCGAGCATGCGCGCCTCGATCGGCCGGATCGTGCACAACCTGGGCGAGAAGCGGACCCTGATCCCGTCCGCGAGCGCTGTGCTGTTCGCCGCCGTCCTGGCCCTGCTCGCCGGCATCCACGTCGGACCGGCGGCCACCTTCTCGCCGCTGATGTCGCTGGCCGACGCGCTGTTCAGCGGCGGCCTGCTGGAGTCCCGGTCGCTGCTGGGCCCGGTCATCGTCGGCGCGGTCGTCGCGGTGACGATCATGGGATCGGTGCCGTACCTGTTCAGCGCGGCCACCCGGTCGGGCCGGCTCAACCTGGCGTTCCCTCCGCTGGTCGCCGCCGCGCTGTGGGCCGTCCGGCCGCCGTGGCACGACGTCCTCTCCATGCCGATGCTCATCGCGCTGGCCATCGCGGTCGGGATCGTCTGGCTGTTCGTCACCGCGACCGGCATCGAATACCAGCTCGAGCTGTGGGCCAATCTGCAGCTCCTGCCGGCCTGGCTGTGCGCGGTGGTGCTGCTGGTCTATCTGCCCCGGCTGCGCGACATGGGACCACAGCAACCCGGGTACGTGCTCGGCACGTTCGCCGTCGCCGCGCTCGTGGGGCTGGCCCTCTACCAGCTCAACCGGGCGAAGCTGCTGGTCCAGTTCCGGCACCTGGGGTCGGTCCGGGCCATCGGCGACGCCGAGCTGGCGGTCACCGAATACCGGATCGAGGGCACCTCCGGCGCCCGCCCGCACGGGTACGCGATCCTGCTGGCGCTGCTCAGCCAGCCGCTGCTGCAGGTCGGCACCCGGCTGATCGCGCACCGCCTGGTGTCCGCGGACACCGGAGCGATGGTCGCGGTCGGCGTCTACCTGGTGGTCGTGCTCGTGGTGTCGTTCCGCACGATCAAGCGCCGGTGCTCGGTCCCCGCCTGGAGCGAGAAGATCAACGCGAACCGGCAGGTCCTGCACTCCAGTCTCCGGGACCGCAACCTCCCCCGCGTGCTGGCGCGCAGCCGCGCGAAGCTGACCACCGTCGAGGTGCTGACCCAGGCCGCCCTGGTCGCCGGCGCGTGCGTGCTGACCTGGCAGTACCGGGTGCCCGGGACGTTCCTGCCGATCGCGCTGCCGCTCTGCCTGGGCGCCGCGATCGCGTCCGAGCAGGGCCGCTTGCTGATCACCCAGCTGCGCGGCGTGCTGCTGCTGCGGGCGAACCCGACCGCCGCGGCCGTCGACCTGCCCCCGATCCGGCACAAGCGGAAGGACGAGGAGGACGACGAGCCCGTGCCGGTCTGGCGGACGCTCGGCAAGCGGGTCCTGCTGATCGTCTCGACCGTGATCGGGATCCTGGTGGTGCTGGCGTCGATCCTGGACACCACGACGTTCTGGGACGCGGTGCGCGGCTGGGTCCTGCGGTGACTAGGACGTGAAGGCGTTCACCAGGTCGGTCGCGGCCTTGAGCAGCGGCGCACCGACCTCGCCGATCGACTTCGCGATGGACGCCAGCTTCTCGGCACCCCGGCGCAGCCGCCCCGGGTCCTTGGCGCCCGCCTGGACGTCCGCTTCCGCCTCGGCCAGCTCGGCCTGACGCTCGGCGGGCACCTGCGCCCGCACGGCGCCGGCCTGCTTGAGCAACTCGGCGATCAGTTCCGTGGGCGCGTTGTTCTGCGTGAACGTGCTGCCCGTGACCTTGTTGTCCGGTCCCACCACGCCCGAAACGGGTGCGTTGAAAGTCCACTCCGATTTCACCGATACTCCAGTTCCTGGCTCCACCGCGACGGCACCCTCGTGCCGCAGCGCGTAACTTCCGTCGATCTCCTCGATCTGCCTTCGGTCGAGAAGGCGTTCCGCGGCCAAGGCGACCTGGTCGGTCGGCAGCCCGAGGTAATAGATCAGGTCCTGGACGGGTATCCCCCGGCCGACCTCGCCCTTGGCCGCCTTGTAGAGGCCGGCAAGAAACTGCTTGTCACGAGCCACCATCGACTCCGGCGACTCGCTGTCGGGACCGCCCGAGCGCAGCCCGGCCGCCCGGCGACCGCTCAGCGTCCACGCGACCAGGGCGAAGCAGGCCACGAGGAACAGTCCGGCGAGGGTGAGAAGCCGTACCGGCGCGCCGGACAGAACCCACAGCCACGTCGTGCACGCCAGGCACACCAGGGTCAGGATCGCGTCGCGGGGCACCCGGGCCGGCGCTCTCCCGAGGTCGACGCCGACGTACGCCGCGCCGAGCAGCAACCCGGCCGCCACCAGCCACAGTGCACCGAGTGGGAAGTCATCGCCGCGGATCAGCGGGACGACGGCCAGCCCGACCACGACCAGCAGGACGGGCCAGCAGAACGGCCTCGGCACCAACGTGAACACGACGGCCAGCACCGCCAGGACGGCGAACACCGCGGCGATCTCCTGCTGGCCGGGCCACGACACGGCGACAAGCATATCCGCGGCCACCCTCCCGCAGTCCGCGTGCGACACCCCGGTGCCCCGCATAATCTGCTGTCGTGACCAACTGGGAGTACGCCCGCCTGGAGTACCGTGCCGCGGGCACGTTCGGCGCTGACCGATTCATGGACTGGACCGCGACGTTCCATCACCCCGGAGGCGTACTCCGCTGGGGCACTGACGAACGCTTCGACGATCTCCGGCACCTCAACCGCGCGGGCGCAGCCGGCTGGATGGCCTACGACCGCCACACGATCCACGTGATCAACGAGCCGCACCGGCTGCACGGCGTCACGTACTCGCTCCGGCGCGCGCTCCCCGAGTAGATCCGTGCCGTCATCCCGCTATCGGCCGGGCGGGGGCAGCTCGCTCGGCCGGAGCCGGTACACCTGCAACCGCAGGTCGTGATACTTCTCGGTCTCGCCGACCCATTCCATGCCGATCCGCCGGGCGGTCGCCGCGGCCCGGGCGTTGGCACGCCGGACCAGCGCGATGACCTGTTCCAGGCCCTGCTCGAAGGCCCACCGGGCGATCGCACGGCCGGCCTCGGCGGCGTACCCGTGGCCCCACGCGTCGCGGCGCAGCTGCCAGCCCATCTCGTACTCGTCGTCGGGTGGCAGCGGCAGCAGGGTGGCCCCGCCGACGAGGGTCGCGCCGGTACGGCGTTGCACCGCCCACCGGCCGGCCGGCGCCGTCAAGCGGGCGTCCTCGGCGGTCCACTGCTGCAGGACCAGGCGCATGGCCGCCACGTCGGGCACCCGGTCGAGGGCCGGCGTGAGCCATCGTGCGACCTCGGCGTCGCCGTACGCGCCGAGCGCCGCGCCGGCATCGTCCACGGTCCAGGGCCGCAGTACGAGGTTCTCGGTTTCCAGCGTGCCGGTCATGGGGGACGCCGGGTCAGAGCCGCTCGCCGGAGACCGCGTGGAAGGCGTGGTGCTGGCCGACGCGCGGCTTGACGTACACGATGTCGCCGATCTTGGGTGCCTTCTCCGTTTCGACCCGCACGACGAACCGCTCGTCCTGGCCCTCCAGGGCGACCGTGCCGTAGACGTACGCGTCGGCGCCCAGCTTCTCGACCAGGTCGACGTGGATGGGCATGCCGCCGTCGTCCGGGCCGACCAGATCGGTGTTCTCCGGCCGGAAACCGACCTGTACATGGGCGGTGCCGTCGGTGCGGGCCGCCGCGACCTGCTCCCGGGACAGCGGCAGGATCATCTGCGCGAACGCGGCTCCGTCGTCGGTGAGCGGGACGGTCTTGATGTTCATCGCCGGGGAGCCGATGAACCCGGCGACGAACACGTTGCGCGGGTGGTTGTACAGGTTCAGCGGGGTGTCGACCTGCTGGAGCACACCGTTGTCCAGAACCGCGACCCGGTCTCCCATGGTCATCGCCTCGACCTGGTCGTGGGTGACGTAGACGGTGGTGACGGCCAGATCCTGCTGGAGCGTGGCGATCTGGGAGCGGGTCTGCACCCGCAGCTTGGCGTCGAGATTGGACAGTGGTTCGTCCATAAGGAACACCTGCGGCTCGCGGACGATGGCCCGGCCCATGGCGACCCGCTGCCGCTGGCCGCCGGACAGGGCCTTCGGCTTGCGGTCCAGGAACTGTTCCAGCTCGAGCAGCTTGGCGGCCTTCGTGACGTGCCGCTCGATCTCGTCCTTGTGGGTGTGCCGTAGCTTGAGCGCGAACGCCATGTTGTCGTACACGGTCATGTGCGGATACAGGGCGTAGTTCTGGAACACCATGGCGATGTCCCGGTCCTTGGGCGGCAGGTTGGTGACGTCCCGGTCGTTGATGAAGAGGGCGCCGGTGTTGACCTCTTCCAGGCCGGCGAGCATCCGCAGGGCGGTGGACTTGCCCGAACCGGACGGTCCGACCAGCACCACGAACTCCCCGTCCCCGATGTCCAGGTCGAGGGCGTCGACGGCCGGCCGCGACGTACCCGGGTAGATCCGACTGACCTTCTCAAACCTGACCGTAGCCATCCTGGGTACGTCCTTTCCGAGCGGCATCACGAGCCTAGCGCCACGATCGACGCGTCGAGGTGTGTCCCGATGCACAATGGCCGGCACTGGCTAGTGTTGTTGCGTGGCAGGGGTTCAGCGCATCGCGTCGAACCGGCGGGCGCGGCACGACTACGAGATCCTCAAGACGTACGAGGCGGGCATCGTGCTGGCCGGCACCGAGGTCAAGTCGCTGCGGGCCGGATACGTGTCGCTCGCCGACGCGTTCGCCCAGGAGCGGGACGGCGAGATCGTGCTCTACAACCTGCACATCCCGGAGTACGGCTTCGGGAGCTGGACGAACCACGCGCCCCGGCGTACCCGGAAACTGCTCCTGCACCGCGTGGAGATCCGGCGCATCCTCGAACGACTTTCGGCGGGTGGCGGGCTGACGCTCGTACCCCTGTCGATGTATTTCTCGAACGGCTGGGCCAAGGTCGAACTCGGGCTGGCCCGCGGCCGGCGGTCCTACGACAAGCGCCAGGTTCTCGCGCAGCGCGACGCCGACCGGGAGATCGCCCGTGAGATGGGCCGGCGCTTGAAAGGGCGGTCGCATCCCGGACCTGTCGTAGGGCGGTCGTAGACTGCGCCGCATGGTCTTCGAGCAGCATGGACACACGCACCGGCTGGACTGGGTCGACCCGACGATCCGGGAGTGGGACTGCACCGTGGTGTGGTCCGACCCGGCCGATCCCGAGGCGGGCATCGTGCTCGACCGGTCGGCGTTCTACCCGGGCGGTGGTGGCCAGCCGCCGGACCACGGCGTGCTGATCTGGCAGGGCGTGCAGACCCGGATCCTGGACACACGCAAGGGCGACGACCTGTATCTCATTCCGGCGCCGGGCGACCCGGTGCCGCCGGCCGGGACCGCGGTGCGCGGCGCGATCGATGACGCCCGCCGGAGCAGCCTCATGCGCACCCACTCCGGCCTGCACATCCTCTGCGGCACCGTGTTCCGGGACTTCGGCGCGCTGGTGACCGGCGGCAACATGCAGCCCGGCGAGGCCCGGATGGACTTCAACCTGCCCGAGGTGCCGCCCGGGTTCAAGCAGTCGCTGGAGGACTCGGTCAACGCGGAGATCGCCGCCGACCGCAAGATCGTCGCCCGGGTGCTCCCGCGGGCCGAGGCGCTGGCCATCCCCGACCTGGTGCGCACCCAGGACGCGCTGCCCCCGTTGGACATGCCGGAGATCCGGGTGGTGGACATCGTCGGCCTGGACGTCCAGGCCGACGGCGGGACGCATGTGGCGTCGACCGCGCAGGTCGGGCGGATCGAGGTGGTCAAGGTCGAGAGCAAGGGCCGGCAGAACCGCCGGGTACGGCTGCGGCTGAGTTCGTAGCCCGCCGGCTCGCCCCGAGCGGCGCCCTAGCTCGCCTTGCTGATCTCGTACTTGGTGCACAGGGGGGCGAACGAGCCGGCGCAGAGCTGGTCCACGGTCACGAAGCCGTCGTCCACCAGCTCCTTGATCGAACTGATGTCGATCGCCCGGGGCTGCAGCGTCAGGTACGGGATGTACTTGGCCGACTCCGGGTCCTTGATCTGCCCGATCACCGTCATCGGCTGGCCACGGTAGATGGAGATCGCCAGGTTCGCCGCCGCCTGCGCCTCGGGTTCGACCGGCTTGTAGACCGTCATGCACTGGTCGCCGAGCAGGATGTTCTGCAGGCCCTGGATGGTCGCGTCCTGCCCGGTGACGACGAGCTTGCCGTTGAGCCTGCGCTTACGGAGCACGTCGATGACCGTGTTGGCGAGGGCATCATTGGCGGCGAGCACGCCGGTGATGTCCGGGCGCTGGCTGAGCATCTGGGAGAAGATCCCGCGACCCTGCTCGGTCGACCAGTCCGGCGTCCACTGGTCGGGGCCCTTGGTGTACTCGGCGGAGTCGTACCGCTCCTGCAGGATCGAGTCGTACCCCTGCTTGAAGAGGGTGGCGTTGTTGTCGTCGGGCGAGCCGTTGAGCTCGGCCACCACCGGGTTCTTCTGGCCGTGCGCGGTCAGGCATTTGACCATGCCGTATCCCTGCAGTTCCCCGACCCGGACGTTGTTGAAGCTGACGTAGTAGTCGGCACCCCCGCCGAGCGTCAACCGGTCGTAGTCGATCGTCTTGACCCCGGCGCTCCGCGCCTTCGCCAGCACCGCCGCACCACTCGCGGAATCCAGGTTGACGATCATGAGCACCTTGACGCCGCCCTTGATCATCCGATCCGCGATTTGCGCGAACCGGGCCTTGCTCCCCTGCGCGTTCTCGATGTCCACGGCCACATCGGCGGCGTCGAACGCCTCCTTGAGGTACCGCGGATCGTCGTTGCTCCACCGCTGCGCGCTGGTGGTGTCCGGCAGGATGACGCCTATCTTGGCGTTGCTCGTCCGGCCTGTTGCCGAAACGCCATTACCGTCCGTCGCGGGATCGTTGCCATTCGTGCAGGCGGTCACCCCGACGGTGGCCAGCAGCCCGACCGTCACCAGAAGAATTTTCGCGCTTCGCATGCCCCACGGACCTCCAAGCTGGACCGCCGAGGATCCCGACGTGGCGGGCCGACCTGTCACCGACACGAACCGTGACATGGTAGCGGACACGCAGGGTCCTTGATCACCGCCCCGGTTTGATTCGTCGTGCGCCTTTTGGGCCGTCCCCGAAGTGGCCGGCTGGGTCTCGCGGCGCGCCACGCCGGTCTAGCCATGTTCCGCGCGCGGCACAGCCGGGCGTAGGGATCACCGCGACACACCTCGCGCACGGGGGCGAAACCGTCATCGATGACGTCCAGGACGTTCCTGGCGGTGATCAGCTTCGGTGCCAGACTGACGAATGGGACGTATGCCCCGGTCTGGGGGCCTTGAGCTGGCTCAACCGCGCGCTCTCCGGCAGGCTCGGGGAGGGCTTCCCGCCCTGGTAGAGGGCGATCGCGAGGTTCGCCGCCGCCTGCGCCTCCCGCTCTCCTGCGTTTCCTACCGCCGGGCGGGCTGTAGCCGGACGGTCTGCGCGCGCTGGCGGCGGTGTTTGGCCCGGTACATCTCGGCATCGGCCAACGCGACGAGCTTGGAGAAGTCGTCGGTGACCGCACCGATCGTGTATCCAACACTGGCGCGGACGAAGTGCACCCCGGCCCGGCCGTGCACCGGCTCGGCGATCGCGATCCGCAGGCGTTCGGCGGTGTCCCGGACCGCATCCTCCAGGTCGTTGCCGGCTATCACCGCGACGAACTCGTCACCGCCCATCCGGGCCAGGATGTCACCGGTGCGCATCTGGCGCCGCATCCGCTCGGCCACCACCCGGAGCACCTCGTCGCCCGCCTCGTGCCCGGCCGCGTCGTTGACCCGCTTGAACCCGTCGAGGTCGATGACCAGAACGCCGACCTCGCCGTAGGTCTGCTCGCACAGGGCGTCGACCCGTGTGCGCAGGTGGGCCCGATTGGCCAGGCCGGTCAGGGAGTCGTGCGTCGCGGCGTACTCGAGACGGATTTGACTTTGTTCCAACGCGGTGTGCATCCGGGCGTGCAGGATCGCGAGGGCCGCATGCTCGGCGAACAGCGCCAGCACCTCGCGCTGGAACGGCCCGGGCCGGCGACCGCTGGCCGGCAGGTCGACGCTGAGCACGCCCACCCAGTCGCCGGAGGGGGCCATCAGCGGCGCGAACAGGAGGTCCAGCGGATGCCAGCCGTCCGGATCATCGGGTACGGGGATGTCCGGAACCCAGGTGTGCAGTATCTCGGGGTCGGCGTTCCGGTGGTCGACGAAGTAGAGCGGGCCCCAGCGTTCGGCCCGGCGCAGAAGTTTGTGCCAGTTCGCCTCGCTGTCCCGTGTTCCGATGATCTCCCGGCGCAGTTGGTCACTGCCGGCCGCGGACACCACCACGAAGTCGCCGTCGGGATCGGCGAGATTGACCACCGCCATGCCGAATCCGGCCGCCTCGACCACGCCTTCGGCGACGGCGTCCAAGGTCTCCGTCAGGTCCAGGCTGCCGTGCACCCGTTTGCTCACGGAGTTCAGCAGCCGGAGGGCCCGCAGCTGCCCTTCGGGATCCATGGCGTCGATCTCACGGTCGCCGGTCACCGGAGGCCTGATCGCGTTCCGCCGGCAGCCGCCGCACGCGTTCCCGGACGAGGATCGCCAGCGCTTCGACACCGTCCCAAGCGGTGATCTTCTTGCCCTCCTCCCGGGATCGCGCCCGGTAGGAGATCGGGATCTCGTACGGGCGGAGGCGCCGGCGCAGCAGTTTCCCGGTGACCTCGGCCTCCATGCCGAACCCGGTCGAGCGGACGTCCAGCCGGCGGTAGAGATCCAGCGGCATCAGCTTGAAGCAGGTCTCCACGTCGCTGATGTAGCTGTTGAAGATGATGTTGGCGGCGAGGGTGACGCCCTTGTTGCCGAGCACGTACCAGAATGAATACGCGGTGTGGCTGCCGAACTGGCGGTTGCCGTAGACGACCGTCGCACGGCCCTCGAGGACCGGCTTGACCAGGGCGGGGATGTCCGCCGGATCGTATTCGAGGTCGGCGTCGAGGATCACAACATAGTCGCCGGTCGCGGCGTCGGCGGCGGTCCGGATGGCCGCGCCCTTGCCCCGGTTGCTCGGATGGTGGACGACGCGGAGGCGTTCGTCGGTGAACGCGTCCAGTTCGGCCGCCGTGCCGTCGGTGCTGCCGTCGTCGACCACGACGAACTCGACATCACACGGATATTCGACGGCGAGGGCCTGCTTCAGGGCGCGATCGACGGATGCCTGTTCGTTGTAGACCGGCATCAGCACGGACAGCTTCACGGCGCCTCCCGGGGCACGGTCAACTCATGTCAGGTTGTCCCACAGCGACTGCACCACCCCGGCCTGGGCGACCGAGAGCGCGACGAGCAGAGCGACGACCCCACCGGCCCACACTCTGGCCACTGGACGATAGCCCCGTGTCCAGAAGTCGATCACAGGGCCGGCCGACGCCGCCAGCATCGGGTAAAGGAACGCCCACGTGCGCTCCACCTCGCCCTGGCGCAGGCCGGTGACCGACGGCGGCAACGCACCCCAGATGATCATCAGTACGATCAGCAGCGCCGGGAGAACCGGCCGGCGTGCACCAGGCACCCTGACGATCAGTCCGGCGATGCCGAGCGCGGCCATCGGCAGGCCGGACCAGATCAGCCAGGCCACCGGTTGGCCGGCGACAAAGTACGGGACGAACCGCGCGCCGCTGCGGGTCAGCGCGGCGTAGCAGGCGAGCAGGTCGAAACCCAGGGTCAGCCGCAGCACGAGCAGGACCGCCGCGCCGCCGAGCACCGCCGCGCCGAGGAGTTTGACGGATTGCCTGACGCTGCGGGTCTCGACCACGATCGCGATGCCCGCGGCCAGGGCGACGAACGCGGTCGCGTAGGTCAGGAACGTCGCGAAGCCGAGCAGGGCCCCACCGATCGCGGCGAACACCGCCGATCCTCGCCGGCCGTCCACCGCCCGCCGGGCACCCACCACGAAGAACGCCGCCGCGCCGGCGAAGAAGGCGGCGAAGACCGCGTCCATGTTCGTGTACGCGAGCATCAGCGGGCCGGGTGCCGCCACCGCGAGCACGGCGGCGATGCGGGCGGCCCGCTCGCCGCCGTACGCCCGGGCCATCCCCCAGGCGCCGATCGCCGTGCACAGGGACACGATCGCCAGGATGGTGGTCATCGCGTACGGCTGGGCGTGCACGAGTTTGGAGATGGCCCACAGGAAGACCTGCACGCCCGGCGGGTGGGTGCGGGCGTTCCACACGATCAGGTTGTCGACGAGGGACGGGAAGTTCGAGACGAAGCCCCGGACCCCGAGCTCGTCGACGACGTACAGATCCCGGGAGAAGTAGGTGCCCTGAGTCGTGGAGACGCCCTTGACCAGCGACTGCTGGTCGCCGCGGATGAGGTTCACGGCGATTGAGGTCACCCAGGCCGATGCGATGATCAGCATCAGCATGGCGGCAGTTCGCGTGCGGCGGGATGGTTGCGCCGCCGGCGCGCCTGCGCTCGCCGCGTTCGCGGGCGCCGCCTTGTTCCCGGTGGTCGCGGCTTTCGCGGGCGCCGTCTCGTTCCCGGTGGTCGCGGCTTTCGCGGGCGCTGCCCCGTTCCCGGC
>Ga0081539_10006529_pt1 | contig 11132 bp, 8 predicted proteins | sample TabmetS4T2R2_FD_71023 | JGI IMG/M metagenome (GOLD analysis project Ga0081539, IMG submission 71023) | Tabebuia heterophylla rhizosphere microbial communities from the University of Puerto Rico - S4T2R2 | ecosystem: Host-associated > Plants > Roots > Rhizosphere ... | reverse complement strand
CCCGATCACCGCGTACGGCCGCTCGTAGCGCCGGGCCCAGGTTCGCGGGCTCTCCTGGCCGCGCTCCCCCTCAGCGGTCATCCCCCCCCCCGCCGCTCGCGGCCGCAACCCGGCCGGTCAGGAGTGGCGCAGAGTCACGAGGCCGCGCCATGCTCGCCCCGGGAGGACCTGGCTGGGGAGTCGTCCTGTGCGACGGCCGGAGCCCGAGGGTCGCCCTGGTTGGTCTGGAAACGCGCCAGCAGCTTGCGAACGCCCGCCGGCGGCCGGGCCGCGCCGGCCACCGTGGCCTGCCGTGCGGGCGACTCGACGTCCGATCCGGTGCTGGTACCAGCGACCGGGTCCGCGGGAGCGGCCTGGACGCCAGGGGGCTGGTCGCCGCCAGCCGGGCCGCCGAGCGGCCGGTACCACCCGCCCCGCTTGGTCAGCGGGGAAGGGGGCCAAGCGGGTTCGACCCTCCCCCGCAGCGAACCGTCCAACTGCCGGAGGAGGAGGGTCTGCGGCACCAGCACCTGGGCGGTCACGCCGCCGTACCAGGAGCGGCGGAGCTGGACCTTGATCCCGTGCTGCTGCGCCAGCCGGCCGACCACGTAGTGCCCGAGCCGCTGTGACAGCGCGAAGTCGATCTGTGGGGGGTCGGCCATGCGCTGGTTGGCCTGTGCGAGCTCCTCGTCGCTCATGCCCAGGCCACCATCCTCGACGACGATGATCTGGCCGCTGTGGGCGTGCTCGCCGCTGATCTGCACGCGGGTCCGGGGCGGCGAGAACGAGACGGCGTTCTCGATCAGCTCGGCGAGCAGATGCGCCAAGTCGCTGGCGACGTGGCCGAGGACGAGCAGCCCCTCGGGGAGGAGCACCTGCACCCGGCTGTAGTCCTCGACCTCGACCTCGGCAACGGCCGCACGCGCGATCGTGACCAGTGGTACCGGCTCGTTCCATTGGCGGATGGGATCCGCACCGGCCAGGACGATCAGGTTCTCGGCGTTGCGGCGCATGCGGGTGGCCAGATGGTCGAGGCGGAACAGGTCGGCGAGCTCGTCGGGGTCGGTCCGGTCCCGCTCCAGGTCGTCGATGAGCTCGAGCTGGCGGTCGACCAGCGCCTGGTTGCGCCGGCCGAGGTTGATGAACATCTCGGCGATCGAGCGGCGCAAGGCAGCCTGCTCCGCCGCGACGCGAACTGCGACTCGGTGCACCTTGTCGAACGCCCCGGCGACCTCCCCGATCTCGTCGCGCGAGGCGACCGGGAGCGGCGGCATCTCAGTGTCCAGATCCTCCACGCGGGTCGCCCCTTGCAGCCGCTCGACGACGGTGGGAAGCCGGTCGTCCGCGACCTGGAGCGCCGCGTTCCGCAGGGCACGCAGATGCCGGACCATCCGCCGCCCAACAAGGAGCGACAGGGCGACCGTCAGGCCGACGACGACGGCGAGGACGGTCGCATAGAGCCGTGCCTGCCGGTCGGCCGACGCCCGGATCGACCGGCTCGTCGCCCGCACGTCGGCGGCAACCCGCTGCTCGACCCGAGCGAGCAGGTCAACCTTGACAGTCATGGCGCCCCACCAGGCGACCGGGTCGACCTGCACGCCTGCCGTGCTCCCCTCGGCCAGCGTGTCTCGTCGCAGCCCCTCGGCGAACGCGACCTTCGGGTCGGACACGGTCGCGGCGAGCGAGGCCCACTGCTCGGGGCTCGCGTTCACCTGGAACTGTGCGAACCAGGCCTGTTGGGTGGCGATCAACCCGGCGAACTGGGCGTACTGGCCCTCACCGAACCTCCGTGCCCAGAACACCTGGGTCATGAACGCGCCCTCTTGGGCGACGGCCTCCTTGGCCCGCGACAGCGCGACGAACGCCAGCACCTGGCCGAGGAGCCGCTCGTTGTCGCTGCCCACCGCGATCTGGTCGTTCAGGTCGAGCAGCCGGTCGATCGCGGCGGTGTAGAACCGCAGCGCCTCGTTCACCGCGATCGGTCGCCGGTCGATCGCACGGCGCTGCTCCTCCAGCCCGTCCAGCGCTGCCAGCGCGTCCGACAGCCGCTGCCGCAGCCGGGGTTGTACGCCGGCCAAGGGGAGCTGGCCGGAGGCTTCCCGGAACGCCGTCACGTCCCGGTCGACCGCGGCCCGCTGGGTGACCAGGGCGCCCTGCCCGCGCCGCCGGCCGCTTCCCAAGTAGTCGCTGGACTGCCCCCGCTCCTGCTGTAACTGGGTTACGAGCAGGTTCGTCTGGACGGCAAAGCCGGCCAACGCCCCGGCCTGCCCGGCGCTGCGTCCCTCGGTGACGGCGGTGTCGACCCGCGCGATGGACAGGACCATGAGGGTGAGCAACGGCAGCAACAGCATGGCCATGAGCTGGGTTCGGACCTGCATGTTGCGAAGCAACTGCCCTCCTCGCAGCGCACCGGACACCGCCTCCGGAGGGGGTGGTGCTCGTCCGACCACCGCCACCGACGGCGACCGCAGTCCCCACCGCGGCCACTTCGAACCTGCGGCCGCCTGAGGTCCAGCTCGGCGGCTGAGCCGCCCACGACGGTGTGGGCAGTCGTGCACGCGCAGGACGCTGCGGACGCAGGCAGCGAGGGGACCCACGCAGCCCGGTAGGCTGGCACATTCCAGCCACACGGGCAACTGACGACCCGGTGGGCAAGACGTGGACGACAGGTAGCCCGACGAGCAACCGGGACGCCCCGCAGGTCATGGCCTGCTTGCGCAACCTGGCCATCGGCGTGCTGTGCCGGTCGGTCAGGGCCTGGTCGACCCACCAGACGTCAGTCGGTTGGCTCAGGTGTCGGAGATGGTCGGCACCTCCGCCTCCGCCGGCCTGGTGCGGATCACGACCAGGGCGACGGCCAGGGCGAGGGCGGCGAACACGGCCGCGAGCTGGAAGGCGGTCGAGATGCTGTGGGCCAGGATCTGGTCGGCCCAGGGAGCCGGGAGCTGGCCAGTCTGCTGGAACTGGGCCTGAGCTTGGGGTGGGGCGGTGGCCAGGAAGTCGCCGAGCTTGGTGGTGGTCTGGTTGCGGCTGGCGGTGCCGAACGCGGTGACCAGGATGGACAGGCCGAGGGAGCCGCCGACCTGCTGGGTGACGTTGAGGAGGCTGGAGGCCGCCCCCGTCTCGTGCCGGGGCACGCCGGAGACGGCCAGGATCGTCAGCGGCACGAACAGCAGGCCCATGCCCAGGCCGAACAGCAGCATGGGGCCGAGGATGCCGTCGAGGTAGCCGCTGTCCACCGAGACCTGGGTCAGCCAGACGAGCCCGGTGGCGGCCAGCAGGGCGCCGGCGGTCATGAGGCGCTTGGGGCCGATCCTGGGGAGCGAGCGGGCGGCGAACTGGGAGGTCGTCACGATCGCGGCGGTGATGGGCAGGAACGCCAGGCCGGCCCGCAGTGGGCTGTAGCCCAGCACGTCCTGGACGAACAGGGTGAGGAAGAAGAACTGGCCGAACATGGCCGCGGCCAGGGCGAGCATGATGGCGTAGCTGCCGGCCCGGTTGCGGTCGGCGAACAGGTGCAGCGGGGTGATGGGCTGGCGGGTCCTGGTCTCGATCGAGAGGAACACGGCCAGCAGGACGGCAGCGGCGGCGAACGAGCCGACCGTCCCAGGGTTGCTCCAGCCCTCCTGGGCGGCGCGAATGAAGCCGTAGACCAGGGCCGTCATCCCGGCGGTGGAGGTGAGGGCGCCGGCCAGGTCGAACCTGCCCGGTTGGCGCTCGGACTCGGTGAGGTACCGCGGGGCCAGGGCGGCCAGCAGGAGGCCGATGGGGACGTTGACGAACAGCACCCAGCGCCACGACAGCCAGGAGGTGAGCATCCCGCCGGCGAGCAGGCCGATGGCCCCGCCGGACACGGCCACCGCCGAGAAGACCCCGAAGGCTCGGTTGCGCTCGGGGCCCTCGGCGAAGTTGGTGGTGATCAGCGAGAGCGCGGTCGGGGCGGCGATGGCGGCGCCGACGCCCTGGAGGGCGCGGGCGGCCAGCAGCCAGCCGGAGGTGGTGGCCAGGCCGCCCAGGAACGAGGCCAGGGTGAACAGGGCGATGCCGGCGATGAACACCCGGCGGCGGCCGAGGATGTCGCCGGCCCGGCCGCCCAGCAGCAGCAGCCCGCCGAAGGTGAGGGTGTAGGCGTTCAGCACCCACGACAGGCTGGTGGTGGAGAAGCCCAGGGCCTGCTGCAGCTGGGGCAGGGCGATGTTCACGATGGTCGCGTCCAGCACGACCATGAGCTGGGAGGCCGCGATGATGGTGAGGGCGAGCGCGGGGTGGTGGCCGCGGCGCGCCGCGCCCGGGGGTCGTGGCCTGGCCGACTCCAGGACCGTCATGGGCTGTCCCTGTCCTCTCGGCTAGAGTACGATGGCGTTCACAATGCGAGCGACGGTACGCTGCCCACATTGAGAACGCAAGCGTTCACTAAGGATTCTTAGGATTCTCGTTCGGGAGGGAGGCCATGGCCGGGCCGGCGGACCCCACAACGGCTCCGTCCTGTGCGCCGCCGCACGGCCGGACCCGACGCCGCGGCGCGACCCTCGAGCGCGCCATCTTCGACGCCGTCGTCGACCAGCTCCAGACGGTCGGTTACGTCGGCCTGACGATGGAGGGGGTCGCCACCCGTGCCCACACCGGCAAGGCGGCCCTGTACCGCCGCTGGCCACGCAAGGAAGACCTGGTCGTCGACGCCCTCGAGCACGCCCTGCCGTCGCCGACCGACCTGCCCGACCACGGTGACGTGCGCGACGACCTCCTCGACCTGCTGCGTCGTATGACGGCCATGCTCAACTCCCCGGCCGGCTGTGCCATCCAGTGCCTGATGTCGGAGACCGAACGGGACGAGTCGTTCGCCCGCCTGCTCCACGAGCGCGTCAAGGAACCACGCAAGCGCATGTTCCTGGACCTGCTGCTCCGCGGCGCCGCCCGCGGGCAGGTGCGGCCCGCCGCCGCCACCCAGCTGGTCGCGGAGGTCGGTCCGGCCCTGGTGATGCAGCGGTTCCTCGCCGAGGGCGCCCCGGTGCCCGACGGGTACGTCGTGACAGTGGTCGACGACATCGTCATGCCGTTGCTGCGACCGGAGATCGTGGCGCCCCAGCATCACCGCTGACCGCAGCCAGGTCAGCGGGCCGCGGCCAGGCCGGCACGGCGGGTCCATAGGCTGGTTCAGCCTGTCGCGGCGAGGATCCGTCCGACGTTCTCCTCGGAGAAGAACTCGGCCGGCGACGTCACGCCCGCGATCACCCGCGCGAAGCCGTCCATCGCCTCCTGGTTGCCGTGCACGGCCGCCAGGAGGTGCTGGAGGTCGGGCGGTGGGGGCTCGAGGGTCGCCAGCTCGGTGGTGAGCTCGTACATCGGCAGGACCTGCCGGTCGCGCGCTGCCTGGTAGCGGTCCATCGCGGTCTCGAAGGCGCTCGCGCCCGAGAACGCCTCGTCGAGGGCCGTGGCGCAGAGCTCGGCGTCGCGGAAGGCGTCGTGGATCCCGTGGCCGGTGATGAAGTCCTTGTTGTAGCCGGCGTCGCCGACCAGCGCCCAGCCCGGCCCGTACGGCTTGCGGAAGTAGTTCAGGACGGCGGTGCCGACGTAGCGCGCCTCGCGGGTGGCGGCGCGGACCCGGTCGGCGAACGCCGGGGCCAGCTCCAGCATCTTGAGGTAGTTGCCCTCGATGTCGTGCTTGTTGGCCTCGAACTCCGCGAACGGCCAGCCGCCGATCACGACCGTCAGCCCGTCGTTGGTCGGCCAGGCCGCGAAGCCGCGGTCGGGGCGGATGAAGGTCTCGAAGCGGCCCTCCATCGGCAGCCCGCTCCAGTAGGTGTAGTAGCCGGCCAGCAGCTGCGGCTTCTCGTGGTACTGCTCGGGCCGGACCGCTCGGGCGACCAGCGAGTGCCGTCCGTCCGCCCCGACGACCACCCGGGCGCGCTCGGTGACCGTGCCGCCGCGCCCGCCGCGGCCGCGGACACCAGTGACGCGGCCGTCCTCGGTGATGACCTCCTCGACGGTGAACCCCTCCCGGACCTCCGCTCCCGCCTCGGTCGCGGCGTCGACCAGCAGCTTGTCCAGCACGGTCCGCCGGGGGGCGTAGGCGACCGGGGTGTCGTCGGTGCCGGGCGCCCCGGAGATGGTGAAGGGGCCGAAGTCGAACGCGTAGGTGTGGATCGGCGGGCACCCGGTCGCCGTGACCCGCTCCAGCAGCCCCCACCGCCGCAGCGACGCCACGCCCGGCGGATGCATGATGTGGGTCGAGAGCGTGTCGCTGGGGAAGGTCGCCCGGTCGACGACCAGGACCCTGTAGCCGTTGCGAGCCAGCAGCATCGCGGTCGGCGACCCGGCGCAGCGCGCGCCCACCACGATCGCGTCGTACCGGTTCCCGTTCATGGTCATGGGTGTCCCTCCTGCTCGGCGCGGATGGGGAGAGCATCGCGGCCGGCGGGCCGGGGAGTATCGGGGAGCTCCCCTATCTAGGGGCTGATCTTCTGCCGGGTCGCGTAGGCGGCCGCCTCGGCCCGGTTCCGCAGGCCGAGCTTGGACAGCACGCTGCCCACGTGGTGCTCGACGGTCTTGCGGGTGATGAAGAGCCGGTCGCCGATCTCGGGGTTGGACAACCCGGCCCCGATGAGCTCCAGCACCTCCGCCTCCCGCCTGGTCAGCGCGCCGACGCCCTTGGGACCGGTGCGGACTGGGGCGCCGAGCGACCGCAGCAGCGCCGCGGCCGCGTCCGCGTCGCGGGCGGCCTCCAGCCGCTCGAAGTCCTGGAGGGCCAGCTTCGCCTCGGCGATCGCGGCCTCAGGGGAGCGTTCCGCGAGCGCGCGCGCCAGCTCCAGGTGGGTCCGCGCGAGCTCCACCGGCAGCTGCGCCCTGGCGAAGCCGTCCAGCGCGTCGTGCAGGCAGGCCCGCGCGTCCCCCTCCCCCCCGGCGACGCAGACCCGGCCCTTGGCGAGCGCGGCGGCGGCCTTGAGGTAGGGCCCCCGCTGCGCTGCGGCGACGCGGTCGAGCCGTCCGGCGACCCGGGCGGCGGCGGCGACGTTCCCCTCCTCCAGGTGGACGTCCACCAGGAGCGCGAGCAGCGGGCCGACCATGGTGAACTCGCCGACCTCGGGGACCTCGTCGTCGGGAGCGCGGGTGGCCCGCTCGAGCAGGTCCCGCGCCAGCGCCACGTCCCCGGTGGCGAGGCGGAGCGCGGCCAGCGCCCGGACCGCGTCGGGATGGTGCTCGAGGCCCTCGAGCAGCGCGGCGGCCTCCTCCAGGCGGGCCTGCCGGACGCGCAGGTCCGCCAGCCGGATGATCGCGGCATCGCGCCGCGGCGAGCGCCCCCGGTCGAACTGCCTGGCCGCCTCGAGCAGCTCGGCCTCCGCCTGGTCCCAGCGGCCGGCCGCCGTGAGGATGCCGCCGTAGTGGGCACGACAGAACGCGGCGACGACGTTGCTCCGCCCCATCCGCTCGGTGGCCGCACGGATCCACTGGTCGGCGCGCGGGACGTCATTGACCAGCTCGCACCCCCAGAAGAGACCGCAGAAGATCTCGTCCACGGCGGCGAACTCGGTCAGCTCGCCGGCCAGGAGCGCCGCCATCGCCTCGTCGCAGAGCGCCAGCCCCTCCTCGACGCGGTCGACCATCAGGTACACGCCGCCGAGGTAGCCCACGGCCATGAACTCGATGTCGGGCGCCCCGAAGCGGCGCCCGATGGCGATCGCCTCGCGGAGCAAGGACTCGCGCACCTGCGCGTCGGGTTCGGAGAAGGCCCGGATCATCAGCACCCAGCCGCGCTCGGGCCCGTCCTCGCCCGCCTCCTCGAGGATGGCGCGGGCCCGCGCGAGCCATCCGGTGCGCACGGCCCAGTCGCCCAGGACGTTGCCGGTGATCCAGGCGACCACGCGCGCCGCCCGGGCGGCGGCCACGAGGTCGCGATCCCTGCGGAAGGTCGCGTAGGCGCGCTCGTAGTGGGCGGCGGCCGCCGGGTAGTCGCACTGGAGGTACAGGGCCTCACCGAGGCCCTCCAGGGCCTCGCCCGACTCGTCCTCGGCCAGGGCGAGCTCGAACGCGCGCTGGGCGGCCGCGGCGTCGCCGTCGCGAAGCGCCGCCCGGCCCTGCTCGATCGCGGGTGAGCTCACGGGCCGATGATGGCAGATGGCACGCGCGGGGGCCCGGGGTGTCGATCTGGGCGGTCGCCGTTCGTGTCGATGGTGACAAGATCCCGTCGACGCTGAGGGGTGACCACCATGACCGAGGTGCTGCTGACCGGGCTGAAGATCGGTGAGTCGGCGCGCTGGCACGACGGCCGGCTGTGGCTGTCCAACTGGGGGGCGCAGGAGATCCTGGCCGTCGACCTCGACGGCAAGGCCGAGGTGATGGCCACGGTGCCCACCACCATCCCGTTCTCGATCGACTGGCTGCCGGACGGTCGGCTGCTGGTGGTGGCCGGCCCCGAGGGGCGGCTGCTGCGCCAGGAGCTCGACGGCTCGCTGGTCGACCACGCCGACCTGAGCGGGCTCGACGCCAACCTCAACGAGGTCGTGGTCGACGGCCGCGGCAACATCTTCGTCAACGGCGGCACCGACTTCCATCCCGGCGAGGGTGAGGCCCCAGGGTTCGTCGCCGTGGTCACCCCGGACGGCCAGGTCCGGCGGGTCGCGGAGGGCCTCGCGTTCCCCAACGGGATGGCGGTCACCCCGGACGAGGAGACCCTGATCGTCTCGGAGTCGTTCGGGGGCACGCTGACCGCCTTCGACGTCGGCCCCGACGGGAACCTCTCCAACCGGCGCGTGTGGGCGCCGGTGCCCGGCGACGGCATCGTCATGGACACCGAGGGGGCCGTGTGGACACCGGGGTGGACCGAGGCCGGGCCGGCCTGCCTGCGGGTCGCCGAGGGCGGCGAGATCCTGGACACGGTCCCGCTCGACCGGGCCGGGTTCGCCTGCACGCTCGGCGGCACCGACGGGCGGACCCTGTTCATGCTGGCCGCCGACTGGCGGATGGAGGGCGGCTTCGAGGACAACATCAAGCGCCTGACCACCGGCCCCGAGACCGGCCAGGTCGTCACCGCCCGGGCCGCGGCCGCCCACGCCGGCCACCCCTGAGGCCTGCACGGGATCAGATCGACCACAAGGTGAGAGCACCGGCACAGGAGGAGCGAGCGCGTGACCCGGTACCTGCTCAGCGTCTACCAGCCCGACGGGCCGATCCCGGAGCCCGAGGTCCTCGACAGGGTCATGGCCGACGTTGAGGTCCTGAACGCCGAGATGCGGGCCGCCGGGGCCTGGGTGTTCGCCGCCGGCCTGCACCCGCCGAGCACGGCCACCGTCGTCCGGTCCAGGGATGGCGAGGTGGTGATGACCGACGGGCCCTACACCGAGGGCAAGGAGCACGTCGGCGGGTTCACCATCGTCGACGCCCCCGACCTGGACGCGGCCCTGGTCTGGGCGGCCCGGCTGGCCGAGGCCACCACCCTGCCGATCGAGGTCCGCCCCTTCCAGGGCGACCGAGGGGACTGAGCGCCGGCGTGGCCGCCGCCACCGCCTCGGAGATCGAGCGTGTCTTCCGCGACCAGCACGGCCGGGCCGTGGCCGTGCTGGTCCGGGTGTTCGGCGACATCGACGTGGCCGAGGAGGCGGTCCAGGACGCGTTCGTGGCCGCGGTGGCGCGCTGGCCCGAGGCCGGGCTGCCGCCCAGCCCGGCCGGCTGGATCATCACCACCGCCCGCAACAAGGCCATCGACCGCCTCCGCCGCGAGGCCTCCCGCGCCGACCGCCACGCCCAGGCCGCCCTGGTCCACGCCAGGGACCAGCCTGCCGAGGAGGGCCCGGTGGACGACGACCGGCTGCGCCTGATCTTCACCTGCTGCCACCCGGCCCTGGACCCCGCGGTCCAGGTCGCCCTGACCCTGCGGCTGCTCGGCGGGCTCACCACGGCCGAGATCGCCCACGCCTTCCTGGTCCCCGAGCCGACCATGGCCCAGCGGCTGGTCCGGGCCAAGGGAAAGATCCGCGACGCCAGGATCCCCTACCGGGTTCCCGAGGCGGCCGAGCTCCCCGACCGGCTGCGGGCCGTGCTGGCCGTGGTCTACCTGATCTTCAACGAGGGCTACGCCGCCAGCGCCGGGGAGGCCTTGGTCCGCCGCGAGCTGTGCGCCGAGGCCGTCCGCCTGGGACGGCTCCTGGCCGAGCTCATGCCCGACGAGCCCGAGGTCATCGGGCTGCTGGCCCTGATGCTGCTGATCGAGTCGCGCCGGGCCGCCCGCACCACCGCCGACGGTGCCCTGGTGCTCCTGGCCGACCAGGACCGGGAGCGCTGGGACCACGACCTGGTCGCCGAGGGGCAGGCCCTCGTCCGCCGCTGCCTGCGCCGCAACCGGCCCGGACCCTATCAGCTTCAGGCGGCCATCAACGCCGTCCACAGCGACGCCCCGACCGCCGCGGCCACCGACTGGGGGCAGATCCTGGCCCTGTACGACCAGCTCATGGCCATCGCCCCGAGCCCGGTGGTGGCCCTGCACCGGGCCGTGGCCGTGGCCGAGGTGCGGGGCCCGGCGACCGCCCTCGGCCTGGTCGACGGCCTGGACCTGGACGGCTACCACCTGTTCCACGCCGTCCGGGCCGACCTGCTGCGGCGCCTGGGCCGCGACGCCGCGGCGGACGCGGCCTACGGGGCGGCGATCGCCGGCGCCGGCAACGCCGCCGAGCGGGCCTTCCTCGAGGGCCGCCGCCGGTCGCTCCCGTACAACTGCGGCTAGCTTCCCGGCGCCTCTTGGCGGTGGACGCGGATGCGGGCGACGCCGGCGCGGACGTGGACGAGGTAGCGGCCGGTGCCGGTGCCCTGCGCCCGCCAGGCGCCGGCGACGCGGGTGAAGCCCTGGTCGCGGAGGTTGTCGATGCTGAGCCCGTCCACCCGCAGCTCGACGGTGGCGCTGCGGGGCAGGTAGAGGTCGACGAAGCCGGTCGAGAGCTGGAGGTCGACCGGGACCTCGGCGGCCGGGCCGCCGAGGCGAACGGCCAGCCGGGACACGCCTGACTGGACCTTGACCCCGCGCAGGTTGAGCTGGCGCAGGTTGAGGTCGGCCGTGATCGCGCCCGCCGAGACGTCGACCTGCCAGGCCAGCGAGGTGTTGAGCTGGATCCGCCAGTCGTTGCCGCGGTTGCGGGCCAGCATCCCCCGCTGGGACGGGGAACGGA
>Ga0081539_10006528_pt1 | contig 11133 bp, 10 predicted proteins | sample TabmetS4T2R2_FD_71023 | JGI IMG/M metagenome (GOLD analysis project Ga0081539, IMG submission 71023) | Tabebuia heterophylla rhizosphere microbial communities from the University of Puerto Rico - S4T2R2 | ecosystem: Host-associated > Plants > Roots > Rhizosphere ... | reverse complement strand
AACGCATGGGCATCGCCACCGGCTGGGACCTGGAGGTCCTCCTCCCCACGGCCGGGTTCCTCGCCGACCACCTCGGCCACCAGGTCCCAGCCATGCTCCCCCGCGCAAGACCGTTCCCCTGAGCCATGCCCGACTCCCTCACCTCCAAGCTGCTCCGGGCCCACCTGGCCGAGGGCGAGCTCGTGGCCGGCCAGGACATCACTGTCGTCGTCGACCAGGTCCTGGTAGAGGACGCCACCGGAACCATGACCGGTATGCAGTTCGAGCAGCTCGGTGCCGGCGAGGTCGCGGTGCCACTGGCGGTCATGTACGTCGACCACAACGTCCTCCAGATCGACGACAAGAACATGCAGGACCACCTGTATCTCCAGTCGTTCGCGCGCCGTTACGGCATGCACTGGTCGCCGCCGGGGAACGGGATCTCGCACTACCTGCACCTGGAGCGCTTCGGCCGGCCGGGCGAGCTGCTCGTCGGCGCCGACTCCCACACCACCATGGCCGGGGCGCTCGGGATGTTCGCCACCGGGGCCGGCGGGCTCGAGGTGGCGGTGGCGATGGCCGGCTACGGCTTCGAGCTGCCCTGCCCCCGCGTGATCGGCGTCGAGCTCACCGGGCGGCTCAGCCCCGCGGTCGAGCCCAAGGACGTCATCCTGGAGCTGCTCCGCCGCCACGGCGTCCGTGGCGGCCGAGGGGCCGTGTTCGAGTTCTTCGGCGACGGCGTGGCCAGCATCTCCACGACCGGCCGGGCGACCATCTGCAACATGATCATGGAGACGGGTGCCACCACGGGGGTCTTCCCCTCGGACTCCGAGACCCGACGGTGGCTGGCCACCCAGGGCCGCGAGGAGGACTTCCGCGCGCTGGCCGCCGACCCCGGGGCCACCTACGACGAGGTGGAGCGGGTCGACCTGGCGCGCATCGAGCCGCTCGTCGCCGTCCCGCCGTCGCCCGGCGACGTCGTCCCTGTCGCCGAGCTGGCCGGCACGGAGGTCGTGCAGGTATGTGTCGGGTCGTCGGTCAACAGCTCCTATGAAGACCTGGCCACGGTCGCCGCCGCCCTCCGCGGACGGCAGGTGCATCCCGACATCCAGCTGACCGTTACTCCCGGGTCACGCCAGATCCTCGACGTCATCGGCCGCTCCGGCGTCTACCAGGACCTGCTGGCGGCCGGGGCGAGGATGCTGGAGCCGATCTGCGGGCCCTGCATCGGCATCGGTCAGGCCCCGGTCTCCGGCCGGCCGTCGCTGCGCACCTTCAACCGCAACTTCCCCGGGCGCAGCGGCACCTCCGGGGACGCAGTGTACCTGTGCTCACCGTCGACCGCGGCCGCGAGCGTCCTGACCGGCACGATCACCGACCCGAGAACCCTGGACTGGCCGCCCCTGCGACCGGCCGTGGCCCCGGACCGGACCCTGGGCGAGCGCCAGATCGCCGGCCCGCTCCCCCAGGCCGAGCGGCTCGGCGTTCAGGTTGAGCGCGGCCCCAACCTGGTCCCGCCGCGGCGGCCCTCCCCGCCCCCAGATGACCTCGACGGCCGGGTGCTGATCGTGGTGGGCGACGACATCTCCACCGGGGACATGGCTCCCGACGGCGTCATCGCCATGTCGGTGTGGTCCAACATCGCCGAGTGCGCCCGGTTCATGTTCCGCCGCCTCGACCCTGGATTCCACGACCGGGCGCTGGCCTGGGGCGGCGGCCTGATCGTGGGCGGGGACAACTACGGGCAGGGCTCCTCGCGCGAGCACGCCGCGCTCGCCCCCCTCCACCTGGGGGTGCCCGCCATCGTCGCCCGCGGCTACGCCCGGATCCACCGGCGCAACCTGATCGCGGTGGGCATCGTCCCGCTGGTGTTCGCCGAGGACGCCGACTGGTCGGTTGCTCAGGTCGGCCAGCGCTGGCGGATCCCCGGCCTGGCCCGAGCCGTCCGCACCGGCGCCGACGCGGTAACGGCAGAGCTGGACGGCGACCGGGCGCGGGTACGGCTGGCGATGCCGCTCTCGCCAAGGGAACGAACGGTCCTTGTGGCCGGCGGCCTGCTGGCCCTCATCGAGCAGGGCGGCCGTCGGCCGATGCTCCCCCACGCTCCGCTACCTCCGCCACAACACCCAACCTCCTAGCGAGGTGAACCGCCTCGGGTTCATCGGAGGCTCTGCTGTGCGCCCGGGTAGTAGTTGGGTGGTGTGTTGGGCGCGGCTGGCCGGATTCGTCGCTGGGCTGGATGGCTGTGGTCGCTGGGGTAGCGTCTTGGTCGGTTCGGGGCTTGCATTCTCATGGGACTGCGGTAAATACTTACTGCATGAGTGACAGCCGAGCAGCGTTGCTGGCCGCGGGGGCCGAGGAGTTCGCCCGCTACGGCCGCAAGGGCGCCCGCATCCAGGCCATCGTGCAGCGCGCCGGGGTCAACGAGCGCATGATCTACCACCACTTCGCCAGCAAGGACGGCCTGTACGCGGCGGTCCTGGAGACCCAGGGTCACGGCCTGGTCCAGGCCTGGGGCAGGCTGGTCGACCAGGCCGCCGAGCTGGAGCCGTATGAGGGCATGCGCATGGTCCTGGCCGGTTTCGCCGACAGCCTTGCCGCCCGGCCGTTGCTGGTGGCCCTGTGGCTGCACGAGGCCCTGGACGGCTGGCCCACCCTGCCGGCCCCCGCCCAGGCCGCCGAGCCCTTCCCCAGGCTGCGGGAGCTGTACGAGCGCGGTCAGCGCCAGGGGGTGTTCCGGGCCGACTGCCCCTTCGAGGTCGCCTACGGGGTGGCCATGAACGCCCTGGTGGGCAGCGCCGTGCTGGCGCCCCGGGGCGCCGAGGTCCTCAAGCGGGCCGGGCTGGACGCCGACCCGGCCAGGCTGGGCGACCAAGTGGTCGGGCAGCTGCTGGACGGCATGACCGGACCGCTCCACCCCACCCACTGACCCACCCCACCCAACGACAGCCATGCCAATTCGCGCCCGAAGGCAGTAAATGTTTACAGCAGGACGAAGGAAGGAGCCATGCCATGACCGCCATCGATGACCTCCCTCGCCCCGGCGCCGGGCCAGGCACCACACGGACCAAGGCCTTGCTGGCCTGCGGGGCGACCGCCGGGCCCCTCTTCACCCTGGGATGGATCCTGGAGGGCGCCACCAGGCCGGACTACGATCCCCTGCGGCATCCGGTCAGCAGCCTGGAGCTTGGCCCCCTGGGCTGGACCCAGCAGGCCAACTTCATCGTCGCCGGCACCTTGACGCTGGCCTTCGCCGTCGGGCTGGGGCGCGCCCTGCGGCCCCTCGGCGGCTCCAGGTGGGGACCGCTGCTGGTCGCCGCCCACGGCATCGGGCTGGTGGGGGCGGGGCTGTTCGTCACCGACCCGGTCAGCGGCTACCCACCCGGCACCCCCGACCACCTGGCAACCTACGGTAGCGCCCACGCCGCCCTGCACGACCTGCTCTCGGTCGGGACCTTCGTGGGGCTGCCCCTCGCCTGCCTGGTCCTCGCCGGCCGCTTCGCCGGCTGGGGCCAGCGCCGCTGGGCGGCCTACTCGGCAGTCACCGGCATCGCCTTCCTGGCCGGGACGGTGCTCACCAGCATCGCCTTCAACGCCCAGACCAAACCGCTGGTGGACTTCGGTGGGCTGCTCCAGCGGACCACGGTCAGCGTCGGCTGGACCTGGCTGACCCTGCTCGCTGTCCACCTGCTCACGGGCCGGCCCGCGACCGGGAGGGGAGCCTGACATGGCGGAACCACCCTGCAACCGCGACCGGCCCGCCGGGGCCGGCGTGGCCCTCGCGGCCGCCCCCCAGCCACCGCGCCCGGCGGTGCCGCGGTGGGTGCGCCTGGTCACCTACGCCGCCGCCCTGGCGCCGCTGCCCTCGGCGCTGTGGCGGCTGGGCCTGGCCGCCGGGCTGTCCATGGGCTTCAGCGCCGGACGGCTGGGTGGCCTGGACGCTCCGGGCTGGGGGTCGCTCTATGTCGTGTGCCTGTCGGCGGTGTCGATGGGGCTGTCGCTGCTGACGCTGGGACTCATCCGACCCTGGGGAGAGGTCGTCCCCGGCTGGATCCCCATCCTGGGCGGCAGGCGGGTAGCGCCGCTGGCCGCGGTCATCCCCACCGGGCTGGCCGCGGGCCTGCTGTCGATGCTGACCGTCACCGGCGCCGCAGGCTGGAGCCAGGAGATGCAGGTCGCGGGCAGCCCCACTGGCCCGGCGGCCGCGCTGATGACCGCCGCCTACGCGCCCCTGCTGGCCTGGGGACCCCTGCTGGCAGTGACCACCCTCGCCTACTGGCTACGCCGACGCCGTCAGCCCCTTACCACCAGCGTCCGAGGATAACGCCATGGCGCCGACACCAGCGACGACGTCGTAGCTGGCACCTTCGTTGCCCTTGTCAGCGCCGCGTCAGCGGCAGCGCAGCTTGAAGCCGGACGGCAGCAGCATCCAGGCGGATCCTCCCAGCGGGATCGGCACCAGACAACAGCAGGAAGGGCACACCATGAGCAGACCTGATCGTTCGGATCCGCTTCCACCTGGGACATGGACCATCGACCCTGCCGACAGCAGCGTCTCCTTCACCTGGCGCACGCTCCGGCTCTGGACCAGGACCGGCCGGCTGCGCGGCCTGGGACTCATCCACCTTGATGAGCTGCCACCGGTTGGCGCCATTCGCTTCCAGCAGCCATCAGGCCTGCCGGTCCTGACCATGGCGTTGGAACCAGCCAGCGTGAAGACGCAAGCTGCCGACCTGGATGCCACGGGCGCTGGCCCCGACGACTTGAGGCCCACGGTGGTGGACGCTGCGCAACGAAAGCCTGGAGGTCCTGCCCACCGGCACCTGGCGGGTCATGGCGACCCTCACCAGCGCCCCGGTCAGCTCAGGCCGGGTCGAGCTGCACCTGAGGTCGACCAACCGGCGAGCCGCCGCCAGCTGCTGGTACTGACCGGAAAGGGGACGCTGGATCGACAGGCCGTCGGCGTTGGCAGGCGGGCCCCGATCGTCGGCCCCAGGATACAGCTGGACCTGGCGATGCACGCCACACGAATGGGGACCGCATCACCGCTGAGGAACAAGAGGCAGACAGCTACCACCAGCATGCCTGGCCGAGCGCGATCGTCGACGATCCCGCCCATCATGGCCAACGGGCCAGTCGATCGATCGGGAGACGACCGTGTCAAACACGCGTGCGCACCTCTTACGAGAGTGGCCAAGACAAGAACCGCCTTGACGGAGCCGTCGTCAGAACGCCTAACCTCGCCCCTGACGGTCCGCAGCGACCTGCGCGAACGCCGTTCTGCACAGCGATGAGCTGGTTCTTACTCGCACGGAGGAAGTCAGGGGTTCAAATCCCCTCACCTCCACCCCCACCTGTGATGACCAGCGGGAACGCTGGTCATCGTCACATCCGGGCCGGCCGGAGGGGCTGCACAAACGGATATGTCAACGGCGGCCGAAATCTGATCCCTTGGCGACATTGGATAGTCGGGGAATCTGGCCTTCTGCGTCTTCGAGTTGGCAGCCAAGGATCCCTCCAACGGTGGCTGCCGTCGTATCGATACCTCCCCCCAAGACGACAGCGTGCTTCCCGGCCGCCGCCAGATGTTTGGCTTCTTGGAGGACATGCAGATGATTCGCCACGGGCTAGGGCGTCGAGCGTCGGCTTTGCTGTGTTCGGTGGCCAGTCCCACTGGCTCGCCGGAGGAGTTGGAGGGCGGATGCCTTCCTGGTCGTCGCCCGCAGCACGGTCACCTCAGCAACCGCGCAAAGGGGGGACGCGGCGCCCTGACCCGGGGGGGGCTTGGCCTGCTGCCGCTGACCGTTCCCGAGGTCCGCCGCCTCATGGTGGGCCTGGTGTGGACAGCGCCGGTCCAGCTTAGCTTGGTGCTGACCTGGTCACGATGGCGCGTCGCCATCAGGCCCGAGCTCGACGGGCATACTGCCAGCGCCACGAAAGCACTGTGGGACTAGGTCATTAGACGCCGTCTGTGGGCAGCGCCTCGGGAGGGTGGCGGCCAACCACCTGCAGCACCCGGTCCAGCAGGATGCTGGCCTGCCGCAGCTCCGCCTCCCCGATCTTGGCCCCCAGCGTATCGGCCCACGCCGCCTGGGCCGTCTGGATCGTGCGCAAGGTGGCGCGGCCCGAGGGCGTGATCCGCAGGAGCTTGGCGCGGCGGTGGGCGGGGTTGTTCTCGTAGGCCGCCAGGCCGTCGCGGACAAGGAGGTCGGCCAGGCGCTGGATGCCCTGGCGGGCGAGGAGGAGCGTGCGGGCGATCTGGGCCACTGTCGCGGGCTGGTCCTGGATGGTTTCGAGGACCAGCCAGCGCGCCAGGGTCTGGCCGGCGGGCTTGGCCAGTGCTTCCCCGGCGGTGGTGAAGCGCCGGGTGAGCCCGATGACCTGGCCGAGGAAGGCGGTGAGGGCGTCCCCGGCCGGGCTGCGCGACGGCGGTTCTTCCTCGCCATTGACAACATGTTGTCCAGTCGCTACAGTGTCCATGACAATATATTGTCATATGGTTTCGGGGGCCGCCACCCGACCCGGGCACCAAGAAGGGGAGCCACAGTCATGACCACCGAGACCTCCGACACCGCAATCTCGCCGTTCCACCTCGACATCCCCCAGGCCGACCTGGACGATCTGCACTCGCGGCTGGCCCGCACCCGCTGGCCCGACGAACTGCCCGGGGTCGGCTGGAGCCGCGGGGTGCCGCTCGGCTACCTCAAGGAGCTGGCCGCCTACTGGCGCGACGGCTACGACTGGCGCAAGCAGGAAGCCCGGCTGAACCAGTTCCCGCAGTTCACCACCACCATCGACGGGGCCAACGTGCATTTCCTGCACGTCCGGTCCCCCGAACCCCACGCGCTGCCGCTGATCCTGACCCACGGCTGGCCCGGGTCAGTGGTGGAGTTCCTGGAGGTGATCGGGCCGCTCACCGATCCCCGGGCCCACGGCGGTGACCCCGCCGACGCCTTCGATCTGGTGGTCCCCTCCCTCCCCGGGCACGGCTTCTCCGGCCCGACCCGCGAGGCCGGCTGGACCACCGGTCGGGTCGCCAAGGCCTGGAAGCAGCTGATGGCCCGCCTGGGATATGACCGCTACGGCGCCCAGGGCGGCGACTGGGGCGCCTTCGTCTCCCCCGAGCTCGGCCGGATCGACCCCGATCACGTGGTCGGCATCCACCTCAACGCGGCCACCTTCGGGTTCATCCCCTTCGGGCCGGTGGACCCCGAGGAGCTGGCCAGCCTCAACGACGCCGAGAAGCAGCGGCTGGAGCGCCTCAAGGTCAGCACGGCCGGGCCCGGCAACGGCTACTTCGAGGTCCAGGCGACCCGTCCGCAGACGCTGGCCTATGCGCTGAGCGACTCACCGGTCGGGCAGCTGGCCTGGATCGTGGAGCGCTTCAAGGAGTGGAGCTGGGCCGCCGAAGTGCCCGAGGACGCCGTCGACCGCGACCAGCTGCTCACCAACGTGATGCTGTACTGGCTGACCGGCACGGCCGGGTCGTCGGCCGAGCTGTACTACGAGAACATGCACGCCGGCTTCGTCCCCCCGCAGCCGGTGACCGTGCCGGTGGGGGTTGCGGTGTTTGCCGGCGACTACGCCGTCCGCCGCTACGGCGAGCGCGGCCACCACATCGTGCACTGGACCGAGTTCGACCGCGGCGGCCACTTCGCCGCCATGGAAGCCCCCGACCTGCTCGTCGGGGATGTGCGCAGCTTCTTCCGCGGCCTTCGGTGAGTTCAAGGGCGCAGCTCAGGAGGAGCCCGCTGGAGCTTGAAGAGGATGGCGCTCGGCATAGGCCTTGCGGCGCCATCCCCGGATGGCAGGATGGAACCGACCCTAACCACGTGCGGCTGGAGTACTCAGCAGGTGGTCATGGGGAAGCGTCAGGCCGCGAATGGTAAGGCTGTCGGTGACTTCGTCGGGACGGACGATGGCGTTGACGGTGCCGTCCTTCTGGGGTGAAGCGGCCTGCGGGCCGGTGGCGGTGCTGGTCGGGTCCAGGGGCGAGTCGCGTAGACGACCTCGCCGTTGGCGTCCAACCAGGCGCCAAGTTCCCGCAGCGGTCGCTGCTGCAGGTCGGGAAAGGCGTACTCATGGCCTGGAAGTCGTAGTGGGAGCTGGGGGCCTGCTCGGGTAGCGACCTGCCCGCCCGCGCCAGGACCTTGAGGGCCAGGGTGTCGTACCGGAGGTACGCGGCGCGAACCTGGCGATTTGCTGGCAGCCGGAGCTGGGTCCAGTGGTCGTTGACCTCCCGTCGGCCACGGTGTCGGGAGTCGTGGGCGAACAGCAGCCGGTTCGGGTCGGACTCGGCAGGCCAGCCCTCGTCGTTCCAGAGCACCGACGGCTGTAGGCGTCGATCAGCTCCGGTCCACTGCGTGGCGGCGTCGCGCGTGGGGGCGCCAAGGGCCTGCTGGCCCATGAGGTCGGCCATGGTGTAGGAGAAGTCGCTGCCGTAGGTGGCCTAGTGGTACCGCGCGGTCGGTGATTCCGGGACCCGCAGCGCATCACGGAACAACTCAGCGTAGGTGATGCGACCCTTGGGTGTCCTTGCCGGCGGTCAGGTCGCGCATGTAGGCGGTGTAGTCGCCGTCGTGGGTGCGGCGAAGGCGGGGACCGAGTACGGGCCCCAGTGGACGAAGATGCCGAGCTTGGCGTTGCGGTCAGGGCGCCGCAGGCGGACGTCTCGTGGGCGATGCCGCCGTCGGCTCGGTGCTCACCGTGCTTCTATGCCGCTGATACCACTCCTGATCGGCTGGTAGCGGCTTGTGCCCAACACGGTGGTGAGCAACGCCTGCCGGCTGTTGATCCAGGTCTTGGCGAAGATGGACGTGAGGTAGTCCTGGACGGTGTGGGCGCTGACCCCCATCGCGCTGGCAAGCCGTGGAGCTGGCTGGGTGGTAGTCAACGCTGGGCGCCGCTGCGTGGGCCCGGCCGCGGCCGCGGTGCCCGGTCATCGATTCGCCGGACGGTCCCAGCGGCCGCTCACCTCCTTCAGGGTGGGTGGCGGGCCGGGCAGCGGTTGCGGTGATGGGGTGTGGAGGCCGTCCAGCAGCAGCGCCAGGTAGCGGTGGCGGAGCTGGGCGGTGCGCTCCTGGTCGCCGAGGCGGATGGACGCCACCTGCTCGAATACGAAGGTGAGGTCGTTGACATCCAGGTCGGCGCGGAGGGCGCCGGCCGCCTTGGTGCGCTCGAGCAGCCGCAGGTTGAGCTCGTGGGCCCTGGTCGCGTCGCGGGACAGGTCCTGGGTGGGGGTGAAGGAGCCGGCCAGGCGCAGAGTGAGGGAGTGGGTGTCGGCGTCCACGATGCGGCCCATGAACCCGACGAAGGCGGCCCAGGGGTCGCCGTCGTCGGCCAGCGCGGCCTCGGCCTCGACGATGTAGCGGCGTAGGCCGTCACCACTGAGGCGGCGTAGCAGGTCTTCCTTGCTGGGGTAGCGGCGGTAGAGCGCGCTCATGCCGACGCCGGCGCGCTGGGCCACCGCGCCGATCGGCGCGGCGGGGTCGGCGACGAACACGGTGCGGGCGGCGTCCAGGATGCGCTGGTCGTTGCGGGCCGCCTGGGCCCGCCGGCCGCTGAGCGGCCCCGTTCTGGGTTCCATGTCAACAACATACTTGAACGGACTGTTCTGTTCCATTATGGTGGAGTGGAACAGTCCGTTCCAGGCCTGTTCAGGCCCATGCAGGAGGGAGCCACCCGTGACCGACACGGCCAACCGCACCGCCCCCGCCGACGCCAGCCAGGAGATCCGTCCGTTCCGTATCGAGATCCCCCAGGCCGACCTGGACGACCTGGCCGAGCGGCTGGCCCGGACCCGCTGGGCCAACGAGCTCCCCCCCGACACCAGCGGCCCCCAGACCGGCCCGGTCCCGCAGGGCTGGGAGTACGGCGTCCCCGTCGCCTACGTCCAAGAGCTGGTCGACCACTGGCGCCACCACTACGACTGGCGGGCCTGGGAGGCCCGGCTCAACCAGTACCCGCAGTTCACCACCGAGATCGACGGCCAGCGCATCCACTTCCTCCACGTCCGCTCCCCCGAGCCCGACGCCATCCCCCTCATCCTGACCCACGGCTGGCCCAACACCTTCCTGGAGTACGTCGACCTGGTCGGGCCGCTCACCGACCCCCGCGGCCACGGCGGCGACCCCGCCGACGCCTTCCACGTGGTCGTCCCCGACCTCCCCGGCTTCGGCTTCTCCGGCCTCACCGATGAGCCGGGCTGGGACGCCCAGCGGACCGCCCGGGCCTGGGCCGAGCTGATGAGGCGGCTCGGCTACGACCGGTACGGCGCCCACGGCAACGACGCCGGCGCCATCGTGGCCCCCCTCCAGGGCCGGGCCGACCCCGACCACGTCATCGGAGTGCACGTCACCCAGATCTTCTCCTTCCCCTCCGGCGACCCCGCCGAGTTGGAGGGCCTGAGCGCCGACGACCTCGGCTATCTCCAGTTCCTGCAGGGCTTTGTCGCCCACGCCGTCCACGACAAGCTCCAGGCCGCCCAGCCCCAGACCGTCGCCCACGCCCTAGCCGACTCCCCGGCCGGGCAGATCGCCTGGAGCGGCCAGCTGTTCGGCAACGCCCTGAGCGACGACCAGATCGTGACCAACGTGGCCATCTACTGGCTGACCAACACCGCCGCCTCAGCGGCCCGCTTCTACTACGAGAACGCCCACGCCACCCCGCCGACCGGGCCGACCACGGTCCCGATCGGGCTGGCCAGCTTCGCCTTCGACTTCCGCCCGATCCGGCGGTTCGCCGAACGTGATCATGCCAACATCGTGTCCTGGAGCGAGTTCGACCGCGGCAGCCACTGGGCCGCCCACGACGCCCCCGACCTGCTCATCGCCGACCTCCGCCAGTTCTTCCGCCGGTTCCGCTGACTGGCCGCGCCCGCCTCTTGGGCCGCCGTCTCAGCGGCACGCACTCGCTGGGACGACTCCGATCAACATCCAGCAAGGCAAGCCCATCGAAGCGAAAGGGACGATAGCATGGTCTCCGGTCCGGAGCTGGCCTCGCAGGCCCCGGGGGCGGCGCGCCGCGGCCACCACCCCACGCTCGCCCTCACCATCATCGCGGCCTCCCAGCTCATGGTCGTGCTGGACGCGACCATCGTGAACATCGCCCTGCCCCAGCTGCAGCAGGCCCTGGGCTTCTCCACCACCAGCCTGT
>Ga0081539_10006527_pt1 | contig 11134 bp, 12 predicted proteins | sample TabmetS4T2R2_FD_71023 | JGI IMG/M metagenome (GOLD analysis project Ga0081539, IMG submission 71023) | Tabebuia heterophylla rhizosphere microbial communities from the University of Puerto Rico - S4T2R2 | ecosystem: Host-associated > Plants > Roots > Rhizosphere ... | reverse complement strand
CATAAAGCCCCGAAGAGATCGGCATTTTTTGTTGCCGTGGCATCCTCACTGCGGCTCGACATCGATCAGGATAATGTGATCGATCTTGGGCGAAGCGGATTCAACATCGTGCTTGAGTGGCTCAATGAATTCTTGCTCGAAAGCCAGGCGCCATTTCTCCGCTTGTGAACGGCCCCGGCCCTTGATCGTCATGAGACGGATTTTGCCCAGCCCTTTACTCTCGCTCACCTCTACCATCGCACTTTCAATCGATGCAGCGCCGGATTGGAATTTGATTTCATAAGCGCGGGGAGCAGTCCGAGCCGACTCTTTTCTCCTCGCTACCACCGTACTCGGCAGAATGCCCTCGCTGGAGAGCCTCACCTTGCCGAGATATTCAATGCGGTCTACCAGCTGCGCCTGGCTGATCGGAAAATTGTACACATTGTGATAGCCCTGTTCTACACTACTATAAGATGTCGCGGTAAACGCGAAGACCGAGAGAATGCAGATTGAGCAAGCCGCCGGCCGCCACCCCCTTTTGCCGGGCGCGCGCGATTCGTAGAGGTAAGACAGGGGCAGCGCCAACAGGGCTACCGCATCCGTTAAATCTTCTACTCTACCTACTGGGAGCGGGATGTGGTAATTCCACCAACCGATGAGGGGCCGGACATAGGCCGACTTCCACAGCAGGAAGAGCACGGCAGTGGCCAGATAGACGGGCCGCTTGATCCGCGGGAAGAACGCGGTAATAAAGAGCGGAAAGATGAAAAGTCCGGCAAAATCGGACAACTTCCCGGTGAGCCAACTATGAAAAGCCGGCTTGAGAAAGAAGTCGTTAAGCAGCAGCAAGCCAAGGCCGCAGATGAAGCCGGGCGTGAGCAGAACCGCCAGGCGATTTGCCCTTTCATTCTCACTGGGTAATTGCACTCTCAACCTCCGTGTTAATAAGACTTTCAATGATTAACTTTGCCGCTGACGTATTTTGCTAATCTTCCGGACCAGAAGTACCAAGATAGAATTATTACAATTAATTTAAAGCTGCCTCTGAGCGATTACTACTTGCGCTAAGATAATGGGACACCTATAATTTGGCTACCTCTCGTCTCGTCGTTGTGGCTATGCCCTACCCCAACAATCTCGCTAAGCTGGCCAATGGTGCCTTGATTCAGCTTATTCCCGAGTAACTTCCATAGCTAATAAAATAAAGAGTAACAAATCATGAAGAAGTTGTTAATGACCATCTGCATATCGATATTTTTCTGCGCGCTGGCGGTGGAGGGGAAGGCCGGTACACATCATCTCCGGATTGTTGATCAATCCGGGAATCCAATTCCTGAGGTCACAGTCTATTACAATTATACAACCAGTAATCCATATCCCGGACCTCCCGAGGTAAAAGGTGCGCAGAGATCCGATGCGACGGGGCAAACGACGGTCAGTCATCCTTGTGGAACGATGGGAAGCTGCTGCATGCTGGTCTCAGCTGTCTCTTATTCGATTAGCAAGCCGGGATATCAGTTTACACCGGCCACTGGTACGGTTGCCTGTCAAACACCGGCCAGAGACGTCACAGTTACCGGAACTGGAGTGGAACTTCCCAAAATGTTCGCTGGCTCGGCCGCCAATTATGCGACGACGCTGACCAATCAGATGATCGTGGCTTCTTTCGGCGAGAGCCTGGCCGCCGCCGAGGCGGGCGCCACTCTTCCCTTGAAGACAACGCTCGGTGGGCGAAAGGTAGTCGTCAAGGACGCCCAACAGATGGAGAAGGCGGCGCTCATGCTTTACGTGTCGCCTCGTCAAGTCAACTTCATTGCGCCTTCAGGGTTGTCTAATGGTCCTGCGACGCTCATGTTGCAGGATGAAAGTAACAATATTGTTAACGTCGGTTTTACCAGCATCGCCATCGCATCCCCTGGGATCTTCACCGCCAGCTCCGATGGGAGTGGAGTGCCGGCGGCCCAGGTCGTGCGCGTCCAATCCGGCAAAGAACCAAATTACGAGCCCGTCGCAGAGTTCAATGAGGCATCAGGGAAATTTGTCCCGATTCCTCTCGATCTCGGCCCCGAAACTGATCTCCTCATCCTGACACTGTATGGGACGGGCTGGCGTCAGGTCAGGGCTGTGGCTAACGCCTTTGTCACGATCGGCGATGTTTTCTGTCCTATCGAATATATCGGTCCCCAGCCAACTTTTGATGGCTTGGATCAACTCAACGTGCGCTTGCCGCGAACTTTGATCGGCAAGGGTGACGCCCTGGTCAAAGTCACGGTTGAGGGGACTCCAGCCAATCCGGTGCTGATCAACATTAAATGAGCAGCTAGGAATCCTCGCGCGGCCCATCGAAGACGTAGCCGGAGGATGTTTCGCAAAGCGTGACATCGTAGCTGTCGATCATCGGCATGGCGATGGCTTCCAGTTCGTTCTTCCATAGTTCGCCTCCGTAGAAGGCGTCTTTCATCCGGTCGCGCTCTTCGAGGGAAGGAAAACTACGCAGCCAAACGAATTTGTTGGGATTCTCAAGATCGAGCAATGGGCCGAGAACCTGCATCCCATGCGCACGGAGCGCCGGCACGGCGCGCGTCTCGAAGAGCCGGATGAACTCTTCGCGGCGTCCCGGCTTGATTCGATAGCTTCGGACTTCTACTATCATGGTTAACCTCCTCAAGTACGATGAAATGATCTATTACTATGTCGAGAGGGAATATAATCCGAGCGATGAGTCCCATCAAGAAGGTACCCCAAAGTAACGCTCCCCTTCCACCTGGAGAGGATCGTCAATGAAACATGATTCGCAATCGCAGGTAGAAATCCGAGACGTGGCGGTGGGCCTCTGGATCTGGCGCGTCGAACATCCCGGATGGAGAGATAATCAAGGCTGGGAGCCGGTTGTAGCATCGACGTGCGTCGAGTCCGGGGGCGAGATCCTGGTTCTCGACCCGCTCGCGCCGCCCGCCGGAGCGAGCGAGTTATGGGAACGGCTCGACGCGCGCCCGCCGACGGCGGCCGTTGTGCTCAAACCGGATCATGTGCGGGACGTCGATCTGTTCGTGCGGCGTTATGGTGTCCGCGCGTTCGGCCCGGACCGCTTCGATCGACACGACATTCCCGAGACCGAGTTGGAGCCGATCTATCCCGGCAGCCGGCTGCCGGGAGGACTCGTCGCTCTCTATGACGGCCGGGGCCGCAACGAAACGCCACTCTGGCTGCCCGAGCAACGCGCCATCGTCTTCGCCGATGCGCTGACGGCGCCGAAAGGCGAGCTGCGCGTCTGGGCGACGCCCTGGCACCAGGAACGAGCATTGCCCGCGCTCCGCGACTTGCTTGAGCTGCCGTTCGAGCACGTGATCGTCTCGCACGGTGAGCCGGTGCATACCCGCGCCGACTATCAACGCGCGCTCGAACTCGCCCCCTGGAGCGGATAGAGACCGGAACAGCGCAGTCTGAGCCTTAAGGTCTCCATGACAAGACCTCTACCAGGGGCCAAACAATTTTGTGGGATGGACAAATCGCCTTTATTTCTTCGGCTCCAACAAACCGATGAGGTTGCCTTCGGGATCGGTCAACCAGGCGAATCTACCCGTCGGGATGGGTACTGGAGGGACACGCACTTTGCCGCCCAAAGCGGTGGCTTTGTCCAGGTAGGCTTGCAAATCGTCCACTTGCACGTAAACCGTCACATAATTGTGCGGCTCGTGGCCGAGCGAGGTGATGTGACCGTTGATTCCGGCCCCGCCGCCCGTCTCAATCATGGCAGCAGGGCCGGCCTGATTGATCTGCCAATCGAAGAGGTCGCGGTAAAACGCCTGGGTGGCCGCGCTGTCGCGGCAACCAATTTCAAAATGAACTACGGGTCGTCCCATTCTTGCTTTCTCCTTTGATGGATAAATTTGTTCAATCTACTATACATCAATGGATGGCGCTGCGCGCGACATTCTTGTAAACAGTCCCGCCTTTCATGACAAAGACGACGCGCCGCACGGCAGTGAGATCTTTCAACGGGTCTCCATTGAGCGCAATGATGTCCGCTTGCAGGCCGGGCGCGATCGAGCCGATCTGATCGGCCATGCCGAGCGCTTCCGCTCCCAGTGAATGAGCGGAGACCATCGCCCTCATCGGATCCATTCCGCCGACGCGCACGCGGTAGATGAACTCCTCGGCGTTGCGCCCGTGCGCGCCGGCCACGGCGTCCGTGCCGAAGACAATCTTCAACCCCTGAATCTTTACCGCACGCCGGATCAGGTCGTGGTCCAGCGGCACGACCTTCTTATTTAACGCCACAAAAGCCTCTTCGTCCTTGGGAAAGAATGGGGTACCGGCATACTTTCCTTTGTTGGTGAGGTAGGTATCGAAGAGCAGTTCGACTTGCGGATCAAAATAGATCCCTTTTTCAGCCATCAATTTCAGCTCATCGTCCGTCGCCATCCGACCGTGCTCGACTTGAGTGCACCCGGCAAGAACCACGCCCTTGATCGCGTCTTTGTTGGCGTGCACGATTGCGCGCAGGCCCTGTTTCTTCGCCTCGTCGCAGGCCGCATTCAATTGTTCCTGCGAGAGCGTCATCCCGCTGCCGACGCCTCCCGACGCCAAGATTTTGATGAGGTCCGCACCCGCTTCTTTCTGTCTCCGCACATGCGCGCGGAGTTCATCCGGCGGCCCGGTCTGCTCGCCTCGGCCAATGATCGGTTCGGCGGAGGTCAGGATGCGCGGGCCGGGGAGTGTCCCTTGCGCAATGGCGTCGCGCAAGGGAATGTCGGTGGGCGACCCCGGGCTTTGCACCGTCGTGAAGCCCGCCATCAGCGTCATCCAGGCATTCGAAGCAGATTGATACGCGGCCTCCTGCGTTGTTCCATTCATGCCCGCATTCTTGCCGTCCTTGCCGAATCCCCAGGTAATGTGCGAGTGCGCATCGATCCAGCCCGGCAACACCGTCAGGCCACGCAGGTCATAGTCCACCGGCCCCGCCTTCGGATCTATGGCGGCGATCTTCGAACCTTCGATGACGATTCGGGTGTCGCGCAAGATGTGTCCCTTGCCGTCAAAGACGGCGCTCGCCGCAATCACGATGCGTTTGCCCTGCCCCGGCGTCTGCGAAAAGATTCGTTGCGCCAGGATCCCGACACCGAGGACACAGAGGATGCAGAGCGTAATCCGGACGGACCGTCTGATCGCTCTTCCCGATACTCGATGGGATTTCCCTGCCGCTGCTGTCCGAGCTGTGAAGACTCGTAGCCTGATCATTTGATGCCTCCATTGACCTGAAACACTTGACCACTATTCCGAAAAAGCAATTGCTTGTATAGACAGCTTGAAGCAACCACGTTAAATTGTGGTGGTACCTTTGATGATGTTGCAAGTTGAATTATCAAGCAAGTACCTTAATTAACATTGGAGACCAAATTTCATGCGCGCAATAAAGAATAAGCAGCCCTCTTATTCCTATGGCGGTGTAATTGTGATGACCGCCTGGGTACTTTTCGCCGGCCTCAACTCCTTGGCGATGGCGCAACAATCGGAGGCTCCGGCTGACAATTTGACCGGAAACTGGGTCGTCCGTAACCCGAATGCGGATGGCACTTCCCGATTAACCTACTTCAACCTGAAACGGGAAGGCTCCCGCATCACGGGTTCCATCCGCTTGACGCAGTTTTATTATCTCATCACGGAGAGCACCGGCGGCCCCGAGGGTTTCACCCTGGAAGGATCGATGAAGGACGGGCAGAGCACGCGGCGTGTGCGATACGAAGGGAAGCTGGTCGGAGATGAGTTACATCTGACGACGCGCCGCCGGCCGGAAGACAAACCCACCGAGATGGTGGCCCGCCGCGCACCGGCCGGCGAGGGCGCATTGCCCGCGCGCATTCCTCCTCCGGCTCGTCACCCGGTGCCCGACAATGGTCTGGCAAAGGCGCCGCCAATGGGTTGGAACAGTTGGAACAAATTCGCGGGAAGAATCGACGATGCGACGGTGCGCCAGATCGCCGACGCCATGGCCGGCAACGGGATGAAAGAAGCCGGTTATCTTTACATCAACATCGACGATACGTGGGAGGCCGGCCGCGATTCGCAAGGGAAAATTCAAACCAACAAGAAATTCCCCGACATGAAAGCGCTCGCCGATTATGTGCATAGCAAGGGGCTCAAGCTGGGAATCTACTCTTCGCCCGGCCCCAATACCTGCGCGGGGTACGAAGGCAGTTACGGCCATGAAGAACAGGACGCGAAAACCTATGCCGAGTGGGGCATCGACTATCTGAAATACGATTGGTGCGGCGCGCGCACGATCTATACCGACGAGGAGATGCCGGCGATCTACCAGAAGATGGGGGACGCGCTGCGGGCGACCGGCCGGCCGATCGTTTATAGTCTCTGCCAATACGGGCGTCAGGACGTGTGGAAATGGGGCGCCGAGGTCGGCGGCAACCTCTGGCGCACGACCGGCGATATTCGCGATACCTGGGAGTCAATGACCAGGATTGGTTTCGGGCAGGATGGGCTAGAGACCTGGGCCAAGCCGGGCCACTGGAATGATCCCGACATGCTGGAGATCGGCAACGGCGGGATGAGCGAAACCGAATACAAGACGCATATGAGTCTCTGGTCGATACTCGCCGCGCCGCTCCTGGCCGGGAACGATCTGCGGAACGTGAGTCCGGCGATCCTCCAGATTTTGACCAACCGCGAAGTGATCGCCGTCAATCAAGACAAGGACGGAAAGCAGGGCAAGCGGGTCTGGAAATCGGGCGATCAAGAGATCTGGACGCGACCGCTGTCAGGAGGGGCGATGGCCGTGGCGCTCTTCAACCGAGCCACGGAGCCGGCAAAAGTGACCTGCCGCTGGGCGGAGATCGGCATTACTAAGAAAGCGCGCTTGCGTGATCTGTGGGAACACAAGGATCTCGAATGGTCCGGCCCGGAATACACCGCTGAAGTGCCCGGCCACGGAGTCATCATGGTGCGCGTAGCTCCATAGCGCAGAAGGAAGTCATTTCAGGTACCGGGCAATTTCTGACGCCTGATCCCTGGCCCCTGATATAAAAATAAGTATCAGGGGCCAGGGATCAGGCGTCAGACCTCGATTCAATCCTGAACGTCGAAGCGCAAAATGCTGTAAGATAGTCAATGGAGACCCGGGCGCACACAATTTATACAATCGGACACGGCCGGCACCCGTTGAAATACTTTATCGAACTGCTGGAGCGGTATCGGATCGCGTTCGTGTGTGATGTGCGGAGTGCGGCCCGTTCGCGTTGGCCGCAATACAATGGGCTGGTCCTCGCCGACGCGCTGGGTCAACACGGGATCGGCTACGAACATCTGCCGGAGTGCGGTGGCAAGGTCATCGCGCCTCCGCCGGAGCTGGCGCGCGGGTTGGACCGCATCATAGAGCTGGCCGCGGAGCTGACGGTTGTCTTGATGTGTTCCGAATCGCAGCCCCTCACTAAGCATGTGCGCCAGCGGCGCGCTAATTGCCACAGGGTTGGCCTGTTGGCGCCTCCGCTGCGGGCGCGCGGAGCACATCTCATTCATATTCTCCCCAACGGAATGGCGATCGAATTTGACGAAGCAGCTGTGCCCTCAATCTGGTAATCAGCGAGAGACCGGCTGAAAAAGGCATCTACGAGGTGAGTCCACCCCATGAAGTTTCCCTTGATTGATGAATCGTTTTGGCCGAAGTCGGTAATTTGCTTACGTGACTATGATCTCAAAAAATTCTCTCGCGATCTGATTGCCGGATTGACCGTCGGTCTGGTCGCGCTCCCGCTGGCCATGGCCTTTGCCATCTCCTCGGGAGTTCCGCCACAGTCGGGCATCTATTGCGCGGTCATCGCCGGATTTCTGATCTCCGCGCTCGGCGGATCGAAGACGCAGATCGGAGGGCCAACCGGCGCTTTCGTGGTGGTCGTTTCCGGCATTATCGCTAAATATGGGTTGGACGGCCTTTTCATGTGCACGATGATGGCCGGAGTACTGCTGGTCATTCTGGGCGTGACTGGAATGGGCACGGCGGTCAAGTACATTCCACGCCCGGTCGTCATCGGTTTCACCAACGGAATTGCGGTCCTCATCGCCAGCACTCAGATCAAGGACTTCCTGGGGCTCAGGATCGATCACGTGCCGGGAGAGTTTCTCGATCGACTGAAGGTCATCTTTCAACACTTGAATACTCTCTCGATTCCGGCGACGCTGATGTCGATCGGCACCCTCGCGCTGATCATCATCATGCTTCGCGTGACGCGGCGTGTGCCGGGATCGATCGTCGCCTTGTTTCTCGGGACGGCTGCGGCCTGGTGGTTTCGCCTGCCACTGGAAACGATCGAGACCAGATTTGGCGGGATTCCGAGCGGCTTGCCTCATTTAACTATTCCGGCATTCAGACCTGATCTGGTTTTAACGCTTCTCGCTCCGGTCTTCACCGTGACGATGCTCGGAGCAATCGAATCACTGCTCTCGGCGGTGGTCTCCGACCGGATGTCGGGCGATAAACATAACCCGAACACGGAGCTCTTTGCGCAGGGCGTGGCCAATATCATCTCGCCCCTCTTTGGCGGGCTTCCGGCGACCGGAGCGATCGCTCGCACGGCAACCAACATCCGGTCGGGCGCGCTGACGCCCGTCGCCGGAATGCTGCATGCCGTCACGCTCCTCATGATCCTGCTGTTTGCCGCACCATTGGCCAAGCATATCCCCTTGTGCGTGCTGGCCGCAATTTTGATGGTTGTGGCGTACAACATGGGGGAATGGAGTGAAATCGGGGAAATTTTAAAACTCAGTAAGGCCGATATCACGGTCTGGCTCATCACCTTCGCGCTGACCGTCTTTGCGGACCTCACCGTCGCGGTTCAAGCCGGAATGATCATCGCGGCGCTCTTCTACATTCGGAAAGTGACGATCTCGACGACGGTCGCTGAAGTAACGTCGGAATACATTGAGGACGGTTACGCCCACAGCCTTCAGACCAATAAAATTCCCGAAGGAATCAAAGTGTTCCGCATTCACGGACCGTTTCTCTTTGGTGCTACGGATAAGCTCTCGATCATTGAAGAGCAGGCGAACAAGCTGCCTGCAATTGTGTTGCTGCGCATCCGCAACATGACCGCGATCGACGCAACCGGGCTGCATGCTCTGGAGACCCTGGCGGATAAGTTGCACGAGACCGGGCGGACGCTGATTGTCTGTGGGATGAGAGAGCAACCGGCCAGCTTGATGGCCAAAGCTGAATTTCATGAACATATCGGCCATGAAAACATTCAGCCGAACCTTGCCGCCGGAATAGCCAGAGCCAAGGAGATTCTGGCGGGCGGCCATGCCGCCGCGGAACCCGTCGGCGCTCGATAGGTGAGGGTTAGTCCGGAGTGAAAATTTTTAATCCGATGATGCCCGCGATAATCAGCCCGATGCAGATTAAGCGGCGGGGATCCGCGGCCTCGCCGAAGAGCAGCATACCAAGGATGACCGTGCCAACGGCTCCAATCCCCGTCCAGACGGTATATGCCGTTCCAATCGGAAGCGATTTCAAGGCGACGCCGAGCAGATAGACGCTGAGCAGCATGGAGCAGCCGAATCCGATCGTCGGCCAGAGTTCGGTGAACCCCTTGGTATATTTGAGGCAGATTGCCCATCCGACTTCGAACAGGCCGGCCAAAACCAGGACGATCCAGGTCATAATCTTTCCTCTCGAATAGAACTACAGCAATTTTGGGTTGAGTGTAAACTTTATTATACGAGGGCCGCTTTTTTTTAAGCCCGCAATTTATTGATGTCCGGTTCTGACTTTCCCATCCGTCATCTAGACGAAGATCAAAAATCAGGCTTGAAAAAGTAAAGCCGGGCCGAGTTGGCCTCTAATCGAATGAACAGGACAGGAAAGGAAAAACAAAATGGCTGAGCTAATGGTGGAAAAGAAAGCAGAATGGATAATGCCGGCGAGATGGATCTATTGGTCGGTGACAATATTGTTTGTCGCAACGATGGTGTCGGCGGGTTTGACGTATCTCGCGGGCGCATCGTTTAACGTCGAAGGCATCACGCACCTGGGCTATCCCGTTTACTTGCTCAAAATCCTGGGGATTGCCAAGCTCCTTGGCGGCATCGCGATCATGCAGGAGCGGTTTGGGACCCTCAAAGAGTGGGCTTATGCGGGGTGTACGTTCAACCTGCTTGGAGCAGCGGCATCGCACGCTCTCTGTGGCGACCCCTTTGTGAAGGTCCTGGTGCCACTCATCATTCTGACCTTCGTTCTAGTTTCTTACCGGCTATGGAAAGCCGATTTAAAGAAAGGATCATAAATTGGTGTTCTCGATTGAGCCGATCGGAGTGATTCGATCTGAAATCAAAAACAGAGAAGATGCCCCTCTGTTCTATACGGAGGGTGCGCCCAACGCCTTTCTGGAGATAATTCCAGCATACCGAGATGGCCTGGATCGAATGCAGGTCGGTGACGAAATCATTGTCATTACCTGGTTTCATCTGGCTCGCAGAGAGGTGCTCAAGGTTCACCCTCGAGGGAATCTATCTAATCCTCTGACCGGAGTATTTTCGACTCGGTCACCAGATCGCCCTAATCCACTGGGGCTGCATCGCGTGAGAGTGCTGGAGATCAATCCGGATCGTATGCAGATCGGTCCCATCGAAGCGATCGACGGAACTCCGGTCATCGACATCAAACCGGTGGTTGAATCAAAGGATTATTGACAAAGGCCTGCTCTGTTCATGAGGTGCGCCGATCGATGTTCTCAAACCGCTCCGCCTGGCCAGCTGACACTGGTTCTTAACTAGAGGCTGAACCTGAACGATCTCCATGCCGTGGAACTGATCTCGTGACCTTGCTGATCGAAGACGGTGATGCGCCAGCGAAGTTCCGGAGCGACCTGGCCGTTTTGAATCTTCTCGGCCAGCCATGACGGTGCGCGATAGGACCTCGCCTCTGACGGCAAGAGGGCCGAGAGAACGGGTTGGCCGGCGAGATCGGTAATCTCGAGCTGGAAGAAGTGGCCAGTCGTTCCCGACCAGGCGAATTCGAGCAATCGGCCGGCCGGCAATGTAACGTTGTCCGCGGGCCGCAGCAAGATAACCTGATCGTTCATCTGGTCGCGATCGATACCGACATAGTAACGAAGCGCCGGGAGAGGAAATCCCGCGACCGCTCCGC
>Ga0081539_10006526_pt1 | contig 11134 bp, 10 predicted proteins | sample TabmetS4T2R2_FD_71023 | JGI IMG/M metagenome (GOLD analysis project Ga0081539, IMG submission 71023) | Tabebuia heterophylla rhizosphere microbial communities from the University of Puerto Rico - S4T2R2 | ecosystem: Host-associated > Plants > Roots > Rhizosphere ... | reverse complement strand
GAAAACTGATTTCTGAGGAGAGCATGACGAGCAAAATCATTGCCAGTTTTGTGAAGCGACGGACTCCACTTTTCCCATTGAAGCTGCTGGCGCTGGTCAGTGTAACGGCTTGTGGATGGTTTGCCCTTCCATCTCGGGCACAGATTGCAGTCCGCAATCAGGGATATGTGCCGTTCAGTGAAGAGCCGATCAACTATCGCACCGCGCCGATCAACGATCCGATCTCCAAGCTTCAGCAACGTCTTGACAGCGGCAAGGCTCGGCTCGCCTACGAACCGGGACGGGGGTATCTCAAATCGGTCCTCGAACTGCTCGAGATTCCAATCAGCTCACAATCGCTGGCTTTTTCCAGAACGAGTTTCCAGTTCAGAAAAATCTCTCCGCAAACGCCGCGCGCGCTCTATTTCAATGACGATGTCTATGTCGGGTGGGTGAAGGATGGGAAAGCGCTGGAGATCGTCTCCTTCGATCCGCATCAGGGGGCGATCTTCTACATTCTGGATGAACAGCAGACCGACAAGCCCGTCTTCGAGCGTGCGGAGCTTGACTGCACGCAGTGTCACGTTGCCGCCGGAACGCGCGGCGTACCAGGCGTGCTGTTGCGATCGATCTATCCGAAACCGACAGGCACTCAGGCTTCGCAAGCAGGTTCTTTCACGACGGGGCACGAGAGCCCATTGAGCGAGCGATTCGGCGGTTGGTACGTCACCGGGACGCATGGCAAACAGCGGCATATGGGGAATGTTGTGGTGACTGATCCGGAACATCCGGAACGGCTCGACCGAGAGGTGGGCGCGAACCTGACCGACCTCTCTCGCAAGTTCGACGCCACGCCTTATCTGAGCGGCCACAGCGACATCGTCGCGCAATTGGTGCAAGCGCATCAGACCCAGATGCATAACCTGATCACCTTGACGAACTACCAGACGCGGCTGGCTTTGTATGCGGAAGCCGCGCGCAACAAGGCCATCGGCCAGCCCGTCAATACGCAGCTTTCCGATGTCGCCCGCAAGCAATACGAGGGGCCGGCTGAGGAACTGGTACGTTATCTGCTTTTCGTCAACGAAGCTCCGCTGGAAGACCGGATCGTCGGAAGCTCGTCCTTTGCTTCTGAATTTTCCGCCAGGGGACCACGCGATGCGCGAGGCCGATCGCTGCGGGACTTCGACCTGCAAAAGCGAATTTTCAAATATCCATGCAGCTATCTCATCTACTCGGAGGCATTCGATGCCATCCCCAGTCCGGCCCGGGAATATATCCATCGGCGGTTGCGGGAAATTCTGACCGGACGCGATCAAGACCCCGCATTCGTGTGGCTCTCAGCGGAGGATCGCCAGGCGGTCCTCGAGATCCTGCTGGCCACGAAACCGGGCCTTTCCAAGCTGTGGCCTGAGGAGTGGAAGAAGTACGGCAGGAACCAGGTTCAAGTGGGAGAGAAACGGTCAAGCCGTCTTGGCCAATCGGTCAACACCATCAATCAAGAAAGGGAGAAGTAAAATGATGAAAGAACTACAGAGAAGTTTCGCTCGTTTCGTAACCGTCATCGCTTCAATTTGCGCCGTCGCCCTCGCCGTTCAGGGCCAGTCACTCGAAGGGCGCTGGGATGCCAGCGTGACGATCAAAGACGTCGTGATTCCATTTCGGCTCGACATCGCAGGGAAAGACGCAAATCTGAAGGGCATTCTCTATAACGGAGATCAAACACAGACCACCACCGATGCCAAGTACGAGAACGGTTCGATCGTGCTCAGCTTCGATCACTATTTGACGAAGATCAAGGCCACGATCAAAGACGGCAAGTTGACGGGGCAAGTTCAAGGACGTTTTGACCGGGAACATTACATCAGCGACTTTCCGTTTGAGGCAAAGCGATATGTCGCGACCGCGTCACCGGCGAACGCGCCCAACATCGATGGGCTATGGGAGATCCCCTATGAGAGCCCAAAGGGTGAAAAGGCATGGCGGTTTATTGTGAAGCAAAAAGGCGCGGAGGTTTCCGCCTCAATCTTGAGGGTTGACGGGGATACGGGAGCGCTCACCGGTTCATATCGCGACGGTAAGTTTGTGGTCAGCCATTTCGACGCTTCACGGCCGCTCGTCCTCGAGATCACAGCTAATAATGACGGCACGCTCAATTTACGTCAGCAGGGCGCATACGCCGCTAAAAGAGAGTTGACTGCTTATCGTCCGGAAGTCGCTCGCGCCAAGGGGCTGCCGGAACCGGCGAACTTCACAACGCACACCACCGTGCGTGACCCCAAAGAGCCGTTCAAGTTCAGTTTCCCCGATCTCAATGGCAAACTCGTCTCAAACACCGACGCTCGGTTCAAAAATAAAGTCGTCATCGCAGTCGTGACTGGTACCTGGTGCCCAAATTGCCACGACGAGGCGCAGTATCTGGTCCAACTGCACAAGAAGTACCGGGATCAGGGGCTTGAGATCGTGGCGCTGGATTTCGAGGAGCCGGAGCAGCAAGATGAGCTTGCGCGGGCCAGGGCCTTCGTCAAGAAATACGGTGTTGAGTATCCATATCTGATTGCGGGAGCGCCGGCCGAGATGTGGGAGAAGGTTCCACAGGGCGTCAATCTCAACACGTGGCCGGCGACGTTCTTTATCGGGAGAGACGGTTTGGTGAAGAAGATTCACGCGGGCTTTGCGGCGCCGGCAAGCGGTGAATTTCACCAGAAGCTGAAGCAGGAGTTTACGGCGACAATCGAAAGCTTGCTGGCCGAAGGATCGGCGAATGCTTCCATCTCATCAGACAAAGCCGGTCAATGATGAGTCTCGAATCGACGTTTTAATTTATGGCAATGGCCTGCCGGTCGTTCGACACGGCCGGCAGGCCATGACGAAGCTTTTACGGCAGATTGGTTGAATCCAAGTCTGAGATCGAGAGGCGGCGCATCATCGGCCGCCGTTTCGATTGGTGAGCGTCCATCCGTTCGAGCACGCCATTGAGGAATCGCACCGTCTCGACAATGTACGGTCCCTTGTTGAGCATGACACATTCGGCGCGCCCGCTCATCACGGCGTCCGAGACTTCGGCGCGTGAAGGGGAGCCTTTGGTCGCCATTCCTTCCAGCACCTGCGTCGCCCAGATCACCGGCACATGAGCAGCTTCGCACAGCCAGAGGATCTCTTCCTGAACTTCGGCGAGACGCTCGAAACCGACTTCCACGCCCAGGTCGCCGCGAGCCACCATCACGCCGACCGGCGGGGCACAGAGGCTAGACAACAGCAGCCGCGGCAGATTCTCGAAACCCCGGCTGGTTTCAATCTTTAAGATCACGCCAATATGCTTGGCGCCCAGATCCGCCAAATGACTGTGCAGCGCTTCTACGTCGTCGGGCGTACAGACGAATGAGAATCCGATCAGATCGGCATACGCAACCACGGCGCGCAGATCTTCCAGATCTTTGTTGGTCAGCGCGGAGATGTTCAATTCCGTATCGGGCAGGTTGATGCCTTTTTCAGGCCGCAGCCGGCCGCCCTTGGCGCCGGTGTGGGTGATCTCGACAGTAATGATCTGGCCGTCGTTGTTGAGGACCGTCCCGCCGATCTTGCCATCATCGAACCAGATGCGTTCGCCGGGTTGAACTGCGTCAAAGGCCTCCTTAAGCGTACAAGGAATGCACGCCGCCCGGATCACTTGCCCATTGAAATCGCGCTCTGCTTGCCATCCGGGTTCGTCGCTGCGAGTCAGATGAAGATAATCGCCTTCGGACAACAGCAACGGCTCGGTTACTTCCGGTAACTGGCAGAATCTCGTTTCACCGATCACTTCCTGGCCGCGGTAAAGTTCTGCGGTCAATCCTTCTTCGAGATAGGCAGTTTGGTTGAGCTCGGCCAGGCGTGATTCGCCGCAAACAGCGGAGATGCGGGTGGCTCGCTTTTTGCCGCGCGCGTCGCGGAAACGCACGAAGTCGCCTGGTTGGGAACTTTGCAGAAACTCGCGCGTCAGTGGCAACGCGACCGCCGCGCCTTCGGCGGCTTCCTGCGGCGCTTCGGCCGGGGTCAACCACAGAAGTGCTGGCGTGACGGCCTGGCCGCGCACATCCCGCTGCGGTTTAACGCGCACGATGCGCCCGGACGCTTGTAGCGAGCCGGTGCGCAGCTTAGGGCCGCCCAGATCAGCTTGAATTTTGCACTCTCGCCCCAGCTCTCGTTGCGCGCGGCGCAAATTGTTGACCATCGCCGCCCAGACCTCCGGACCGTCGTGGGCGCAGTTGATCCGCATCACATCCATTCCGGCAGCCAGGAGGTCACGGACCAGCGTCGGATCGGTTGCCGCCGCGGTGGGCATCGTGACCATAATGCGCACCGAGCGTTTGCCCGCGGGGACGCCGAGCAGCGTTTCCGCATGCCGGTTGAGCCTGATCTGCCCCGCTTCGAAATCGATCGGAGGTTTGACCATGGGACGCCAATCTTGTCCGGCGAGGCGGTGCAGCGCGAAGAGCACGGCGCTCAACGTAAATAACGACGAGGCCTCCATCCTCCCCAGTGAACTGAGGCCCATCCCCGCCAGCGCGACTTGCAAGGGGCGGACGTCAATCTGCCGCACTGCCAGGTAATGGAGCAGATTCCGGGCGCTGTCGCGATAGTCCTGCCCAATCTTCTGCAAGCTTTGCTCATATGATTGTTCCAGGGCCAGCGCGCGTTCATACAGCTCCATTACTTCTGGGATCAACCGCTGGGCCTGGGTCGCAATCAAACTTTGAGTCGGCGTCATACATTCTCCCTGGGTCTATTCCGCGGCAAAGGCGGCCGTCCGCGAAGCTCAAACTGCCATCGACACGGCACACTGACTGATTGCGGGGCAAGCCGCCAATCAACCTCTAAGCGAAGCGCCCCTCGATATACTCGGCAGTCCTTGAGTCTTGCGGACCAGAGAACAGCTCTCTTGTCGGTTGGTGTTCAATGACCTCGCCGAGCAGCATGAAAACACATTCGTCGCTGGCGCGACGCGCCTGCGCCATGTTGTGAGTGACGATCAGTATTGTGTACCGGCTTTTCAACCGGAACATCAGTTCTTCGATCGCGCGTGTTCCATCGACGTCCAGCGCTGAGCAAGGTTCGTCCATCAGGATCACTTCGGGTTTAAGCGGCAGCAGCCGCGCAATGCAGAGCTTCTGCTGTTGCTCCAATTGCAAAGTGGTCGCGTTCGCCTTCAGACGGTCCTTCAGGTTTTGCCACAACCCGACTTCAGTCAGCGCCGTTTCAACCGCTGCGTCGAGGTCGGACTTGCGTAACGCTCTCCGTTCGCTGTGCAGCCGCAGTCCGAAGACGACGTTTTCGTAAACAGATATCGGGAGTGGATTGGGGCGCTGGAAGACCATTCCGACGCCTTTGCGCAGTTCGACCAGTGAAACGTCCGGGTCATAGATGTTCTTGCCGAGGATTTTGATCTCGCCCTTTGTCGTCACGTAGTCATGGCGTTCGTTGATGCGGTTGAAACAGCGCAACAGCGTGGTTTTGCCACAGCCCGACGGACCGATGAGTGAAGTGATCTGTCTGTCGCGGATGCTCAGCCCGACGCCACGCACCGCCTGGAAATCGCCATACCAAAGATTTAAGTCACGCGTCTCGATGCTGTATTCTTGCGCCTCACTCATCCGAACACCCCGTTCACGTATTCGTATGTCCTCCAGTCGGCAGGCCGATCCGAAAATATCACTTCGTTATGATCCAATTCAACAAGTTCGCCATTCCAGAGGAACATTGTCCGGTCGGCCAATCGGCGCGCCTGCTGAGTCAGATTAGTAGCCAGAATGATCGTCATCTTTGACCGCAACTCCTTGAGAACCTCTTCGATGCGCATCGTCGTTATTGGGTCAATCGCAATGGAGAACTCATCGAGGCATAGAATTTCCGGCTCGTGCGAAAGCGCACGCGCGATGGTCAACCGCTGCTGCTGCCCCCCTGACAGCTTCGTCCCAAGTGTGTCCAGGCGGTCTTTCACTTCATCCCACAAGGCTGACTGGCGCAGACAGCGCTCGACCAGTTCATCAAGTTTCGCCTTGCCGCGCACGCCGGCCATGCGTGGCGCGAAGGCGACATTGTCGTAGATGGTCAATGGCAGTCCCACCGGCAAAGGCGCGACCAACCCGATCTTACGCCGCAATTCGTGGATGTTGCGGACACGCCGCACGTCTTCGCCGGACACCTTGATTGTGCCTTCGATCTTTGTCTCGGCCGTTAATTCCAGTGTACGGTTCAGCGCACGGAGCAAGCTTGTTTTGCCTGATTGCGCCGGTCCGATGATGGCCAGAATTTCGTGCTCGTACACGTCGAACGTGATGCCCTTGAGCACTTCGAGTGCGCGGTAAAAAAGACGCAAATCCGTGATCTCAATTTTTTTGGTCGTTGTTACCAATTCTTACGCGAACGTAGGTAAACGCGAACAGCGATGGAGAGCGCATTGACTGCGAGAACTGTCGCCAGCAACACCACCGCCGTGCCGTATGGCAATGCCTCGGGCACATCGGGCACTTGCGTTGAGACTGTGAACAGATGCATTGAGAGCGCCATGCACTGGTCAAGCAACCCGTAGGCGAAGAGATCGCCTTCCGCAATCGCTTTATAGAAAACCGCGCCGGTAAACATAATGGGCGCGGTTTCACCAGCCGTGCGCGAGACTTGCAAAATGACCCCCGTCAGAATGCCGCTGACTGAATTCGGCAACACGATGTGCCGGATCGTCTGCCAGCGCGACGCTCCGACGTTCCAACATGCTTCACGGAACGGTCGGGGCACCGCGGCGAGCGCTTCCTTCGTGCTGGCGATGATCACCGGCAAGGTCATGATCGCCAACGTCAACGAGGCGGCCAGAATCGAGCGCCCGATGCCGGCAAAGACGACGAAAGCGCCCAAACCGAACAGTGCATGCACAATGCTCGGCACGCCGGCCAGATTGACCACAGCCAGGTTGACGACACGTGTCAACCAGTTATCACGGGCGTATTCGTTCAGGTAGACGGCAGCCATTACACCGATTGGCGTCGCCACCGCCAGCGAGATCAAAACCAGATAGATCGTGCCGAGGAGCGCCGACCAGATGCCGCCCGCGCGCATTCCTCGCACCGGGACTTTGAAGAGAAAATCGAGGGAGAGAACCGGCAGCGCCTGATAGGAAAGGTAACCAATGATCAGGACTAATGGGACAATCATGAGCAAGGTCATCGCGGCGAAAATAGCGTGTGCCACCCGCTCATGCCGGTTTTTGCGTCGCACCAGCGCAGTCTCTGTAAACTGCGCGGCCGCTCGCGTCCGCTGTTTTTCGAGCATCGTGCTCATGCCTTTCCCCGAATGCCGCGCACGATCAAATCAGCGCTCAAGTTGACGATGAAGGTGATGGTAAAGAGGAAGATGCCGATGATGAAGAGCACTTGATAATGATCTGAACCGACCGGCGCTTCGCCCAGTTCGGCGGCGATCGTGGCCGTCAGCGTTCTGACCGGGTCAAGCACACTGGTCGGAACCCTGACCGAGTGCCCGGTGGCCATCAGCACCGCCATGGTCTCGCCGACCGCGCGGCCGACGCCGAGCAGCACCGCCGCCAGCAAGCCATTCTTGGCCGCCGGCACTAAGACCCGGTGCACCATCTGCCAGCGCGTTGCGCCAAGCGCCAACGCCGCTTCGCGGTACGAATCCGGCACGGCTTTGAGCGCATCTTCTCCGATGGAGACGATCACCGGCACACTCATCAGCGCCAGCAAGATGCCGCCGTTGAGCACGGTGAGCCCAATGGCCGCGTCAAACAGCCGGATGATCAATGAATTCATGACCGTCAACCCAACGAAGCCCCAGACCACCGAAGGAATCGCGGCCAGGATCTCAATGACAATTTTCAATGTTTCTTTGAGCCGCCCTTCGCAGAACTCAGAGATAAAAATTGCCGTGCCCAACCCGAACGGGACGGCGATGACCATCGCAAATGCCGTCACGCTGAATGTACCGGCGATCAGCGCGAGCGCGCCATAGCGCACGTTGCTTTGCGAGGTCGGGTACCATTCAATGCTGGTCAGGAATTGTGTGAAGTTGAACCGTCCGCTGAAGAACAGACCTGCCCCTTCGCGAAAGACGAAAAAGAAGATGCCAAAGACGAAGATGATTGCACTCACTCCACACAGCCGAATCATCCACTCAATCAACACTTCTATCATGATTTCCCAGCGACGGCGGGCCATGGTCAGATGATCTCCTTATTCGACGGTCGCACTGCTGGTCGTCTCCTTGGCGCGAGGCACATAACCCGACGCCAGAATGATCTGTTGCCCCACCTCAGTGTTGATCCACTCCAGGTACTTCTTGACTGTTGCTGTCGGCTCGCCGCGCGTGTACATATAAAGCGGACGCGAGATCGGATAGACGCCCTTTTGGGTGTTCTCGATGTTCGGCGCAGTGGCCGGTTCGGTCTCCTTACGGGCGACACGCAGCATCTTGACGTGCGGTGTGGCATAACCCATCCCGCTATAACCGATTGCGCAGGGCGTCCGGCTGACCAACTCGACCACGTCTTTTGATCCGTGCAGATCGAGCGTGCCGAGTTTGAAATCCTTTCCTTTGCCCAAAATGGCCTCGCGAAAGTAATAGTAAGTGCCGGAATTCGATTGCCTGCTCACCAGAATCATTTTGTTGTCGCGACAGCCGGGAACCTGCACTCCCAAATCGGCCCAGGAGCGCGCTGCACCCGTTTCACCATAAACCGCCGCTAACTGCTCAATCGTGATTTCATTTAGGGTGTTCGCCTGGTGCACAAAGATTGCAAGCGCGTCGTAGCCGACAATATGTAACACAGGATCCAATCCGCTCGCCGCTTTCACCTTAGCCATCTCATCCGGCGCCATCCGGCGGCTGCAATTGGCAATGTCGGCCGTGCCGTTGATCAATGCGGCAACGCCGGTCCCGGAACCGCCGCCCGACACTTCGACTGAAACGCTGGGCTCGACTCGCGCATATTCTTCGGCCCATGCCTGCGCCAGATTGACCATCGTATCTGAACCGATGTTCTGGACGATCGTCCGTCCGTGGATCCCGGCATCCGTTACCTTACTCCTTCGACATCCGCCGGCGATCAACACAATGCAAAGCGCCAAGATCCATGATGTTTTTGTCATCTGCTGCATGGCTTCACTCATCTCTATGCAAACCAATCCTCAACTCGGTGATTTGCCGCAGTTCGCTCAACTCATTCGTCGCGTATTTACTTGGTGGTGGCAGTATAGGCGAGAGATGTTAAAAGACTATTAAGCGGAGGTCAGAAACTTTGGGGCTAATATTAGTGATGCCACTGATCTTAAGGAGTTATCCGTAGTTATTTGATGGATTTCCGAGAGGGCAGCCCATCAAGATTCTCCGAGGGAACGCTCTCGATCCCGGCTTAACCTTGCCCATGCATCTAATTTTGTGGAATCAGTTCGACCTCATATATTTTCCGGCCCGAAATATTGTGCAGACCACAGGCTGTCAAATGTATACTGGCCGAAGAAAAGATTGGTGTTGAGTTGCTGAGCCCTTTCGAATTTGAAGTCATGGCCGAACTTCCAGGCATGGCGTCCAGCGTTCCAGCTTAAAGTTTGAACCAGAGCATATTTGCTTTGTTCAGTGAAGCGCGGGAGGAAGTTGGCTCTGCCAAAGGCGATCATTGTCACGCCATTCTGCCGAACGATTGTCTCAGGGCCATTGCCGTTAACGCTGCTCGGATTGTCTTCGCGTAAATATGAGAATCGCTGGTCCAGAACTCCGTTTGAGCCGAGGACCCAGATGTGAGCGGCAGTGACACTATCAGTATTGATCCGTGAATCGCCCGTATGATCTTCCGACGATTGCGATCCTGGATTTTCAAAGTTCCGCCCCAGAAAACGGTGGAGATTATACCGAACGCTGAGGGAGTTTCTTTCACGCGCGACCCAATCAACTTTGGCCGTCTGGATATCATTGCGCAACCCGGTTACATAAGGGGCTAAATAGTGGGCGATTTCGGCCGCCCCCTGTTGTGAAAGGGGATCATTGGGAATCGCGGTTGGAAAAAAGACGGGATTGGGAGAGGTGTTTCGCTGACCGTCGTAATTGTAGAAGAAGAAAAGTCTATTCTTTCGGATTGGCCCGCCGAGATTGCCGCTTCGCCCCACGGACTGGCCCCAGAAGGCGCTGTTCGCGTCCATGCCATCGATGAGCAGGCTATTGGCGGGACCGCGTTGTCCTGTTCTTGCGCGATGTCTGCTAACGTCAGATCGTGTTCGAGATTGTTTTCAATGAACTCCATCACACGGCGTAGCTTGTGTTTTGACAATCCCCCTGTGGATGGCCGAGAGGTGTCCTTGACGTTCGAGTAACGCCTCAGCAAATGCGCGGTCAAAGTAGTCACTAGTGATTCCGCATAAAGCTGACCTGCAGGCATTTCCGATTCAATTTCGGACGCAAGTTCAATTCCGATCTGTCGAATCAGCGGGTCATTCTGTTTTGCCGAGTAGGTAATTTCGATCCAATTGGAGTAAGTCGAGTAACCGGCTATGCGGTTGAGGAAGGCGGGATCGAGAAAGACCGTCAGGTGGTCAATCTCACCCGTCCAATATGAGTAGTACTTCTGGCCGGCAGGAATGACGAGCGTTTGATCTGCGCCGAGCCACTCTCCGATACTCTTTCCGCTGATCAATCTTCTTTCCCAAAACATCGAGCCGTTGAAGGGAATTACCACCAGGTGTTTCTCGTGTTGTTTATGACATAATTCTCCGGGAGATACACGGTAATGCCCGACGGTCACGCCATCCACTTTCAGATATTTTTTGAAAAGAAACGGCGGTCTGATCAAATTTGACTGTTGATCCTGCTCCACGCCAATGCCATGTGTGGGAGCCAATCCTGCCGCAGACGGCCTGTTATTTATCACTCCCTCGGTTCCCCTGGATTTGTTGTTTATCTCGTGCTCGGACATGCATCGTTCCGGCTGTCGATGATTACAATTTTATCAACCTGGTAGAATACGATGAGTGCTTAAAAATGGTGTAAAGCGAGTTTGATCTTTATGTAAATTCGTGGGCATCCGAGACTGCCGACACCTCAGTTTGACATGGCCGAAAGCAGTTATACCGTGATGAACGGCCAATCAAACGGAGGGAAAAATCGATTATCGTCA
>Ga0081539_10006525_pt1 | contig 11135 bp, 11 predicted proteins | sample TabmetS4T2R2_FD_71023 | JGI IMG/M metagenome (GOLD analysis project Ga0081539, IMG submission 71023) | Tabebuia heterophylla rhizosphere microbial communities from the University of Puerto Rico - S4T2R2 | ecosystem: Host-associated > Plants > Roots > Rhizosphere ... | reverse complement strand
GGCCGGATGGCCTCCGACACCGCGCGGAGCAGGAACTGCAGGCCGTTCTCGTCCGCCCGCCGCTCGATCGGCGAGTGGCCGGTGAGCAGGGCGTACAGCGTCGCGCCGAGCGCGTAGACGTCGGCGCCGGGGCCGGCGGCGCGGTAGTCGGTGAGCGCCTCGGGTGCCGCGAACCCGGCGGTCGACGTCGGCGCCGGCGCCGCGGGGCCGAAGAGGGTGAGCGCGAACCCGGTGAGGGACACCGTGCCGTCGCCGAACAGCAGCACGGAGGCGGGCTTGACGTCGCGGTGCAGGACGCCGCGCGCATGGGTGGCGGCCAGGGCGTCGGCGACGTCGATGCCGACCCGCAGCACCTCGGCCACCGGCCGGGGGCCGAGCGTGCTGACGCGGTACTCGAACGAGCCGCCGTCGGCGAACGGCATCACCAGGAACGGGTGGCGGTCCGTGGTGAAGCCGCCGTCCAGCAGCGGGACGATGTGCGGGTGGCCGGTGGCGCCGTGCACGGAGCGGTACCCGACGTCGAACAGCTCGCGGCGCTCGGCGTCCTCGACGGACCAGCGGTAGACCTTGACGGCGATGTCCTGCCCGAACCGGGTCGAATACGTGCGGTACACGGTGCTTGACTCGCCGAAGCCGACCTCGGTCAGGGTGGTGTACACCCCTCGCTCACCACTCTGGTGCTGCACCGCGGCCCTCCGAAGGTCGGATCGCGCCGCAGCGTAATGCCGTTCGGGGGGTGTCGGCAGGTGCAACGCCGAGATCTCACCCTTCGACAAAGTTTGGCTGCGGAGCGTTACTCATTGTTCGGCGGCATCGTCGGAACCGTGTGAGTTTGTAGGTCTCGGCCTCTTGTCCTTCTTCGGCTTCTTCGTCTCTTCCGGACCCTCGGTGGTCGGGGGCGTCGTCGGAGCCGTCACGGTCGGCGCCGAGGTGGGCGTGCCTGCCGATGGTTCCACGCCCGGGGGGCCGGATGGTAGGACGACTGGCTCACCATCACCGACAGTCACCGAAGGCTCGCTGACCGGCTGGTTGGCCTCACCCGGCGAGCTGCTCCGACCGTCGCTCGCACCGTCGCTCGCACCGTCGCGCTGCTGCCGCACCTGGCTGCCGGGACCGCTCGGGCTGGTGGCCGACCCGCCGTGCCCGCCGCCGAGCGGGGAGCCGACGTCGAAGCCGCCGGGGGCCAGCACGACCCCGGCGGCGACGCCGCCGGCGACCAGGCCCCCGGCCAGGCAGGCGGCCGCGAACCACCGGGGCCAGCGGGTGGTGTCCGTGGGCTCGGTCGTCGCGGGGCCGCCGATGCTGCCGCCGGAGCGGGACGGCGTGACCGAGGCCGGCACGGAGAGCACCTCGAGGCGCTCCGGCAGCTCGAGCCCGTCCTCGGCGGCCGCCAGCCGCAGCAGGCGGCGGAGGACGGCGGCGCTGGACGGGCGGTCGAAGGGCTCACGGTTGAGGCACTGGAGCACGATCCGGCCGAGCGCCTCGGGCACGGTGGGGGGCAGCGGCGGGATCGGTGCGTCCGCGCACCGGAGGAGGTACGCGGCGTCGTGCTCGCCGATGCCCGGCCGCACCGGCGGGCCGCCGGTGAGCAGCGCGTACATGGTCGCGCCCACCGAGTACACGTCGGCCGCCGGGCCGCCCGTGCCGTCGCCGGTGATGACCTCCGGTGCGACGTACCCCGGGGTCGCGGCGAACGACCGGAAGCCGCCGGCCGGGTCGGTCGCGACGCCGAAGTCCGCGAGCGCGACCACGCCGTAGCCGGTGAGCAGCACGTTCTGCGGCTTGACGTCGCGATGGACGATCCCGCGCTCGTGCGCGGCGTCGAGGGCGTCGGCGACGGCGACGCCGACGACGGCCGCCTCCTCCGGGGAGCGCGGGCCCTGGCCGGCGAGGCGCTGGCCGAACGAGCCGCCGCCGCAGTAGGCCATCACGAGGTACGGCTGCCCGGCGGCGGTGAAGCCGCTGTCGAACACGGAGACGACGTGCGGGTGCTCGCCGAGGGTGCCGATCACCTGGCACTCGCGGCGGAACCGCCGCCGCAGGTCGTCGTCGGCGACGTGGCCCTGGAACACCTTGACGGCGACCTCGCGGTTGAACGCCGGCGAGAACGCCCGGTACACGACGCTGTACCCGCCGCGGCCGATCTCGGTGAGGTCGGTGTAGCGGTCCTCGAACGAGCGTTCCGGGGAGTCGCCCCCGGAGAGCCCCGCGACCGGTCCCGCCGCCTCGTTCGACCTCACTGCATCACCTCCACCGCCGGCCTCACCACGGCAACCGCTGCTCGACCGCACGGATGAGAGTAATGCGCCTGATGAGATGCGCACGGCCCGTTCGTCACTGTTGATCACCCAGCGACCGACGTAACGGGCCCGGGACCTGCACCTAGACTGGTTCCGAACGGCGACCGAACGCCCGGGACGCCCGCCCGACCGCACGTCCCCCGATCGAGAAGTGAACGAGGAAACGCCGACGTGGCCATCCAACCGATCCGTCTCTTCGGCGACCCGGTGCTCCGCACCAAGGCCGAGCCGGTCGTCGACTTCGACAAGGAGCTCCGCCAGCTCGTCAAGGACCTCGAGGAGACGATGCTCGACGCGCCGGGCACCGGCCTGGCGGCACCGCAGATCGGGGTCGGCGTGCGCGTCTTCACCTACCACGTGGACGGCGTCCTGGGTCACCTGGTGAACCCGCGGCTCGACCTCTCCGAGGAGGAGCAGTTCGGCGAGGAGGGCTGCCTGTCCATCCCGGGCCTGGCCTACGACTGCCGCCGCGCGATGCGGGTGGTCGCGAAGGGCTTCGACCAGCACGGCGAGCCGATCACGGTCGAGGGCAGCGAGCTGCTCGCCCGCGCCGTCCAGCACGAGACCGACCACCTCGACGGCATCCTCTTCATCGACCGCCTGGACCGCGACCAGCGCAAGCTCGCGCTCAAGGCGATCCGCGAGGCGGAGTGGTCCGGCCAGGCGGCGCCGGTCGTCAAGGTCAGCCCGCACGCGACGTTCGGCCGGGCGCTGTAGGGCGTGTCCCCGCAGCTCACAGCGCCGGAGACGCCGCGATGAGGCTCGTCGTCGCCGGCACGCCGGCGGTCGCCGTGCCGACGCTGGACGCCCTGGAGGAGTCGCGGCACGACGTCGTCGCCGTCGTCACCCGCCCGGACGCGCCGGCCGGCCGCGGCCGCCGCGTCGTCCGCTCGCCGGTCGCTGCCTGGGCGGACGTCCGCGGCGTCCAGGTGCTGCAGCCGCGGCGCCCGTCGGAGCCGGAGTTCCTGGCCGAGCTCGCCGAGCTGGCGCCGGACTGCTGCCCGGTGGTGGCGTACGGCGCGCTGGTGCCGCGGAAGGCGCTCGACGTCCCGCCGCACGGCTGGGTGAACCTGCACTTCTCGGTGCTGCCGGCCTGGCGGGGTGCTGCGCCGGTGCAGCGGGCGCTGATGGCGGGGGACGACGTCACGGGCGCGACCACGTTCCGGCTGGAGGAGGGCCTGGACACCGGGCCGGTCTTCGGCGTCCTCACCGAGCCCGTGCGGCCGCGCGACACGGCCGGTGACCTGCTCACCCGGCTCGCCGCGGCCGGCGCCGGGCTCATGGTGGCCACGCTGGACGGCATCGAGGACGGCACCGTGACCGCGCGGCCGCAGCCGCCGGACGGGGTCTCGCTGGCGCCGAAGGTGACCGTCGAGGAGGCGGCGGTCGACTGGGCGCTGCCGGCGGCGGTCGTGGACCGGCGGATCCGCGGCGTCACGCCCGCGCCCGGCGCGTGGACGACGTGGCGCGGCGAGCGCCTCGGCCTCGGGCCGGTGCTGCCGGCCGGCGGTGCGGACGGCGGTGAGCCGCTCGCGCCGGGTGAGCTGCGGGTCTCGAAGCGCACGGTGACCGTGGGGACGGCGGGCGGCGCCGTCGAGCTGGGCGAGGTCCGGCCGTCGGGCAAGCGGGCGATGGCCGCGACGGACTGGGCGCGCGGCGCCCGCCCGCAGCCGGGGGAGCGCCTCGGCGACCCCGCGGGCGGGCGCGCGTGAGCCGCGCGTCGGCGGCCGGCGGGCCGACCCGCCCACCCCGGCGCGGCGGTGCCGCGCGGACCCGCGGCGGCGCGGCCGGCACCGCACCGGCGCGCGGCCGGCCGCGCGCGGCGGACCCGGCGCGCACGGTCGCCTACGAGACGCTCCGCGCCGTCGACGAGCGCGACGCGTACGCGAACCTCGTGCTGCCCGCGCTGCTGCGCCGGGCGCACCTCCCGCCGCGCGACGCCGCGCTGGCGACCGAGCTGGCCTACGGCACGCTGCGCGGGCGCGGGACGTACGACGCCGTGCTGGCGGCCAGCGTCGACCGGCCGCTGGCCGAGCTGGACCCCGGCGTCCTCGACGCGCTGCGCCTCGGCGCCCACCAGCTCCTCGCCACCCGGGTGCCGCCGCACGCCGCGGTGTCCACCACGGTCGACCTCGTGCGCGCCACCTCCGGCGCCGGCGCCTCGCGCTTCGCGAACGCCGTCCTGCGGCGGGTCGGCGAGCGCGACCTGGCCGCCTGGCTGGCGGCCGTGGCGCCCGACGCGGCGGCCGACGCCGACGGCCACCTCGCGGTGACGACGTCGCACCCGGCCTGGGTGGTGCGCGCGCTCCGCGACGCCCTGCGGGTGGCCGGTCGGCCGGCGGACGAGCTGCCGGCGCTGCTCGCCGCGCACAACGAGCGCCCCCGGGTCGCCGTCGCCGCGCTGCCGGGGCTGACCGGCCTGGGTGAGCTGGCGGAGGCCGGCGCCGAGCCGGGCGTGCTGTCGCCGGTCGGCGCGGTGCTCGGTGGGCCGCCGGACGCCGTCGCGGCGGTCGCCGAGGGCCGGGCCCGGGTGCAGGACGAGGGCAGCCAGGCGGTGACGCTGGCGCTGGCCGCCGCGCCGCTGGCCGGGGACGACGCCGGCGCGTGGCTCGACCTGTGCGCCGGTCCCGGCGGCAAGGCGGCCCTGCTCGCGGCGACGCTGGCCGCGCGCGACGTCCGGGACGCCGGGCTGGTCGCCGTCGAGGTGGCGGAGCACCGCGCCGAGCTGGTGCGCCGCGCGCTGGCGCCGGTCCCGGGCCGGCACGAGGTGCGCACCGCGGACGGCCGGGACGCCGCCGAGCCGGGCCGCTACGACCGGGTGCTGGTCGACGCGCCCTGCACCGGCCTCGGCGCGCTCCGGCGCCGGCCGGAGGCCCGCTGGCGGCGCACGCCGGCGGACCTCGCGACGCTCGGCCCGCTGCAGCGCGACCTGCTCCGCGCCGGCCTGGACGCCGCGCGGCCGGGCGGCGTCGTCGCCTACGTGACGTGCTCGCCGCACCCGGCGGAGACGTCCGCCGTCGTCCAGGACGTGCTCCGCCGCCGGGACGACGCCGAGCAGCTCGACGCGCGGGCGCCGCTCGAGGCCGCCACCGGCGGCCGGGCGCACGACCTGGGCGCCGGCCCGGCGGTGCAGCTCTGGCCGCACGTGCACGGCACGGACGCGATGTACCTGGCGCTGCTGCGGAAGACACCCCCACAACCGCGTTGATCATGCAAGTTTCGGCGATCGGCTCACGACGGAGCGTGCACCCACGCGCCGACGGATCGCCGAAACTTGCATGATCAACGCCCTGGAGTTGCGTCCTCGTCCCGGCCACTAGGCTCGAGGGGTGGGTGTCCAGATCTCGCCGAGCCTGCTCTCGTCCGACTTCGTCAACCTCGAGTCCGAGCTGGCGCGGATCGCGGACGCCGACTGGGCGCACGTCGACGTCATGGACAACCACTTCGTCCCGAACCTCACGCTCGGCCTGCCGGTCGTCGAGCGGATCGTCGCCGTCTCGCCGGTGCCGGTCGACTGCCACCTCATGATCGACGGCCCGGACCGCTGGGCGCCCGGCTACGCCGAGGCGGGTGCCCGGAACGTCACCTTCCACGCCGAGGCCGCGGACGCGCCCGTGCGCCTGGCGCGGGAGGTCCGCCGGCTCGGGGCCAGGGCCGGGCTGGCGCTGCGGCCGGCCACGCCGGTCGAGCCGTTCGTCGACCTGCTGCCCGAGGTCGACATGATCCTCGTGATGACCGTCGAGCCGGGCTTCGGCGGGCAGGAGTTCCTCGACGTCTGCCTGCCGAAGGTGCGCCGCGCCCGGCAGGCGATCTCGGCGAGCGGGCTCGACGTCTGGGTCCAGGTGGACGGCGGCGTCTCGGCGGAGACGATCGAGCGGTGCGCCGAGGCCGGCGCCGACGTCTTCGTGGCCGGTTCCGCGGTGTACGGGGCCGAGGACGCCTCGAAGCAGATCGCCAACCTGCGCTCGCTGGCGGAGGGCGCCACCCACGCCCCGGGTGTGTGACGCGCCACTCCTCCGTGCACACCGCTGGAACGCGGTGGCAGACTGGTCGTCGATAGCAATGCGTGCTCCGGGGTCGGTGTAATTCCGAACCGGCGGTGACAGTCCGCGACCCGACCGCAGCCAGCGGCCGGTTGACCTGGTGGAACTCCAGGACCGACGGTGAAAGTCCGGATGGGAGGCAGCACGCCGCGGCGTCGCCACGCGCCGGGCCGGGCCCGGTGCCGCGCGAACGTCGTGGGACGTCGGCAGGGCTCGTGCCCTGCGGTCGCCCGGGCCCCGGAGCCGCCGGCAGCGGCAGGAGGGGTCCGGATGTTCACCGGGATCGTCGAAGAGCTGGGCGAGGTCGTGCGCCTCGACCCCGGGCGTGAGTCCGCACGGATCACCGTGCGCGGGCCCGTCGTGACCTCCGACGCCGCACCCGGCGCCTCCATCGCGGTCAACGGCGTGTGCCTCACCGTCGTCGAGCTCGTCTCCGACGAGGGCACGTTCAGCGCGGACGTGATGGCCGAGACGCTGCGCCGCTCCTCGCTCGCCGGTGCCGTGCCGGGCGCCCGGGTCAACCTCGAGCGGCCCGTGCCGGCCGGCGGCCGCCTGGGCGGGCACGTGGTCCAGGGTCACGTGGACGGCACCGGCGTCGTCGTCGAGCGCGTGCCCGGCGAGCGATGGGAGCTGGTCCGGTTCACCGTGCCCGCCGCGCTCGCCCGGTACGTCGTGGCGAAGGGCTCGATCGCCGTGGACGGCGTGTCGCTGACCGTGGTGTCCGTCGAGGACCGGCCCGGGGACGACGCCGTCGTCACGGTCTCGCTGATTCCCGAGACCATCCAGCGGACCACGCTCGGCCGCCGGGCCCCCGGCGAGGCCGTGAACCTGGAGGTGGACGTGCTGGCGAAGTACGTCGAGAGGCTGGTGCACGCGTGATGACCGCTTGCCCGTCCCCCGAGCTCTCCGTCGTCCCGCCACCGGGCTCCCTGCTGGACGGCGTCGACGAGGCGCTCGACGCGCTGCGCCGCGGCCGGCCCGTGATCGTCGTGGACGACGCCGACCGCGAGAACGAGGGCGACGTCGTGATGGCCGCCGTCCACGCCACCCCGTCCTGGGTCGGCTGGACCGTGCGGCACACCTCCGGCGTCCTCTGCGCGCCGATGCCGGCCGAGCGGGCCGACGCGCTCGGGCTGCCGCCGATGGTGGAGCGCAACGAGGACGCGCGGCAGACGGCGTACACCGTGTCGGTCGACGCCGCCGAGGGCGTGACGACGGGCATCAGCGCCGCCGACCGCGCGAGGGCGCTCGCCGTCCTCGCCGACCCCGCCGCGACCGCCGGCGACCTGATCCGGCCGGGCCACGTCTTCCCGCTGCGGGCCCGGCCCGGCGGCGTGCTGGAGCGCGCGGGCCACACCGAGGCGGCCGTCGACCTGTGCCGCCTGGCGGGCCTGCCGCCGGTCGCCGTGATCGCGGAGGTCGTGGAGGACACCGGCGAGACGATGCGGCTGCCGGGCCTGCGCGCGCTCGCCGACGCGCACGGCCTGCCGCTGATCAGCATCGCCGACCTGCAGGCACACCGGCGGCGGCTCGAGGCCGCCCTCGAGTCAGACGAGGTGACGGCGCTGCCGCCGGCACAGCAGTCGAAGGCGGCGCCCGGTGTCACCGCGCGGGTCGAGCGGGCCGCCGAGACGACGCTCCCCACCCGGCACGGCACGTTCCGCGCCGTCGGGTACCGCGACCTGCGCAGCGGCGCCGAGCACCTCGCGCTGGTCAAGGGGACGCCGCCGGCGCAGGGCGCGCTGGTCCGGGTCCACTCGGAGTGCCTCACCGGCGACGCGTTCGGCTCCGCGCGGTGCGACTGCGGCCCGCAGCTCGACGCCGCGCTGGCCGCCGTCGCCGCCGAGGGCGGCGTGATCGTCTACCTCCGCGGGCACGAGGGCCGCGGGATCGGCCTGCTGGCGAAGCTCGCGGCCTACCAGCTCCAGGACTCCGGCCTGGACACGGTCGCCGCCAACACCGCACAGGGGCTGCCGGCCGACGCCCGCGAGTACGGCGCCGCCGCCGCGATCCTCGCCGACCTCGGCCTGGACCGCGTCCGGCTGCTGACGAACAACCCGGCGAAGCTCGTGGGGCTCGCCGTGCACGGCGTCGACACCGACCAGCGGGTCCCGATCCAGGTCGGCGCCACGGCGCTGAACGTGCGGTACCTGGTGGCCAAGCGCGACCTCATGGGCCACCAGCTCGAGGTGCCGAGCACCGGGACCGGCACGTGAGCGGCGCGGGGGCGCCGACGCTGCTGCCGGACGGCGCCGGGCTGCGGGTCGCCGTCGTCCGGGCGTCCTGGCACGCCGAGGTGATGGCCGGGCTGGCGAACGGCGCGCAGCGCGGCCTGGCGGACTGCGGCGTCACCGACGTCGTCGACGTCGCGGTGCCGGGCAGCTTCGAGCTGCCGGTGGCGGCGTCGCGGCTGGCGGCGTCCGGGGTCGACGCGGTCGTGGCGCTCGGCGTCGTCGTCAGGGGCGGGACCCCGCACTTCGACTACGTGTGCGCCGGGACCACCACCGGGCTGGTCGAGGTGAGCACGCGGACCGGCGTCCCGGTCGGCTTCGGGCTGCTCACCTGCGACACCCTGGAGCAGGCGCTGGACCGGGCCGGGCTCCCGGGCTCGGCGGAGGACAAGGGCCACGAGGCCGCCGTGGCCGCGGTCGCCTCGGCGGTGGCCCTGCGCGGCCTGCCCTACCCGGACGGCTCGGGGCAGCGCGTTCGCGTCGGGGCGTGAAGTTAGCCTTGGGGGCGTGAAGACCTTCGACGGCCTGTTCGCCGAGCTCACCGAGCGGGCGGCCGCCCGGCCGGCGGGGTCGGGCACCGTGGCGGCCCTCGACGCCGGCGTGCACGCCATCGGCAAGAAGGTGATCGAGGAGGCGGCCGAGGTCTGGATGGCGGCCGAGCACGAGTCGCCGGAGCGCGCCGCCGAGGAGATCTCACAGCTCCTCTACCACGTCCAGGTGATGATGATCGCGTGCGGGCTGAGGCCCGAGGACGTCTACGCGCATCTGTAGGGGCCCGGTTCCGCCCGGCCCCGTGACCCTGCCTGCCCGCCCACCTGGACGAACCGGAGGAACCACCCATGCTGCGCGTCGCCGTCCCCAACAAGGGGTCGCTGTCGGAGGCCGCCGCCGAGATGCTGCGCGAGGCGGGCTACCGCCAGCGCCGGGACAGCCGCGAGCTCGTGCTGTCCGACCCGGCGAACGACGCCGAGTTCTTCTTCCTGCGCCCGCGGGACATCGCGGTCTACGTCGGCTCCGGCACGCTGGACGTCGGCATCACCGGCCGCGACCTGCTGCTCGACTCGGGCGCGGCGGCCGAGGAGGTCGTCGCGCTGGGCTTCGGCGGCTCGACGTTCCGGTTCGCGGCCCGACCCGGCACCGCGGCGACGGTCGCCGACCTCGCCGGCCGCCGCGTCGCCACGAGCTACGCCGGGCTCGTCGACCGCCACCTGCGCGAGAACGGCGTCGTCGCCGACGTCGTCCGGCTGGACGGCGCGGTCGAGACCGCCGTGCGGCTGGGCGTCGCGGACGTCGTCGCGGACGTCGTGTCCACCGGCGCCACGCTCCGCGGCCAGGGCCTGGAGGTCTTCGGCGACCCCATCCTGGAGTCCGAGGCGGTGCTGATCCGGCGCCGCGACGTGCCGGCGGACGCGGCGGTCGGCGTCCTCGTCCGCCGCCTGCAGGGCGTGCTCGTGGCCCGGCAGTACGTGCTCATGGACTACGACGTCCGCACCGAGCTCGTCGAGGAGGCCGCCAAGATCGCGCCGGGCTTCGAGTCGCCGACCGTCTCGCCGCTGCACGACAAGGAGTGGTCGGCGGTCCGCGTGATGGTGCCGCGGGCCGACACGAACCGGGTGATGGACGAGCTCTACGACCTCGGCGCGCGGGCGATCCTCGTGACGAGCATCCACGCCTGCCGGATCTGACCCCACCGATGGCGACCACCCGGGAGGAGCTGCACGCGCCGTTCCGGCCCCGGCGCGCCCGGTTCAGCGCGCTCGCGATCGCGGCGGCGCAGCTCGTGCTGCTCGCCGTCGTCGCCGTGCTGCTGCCGGGGACCGGGCCGGTGGCGTTCCGGTGGTACGACCGGCTCGGCGTCGTCGCCGTCGGCGGTGCCGTGGCGTGGTTCCTGTCGCGGTTCGCCCTGCTGGAGGCGAGGCCGGACGAGTCCGGCCTGCGGGTCCGGAACCTCTTCGTGGTCACCGACCTGGCGTGGGCGCAGATCGTCGCCGTGCGGTTCGGCGGCGGCGGGCCGTGGGTCACGCTCGACCTGTCGGACGGCGACACGCTCGCCGTCATGGCCGTGCAGCGCGCGGACGGCGAGCGCGGCGCGGCGGAGGCGCGCCGGCTCGCCACCCTGGTGGAGCTGCACTCGCGCCCGCCGCTCCCCTCGGGGCCGTGATCATGCACGTCCGGTACGCGGCTCGCAGCCGAAACGCGCTGATCATGCACTTCCGGTACACCTGAGACCGTCGGGCGGGCGTACCGGAAGTGCATGATCACGGCGGGGGTGGGGGGCTACCCGAGTGCCGCCGTCACCGCGGCGGCCACGGCGGCCGGTGAGTGGTCGGCCAGCGGCTTCCCGTCGACGATCACGGTCGGCGTCCGGCTGACGCCGGCCTTCGACGCGTCGTCGGTGACCTTCGCCGTCCAGGCCTTGAACCGCAGGCCGTCGATGTCCGCCTTCGCCGGCGCCTCCGGGGCGCCGGCGGCGACGGCGAGCCGGAGCAGCCGCTCGTCGGTCAGGCCGGGGCCGCCCTCGGCGGGCTGCTCGGCGTAGAGCGCGTCGTGGAACGTCCGGA
>Ga0081539_10006524_pt1 | contig 11137 bp, 10 predicted proteins | sample TabmetS4T2R2_FD_71023 | JGI IMG/M metagenome (GOLD analysis project Ga0081539, IMG submission 71023) | Tabebuia heterophylla rhizosphere microbial communities from the University of Puerto Rico - S4T2R2 | ecosystem: Host-associated > Plants > Roots > Rhizosphere ... | reverse complement strand
CGGAGCGCCGCCTATGTCCAGCGCGCGCTCGTCGTCGGCGGCGGAGCCGTCGGCCAGCTGATCTGCCGTAAGGTGCTCCAGCACCCGGAGTACGGGATCGAGCTCGTCGGGATCGTCGACGACCAGCCGCGCGAGCTTCGGTCCGAGCTCGCAGAGATGAAGGTGTACGGGCTCGAGGAGATCGAGGAGCTCGTCGATCGCTTCCGCGTCGACCGTGTCGTCGTGGCATTCGCGTCCGCGAGCGAGGCTCAGCTGCTCGACGTCCTGCGCCGGCTCCGCGACCGGGAGATCCAGGTCGACCTCGTGCCGCGCCTCTACGAGATCATGCCGCCCAACGTCGACGTCCACGCCGTCGAGGGTCTGCCGCTCCTCGGGATCCGCCGGGCGGGCATGCCGCGCTCGTCGCGGCTGGTCAAGCGCGGGCTGGACCTCGTGCTCGCGTCGACGCTCCTCGTCCTCACCGCGCCTCTGTTCTTCGTCTTCGCTCTGCTCGTGAAGCGCGACTCGCCGGGGCCTGTCCTGTTCCGCCAAGAGCGCCTCGGTGAGGGGCAGCGCCCCTTCACGGCGTTCAAGTTCCGGACGATGAAGGTCGGCGACAACGACGCCGTCCACCGCGAGTACATCAACTCGATCATGGATCCGGGAGCGATGGCAACCGGCACCGGGATGTACAAGCTCGAGCGGCCCGACACGATCACGCGGAGCGGTCGCTGGCTGCGTAGGACGAGCCTCGACGAGCTGCCGCAGCTCCTGAACGTCGTGCGGGGCGACATGTCCCTCGTCGGGCCGAGGCCGTGTCTCCGCTACGAGACCGAGCTGTTCGAGCCTCACCACTTCGAGCGCTTTCTCGTGCCCGCGGGCATCACGGGCCTCTGGCAGGTGACCGCACGGGCGCGGTCGACGTTCTACGAGGCCCTCGACATGGACGTCGCGTACGCACGTGGATGGTCGTTCGGCCTCGACATCTGGATCCTGCTCCGAACGCCGGGGCAAGTCCTCCGGCAGCGGGGCGCCGCGTGACGCCGGTCAAGTTCGGCGTCGTCGGGCTGGGCTACTGGGGGCCCAACCTGGTCCGGAACCTCGTCGGCCTGCCTGAGGCCGACATGGCGGTCGTCTGCGACCAGCGCGCCGAGGCCATGGAGTCGGTGATCGCGCGGTATCCGACGATCCGCGCCGAGGGGGACTTCGAGCGCGTCCTCGGGTCGGACGTCGACGTCGTCGCGATCGCGACGCCGATCGCAACGCACTTCGAGCTCGCACGCGCGGCGCTCGAGGCCGGCAAGCACGTGTTCGTGGAGAAGCCGCTCGCGGCGTCGTTGGAGGAAGGCGACGCGCTCCTGCGTCTCGCCGCCGAGCGGGGGCTCGTCCTGATGCCCGGCCACACGTTCCTGTACAGCCCGCCGGTGCAGCTCGTGAAGGAACTCATCGACACGGGCGAGCTGGGCGACATCTATTTCATCTCGACCAGCCGGGTGAACCTGGGCCTGCACCAGTCGGACGCGAGCGTCGTGTGGGATCTCGGACCCCACGACTTCTCCATCCTCCAGCATTGGCTCGGGGAGGCGCCCACCCACGTGACGACGCTGAGCCGCGGCTGCGTGATCCCGGATACGCCCGACGTCGCCTTCGTCAACGTCGAGTACGCGTCGGGCATCGTGGCCCACGTCGAGCTCGCCTGGCTCGCTCCCAGCAAGCTGCGGCGGACGACCGTCGTCGGCTCGCGGAAGATGGTCGTGTACGACGACACGAGCGGGGAGCCCGTCCGCGTCTTCGACTCCGGCGTCACCATTCGCGATCCGGACTCGTTCGGCGAGTTCCAGCTGAGCTACCGCACCGGGGACATCGTCTCGCCGCGCGTCGACGCCAGCGAGCCGCTGTCGCTCGAGCTCGCCGACCTCTGCAGCGCGATCAGGACGGGAACCGAGCCGCGGTCGAGCGGCCGGCTCGGCGTCGACGTGGTGCGCGTCGTCGTCGCGGCCGAACGGTCCCTCCGCGAGGGAGGCCTTCGCACCGCGGTCGATTCGAGCAGCGCGCCGCTCGCCGAGTCCCGATCCTCCTCCTAGCCCATACCTTCGCCCAGTGTGGCCCGCGCGTCGCGGGCGTACGCTGCGACGCGCGGGCATGGTGGGCCGCCGCCGTGTCCGACGGCAACGCTCGTTCGAGCGCCGGCCGACGACTGCGGGCCCGGCCCGCTGCGCCTTGTGCGCGCAGCGGGCCCGTGCTCGGCGCTCGTCCTTACTGGGCCGCCGGGAGCTGCGCGGCACCTGCCATGACCGTCTCCGCGATCTGGATCGCGTTGAGAGCGGCGCCCTTGCGCAGGTTGTCGCACGAGAGGTAGAGCGCGATCCCGTTTTCGCTCGCCCGATCCGGGCGGATGCGGCCGACGAGCACGTCGTCCGCTCCCGCCGCTGCGGCGGGCGTCGGGAAGGCAGGGAGGTCGAGCACGCGGACGCTCCGCGCGTCGCGGAGGATCTCGGCGGCTTCCCACGCGGACAGCGGCGCCGCGAACTCCGCCCAGACGGCCTCGGAGTGGCCGACCATCACCGGCACGCGCACGCAGGTGGCGGCGATCGGCAGGTCGGGGAGCTCCAGCACCTTGCGACTCTCGGCGCGGAGCTTGGCCTCCTCGTCCGACTCGTCACCCTCCCACGACCAGTCCATCACGAGGTCGTGCCCGTCCGACGCCTCGGCGGCGAGCTCGCGCATCCGCTGGGCACCCGCGCCGGAGACCGACTGGTAGGTCGACACGCGGACGCGTGCCAGGCCGGCTTCGTCGTGGAGCGGCTTGAGCACGCAGGTCAGCGGGATCGTGCAGCAGTTCGGGTTCGCGACGATGCGGTCGCGGGCGAGCGCCTCGAGCGCCCGCGCGCCGTTCACCTCGGGCACGACGAGCGGATAGCCGTCGCGCAGCCGGTACGCGGACGACTTGTCGATGCACACGGCGCCCGACGACGACGCAGCGGGGACGAGCTCCTTGCTCGCCGACGTGCCGACCGAGAACAGGAACACTTCGATGCCCTCGGCCGCGAGCGCCTCGGCCGTCGCCTCCTCGACGGTGAGCTTCCCGTTGCCGTACGGAACCTGCGTGCCGGCCGAGCGCGCGGAGGCGAACGCGCGCACGTTGCTGTAGCCCCGCTCGGCGAGCAGCTCGAGCGTCACGGAGCCGACGGCGCCGGTCGCGCCGACGACGGCGATGCGGGTCGACGGGTCCATCGTCCCTCTGTTCTAGCCGAACCCGTCGATGCCCTGCCGGATCGGGGACGGGCCGCCGTCCCCGATTGGCAGTTCTCGCCTCGTCGTCGGCGTCAGGCGGCGTGCAGGTTGCGGGCGGGAAGCAGCCCGTTGAGCTGCGCCCAGCGAGATGCCTCCGTCCGGTTCGAGACGTCGAGCTTCCGGTAGACGTTCGACAGGTGGAACTTCACGGTCTGCTCGGTGACCCACAGCATCCGCGCGAGCTGGGCGTTCGAGTGACCCTCTGCCACGAGTCGCAGGATCTCCTCCTCGCGTCGCGTCAGGTCGGCCTGAGCCGTGGCGTCGCGCACCGGGTCGGGCACCGGCGCGACGACGCGCGGTGCGCCGGCCAGGAACAGCGAGTGATCGAACGCCTGGCGGGCCGCCGACGCGAGGTCGTCCGGATGGGCGCTCTTCATGACGTACGCCGACGCGCCCGCCACGAACGCACGCTCGATCGTCGCGCGTCGGTCTGACATCGAGACGACGATCGCCCGGAGCTCCGGCATCTCGGCGCGTGCCCGCTCGATCAGCGCCACGCCGTCGGCTTCGTCGTCGCTGTCGACGACGGAATCCGTCACGAGCATGCTCGGGCGGTACCGGTGGACGGCCTCGAACGCACCCTCCGTCGAGGTCGCGCGCCCGACAACCCCGATCTCGGCACGCGCGAGAACACACGCGACCGCCTCGACCCACAAGAGGTGGCGGTCGCAGACTACAGCCGTACGGTGATACGTCTCAAGCACGAAAGGGCCGCCTTTCGCCGCACATCGATTGAAGTTTCCCCAACTCCCCCAAACCCTCCCCAGGGATATCCACAGACTAGTCGGATTCGGGGGAAATTCCAACCTCTCGAGGGGGCCTGCGCCCACAACCTCGTCCTGTCGGCTAGGTCGACCGCGTCTAGGCGGGACGCCTGCCGGCGAGCGCGCGACCCAGCGTGACCTCGTCGGCGTATTCGAGGTCACCGCCGACCGGGAGGCCGCTCGCGAGGCGCGTGACCGAGACCCGGTCGCGCAGGCGGTCGGCGAGGTACGCGGCGGTCGCCTCGCCGGTCATCGTCGGGTTGGTCGCAAGCACGACCTCCTCGACGCCGTCGCCGAGGCGCTCCATGAGCAGCTCGATCCGCAGGTCGCCGGGCTCGACCCCGTCGAGCGGCGAGAGCGCGCCGCCGAGCACGTGATAGAGGCCGCGGTACTCGTGCGTCCGCTCCAGCGACAGCACGTCGACCGGCTGCTCGACCACGCAGATCACGGCGCGGTCACGTCTCGGGTCCGAGCACACGCCGCACACCTCCTCCTCGGTAAGGTTCCCGCACTCGCGGCAGGGCCGCACGCGGTCCTTGACGTCGGCGATCGCATGACCGAGCGCGTTCGCCTCGTCCGTCGGGACGGCGAGTATGTGGAACGCGAGCCGCTGCGCCGTGCGCGTTCCGATGCCCGGCAGCCGCGTGAGCTGGGCGACGAGATTGTCGACCGCGGGGCTCAGCACGCCATCACGTTATCCGTCCGCTGCGGACGTGGCCCCCTGGTAGAGGATCAGCTCGCCGAGGCGCTCGAGCCGACGCTCGACGAGCTCGACGAACGCCCGCGTCGCAGGAGACACGGGAGCGTCGCGCCGCGCGATGAACGCGAACGTCTCCCACAGCGGGTCGTCGAACGGCGCGGCATGCAACGACCTCGCTCCGCGGATCGTCTCGAGCACGGCGCGCGCGACCACGGTGTCGCAGAACCCCCGGGCGACGAGCTGCACCGCCGCCTCCAGATCCTCGACCTCGACCGCGGGCCAGAGGGTGACGCCGGCGAGCTGAGCGCGCTCGGCCAGCTGCCGGCGCATCGGGTCGGCCCAGCCGTACTCGGCGTCGTAGAGGACGAGCGGCAGCCCGGCGAGCCGCTCGATCGTCACCCGATCGCCGATCCGCTCCGGGGATCGGCTGACGACGACGAGCTCCTCGCGGTGCACCGGCCGGACTTCGAGGCTTTCGTCGTCGACCGGAAGGACGACCAGGGCGGCCTCGAGACGGCCCTCCCGCACCGCATCGGCGACGAGCGACGAGTTCTGACCCACGAGCCGCAGCCGGATGTCCGGGTACCGCTTGCGGAAGTCGCCCACGAGGTCGGCGATCAGATAGCCGGACGCGGTCCCGAACATGCCGAAGCTCAGGGTGCCTCCGCGGAGCTCCCGAACGTCCCGCACGGTGTCCCGGGCGCGCTCCACGTCCGCGAGTACGCGCTCGGCCTCCGGGCGGAACGCCCGTCCCGCTTCTGTGAGGACGATGCCTCGCCCGACGCGCGCGAACAGGTCGACGCCGAGCTCGGCTTCGAGCTGCCGGATCTGCTCGGACAACGACGGCTGCGCGATGTAGAGCGAGCGCGCCGCCGCGGTGAAGGAGCGGTGCTCCGCCGCTGCAAAGAAGTATCGGAGCTGCTGGAGAGTCATAGTTTCATCCTATCGATGCCGAAGAAGACATCGAGTACGCCTACCAATCGTTCGACCCTAGCGTGGAGGTGTGACCCATCTCCGCCCTACACGTCTCGGCGCCGTTCTCAGCCTCGTCGCGGGCCTCGCGTTCGCCGTCCCGCCGGTCCTCGGCCAGCTCGCGCTCGACGGGGGCGCCACCATCTCGGCGCTCCTCGGGTGGCGGTACGCGATCGCGGCGGTCGTGCTCGCGGTGATCGCGCGCAAGCGCCTCCGCGGGGTACCGCTCCCGGTCGCGGGCATCGCCTTCGTGCTCGGGGCTGGGCTCTACACGGCGGACGCGGCGCTGTTTTACGCCGCCCTCGAGCGGACCTCGGCGCCCTTCACGACGCTCCTCCACTACGCGCACCTGGTCGTCGTCGTCGGCGTGGCGGCGATGCTCGGCCGCGAGCGGCTCGACGCGCGCCGCGTGGCGGCGCTCGTCGGCGTGATCGCCGGCGTCGCCCTCGTCGGCGGCGGCGGCGGCGCCGACGAAGTGGGGATCGCGCTCGCGCTGGCATCTGCTGCCGCCTACTCGGGCTACATCCTCGTATCCGACCGCCTGCTCCGCGACACCGACCCGCTCGCGTTCGCGACGTACCTGCTCGGCGGCTCTGCGGTCGCGTTCTGCGTCTTCGGTGCCGCGACGGGGCAGCTCGGGTCGATCGGCGGATCGACGGGAGTGGCGGCCGCGGTGGTCGGGGCGATCGTGGGAAGCGTCCTGGCAGTCAGCGCGTTCCTCGCCGGGATCAGGCTTGCCGGGCCTGGAACCGCATCGCTCCTCGTGACGGTCGAGGTGCCGGCGGGCCTGGCGCTCGCGACGCTCGTCCTCGGCGAGCAACTCGAAGCTGTGCAGCTGGCCGGCGCGGCCATCGTGCTCGCGGCGATCGCGCTGCTCCAGGTTCCGATCGGGCGACCGCGCCGGCGGCTCGCGGACGTGGTGCCGCTGCCCGTGTCGGCGAACGGCGGCGAGCCCGCCGACGCCCTCGCGGCCTAGCGTTCTCCGCTCTGGCCCGCGTGGATGGCGCGCACGAGGTCGATCGTGTCGGCCTCCGCCGCCGATTTGTCCGGGCGGTAGCCCTTGACGCGCGCGAAACGGAGCGCGAGGCCCCCGGGGTAGCGCGAGCTCGCCTGCACGCCGTCGAAGGCGATCTCGACGACGAGCTCCGGTCGCACGTAGACGACGTGCCCTCGGGTCTCCGTCTCCAGCTGGAGCAGCTGCTCTGTCTGCCACGCGAGCATCTGGTCCGTCATGCCCTTGAACGTCTTGCCGAGCATCACGAACCCGCCGGTCTCCGGGTCACGCGCACCGAGGTGGAGGTTGCTGAGCCGCCCCTGACGGCGTCCGTGACCCCATTCGGCCGCGAGCACGACGAGGTCGAGCGTCGTCGCACGCTTGACCTTGAGCCACGCCGCTCCTCGCCGACCTGCCTCGTATGCCGAGCCCACGCCCTTGACCATGACTCCTTCGTGCCCGCGGGCGAGCGTGTCCTCGAGGAATCGCTCTGCCTCGTCCACGTCGGTCGTCTCGATCCTCGGTACGCGGTTCTCCTGGGGGAGGCGGCTTGCGAGAAGCTCGATCCGCTCGGTCAGCGGCCGGTCGAGCACGTCCGTGCCGTCGAGGTGGAGGAGGTCGAAGATGAACGGCGTCAGGGGCACTGTCGCGCGCTGCGCGTCCGCCGTGCCGAACCTGCTCATCGTCACCTGGAACGGACGCGGCCTCCCACTCTCCTCGAGGGCGATCACCTCGGCGTCGAGAACCGCCGACTCGACCGGCAGCCCGCGCACCGCGGTGACGACCTCCGGCACGCGGTCGGTCACGTCGGCGAGGCTCCGGGTGAATGCTCGCACCTCGTCTCCGAGCCGGTGGAGCTGGAGGCGTGCGCCGTCGAGCTTCCATTCCACCGCCGCCGGTCCCGTCCGCTCGACCGCGTCGGCGACGGTTTCCGCAGTCTGCGCGAGCATCGGCTTGACGGGGCGGAGCACCTGGAGGCCGAACGCCGAGAGGCCCGCAGCGCCGCTCGTGAGCGCTGCGACGGCGACCGGCGAGAGGTCGCCGGCGAGCATCAAGGCGCGCCGGATCTCCGCGGCCGGAACCTCGGCGGCGCGTGCCACGGCCTCGACCATCACGCCTTCGAGCGCGCCTTGCCGGAGCTCACCGTGCATCAGCGACCGGAGGAAGCGCTGCTCCGGCTCCGTCGCGCGTGCGAGGAGCGCGTCGAGCTCCTTCTTGCGAGCGGTCTGCGAGCCCGGGCCGGCAGCCGAGGCGATCCGTGCGAACGCGTCGACGACGTCCATGAGCTCGAGCGTCGGCGGTGGGCTCGCCGGGGCGGGCAGATCGCGGAGCGACGCCCACCCGACTCCCATGCGCGGCAGCGTTCCGGAGAGGTACGTGACCGCGACGGGAACTTCCTCGGGTCTCAGCCGCCGCAGCGTCGACGCGAGCGCGGCGATCTTGGCCGACCGCGCGCTCGTCTCTGCGACGGCCGTCGACGTCCGCGCGAGCTCGACGAGGAGCATGGCCGCATGAAACCAGGGTGAAGAGCAGTTGTCCGACTGAAGTCGGACACCACCCGCGAACCGGTGTCGGACCTCAATCCGACGTCAACCGCGAACCGGTGTCGGACTTCAGTCCGACACCTGGTCCTTGCGTGCTACATGCCCGGCAGGCCGAGTGCGCCGAGATCCGGCATCTGGCTGCGGAGCTTCGCCTCGACTGCCTGCGCGGCCGAGCGTAAGGCCTCGTTCGACGCCGCGAGCACCATGTCCGCGAGCATCTCCGGGTCGTCCGGGTCGATCGCGCGGGGATCGATCACGATCTCCACGAGCTCGCCACCGCCGTTGGCCTTGACGGTCACCATCCCGCCGCCGGCCGACGCCTGAGCGATCTCCTCCTTTGCGGCCTCCTGGGCCTTGAGCATCTGCTCCTGCATGTCCTTGGCCTGCTTCATCAGGGCGTTCATGTCGAGTTTCACTGTGTCTCCTCGATCTCGGTTGCGTTCAGGTCGCTGACGAGCAGAGAGATGAGCCCCTGCTCGTCGAGGAGGCCGTCGTCTCCGACCTCTGCATCCACGTGCTCGCCGACCGCGGTCACGACAGCGAGCCGCCGTCCGGTCACCTCGTACAGCGCGTCGCGCAGGAGCGACAGGTTCCTCGGATCCTCGGCCTGCTTGCGGTGGAAGTCCGCGCCCGCCGGGAACGACAACGTCAGCGTGTCGGCGTCGAGCTCGGTCGGGACGGCCTCGGCGAGCAGCGTCGCGGTCGGGATCGACCGCTCCTTGACCGCCGGAAGCACGCTCCGCGCCCAGGCGTCCTGCATCTGCTCGAGCGAGACGTCGGGCGCCGAAGGTACGTCCGGCGCGGTGACTTCCTCGACGGGCGCCGGGCCCGCCGCGGGCGCGGGAACGGGGGAGGGGCCCCACGACTCCGCGGCGGGAGCACCGGCATGCACACGGGATTCCAGCACTTCCACCCGATGGACAAGCGACTCTCGTGCGAGGTCCGCCTGCGGTCGCGTCACTTTCACGAGCGCCAGCTCGAGCGGCAGACGCGGATCGCCGCCCTGCCGCTCGTCCTCGAGGACGACCGCCAAGAGGTCGATCAGCCGCAGCACCGTGGGCTCGGGAAGCTGGTTTGCCTGCTCGCGCAGCCGGTCGCGCGACTCCTCCGTGAGCGGCAGCGAGTCGGGCACGTGACCGAGGTGCTGGACGAGCAGCAGGTGGCGGAGGTGCTCGAGGACGTCACGCGTGAGCTGGCCGAGGTCCTGGCCGCGCTCCGAGAGCTCCTCGACGAGCACGAGCGCACCCGCGACGTCGCGGTCGACGATCGTGTCGCACAGACGGAACAGGACGTCTTCCTCGACCGCTGCCCCGAGCTGGAGGACGTCTTGCACCGAGATCGCCTTCCCGGTCGCGGCTGCCAGCTGGTCGAGCGTCGAGATCGCGTCCCGGAACGAACCGCCTGCGCCGCGTGCGATGAGGGAGAGCGCCGAGTCGGGCGCGTCGATCTCCTCGCCGTCGCAGACCCGGCGCAGCGCCGCGACGAGCTCCTGGAGCCGCGGCCGCTGGAAGACGAACGTCTGGCAGCGCGATCGGACGGTCGGGATGACCTTCTGGAGCTCGGTCGTGCAGAAGACGAACACGAGGTGCGGCGGCGGCTCCTCGATCAGCTTGAGGAGCGCGTTCCAGGCGGCCGTCGTGAGCTGGTGCGCCTCGTCGACGATGTAGACCTTGTAGCGGCCCTCGGCGGGCTGGAGCATCGCGCGCTCGCGGATCTCGCGCACCTCGTCGATCCCACGCTGGGACGCGGCGTCCATCTCGATCACGTCGAGCGAGGTGCCGTCGGCGATCGTCCGTGCGATCCGCGTGTCCGGGTCGAAGTCCGCGGAGGGGCCGCCCTCCGCGTTCAGCGCCTTCGCGAGGATGCGTGCCATCGAGGTCTTGCCCGTCCCGCGCGGGCCGGCGAAGAGGTACGCCTGCCTGACCTGGCCGTGCTCGATCGCGTTCCGCAGCGTCCGCACGACCGTCTCCTGGCCGACGACCTGGTTGAAGTCGAGCGGGCGGTAGGTGCGGTACAGCGCGGTCATCGCATCGTGGGCACTTCTCGCTGGCGCGAGAAGTGCCAGGGGTGTCGCAAATCTGGCACGAAGTAGATTCGGTCCCGTGACGTTCTTGGACGGATGATCGTTCTCACGTGGCCTCTAGGACGATTCTCGCAGACCTCGGAGAGCGGCGGTCGGGCGTGCCGAGCGCGTTGCGCGAACTTGGGGCGGATGTCGCGATCGAGGCTCTTCCGGCGGGTGACTATGTCGTTGCGCCCGGAGAAGTCGTCGAGCGGAAGACCGTCAGCGACCTCCATCGGTCTGTCGCAACGGGACGACTCTGGAACCAGCTCATGAAGCTCCGAACTGATGCCGATCGGGCGTGGCTGCTGATCGAAGGGCCGAAGCTGGACGCCGGTCAACTCTCCGAACAGGGCATCCGGGGTGCCGTCATCGCTGTCGTGGAGACCGGGATACCTGTGCTTTGGAGCGGCTCACCGGGAGATTCGGCGCATTGGTTGTTGCGAATCGCAATTCGCGCTCGCTCGGCGCGCGCCCCGGGCGTGTGGAACATGCGAGCACCGCGCCGTCGCGCGCCCGCGGCTCCGGTGCGGCTGCTATCGCAGATCCGCGGCATTTCGCCGCGCCTGGGCGCGCAACTCCTGGGGCAATTCGGCTCGATAGCAGCAGTCGCCTGTGCGTCAGAAAGCGAGCTCATGTCGATCAACGGCATCGGCGCAGCGCGCGCAGCTGCGCTTCGGTCGGCTCTGTCTGGCACTTCTCGCGAAGCGAGAAGTGCCCCGGAAGCGCCCGGCGCGCATTCCGCCTTCGAACGGGCGACCCCGGGTGGTGCCTCCGCCGCCTGCTCGAGCCGGGCGGTGCCGCGGCACCTGGGAGGGAGTCCTTAGC
>Ga0081539_10006523_pt1 | contig 11139 bp, 3 predicted proteins | sample TabmetS4T2R2_FD_71023 | JGI IMG/M metagenome (GOLD analysis project Ga0081539, IMG submission 71023) | Tabebuia heterophylla rhizosphere microbial communities from the University of Puerto Rico - S4T2R2 | ecosystem: Host-associated > Plants > Roots > Rhizosphere ... | reverse complement strand
ACCTTAAGAGCGCTAATCGAAGCCTTTCATTCGAATCCCGGCAACTCAAACAACGCGGCGGCGATTGCCTTTGCTTTGGGGGAGCGCGAGGAGTTCGAAGAGGCTTTGGAATGGATCGAACGCGCGATTGAGCTTGATGCCGGGATCGTCGACTACCATGATTTTCGCGGACGGACCTTAACCGCGCTTAAACGGATCGAGGAGGCCATCGCCAGTTTTCGCCAGTCGATGACCATTGCCCCAGCCAGATATATCGAGCGAGAGGCGCTCGCGGATGTCTATGTCACCCATTTGAAAGACTTTGAGCAGGCCGAACGTTTATACTATGAAGCGCTACGCCTTGCCCCGGGCCGATATCAGAGCTACCTGCGCCTCGCCAATTGTCTTACCCAGCACCTGAGTTATCGCGAAGCCCTGGCCAGGATGAAAGAGCGGATCGGGCCCCTCAACAATCTGAGGACGTGCCTGGAGGTTCTTTCCAGATCGCTCTATGCTTTTGGCCGTTATGAGGAGGCCCAGGAGTGCTGCCACGATCTGCTCGGCATGGTGAAAGGGAATCCGACTGCACTGAACATGTTGGCTTTGACCCATGCCGAACTCCATGATCTTCCGGCGGCGGCAAGGTGGCATGCCCAGGCCCTGAAGACCAACCCGGATAACTTTAACGTCTATCAGCTCTATTTGACCTATCTGGTCCGGATCGGCGATCTCGCGCAGGCCCAACGTGTCTTTCGAGAGTTAAATCGAAGACTACCTGTGTTGAGCCCCTCTTTTAATACAAAACCAAAATGGGACGGATCATCTCTGCGAAATAAGACGGTCCTGCTGGAATCTAAGGTGGCGAATGGCTTTGGCGATGAGATCAACTTCATCCGCTTCGTCCCGTCGCTTAAGGACATGGGAGGTAAAGTTATCTTACGGACTCGTAAACCCCTCTCATCCTTGATGCGAACGGTCGTGGGAATCGATTTCGTAACGGAGAGATTCTGTGAAAGTCCCTCATACGACTATGAGTTCGATCCGCTTTATCTGATGCTTATCCTGGATGTAACCATGGACTCATTCGGGCGAGATATTCCTTATATGCATCCGAGTCCGCAGCTCTCTCAAGAGTGGAGGCACAAGATAGACAGTTATACTGGGGGCTGTAAGATAGGGGTTATTTGGAAGACCAATAATTTGCTCCCATTCAACCTTTACACCGACAAAAATATTCCGCTCCCGCTTTTGGCGTCGTTGAGCGGCGTTCCCGGAGTCACGTGCTTTAGCCTACAGATGGAGGGATCATCTGATCTGGCCTGCCTGACGACTTCTCATCCGATCATCGACCTGGCCCGCGACTTTAATGATTTCATGGATACGGCGGCTGTCATCTCCGCCCTCGACCTCATCGCCACCGCCGACACATCGGTTGCGCATCTAGCCGGGGCGCTCGGCAAACCGACCCTTCTCATGCTCCCATATTCTCCCTGCTGGAGGTGGATGTTGGGGCGCGAGGATAGCCCCTGGTATCCGACAATGCAGTTGATCCGACAGCCTCGCCCCGGTGACTGGGAGAGTGTCGTCAACCGGGTCGTGCGGAAGGTCCGGGAGGTTACTGCGGCCGGGAACGGCCACCAGACAGCGAAGAAGTGAGCCTCGACCTTGCCTCAATATACTCAGGTTCAGCAAGCTACTAAAATCACTCGTTCATTCCGGCGCGCTCCTGTCCCTCGGAAGATTCTATGTCGTCAAATAATCTCTATCGTCTGACGGAATCGGCGGCTGCCGAGCCGCTAATAAACAGCTGGGCAGTCTGGTCGGATCTCGTCTCTCCCTCATCCTACAGTTTGCATCTGTTAAACTATCAGGTGAAGATCCTGTCATCATATCTAGCCAGCCCTACGGCTCACGCCAAGGCGAGTAAAAACCCGGCCTTCATCAGCGGGCCGTTTATGAACGTCCCGGCCGAGCGAGTGAAAGAGGTCGAAGGGTTGTTGAAACTGATCGAAGAGACACAGAGCGAGAATATCAAGTTTGCCAGGGCGCTGACAGACTTCAGCAATTTCATCAATCATGAGGCTCAAGGGCAGAGTTTGGAACCTTATTACAAGAAGATTCCCGAGTCCTTACGAGGATATGTCGAGTTAGTCTATGACTATAACAACCACCCGATAGTTAGATTGATGGAGAGCCTGCTTTACCGGAGTTCCTACTATCGTAAGAATCTCCAGTCTTTACGAATCTTTCAGCAGACTCACGATAGCTGTCGCCCTTTTTTCCTAAATACCCCTCGCTTGCCGGCTCATGACCAAATTGATTGGGCGAGATCTTTTGATGATTCTCAGATCGACGAGTTCTTCAGGCTCGAATCTACTTTCCAACCATTAGGCCGGATTCGCGAGTTACTTTGTCTGACTGATGCGGATGACGACCGTTTGCTGCCATTACTGACTGAAAGGCCCGTTGAGCCCACTGTCAACTGGCGCGGCCCGGGGGGGCGAATCCGCTATTTCGGTCATGCGTGTGTGTTGGTTGAATGGCAGGGCGTTTCTATTTTAATCGACCCATGGATCGGGCTCTTATCGCAAGAAAGCGAGGTCAAGCGGCTTTCATATAAAGATCTTCCGGAAAAGATCGATTACGTCTTGATCACCCATGGCCATCACGACCACTTCGTGATTGAGTCATTGCTGCGGTTAAGGCACAGGATAGAATGCCTGATTGTGCCGCGGACCAGCGGATTATTTTACGCCGACGCCTCTCTGAAATTATTGGCGCAAAACATTGGGTTTAAGCAGGTCGTCGAGATGGAGCCGCTTGATTCGATCAAGCTATCGGATGGGGAGATCGTCGCGGTCCCCTTTTTCGGTGAGCATGCGGATCTACCGCACGGAAAGGTGGGATACCTAATTCGAGCGGGCAAGGAGCAGGTTCTGTTTGCCGCCGATTCCAATTGTCTGGATAAGTGTCTATATAAACACCTTCGCCGTATTCTGGGGCCGATCCAAACGGTATTTTTAGGAATGGAGTGTGTCGGGGCGCCGCTCTCCTGGCTTTATGGGGCGCTGCTACCGACCAAACCCCAGCATGGTCATGACCAATCCAGAAGAACCAAAGGTTGTGACGCACAGGCCGCATTCAACCTGCTTGAGGCGGTTGGAAGTAATCGAGTCTACATCTATGCGCTCGGAATGGAACCCTGGCTCCGATACGGGATGGGGCTGGGATTGTCAGAAGATTCTGTACAACTGCAAGAAGCGAAGAAGGTGATCTCGGGGGCGGCCGGAAGGAATTTTGTAGACGCGCGGCGCCTCTATGGCATGCACGAGATCCGCCTCGGTTAATAGTCCCACTGAATAAACCTTAATAGCTTCAACCCAAGAGAACATAGAGGATGCTGTGAATGGCCCATTCTATTTTCAGATCAAGCGTGTAGAGCGGCTTCCCATTGAGGAATTCCGCCAGCACTACGAAAGCCCAATGAAACCGGTAGTCATCACCGGCGCTTTGACCGATTGGAAAGCGATGTCGCTCTGGACCCATGCGTGGTTCAAACAACATTACGAGACAAAGGTCGTTAATCTAAGCGTCACTCCAAGGTATACGGTGAGACCTGTCCGTATGAAGATTGCCGATTACATCGATAATATCTTCTCCAATACCGGCGCGCTTCTCTACATGGACCAGTGCCCCATCGAAGAATTTCCGGGGCTGGAAAATTACTTCCAAACTCCCGGATATTGCCATCCGGAAAGGCGTCACGTGGTGAGCTTGTGGATCGGTCCGGCAGATACAGTCCTGGGTTTTCACAAAGACAATCACAATTCGTATGACTGGATCAACAATATATTTGTACAAATATGCGGACGAAAACATGTCGTCATGGTCTCCGGAGATCAAGACCCGTATATGTATCAAAGGTCGCCTGAGGAAGGAGATGCCTGGCACAGCCATATTTCCGATCCGCATCAGGTAGACTTTTCCAAGTATCCTCTCTTCCGTAAGGCAACTCTTTTTGAAACCATTGTCTACCCCGGTGAGATCGTGTTCATACCGGGAAACCATTGGCATTACGTGCGTGCTTTGGACAAAAGTATCTCGATGAGTTTCTGGTGGAGACATCATCGTGTAACAGATATGTTCAACCGTTATTTTGGGGCGGCTGGATCGAAAAGAAGCGACTTCATCCAATCCTACCGAGGCGCGATCACAAAGAAGGATGTCGAAGATTTCGGCGGGATGGAAAGATTGATCGGCGCCTTCAACTCCCTCGGGGAATATCGGCGTTCGGCTCTGGAGTTGTTAGCCCCTTCCGTTCGCGCCGCCCTTGAAAACGCCCATTGAATCGGACTGTGAGTGACTATGAGCAAGATCGGCAAATACTGCAAAGCGTATCCTCTGACCAGCTTCAGGGAGTTTCCGGGCTGGAGCGAAAACCTTGACGGATTCCGAAAGGAAGATGCCACAACCGGTTCGGAGAATCAGTTGGACGAGACCGGGGGAGACAAGTTCCTCTACCTTCAGGAAGATTTCACGGTTACTGACGGCATTCTTCTCAGCGAGCATGTCGTTTTCGACAAGATCACGGCCGATTGGATCGAATATTGCAAAAGCACGCTCCAATTCCAGATCCCGGATTAGCCTGAGACATCCAGCCGCCGGGCGAAACAGAATCATCGGCAGGAGCGCTTGATCAACGAAATTTTCTACTCTGTTGATTATCTCAGATCGCCGCTGATTTCAATCATGGCAAAGTAAGAGAAAGCGTTGTTGGCAGAGTCGTAGATCTCGAGAAGATCCGATGCCACTGACCCCGCATGGACATGCCATCCGTGGACGGTAACCACCAAACCATCGTCGACATTTTACGTTGGAGAGCCAGAAGCTCTTCGGAGGCGCCGGCCTATGTCTTTCTCAAATATGGTGAGATCGAAGAGGCGCGGCTTACCTACGGCGATCTCGACGAGCGTTCCCGGGCGATCGCCGTTTGGCTCCGGCAGATGGGCGCCGACGGCGAACGCGTGATCCTCGCATATCAGCCGGGGCTGGAGTTCGTCGAAGCATTCTTCGGCTGCTTATACGCCGGTGTCATTCCGGTTCCGGTTTACGCGCCTCGGGCATCTCAATGGGAGCGGCCCCTCCCGCGATTCCAGGCGATTGCGAACAATGCGCAAGCGGCGTTTGTCCTGACGACTGAAGCGTTGCTTCCCGTGGGCGCCAGACTCGCCGAGAGTTCACACGGATGGCGCTGCCCGAAGTGGTACGCAACCGAGGCTGTAGATAAACGTCTTGCCCCGGCCTGGGGCGACATCTCTCCCGATCCGGGCGAGTTAGCATTTCTTCAGTACACATCGGGGTCGACGGCAGAGCCCAAGGGGGTGGAAGTTACTCACGCCAATATTCTGCATAACGCACGTTCACTGCAGGAGGCGCGCAAGCAGGAAGAGCATGCGGTTTTTGTGAGCTGGCTTCCGCATTACCACGATATGGGGCTGATCGGAAATATACTGCATGCAATCTACGTCGGCGGCACATGTTATTTAATATCGCCGTTCGTTTTTCTGCAAAGACCCCTTTGCTGGCTGGAAGCGATTTCGCGTTATCGCGCAACGACCAGTGGTGGACCCAATTTCGCTTATGACCTTTGCGCCCGTCGCATTTCGGCCGAGGCCCGAGTCGGTCTGGATCTGAGTTGTTGGACCACCGCCTTTACCGGATCCGAGCCGATCCGCGCTGAAACTCTTGAACGGTTTACTGCCGCGTTCGAGCCAGCCGGATTCAGTAGCCGAGCATTCTTTCCCTGTTACGGACTGGCCGAAGCGACATTGTTCGTTGCGGGCGGACCATGGATGGCGGAGGAAGGGCGCGGGCAATTTGGCAGCGTCGTCAGCTGCGGCTGGCCGGCGGGCGGTCATCGCGTCCTGACCGTCGATCCTGAAACCCGTGTGGAGTGCAAGCCTGGTGCGCTTGGCGAAATCTGGGTTTCCGGGCCCTCCATCGCGCGAGGCTACTGGAATCGGCCCGCCGAAACGCAAGAGATCTTTCGAGCGCGGCTGGCGGACAGGAATGAAGGCCCGTTCCTTCGTACCGGTGACCTCGGTGTCGTAGTCGATGGGGAGTTGTTCATCACTTCACGGTTAAAAGACCTAATCATCATTCGGGGAGAGAATTACTATCCGCAAGATATTGAGTTGGCCGCAGAGAACAGCCATCCGACTTTGAGGGCCGGCAGCGGGGCCGCATTCTCTATCTCCGTCGCAGGCGAAGAGCGTCTGGTGATCGTCCAGGAGTTCCGGCCGAGAGTTAGCGTCAGGCCCGAAGATGTCATCGAGGCTATCCGACGGGCTGTTGGTTCGCAGTGCCAGATCGACGCCTATTCCGTCGTTCTCATCGATCCTGGCAGCATACCAAAAACATCCAGCGGGAAGATCCAACGGAGCACATGCCGTGCGGCGTTTCTAGAGAGCAAATTGCCGGTCATTCTCGAGTGGCGCAGTTCGGAAGAGACCGCCACCGCCGCCAGCGCATCGGCAGGGATGCCCGTGCTCGATGGCGTTGCCGGAGCAACCGAATGGTTGCGTTCCCTGGTGGCGATGACGATCGGAGCGGATGACAGCGAGATCGACCCCGACCGGCCTCCGACGGCGTATATCTGGGACTCATTGAAAGCAGTCGAACTGGCGCACCGCGTCGAAGCGGCGCTGGGCATGGAGATCAGGATCGGACAGTGGCTCGGAAGCCAGACCTTATCCCAGTTAGCTGAAGATATCTTTTACTCATTTCCGCGTCACTCGAAGTCCGACAAGCATGAGTCCAACCGCCCGGCGTCGAATGAAGAGCCGCTCTCATACGGTCAGGAGGGGCTGTGGTTCCTGCAACACGCAGCTCCGGAGAGCGACGCGTACCATCTTGTTGCCGCACTGGAGATTCTGGGCGACCTGGACGAAGAGGCGCTCAGAGACTCTTTCCAAGAGCTGATCGATCGACATCCGGCATTGCGGACAGTCTTTCCGATCCGAGATGCCAAACCGATACAGCGCGTAGAGGATCGCCGTGTCTTCAATCTTCCGACGGAGGATGCGTCGAGTTGGAACACGGAGCAGTTGCATCGCCGTCTGGTTGAGGATGGTTACGCTCCATTCGACCTAGAAGCCGGTCCTTTATTCCGCGTCAAGCTGTTTTCACGCAATCCTTGTGAGTATATTTTGCTCGTGTCGATGAGCCACCTGGTAGTCGACTTCTGGTCGCTTGAGGTCTTGCTCAACGAGCTTTCTCTCCTCTATCACGCTCTGGCGTCAGGCGCCGATGTCACGCCGCCACCGGTGATGAGCCATTACAGCGACTACATAGAGTATGAGCGGAAGTTGCTGGAAGGGCCGAGGGGGGAACAACTTTGGCAATACTGGCAGTCGCAGCTCGAGGGCGAGCTTCCAATTTTGAACATCGGGATCCGGCACGCGCAGACGGCCAGGCCAAAGAGAGGCGGTGTCCACACGTTCCACCTTTCGACCGAGACCACCGCGCGCATCCTGGAACTGGCCAGACGTTACGGCTGCACGACCTATACTGTATTGCTGGCTGCATTCCAGGCCCTGTTGTATCGCTATAGCGGCCAGAACAATATTATCGTCGGATCGCCGTTTGCGGACCGCGCGTGCAAAGCATTCTCTTCAGTGATCGGATATTTCACGAACCCACTTCCGCTTCGGGCGCGCCTGGCGGGGAATCTTTCTTTCAAACATCATTTGGCGAATGTCAGAAAGACCGTCCTGGGAGCGTTGGACCATCAACAATTTCCGGTCTCGTTGCTGACCCAACGGTTACTGAAGACGAACAGCGGCAATCAGCGGTCCCTCTTCCAGGTTATGTTCGTGTTTCACCAGGCACGTCTGCCAGGGACAGACATGTTAGGTCTGCTGGCCCTCGGGCAGCCGGCCGATGCGTGGCGACTCGGCCAGGCTTCAATGCGGCCATACCCGCTTGAGCCATCCAATGTACAGTTCGATCTGACACTGACACTTACCCAGGCCGAGGGGCGGCTCTGGGGGTCTCTCGCCTACGACGCCGACATGTTCGATGCCGAGATGATTGACCGCATGGCGAGCCACTACGAGGCCGCGCTCAAAAGCGCCGTTGATCAACCGCAAGGCCTGATCTCTGAAATCGAATATCTGACAGACGCTGAAAAACGGCAGATTCTTTGCCTCTGGAATGCGACCGAGACGCCTATTCCGAGTGGCTTGATCCATCAAATAATCGAAGCCCAGGCCGAGAAATGCCCCTACGAAACGGCGATCATCTTCGAAGGTCGAAAGCTGACCTTCAGAGCGTTTAATGATCGCGCCAACCAGTTGGCCAGGTACTTGCGTTCACTCGGCGTCGGACCGGACCAGCCGGTAGGCATTCTCATGGAGCGATCATTCGAAATGGTCGTCGCGATGGTGGCGGTGCTCAAGGCTGGCGGTGCATATTTACCGCTTGATCCGGTCTACCCGGTAGCGCGGCTGGCGGCTATTCTAAAAGAGGCAACCCCGCCTCTTGTGCTTACAAGCTCTCGATTCTTCGATTTGATTTCCGGCGGCGGGACGACAGTCATTGCAGTAGAAGAGATCGAGGAGCAACTGGAGCGAGAGGACCGGGCGGACCTCACCAATGTGGCGACCGACGACAATCTCGCCTATGTCATCTATACCTCGGGTTCTACCGGTCGGCCGAAAGGAGTCTTGAACACGCACCGGGGGATCCGAAATCGCCTGGTCTGGATGCAGGATGCCTTTCATTTGTCGCGTGCCGATCGCGTCCTTCAAAAGACGCCATTCAGCTTCGATGTCTCGATTTGGGAGTTCTTCTGGCCGCTGATGACCGGCGCGTGCTTAGTCGTGGCTCGCCCAGGCGGTCATCAAGATCCACAGTACCTGGTCAAGACGATCACCGAGAATCGAATCACTACTGTCCATTTTGTTCCCTCCATGCTGCGAGCCGTTTTGGAAGGGCCGGGCCTGCAATTCTGCACGACCCTCAGACATGTCATCTGCAGTGGCGAAGCGCTGACGTACGAATTGCAGGAGGACTTTTTCGCATCCGGAGTCTCGGATCTCTATAACCTTTACGGTCCGACCGAGGCGGCCGTTGACGTGACGTTTTGGAAGTGCGAGCGGAAGGACTCTTCGCTCAAGGTGCCGATCGGACGGCCAATTCACAACACCGGGATCCTGGTGTTGGATCAATTCCAGCAATTACTGCCGCCGGGCATCGTCGGGGAGCTTTACATTGCGGGCGAGGGGCTGGCGCGTGGGTATTATAGTCGCCCTGATCTGACGGCCGAGCGGTTCCTCCCGAATCCTGATGCCACCCGGCCCGGTGAACGATTGTATCGAACTGGCGATCTCGCACGTCACTTGTCTAATGGAGCGGTCGAGTTTCTCGGACGCTCTGACAACCAGATCAAGATTCGAGGTTTTCGGGTCGAACTGGATGAGATTACAAGCCTGCTCGAAAGCTCCGGATCCATTCGGCAAGCCGTCGTCATTCCGGATGAGGGTGCGGCCGGGCTGCGGTTGATCGCGTATATCGTGGCGGTCTCCGAAATGACGCCGACGGGAGATCAATTGCGCGAGTATCTGAAAGAGCGCCTTCCGGACTATATGATCCCCTCGGTATTTTTGTTTCTCGAGACAATGCCATTGAACTCGAACGGCAAGCTGGATCGCCGTGCATTGCCGGCGCCACCGCATGTGCGGTCGGTGGCAAATGAGTTTGTCGCTCCACAGACGCCTCTGGAGCAAACCATTGCCGACATCTGGGCAAGCGTGCTGGGGACGGATCGGATTGGTATCCACGACAACTTCTTCGCACTCGGCGGCCACTCGCTCCTGATGACGAGGGTTGTGCTGCGGTTACGCGATCTCTTCGGGATAGATGTTTCGATAGCGGCCTTCTTCCAGGGGCCGACGGTGGCGGAAATAGCCGTAGAAGTGATCCGGCTTACCGCCCAAAAGGACCACGGCGGCAGCCTGGACGAGCTTCTTGAACAGATTGAACGCATGTCCGACGAAGAAGTTGAGGCCAAAATCGACGACTGGAACATCAAGGTCGCCGATGAGGGAGAGTTGTACCGCCGTGCTGATGTAGAAATATTCGGCACCAGAGGCAAGCGACTGGCCTATTCGAAAGAGACCCTTGCTGTCCGGGTGCTCACAAACGATGTTGCCCGGGCGGTCGAGACCTCGGACCAATTCAGGACGATCCGGGATCATGCGGCGGCCGCCTGTGGTTCGTCCGCTGGGCAGATCGCCGACTTCCAGAGACGGCTGGAAGGTCTCGCCGGCGAAGGATTTTTGGTATCGCGCGCCCGGGCGCTTTCCGATCTGAACGGCTCAAGTGAAGGTTCCGGACCAAACCAGCGGATCGACACCGTCGGGTTCGTCACCAACCATCGCGTGAATGTTCTCCGCCGTGCGGTGACGAGCTTTGTCGAACATTTCAGAGATTTCGGCCGGCGCGTGCCAATCGCCGTGGTCGATGATTCGCGCGATGAAAATATTCGGTCCGCAACTCGCCGAATGTTGGAGGAGATACAGAGCCGCTACGCGATCGAGGTCGCTTATGCGGGTCTCGAAGAGAAGATGCGATTCGCCGACCTCCTCAAGCAAAGAAGACAGGTGCCGGATGAGGTCATCGATTTCGCCCTCTTCGGCGAGTCGTGGGCAGGCTCTCGAGCGGGAGCTAACCGGAACGCGCTGCTTCTCCACACTGCCGGCAGCCGGATCTTGAGTCTTGATGACGACAGCCTCTGTCGCCGCGCGATGTTGCCCGATGCCGCTGCGGGGGAGCGGCTCTTCTCGGAGTCTTCCTCTGACCGGTCGTCACTGTCACCCAGCCGGGTTCGATCGCTTTGCGACCGCGAGACCGTGTTACAGATGGCGCAGCCGCTGCCATTCGATTTGCTTCAGGCGCATGAGCGGCACCTCGGATGGCCGGTAAATAAGTGCATTGCCGCAGCCGTGAATGGATCGGCTCCCAGTCTTGACGCGGCGTCTCCGGCGTTCCTGCGCCGGCTTCGAAATGATCGTTCGCGCGTGCTCGTGACGCTGAATGGAGTGATCGGAGACTGTGGATGGGCCTCGCCTTCCCCTTATCTTTTTCTGAGGGATGAAT
>Ga0081539_10006522_pt1 | contig 11144 bp, 11 predicted proteins | sample TabmetS4T2R2_FD_71023 | JGI IMG/M metagenome (GOLD analysis project Ga0081539, IMG submission 71023) | Tabebuia heterophylla rhizosphere microbial communities from the University of Puerto Rico - S4T2R2 | ecosystem: Host-associated > Plants > Roots > Rhizosphere ... | reverse complement strand
CGCGGAGCACGGTCGGGTGCTCCCCGGTCTCGCGCAGCATCGTCGCCGCGCCGTACAGGGTCTGGACGACGAGCTCGGTCGACGTCGTCCGCGGCAGCCCGAGCAGCACGCCGGCCTCGATCATCGCCTCGACCACGTAGAAGATGTACGCCGGGCCGGATCCGCTGATCGCCGTCACGGCGTCCTGGTGGTACTCGGGCACCTCCAGCACCTTCCCGGTCGCGGCCAGCAGCGCCTCGGCGCGGGCCAGGTGGTCGGCGTCGCAGTGGCGCCCGGCGCTGATCGCCGCCATCCCCTGGTCGACCAGCGCCGGCGTGTTCGGCATCACGCGGACGACGGCGGTGCCGGCCGGCAGCCGCTCCTCCACGAACCCGGTCGTGATCCCGGCGGCGATCGACACGACGAGCGCGCCGGGCCGCACCGCGCCGCTGATCTCCTCCAGCAGCCCGTTCATGTCCTGCGGCTTCACGACCGTCACCACGGTCTCGGCCTGTGCCACCGCCGTGAGGTTGTCCAGCACCTTGACGCCGTAGCGCTCCGCCAGCTCGGCGGCCCGCTGCGGCCGGCGCTCGGTGATCACGACGTCGTCGACGGCGCGGCCGGCCCGCAGCAGCCCGGACAGCAGCGTCTCGCCCATCACGCCGCCACCCAGGATGGCGATCATCTCGGCGCCCTCTCCCGCATCTCCCACGACCGCAAAGGCTACGCCCCGCCGCCGTCAGCCCTTCGAGACCAGCGACCGCAGGAAGAACGCGACGTTCGCCGGCCGCTCCGCCAGCCGCCGCATGAGGTAGCCGTACCACTCCTGCCCGTACGGCACGTAGACCCGCATCGTCTCGCCGCGCGCCGCCAGCCGCCGCTGCGCCTCCGGCCGGACGCCGTACAGCATCTGGTACTCGTACGTCCCTCGCTCGCGGCCCTCGCGCGACACCAGCGCGGCCGCGATGTCGAGCAGCTTCGGGTCGTGGGTCGCGATCATCGGGTACCCGTCGCCGGCGACGAGCGTCGACAGGCACCGCACGTACGACCGGTCCACCTCGTCGGCGTCGGTGTAGGCCACGGACGCCGGCTCGTCGTACGCGCCCTTGCAGAGCCGCACCCGCGACCCGGTGGTCGCCAGGTCCTTGCAGTCGGTCTCGGTCCGCCGCAGGTATGCCTGGAGGACGGCGCCCACCCACGGGAAGTCCGACCGCAGCGCCCGCAGGACGGCGAGCGTCGAGTCGGTCGTGGTGTGGTCCTCCATGTCCAGCGTCACCGTCGTCCCGGCGGCGAGCGCCGCGGAGCAGATCTGCTGGGCGTTGGCCAGGGCGATCCGCTCGCCGTCGGCCCCGAGCGCCTGGCCGACGGCGGACAGCTTCACCGACACCTCGACCCGCCCGCCGGCCGCGAGCCCGTCGTCCGCCAGCCGCCGCAGGAGGGCGACGTACGCGTCGCGGACGGCGCGCGCCTGCTCCTCGTCCCGGGTGTCCTCGCCGAGGTGGTCGAGGGTGACCCGGAGGCCGTCCCCGGCCAGGCGCCGGGCGGTGCCGAGCGCGGCGTCCGCGTCGAGGCCCGCGACGAAACGCCGGACCACGGACCGCGACACGGGCGCCGTCTCGACGAGGTGGCGCAGCCGATCGCTCCGGGCGGCGAGCAGCAGCGGACGGCGAAGCATCTGCCGAGGGTATCGCCCCGCTCGAAAGGATCCCCGGCTCAGGGGGTCCGGCGCCGCAACGTTCCCGCCCCGAGCGCGAGCGCGGCCACGACGAAGCACAGCACGACCAGCAGGTCACGGGAGACCTCGCCGGTCGCGTCGGCGTCCACGGTCACCGACCGCATCGCGTCGACGGCGTACGACAGCGGCAGGACGTCGGACGCCGCGTTGAGCACGTCCGGCAGGTTCTCCCGCGGCGTCAGGAGCCCGCAGAGCAGGAACTGCGGGAGGATGAACGCGGGCAGGAACTGCACGGCCTGGAACTCGCTGCGCGCGAACGCGCTGACGAACAGGCCGAGCGCGGTGCCGAGCACGGCGTCCACAACGGCGACCAGCACGAGCAGCCAGGCCGACCCGGCGACGTCGAGCCCGAGCACGTACACGGCGAAGCCGGCGGCGACCAGCGCCTGCACGGCCGCGAGGACGCCGAAGGCCAGCGCGTAGCCGGCGATCAGGTCGCCCTTGCCGAGCGGCATCGCCAGCAGCCGCTCGAGCGTGCCGCTCTGCCGCTCCCGCAGCGTCGCCACGCTGGTCACCAGGAACATGACGATGAACGGGAAGATGCCGAGCAGCGGCGCGCCGAGCTGGTCGAAGACCGGCGTGTTGTCGTAGATCCAGGCCAGCAGCCCGAGCAGCACGCAGGGGACGACCACGAGCAGCGCGATCGTGCGCGGGTCGTGGCGCACCTGCCGCAGCACGCGGCCGGCGGTGGCGACGGTGAGCCGGGCGCTCATCGGTGGGCCTCCCTCTGGAAGTCGCTCTCGAGCATGTCGTGCGGGTCGCGCTGGCCCGCCGGCAGGTTCTGGGAGGCGCGGTCGACGAGCGTGAGGAACGCGGACTCGACGTCCTGCTGGCCGGTGGACTCCAGGACGCCGGGCAGCGTGTCGTCGGCGAGCAGGACCCCGGCGCGCATCAGCAGCAGCCGGTCGCAGCGGCTCGCCTCGTCCATGACGTGGCTGGAGACGAGCAGCGTGACGCCGTCGTCCGCCAGCCGGTGGAAGATCGTCCACAGGTCCCGGCGCAGCACCGGGTCGAGGCCGACCGTGGGCTCGTCGAGCACCAGCAGCTCGGGCGTGCCGACCAGGGCGGCGGCGAGCGACACGCGCGACCGCTGCCCGCCGGAGAGCTGGTCGACCCGCACCTTGGCGTGGTCGCCGAGCACGACCTGCGCGACGACCCGCTGCACCTCGGCGTCGAGGTCGCGGCGCCGGACGCCGACGACGCTCGCGAAGTAGCGCAGGTTCTCGGTGACGGTGAGGTCGTCGTAGACGCTCGGGTCCTGGGTCACGTACCCGACGCGGCGGCGGAGCGGCGCGCCGCCGGCGGGCTCGCCGAACACCTCGACCGTGCCGCCGGCGACCTGCTGGACGCCGACGATCGCGCGCATGAGCGTGGTCTTGCCGCAGCCGCTCGGCCCGAGCAGGCCGACGACCTGCCCGCGGCCGACGGTGACGTCGAGGCCCGGGATGACGGTCCGGCCGCCGCGCACCACCTTCAGATCCCGGACGGCGATGGCAGGCGCCGTCCCCACGTTTTTCATCATGCGATGAATTTACCGCGCGCTGCAGCCGCCAGCAAGAGGGGTGGGCGGGTGCGCGCCGAGTGTGGGGCAAAGGGCTGTCAAGCCGGTGGCTCGACAGCCCTTTGCCCCACACTCGCGCCGTCCTCTCCGACGGCCCCGGGGTTCGGGGCGGTGAGGTAGCGCTGGACCGTCGGGGCCACGAACTCGACGATCTCGTCCACCGAGGCGCTCGCCAGCGGCTCCACCTGGAGGACGAGCCGCGCCATCGCGATGCCGACGAGGTGCGACGCCGCGAGCGTCGCCCGCAGCTCGGGCCGGTCGACGGCGAGGCGCTCGGCGAGCCGGCCGAGCAGCTCGCGCGTGATGAACTCCCGGATCATCCGGGCCCCGGCCTCGGTCACGGCCACCGCGCCGAAGATCGCGCGCATCCGGGTGCGGCCCTCCGGGCTGTCCCAGATGGCCATGAACATCCGCACCAGCCGCTCCCCCAGGCCGTCCGGGCCCGGGAGGAGGATCGCGTCGACGACGTCCTGCGGCCGCACCGGGAAGTCGAGGGCGGCGACGAAGATCTCCTCCTTGCCGCCCTCGAAGTAGTGGTGCACCAGCCGCGCGTCGACCCCGGCCTGGCGGGCGATGCCGCGCAGCGTCGTCCCGTCGTAGCCGCGGCTCGCGAACTCGCCCCGGGCGGCGTTGAGGATCGCGCCACGGGTGTCCTCGCCCGAGGGACGGCGGCCGCGGCGCCTCGGGAGGCTCGCCCCGGTCACGGCCGCGGACCGGTGCCGGTGCCGGTGCCGGTGCCGGTGCCGGTGCCGCTCGTCGCGAGCGGCGGCGCCGCCAGGTGGAGACGCGCGAACGCCAGGCCCTGGGCGAGCTCGGACTCGCGCTCGGCGCGCGTGCGGCACTTGCGGGTGTTGACCTCGACCGTCACGGTGCCGCTCCAGGCCCACTCGGCGAGCAGGCCGAGCACCTCCGCGCAGGGCTGCGCGCCCCGGCCGGGGATCAGGTGCTCGTCCTTGGGCGAGCCGAGCCCGTCGGCCAGGTGCAGGTGCGCCAGCCGGTCGCCGAGCACGCGCGCCATCGCGAGCGAGTCGCCGCCCGCGGTCGCCGCGTGCGAGCAGTCCAGCGTGACGTGCCGGTAGGGCTGCGGGATCGGGTCCCAGTCCGGCAGGTAGGCGAGCACCTCGCGCCGGCCGGTCCGCCAGGGGTACATGTTCTCGACGGCCACCTCGACCCCGTGCCGCCCGGCGAGCTCCTCGACGCCGTCGGCGAACACCGCGGCGTACTCCTTCTGCCACCGGAACGGCGGGTGGACGACGACGGTCCCCGCGCCGAGCTGCAGCGCCATCTCGCAGGACCGCTCCAGCTTGTGCCACGGGTCGCGCCCCCAGACCCGCTGCGTGACCAGCAGCGTCGGCGCGTGGACGGCGAGCACCGGCAGCGCGTAGTGGGCCGCCAGCCGCGCGAGCGTCTGCGGGTCCTGGCTGACCGGGTCGGTCCAGACCATGAGCTCGACGCCGTCGTACCCGAGCCGAGCCGCGATCTCGAACGCGTCCGCGCAGGACTCCGGGTACACGGAGCTGGTCGACAGCGCGACCCGCGCCGACGGGACACGGACCGGCAGCCCCCGGCCTGCCGGCCGGTGGTGTGGGGGCCGCGGCATGCCACCACAGTAGGCCCTGCCCCGGCCGGGTACCGCGCACCTCGCCGTGATCACGGCGGGGACGGGCGGGGGACGCCGTCCAGGACGTCGAGCCGCCGCAGGATCAGTCCCTCGCGCAGCGCCCAGGGGCTGATCTGCAGGCGGGCGACGCCGAGGAGGTCCATCGCGGCGTCCGCGACGAGCGCGCCGGCCAGGAGCTGCCGCGCCCGGCCGGCCGAGACGCCGGGCAGGGCGGCGCGCTGGGCGGCCGTCATCCGGGCCAGCTCCGGCAGCCGCTCCACCAGGGCGGCGTGCTCCAGGTGGCGCGGCACGTAGAGACCCTGCTCGCTGGGCGCCGCGCCGCAGATCCGGGCCAGGGACCGGAACGTCTTGCTGGAGCCGACGGCGCAGGCGGGCGCGCCGCCGCGGGTCAGGTCGCGCACCGGCTTCGCGATCTCCGCCCGCACGTACCTCCGGGCCGCGCGGACCTCGGCGGCGGACGGCGGGTCGCCGGTCAGCCAGTCGCGGGTGATCCGGCCGGCGCCCAGCGGGAGCGAGACCGCGACGTCCGGCACCTCGTCGATTCCGGCGGCCATCTCCAGCGAGCCGCCGCCGATGTCCAGCAGCAACAGGGCGCCCACCGACCACCCGAACCACCGGCGCACCGCGAGGAACGTCAGCTGCGCCTCCTCGCCGCCGGGCAGCACCTGCAGGTCGACGCCGGTCTCGGCGCGCACCCGGGCCAGGACGTCGTCGCCGTTCGGCGCGTCGCGGATCGCGGACGTCGCGAACGCGAGGAGCTCCTCGACGCCCTGGTCCTCCGCCACCTCGGTGCAGGAGCCCACGAACCCGACCAGGGCCGACGCGCCCTGCTCCGAGATCAGGCCGCCGGAGTCCAGGTGCTCCGAGAGCCGCAGCTCGATCTTGTGCGAGCTCGCCGGTATCGGCGTCGCGCCCGCGTGGGCGTCGACGACCAGCAGGTGAACGGTGTTGGAGCCGACGTCCAGCACGCCCAGGCGCATAGTCACGAAACTACTGGGAAGCTACCCGGCGACGGCCGGCGGCCGCGGGACGGCGGGGTGATCCGGGCACAGGGCGTGATCCCGTCCGAACAACCGATGACGTCCCCGGCCCGTCCGGCGCCTACCCTGACCGCATGTCCGACACACTCCCGGTCGCCAGGACCGGCGCGGCACCCCGGGCGGAGGTGACCGAAACCGCGCTCGACACCCCGCGGAGCTGGGTCGAGTTCCCGGACCCCGGCGCGGAGCTGGACGCCGACACCGGCGCGCCCGAGCAGGTGATCCGGGCCGACCTCACCTGGCTGACGTCGTCCTGGACCTGCATCTTCGCGCGCGGCTGCGCCGGGATCTACGCCGACCGGCCGGACGACGGCTGCTGCACGCTCGGCGCGCACTTCTCCGACGAGGACGACGAGGCCCGGGTCGCCGAGGCCGTGGCCCGCCTGACGCCCGACGTCTGGCAGCACATGCCCGCGGTCACCGCCGGCGACGTGGCGCTCGAGGACTGGACCGACACGACGGAGGAGGGCCAGCGGACGACGCTGGTCGTCGACGGCGCGTGCGTGTTCCTCAACCGCCCCGGCTTCGCCGGCGGCCAGGGCTGCGCGCTGCACCGGCTCGCGCTGGCGGAGGGCCGGGAGCCGCTGGAGCTCAAGCCCGACGTCTGCTGGCAGCTACCGCTGCGCCGCAGCTACCGGACGATCGAGCGCCCGGACGGCACCAGCTACCTCGAGGTGACGATCGCCGAGTACGACCGGCGCGGCTGGGGCGCCGGCGGCCACGACCTGGACTGGTACTGCACCGGGAACCCGGTCGCACACGTCGGCGGCGTCCCGGTGTACCGCTCGATGCGCGCCGAGCTCGTCGAGCTGATCGGCGAGGCCGCGTACGAGGAGCTGGCGCGGCACTGCGACGAGCTGGTCGGCGCGCGCAAGCTGCTGCCGCTGACCGTGCACCCGGCGACCGTGGCCGCCGAGGCGGGCGACCGGCTGTGACCCGCCGCGCGGCCGGCGCGTGAGCGAGCCGGTGCCCGGCTCGGTCGACCCCGGCGCGATCCGGAGCCCGAACATCTGGGACAGCCCCGACGTCTACGAGATCGAGAACCGCGGCGTCGACCCCGACGGCGTGATCGAGGCCGCGATGCGGGAGGTCCGCGACTGGGACGGCGCGACGGTGCTCGACGTCGGCTGCGGGTCCGGCTTCCACCTGCCCCGCTTCGCGGCCGGCGGCGCGGCGCACGTGATCGGCGTGGAGCCGCACCCGCCGCTGGTCGCGCTGGCCCGGCGGCGGGTGCGGCGCCTGCCCGGCGTCGACGTCCGCGAGGGCGTGGCGCAGGCGCTGCCGGTCGCGGACGCCTCGGTCGACGTGGTGCACGCCCGCTGGGCGTACTTCTTCGGGCCGGGCTGCGAGCCCGGCCTGGCCGAGGTGGACCGCGTGCTGCGGCCGGGCGGCGCCGCGTTCGTGGTCGACAACGACGCGAGCCGATCGACGTTCGGGTCGTGGTTCCGCCGCGCGCTCCCGGAGTACGACGCCGCCGCGATGGAGCGGTTCTGGCGGCGTCAGGGCTGGTCGCGCAGGAGCCTGGACATCCGGTGGGAGCAGCCGACACGGGAGGCGTTCGAGGCCGTGGTCCGCATCGAGTTCGCGCCCGGACTCGCCGACGAGATCCTCGCGAACCACCCCGGTACCACCGTCGACTACGCGGTCAACCTATTCTTTCGCACGCAGTGACGGATCGTGAGCGACCGAACCGCCCGCCACGGTTGGCGGCGCGACCCACCGAAGGGCATGGTGTGATCATGGCGAAGACGTCCGCACCGCAGGGGCCCGCCGGCTCCGGCGCCGCACCGGCCGGCACCAACGCCCGTGCCCAGCCACCGATCCGCTGGCCGCGCCCGGACGGGGCCGGCCTCCTGCTGATGCTGGTGTGGGTCGTCGGCGTGGTGTTCGCGCTGGCGGTGCCGGCGTTCATCGTGTCGCCGGGCGACGCGACCGCGCCGACAGCGGACGTGCTGTGGGCGCTGGCGTCCACGGTCGTCGGCACGCTGGTGATGATGGTGTCCGCGTACCTCCTGTACCGGCGCACGCACGAGGTCGGGTTCGCCGTCCTCGGCGCCGTGCCGGCGTTCTCCTGCCTGGCCGGCGGCATCGTGCTCGCGGCCACGAAGCTGACCGGCACCGGCCTCGGCGGGCAGTGACGCGGCACGCACGACCCGGTTTCCACGCGGCGTGTCGTCCACAGGCTTTTCCCCAGACTCGCCCCCGGCTCCCCGGCGCTGTCGGTGCGCTGCCCTAGCGTCTGAGGCGTGACGACAGGACCGACGCGGCAGACCCGCGCCCGCGGCGACCGCCCGACCTACGCGTGCACCTCCTGCGGCTGGACGACGGCGAAGTGGGTGGGTCGCTGCGGCGAGTGCCAGGAGTGGGGCTCGGTCGCCGAGGTCGCGCCGGTCACCGGGATCACCAAGGCGCGGGTCGGCGCCGTCCGCCCGCTGCCGATCGCCGACGTCGCGCCGGACACCGCCCGCACCCGGCCGACCGGCGTCGACGAGCTCGACCGCGTGCTCGGCGGCGGGCTGGTCGCCGGCGCCGTCGTGCTCGTCGCCGGCGAGCCCGGGGTCGGCAAGTCCACGCTGCTGCTCGACGTCGCCTCGCGCGCGGCGCAGCAGGGCCGCACCGTGCTGTACGTCAGCGGCGAGGAGTCGGCCGGCCAGGTGCGGCTGCGCGCCGAGCGCATCGGCGCCCTGCGGCCACGGCTGCTGATCGCGGCCGAGACCGATCTCGGCACCGTGCTCGGGCACGTGCAGCAGGCCCAGCCGGACCTCCTGGTCGTCGACTCCGTGCAGACCGTGGCCAGCGACGCCGTCGACGGGACGGCGGGCAACGTCACGCAGGTGCGCGAGGTCGCGGCGTCGCTGATCCGGGTGGCCAAGGAGCGCGGGATGGCGACGCTGCTCGTCGGCCACGTCACGAAGGACGGCTCGATCGCGGGGCCGCGGGTGCTCGAGCACCTGGTCGACGTCGTCTGCCAGTTCGAGGGCGACCGCCACTCGCGGCTGCGGCTGGTCCGCGCGGTCAAGAACCGCTACGGCCCCACGGACGAGGTCGGGTGCTTCGACCTGTCGGACGCCGGCATCACCGGGCTGGCCGACCCCAGCGGCCTGTTCCTCTCCCGGCACGCGGAGCCGGTGCCGGGCACCTGCGTGACGGTGACTCTGGAGGGCCGGCGGCCGCTGGTGAGCGAGGTGCAGGCGCTGGTGGCGCCGTCGGCCTCGGCGCAGGCGCGGCGCGCGACGTCCGGGCTCGACGCCAGCCGGGTGTCGATGGTGCTCGCGGTCCTCGAGCGGCGTGCCGGCATCCGGATGGCCGGCGCCGACACCTACGTGTCCACCGTCGGCGGCGCCCGGCTGGTGGAGCCCGCCTGCGACCTGGCGGTCGCGCTCGCGCTGGCGAGCGCGGCGCAGGAGCTGCCGCTCGCGGCCGGGACCGTCGCGCTCGGCGAGGTGGGGCTGACCGGCGAGGTGCGGCGGGTCGAGGGCGTGGCGCGCCGGCTGGCCGAGGCCGCGCGGCGGGGGTTCCGGCGCGCCGTCGTCCCGGCCAGCAGCGACGACCCGGTGCCCGCGCCGGAGGGGATGCTCGTGCACGAGGTGGCCGACGTCCACGGCGCCCTGCTGCACGCCGCGTTCCCGCCCGACCCAGGCCGGGGGCCGGGCCCCGACCCGGGCCCCGGGCCGGGGCACCTGAGGTCCGTCACCTGAGGCCCGTGGCCTGAGGCCCCGTCACCTGAGGCCCGTCACCTGAGGTCCGCCGGCTGAGCCGGGCCGCTCGGGCAGGCGCCCGGACCTGGCATGTCACCGCTTCGCGCGGTCACCCACGCGCATACCAGGCGCTCGATAGACTGCAACCGCACGAGTCCGCGTTCGTGCCCGGAGGCGCCCGTGCCGGGCCCGGGGGAGTCGTCCGCACCGCGCCGTCCGACCCTGCGAGAGAGACTGCTTGTGGCAACAGATCGCAACCGCGAGGACCTGCTGCGCTCGACCCTGGCCGCCGTCGCCCCGGGCACGGCGCTGCGCGACGGGCTCGAGCGGATCCTGCGCGGCCGCACCGGTGCGCTGATCGTGCTCGGCTACGACCAGGCGGTGGAGGACATCTGCACCGGCGGCTTCCCGCTGGACGTGGAGTTCTCGTCCACCCGGCTGCGCGAGCTGGCGAAGATGGACGGCGGGATCGTCGTGGACGCCGAGATCTCGCGGCTCCTGCGCGCCGCGGTGCAGTTCGTGCCGGACTCCTCGATCGAGACGAGCGAGTCCGGCACCCGGCACCGCACGGCGGAGCGGGTCGCGAAGCAGACCGGGTACCCGGTGATCTCGGTCAGCGCGTCGATGCGCATCGTCGCGCTGTACGTCGCGGGGCTCCGGTACGTGCTGGAGGGCTCGGACGCCATCCTCGCCAAGGCGAACCAGGCGCTGGCCACGCTGGAGCGGTACAAGGCGCGGCTGGACGAGGTGACGAGCACGCTCTCGGCGCTGGAGATCGAGGACCTCGTGACCGTGCGCGACGTCTCGATCGTCGTCCAGCGGCTGGAGATGGTGCGCCGCATCTCCGAGGAGATCGCGCACTACGTGGTCGAGCTCGGCACCGACGGCCGGCTGCTGTCGCTGCAGCTCGACGAGCTGATCGGCGGCGTGAGCCCGGACCGCGACCTCGTCGTCCGCGACTACCTGGAGAGCACGCGCCGGGACCGCTCGATGGCCGACGTCGTCGACGCGCTCGCCGAGATCCCGGCGTCCGAGCTCGTCGACCTGGGCGCCGTCGCGCGCGTGCTGGGCTTCTCGACGGCCGGCGACGCGCTCGACACCGCGGTCAGCCCGAAGGGCTACCGCCTGCTGACGAAGATCCCGCGGCTGCCCGCCACGATCGTGGAGCGGCTGGTGGACCACTTCGGCGACCTGCAGAAGCTGCTGGCCGCGAACCTCGACGACCTGATGCTCGTCGAGGGCGTGGGCGAGCAGCGCGCCCGCGCCGTGCGCGAGGGCCTGTCGCGGCTGGCCGAGTCGAGCATCCTGGAGCGGTACATCTGAGCGCTGCGGCCGCGCACCTGCACGAGACGCTGCTGGGCTGGTACGACGCGAACGCGCGCGACCTCCCGTGGCGGGCCGCCGACCGGACGCCGTGGGGCGTGCTGGTCAGCGAGGTCATGCTGCAGCAGACCCCGGTGGTCCGGGTCCTGCCGGCGTGGCGGGGGTGGCTGGGGGGGGGGGCGGCGCC
>Ga0081539_10006521_pt1 | contig 11147 bp, 10 predicted proteins | sample TabmetS4T2R2_FD_71023 | JGI IMG/M metagenome (GOLD analysis project Ga0081539, IMG submission 71023) | Tabebuia heterophylla rhizosphere microbial communities from the University of Puerto Rico - S4T2R2 | ecosystem: Host-associated > Plants > Roots > Rhizosphere ... | reverse complement strand
GGCCCTCGACCGAGAACTGCTTCTGGCCCAGGTAGGCCTTGTGCATGAAGCGCTCGAACGCGTCCACCTTGATGAGGCGCCCGAGCAGCCACTTCTGCTCGTCCGTGGTGAGCGGGCGGCGGAACTCGCCGGACTCGATCTTCTCCCGCAGCCAGCCACGCTGGCGATGCGACGCCAGGTGCTCGATCTCGTAGGCGATCGTCCCGCAGTACGTCTCGCGCAGGTGCGGCAGCGCGTCGGCGAGCGTGGCCCCGGGCACGTGGATGCGCAGGATGCGCGCCGGGATGCGCCGCATGACGTCCGGCGTGAGGCCGAGCGGCTCGGGGTCGAGCGCCGGATCGCCCTCCGGCTCGGTGCCAAGCGGATCGAGCCGCGCCGCCAGATGCCCGTGCGTGCGATGCGCCTTCAGCAGCGAGGTGGCGGCCTGGACCGCCTGCAGGAGCTCCTCGTCTACCTGCGCCGCCGACGGCGCCGGGCGGTCGACCTCGCGCACGCTGGCGGCGGCTGCCGCGGGCGCCGGCGCGGCCGGCGCCGGGCCGAGCGTCACGCCGAGATCGGAGAAGATCGCCTCGTAGAAGCCCTCCTCGCCCTGCAGGTAGGCCTCGACGACCGCGAGGAAGCGCCCCGACTCGGCCCCCTGGATGATCCGGTGGTCGTACGTCGAGGTCATCGTCATGACCTTCTCGGCGCCGATCATCGCGCCGATCGCGCCGAGGCCGACGGGGTAGTCGATCGACCCGGTGGCGACGATCGTGCCCTGGCCCACCATGAGCCGCGGGACGGAGGCGATCGTGCCGATGCCACCCGGGTTCGTGAGCGAGATGTTCGCGCCGGTGAGGTCGTCGGCGGTGAGCGTGTTGTCGCGCGCGCGCGAGATGAGGTCGTTGAACGCTCCGAGGAACTCGCCGAACGACAGCCGCCCCGCGTCGCGGATGACGGGGACCATCAGCGTCCGCGACCCGTCCTTCTTCTCCACGTCGACGGCGATGCCCAGGTTGACCTGGCCGTCGTCGACCCGGTGCGGCTTGCCGTCGATCTCCGCGAAGTGGTGGGCCATCACCGGCATCTCCCCGGTCGCCGCGCGCGCGATGGCGTAGGCGATGAGGTGCGTGAAGGAGACGCGCTGGCCGGCGGTCTTGAGCTCCTTGCGGCGGCCGTCCATGACGGTGACGGTGAGCGTGCGGAACGAGGTGGCCGTCGGGATCGAGCGGCTCTCGTCCATGTACTTCGCCAGCATCGCCCCGCCGCCGCGGATCGGCTGGGCGCCTGCCGGAGCGGCGGCCGGTGCCGGCGCGGTCGTCGCCGCGACGACGGCGTCGCCGTCCTTCGCCGCGACCACGTCGGCCTTCGTGATCCGCCCGCCCGGGCCGGTGCCCGTGAGGTTCGCGACGTCGACGCCCTCGATGGCGGCGACGCGGCGCGCGACCGGGGAGATGTTCGCGTCCGTCGGGACGGTGACGCCGTTTCCGGAGACCGGAGCCTCGGATGGTGCATCCGGGACGATCGGAGCGGCCGTAGTGCCGCCAACCCCAGCGCCGACCTGCATCCGGGCGAGCACCTGGCCGACCGTGACCGTCGCGCCGGCCTCGGCGAGGATCTCGGTGAGCGTGCCGCTCGCCGGAGACGGGACCTCGGCGTCGACCTTGTCGGTGGAGATCTCGACGATCGTCTCGTCGGCCGCGACGGCGTCGCCCGGCGACTTCGCCCACTCGAGGATCGTGCCCTCGGTGACGGACTCGCCCATCTGCGGCATGACGATCTCGAGCGTCTCGCCGGCGGCCTCGACAACGTCATCCCGCTCGGGCGCCTCGGCGACCGCGGCGCCGTTGCCGCTGCCGTTGCCGTCGTGATGGTCGCCCGCGCTCGCGCCGTTGGTGGGCGCGATGTCCGCCAGCACCTGGCCGACGGTGACGGTGTCGCCCTCGGCGACGTGCAGCTTGGTGATGGTGCCGGCGCCCGGCGAGGGCACCTCGGCGTCGATCTTGTCGGTGGAGATCTCGACGAGCGGTTCGTCGGCGGAGACCTCGTCTCCCTCCTGCTTGAGCAGTGAGAGGACGGTTCCCTCGGTCACCGACTCGCCCATCTGGGGCATGACGACCTGGATCGTCGTGTTCACGGCCATGAGCTTCGGACTCTAGCGTGGCCCGCGGCCTCGGTTCGCCGCCTTCCCTCCCTGATGAACTCGGCCGTGCCGAAGAACGGTCCGACGCCTCCGAGGACGACCACAGCGACGGCGAGCCGCAGCGAGATGATCCGCAGCCTGACGGCGGCCAGGCAGGCGAGGGACATCACGATCCACCCGATGCCGTGCGTGAGCCCGAAGACGAACTCCAGCGAGTGCAGGCCGGGCACGAGCCAGACGGTGAGGAGCGTGGCGTAGACGGCCGAGTGCGCCAGCGAGGCGCGCTTCAGGCGCTCGTACGTCAGGACGCGCGTCACGAGGTCACGGCGCCAGCGCTCGCGCCATGCGGCGCAGCTCGTCGCCGGCCTCGCGCGGCCACTCGTCGACGTCGGCCGGCCACCAGGCGTACGCGTCGTGCTCGTGGTCCGGATGCACCTCGGCGTCCGGCCCGAGCCAGGCCAGGCCGACCACCATCACCATCTCGTGCGGGAGCCGGATCAGCGCCTCCACCGTGAGGCGTTCCGGGATCACCGACCACTCCTCGCGCAGCTCGCGCGCGAGGGTCTCGGCCGGGCTCTCGCCGACGTCGACCGCGCCGCCTGCGCCGAGCGTCCAGCGGCCCGCCCACTGCGACAGCCAACCGGCGCGGCGGCCGGCGAGCCAGCGCCCGTCGTGCGCGCGCGTGACGCAGAGCGCGGAGACCGAGGCCGCGGCGTCGCCCGGCACGAGGCGCAGCGCCCAGCGCAGGGGCTGCAGGTCCAGTTCCAGGCGCCCGTCGCGCTCGCGGTAGCCGACGAGGCGGGCGGCGAGGCCGTCGTGGCTGGGCGATCCGCGCTCCCGGAGCGCGTCGATCGCGAGATCCGCCTGCGCCGCCGCCTCCGGCTCGGGATCGAAGTGCTCGTCGAGCCATCGGGCGACCACGTCCTCCGGCTCCCACGGGCCGCGGGCGAGGACGTCGGGCTCCGGCGCGACGGGCATCGCCGACGGAGGATACGTCCGCGGGTGCGCGCGATCCGGCGGTCCCGAACGGCGCCCGCACGATAGGGTAGGCATCTCCTACCCGAACGGGTGGGAGATTCGCTGCGTTCCAGCGCATCGAAACCCCACATTTCCTCTGCATAGAGAGATAAGCGCCAACGCGCCGGGTATCAATGGTCCAGACGCGATCCGGCCGCTCGGACGGCGCCGGGAGCGAAAAGAGTCAGGAAGGTGGAGAGCGCGTTGTCTGTGTTGCCCGTCGTCCTCATCGTGTGGACCCTCGTCGCGATCGTTGCGGCCGCATTCGCGCGGACGCTGTGCGCGGCCGCGGCGAGGGCGGACGCGGAGCATGCGGAGCACACAGCCCAGCGCCCGGTGGGCGTTCCGCGACACGAGCCGCTCTCCACCTCGCCTGACCTCCAGGACGTCCCGCGGCTCACCGGCCCGCGCCTCGCCCCGAGGTGATTCGGAGCCGCCGCGCGCTACCCTGCGGGGCGATGTCGGACCCGAGCAAGGTCGGGAAGAACCTCCGGGCGTTCCAGATCGCGCTGAACGCCCACGATCGGGAGAACCCGACGCACACCGCGTGGGGCATCGGCCTCGCTCACTTCGACATGGAGCGCCTCGGCTTCGACGAGGGCGAGGAGATCCTGCCCGGCATCACGATCCAGTCCGACGGCGGCGTCACGGGGAACTTCCGGGTGCTCTGCGACGGCCAGCACGATCACGACCGCGAGGAAGAGGCCGAGGAGGCCGAGGTGGTCGAGGCAGTCGGGACCCAGACGGTCGGCGGCGGCTGGGGCGCGGAGACCCGCGAGGGCTGAGCGCGAGGGCCGCGGGTCGCCTCGCGGCTACGTCGCGACCTCCAGGCCCCTGCCGAACGCCCGCCGGAACAGCTCGGTCTCGCGCTCGGCCGCCCACCGCGCGACCTCCACGCCCTCGCTCGCGATCAGGTCCAGCCGTACGGAGCCGTTGTGGACCTGGACGTCCGCGCGGCGCACGCTCTGGTCGCGCGGACGCTCGAGGTCCTCGGCGAGCCGCAGGAGGCAGGCCAGCCGGTCCAGGCGCGCGTCGTCGCCGGGGCCGGCGAGCGGGGCGAGGTCGCCGAGGTCGGGCAGCCCCTTGCGGTGGTAGCGGGCGGCCTGGGCGATGAGCGCGACCTCCTCGGGCGCGAACCCGGGCAGACCCGCGTTCAGCACGAGGTAGCGCGTGTGCTTGTGGTGGTCGTCGTAGTCCACCGACATGCCGATGTCGTGCAGCACGCACGCGGCCCACAGCAGCTCGCGCTCCTCCGGGTCCCCGGGATGCAATCCCTCGCGGGCGAGCTGGTCGAAGAGCCCGAGCGCGAGCGAGGCGACGTGGGCGGTGTGCGCCTCGTCCACGCGGTACTGGGCCGCGAGGTTCATGACGGACTCGCGCCGCACATCCTCGAAGAGGTGGTCCGGGCCGGGGAGCATCGACTCGAAGAACACGCCCTCGCGCAGCCCCGCCTCGGTGGCCTCGATCGCCTCGAAGCCACCGGTCTCGAGCACCGTCTGCACGACGACCGCGCCGGCGAGGATGAGGTCGCCTCGCGAGGCCTTGATGCCCGGGACCTGCCCGCGCTCCTCGGCGGGGAGGCTCGCCAGGCGCTCGACGAGCTCGCCCAGACCCTCGCGCGTGATGCGAAAGCCCTGCACGCCGATGTGCGGTTGCCCCGCCAGATGCTGCGCCGCGGCGGCGAGGTTGCGAACCGTCCCGCCGATGCCGACGATGCGCTCGCCCGCGGAGGCGAGCCACGGCGCGGAGCCGAGCTCCTCCGCCACATGGCTCCGCAGCGCCTTGAGCTGCTTGCGCGAGGGCCGGTCGCCGGGCAGGAAGCGCTCGGTCATCCGCACGGCGCCCAGCGGCCAGGAGGAGAGATCGTTCGGCCGCCGCTCCCGCACGCGGACGAGCTGCAGCGAGCCGCCGCCGAGGTCGAGGACGGCGCCGTCGGCGAGCGTCGTCGAGTTCACCGCGGCCAGGTGGCCGTACAGCGCCTCCTGGGAAGTGGAGAGGACCCGAACCGGCAGGCCTGTCGTCTCGCGCGCCCGGCGCGCGAAGGCCCGCCCGTTGCGGGCGTCGCGGATCGCGCTCGTCGCGACGGGCCGCACGTCGTCGATGCCGAGCGCGCGGCAGAAGTGGGCGAACACGTCGATCGTCTGCAGGGCGCGCTCCATGGGCTCCTTGCCCAGCTCGCCCGTCTCGCCCAGGCCGGCGCCGATCCGCACCGCCTCGTAGATCTCGTCGGTCCGCTTCCACCAGCCGTCGGCGGCCGAGAACACGACGAGCCGAAACGAGTTCGATCCGAGATCGATGACCGCGGTGCGCTGCTCGGCGGAGGGGATCGCCATGCGCAGCGGACGGTAGATCATCGGGCGGCGTCGGCGCGCAGCCCGGTGGCGGGCTCAGGCCACGGGCGTGCCGTAGGTCTGGAAGGACCGTGGGAGCTGCACGCCCCACGACATGCCCTTGAGCAGCTCGGCCTCGGGGCGCACGACCGGCTCGAACTCCGGGTCGTAGACGAAGTAGCCGCCGGAGGTGACCTCGACGCGGTTGCCGCCCGGCTCGAGGCCGTACAGGAAGAAGCCCTGCGAGGCCGCGTGCTTGGACGGTGCCGCCTCGATCACGACCTCGTTGTCGAGGAAGATGTCCGCGGCACGCATCACCTCCTCACGCGTGTCGACCCAGAACGCCGTGTGGTGCAGCCGGCCCGCGAGCGGCGACGGGTCGACGGTGTAGATGAGCTCGTGCGCGGCGATGCTGAGGCTCATCCACGCTCCGGTCTCGGTGCCGTCGTCGCGGACGTTGCGCTCGTACAGGCGGAAGCCGAGCAGTTCGGCCATGAACTCCCGATCGGCGACGACGTCCTGCGAGAACAGGTTGATGTGGTCCAGGCGCTTCACGGCGCAGCCGCGGGCGGTGTACCGCTGAGGCTGGTTGCGCATGGCCGGGCGCAGGTGCTCGGGCGCCACGTAGCGCTCGCTCTCCCAGTACAGCTCGAGGACGTGCCCGTCCGGCGCGTGGAACCGGTAGGCGGGCCCGTGGCCGACGTCGCCGTCCACCCAGGCGCCGGGCACGCCGGCTGCCGTCAACGCCGCGACCCGGCGGTCCAGCGCCTCCGGGCTCCACGTGCGCAGGCCCATGTGCCCCATGCCCGGCTCCGGCGCCTCGGTGAGCTTCAGGCTCGTGCGGTGGTAGTCGCCCCAGCCGCGTAGGAACACCGATGCGCCCTCGGTCGCCTCGATCTCCATGCCGAGCACGTCGTGGAAGAAGTCCAGGCTCTCCTGGGGGGTCGGGCTGAGCAGCTCGACGTGCGCGATGTGGGCGACGTCGTGGAGCGGGTCCGCCATATCCAAGAACATATATTGCACCGCGCACGAACGACGGAGGAGCTACGTGAAGCACGCCGAGCTGTCCCGCCTCGCGGTGACGCGGGTGCGAGAAGGGGTCACGCGCCAGGTCTTCACCGGGGAGGGCGCGACCCTTGCCTGGACGACGCTGGAGCCTGGCCACACGCCGCGGCCGCATTCGCACCACTACGAGCAGATCGTGCTCATCGTGTCCGGCCGGGCGCGGTTCGTCGTCGGCGACGAGGAGGTCGAGCTCGGACCGGGCGGCATGGTCCTCATCCCGCCGGACGTCGAGCACTACGCCCAGACGGTCGGCGACGAGCCGTGCGTCGACCTCAGCATCTTCACGCCCAAGCGCGACGAGTACGCAGCGGAAGAGGCGATCGCGTGACCGCGCGGCACGTACGCGCCGACAACCTCGGCAGCCTCCTGCGCCCGCCGCGGGTGCGGGCGTCCTACGACGAGGCGTCGGCCGGCGAGCGGCGCGCGATCCAGGACGAGGCGATCGCGGAGGCGATCACGCATCAGGAGCGGGTCGGCCTGCCCGTCATCACGGACGGCGAGTTCCGCCGGCGCCACTTCTTCTCCACGCTGCTCGAGGTCACCGAGGGACTGGATCCCGAGGGCTACGTCCGTCGCCACCGCGACGAGGCGGGCAGCTGGCAGGAGGTGCGCACGCCGGCGCCCGTCCGCCGGCTCGAGCGCACAGGCCTGCTCGCCGACACCGAGCTCGCCTTCGTCCGGGAGCGGACGTCGCGCCAGGTGAAGGTCACGCTGCCGGCGCCGTCGCTGCTGGCCTGCTACTGGAGCGAGACGCTGTCGGGCTCCGCGTATCCCACGCGCGAGGACTACCTGGAGCACCTGCTCGAGCTCACGGCTGAGGACGTCCGGGCGCTGGCGCAGGGCGGCGCCGACCACATCCAGCTCGACGCCCCCCATCTCTGCTACCTGCCGATCATCCGCCCGGACCTTCAGGACCCCGACGCGGCGCTGCGCGACATGGTGCGCCGCGACCAGGAGGTCTTCACCGGCGTCGACGGCGTCGCCACCGCCATCCACGTGTGCCGCGGCAACAACCGCAGCCGCTTCGTCGGCACCGACCCGTACGACGCCTTCGCGCCCAACCTGTTCCCCGAGCTGACGGTCGACCGGGTGCTGCTCGAGTACGACGACGCGCGCGCGGGCGGGTTCGAGGCGCTGCGCCTCCTCCCGGACTCGATCACCGCCGTGCTCGGCCTCATCACCACCAAGCGCGGCGACATGGAGCACCGCGACGACCTGCACGCGCGCATCGAGGACGCGTCGCAGCACATGCCGCTGGACCGGCTGGCCCTCTCGACGCAGTGCGGCTTCGCCTCGGACGCGGACGGCAACGACATCGGCGCCGACGCGCAGTGGGCCAAGCTCGAGCTGGTCGTCGACACGGCCGAGGAGGTCTGGGGCGCGCTCGTTCCCTAGGCCCGCCAGGCGATGAGCCGGTCGGGCTGGATCGGCAGGTCGCGGATCCTGATCCCCGTCGCGTGGTGGACGGCGTTCGCGATCGCCGCCGCGGTGCCGACGATCCCGATCTCGCCGATCCCCTTGGCGCCCATGGGGTTGAGGTCGTCGTCCTCCTCCTCGATCCAGATCGCCTCGACGTCGCGCACGTCGGCGCACGCGGCGACGTGGTACCCCGCGAGGTCGGCGTTGAGGTAGTCGCCGAAGCGCTCGTCCATGACGCTCTCCTCGTGCAGGGCCATGGACAGGCCCATGGTCATCCCGCCGATGAACTGCGACCGCGCGGTCTTCGCGTTCATGACCCTGCCGACGGCGAAGACGCCGAGCAGTCGCGGGACGGTGACCTCGCCGGTGTCGGCGTCGACGTGCACCTCGCAGAACTGCGCGCCGTACGCGTGGCGCGAGAAGGCGGTCTGCTGCTCGATCTCCTGGGTCGTGTCCGCGAACGCCTCCGAGCCGCCTTCCGCGCGCAGCGTCTCGCAGGCACGAACGACCGCCGTCCCCCAGGACGCCGTGCCCATGGAGCCGCCTGCCAGGGAGGCGAAGGGAAGGTCGCTGTCGCCGATCAGCACGCGCACGCGGTCGACCGGCGCATCGAGCGCGTCGGCGGCGATCTGGGTCAGGATCGTGCGGGCCCCGGTCCCGATGTCGGTGGCGGCGATGCGCACGACGTAGCTGCCGTCCGGCGAGGCCTGGACGGACGCCGTGCCCGGACTCCGGCGCGCGGGGTACGTCGAGCATGCGACGCCGGTGCCCACGTAGGTCCGTCCGTGCAGGCGGGGTCCCGGCGACGGATCGCGCCCCTCCCAGCCGAACCTCCGCGCGCCCTCGCGCAGGCAGGCGACGAGGCCGCGCGAGCTGAACGCCAGCCCCGTCTCCGGATCGGTCTCCGGCTCGTTGCGCACGCGAAGCTCGATCGGATCCATCCCGCACGCGATCGCGAGCTCGTCCATCGCCGACTCCAAGGCGTACATGCCGGGGCACTCGCCCGGCGCGCGCATCCAGGAGGGCGTGGGGACGTCCAAGCGCGCGAGGCGGTGCGTCGTGCGGCGGCTGGAGGCCGCGTACATCATCCGGGTGACGACCGCCGTCTGCTCGGCGAACTCCTTCACGGTCGAGCTCTGCTCGACCACCTCATGGACGATCGCCTCCAGGCGTCCCTCCGCGCTTGCGCCGAGGCGCAGGCGCTGGATCGTCGGCGTGCGGTAGCCGGTGAACGCGAACATCTCGCGCCGGGTCGCCGCGACCTTCACGGGCCGGCCGACCGCGGAGGCGGCAAGCGCTGCCAGCACCGCGGTGGGGCGCGGCAGCCCCTTGCTGCCGAACCCGCCGCCCACGTGCTCGGCGACGATCCGCAGGCGCTCGACCGGCAGCCCCAGCACCTTGGCGATGAGCTGGCGGGCCATCGCGGCGCCCTGGTTGGAGTCGTAGATCGTGAGGTCGCCGCCGTCCCACACGGCCAGCGAGGCGTGCGGCTCCATCGGGTTGTTGTGGTACGCGGGCGTCTCGTAGGTGGCGTCGTGCACGATCGCCGTGGCCGCCAGCGCGGCGTCCGGGTCCCCCTGCTGCGTATCGGTCTCGTAGCCGGGATTGACGTGCGGCGGGGCGTAGAGCTTCGGGTGGTCCTCGCGCAGGACGACGTCGTGCTCGTCCACGTCGTAGGCGACCTGCACGAGACCGGCGGCCTCGCGCGCGACCTCGAGCGTCTCGGCGACGACGGCCGCGACGATCTGCCCGCGGTAGGCGACCTCGCGCGTCTGCAGCACCGCGAGCTCCCACTCGTCCCGGTCCGCGACCCGCGGAGCGTTGCCCTCCCAGAGCACAGCGAGGACGCCGGTGAGGGCGAGCGCGGCGCTCGCGTCGACGTCGCGGATGCGGCCCCGGGCGATCGTGGACTGCACGACCGCGGCGTACGCGACCCCCTCGATCGGGAGCTCATAGGCGTAGCGGGCGCTGCCGGTGACCTTCTCGCGACCCTCGATGCGGTCGATCGGCGCGCCGACGGCCGGTGTCGGGGCGACGGTCATGCCGGCGCTCCCGCGAGGTCGGCGAGAGTGCGGACGATGAGGTTGCGGGCGAGCTGCACCTTGTAGGCGTTGCCCGGGAGCGGCCGGGCCTGGGCGAGCTCGGCGTCCGCCGCGGCGCCGAAGGACTCGTCCGTGGCGGGGCGCCCGCGCAGCGCGTCCTCCGCGTGCGCCGCCCGCCAGGGCACGTGCGCGACGGCGCCCAGCGCGATCCGGCAGTCGCGCACCTCGCCGTCGCGGACGTCGAGCGCGGCCGCGATCGACACAAGCGCGAACGCGTAGGACGCGCGCTCGCGGACCTTGCGGTAGGCGGAGCGCACGGCGACGCCGAGCGGCGGCACCTCGACCGCGGTGATGAGCTCTCCCGGGCTGAGGACCGTATCCCGCCATGGCTCGTCGCCAGGCAGGCGGTGCAGCCCCGGGATCGGCACCGTGCGTGCGCCGTCGCGGCCCGTCACGTGGACCGTCGCGTCCAGGGCGGCCATTGCGACCGCCATGTCGGAGGGATGCGTCGCCACGCAGGCCTCGGAGTGACCGAGGATCGCGTGGTTGCGGTGGTGGCCGTCGCGCGCCGGGCACCCACTCGGATCCCGGCCGCCCTCGCGCTTGTTGCAGGGCTTGGTCACGTCGGTGAAGTAGGTGCAGCGCGTGCGCTGCATCAGGTTGCCGCCGACGGTGGCCATGTTGCGCAGCTGGCCGGAGGCGCCGGCGAGCACCGCCTGCGCGAGGAGCGGGAACGCCTCGCGCACGACGCGATCGGCGGCCAGCTCGCTGTTGCGCACCGCGGCGCCGATGCGCAGGCCCCCGTCCGGCAGCTCCTCGATGCGATCGTGCGGGAGATGCGTGACGTCGACGAGGACGCCCGGCCGCTCGACGCCGAGCTTCATGAGGTCGACGAGGTTCGTCCCTCCGCCCAGGTACCGGGCGGACGGGCCCGCGGCGTCGAGGAGCGCGAGGGCGCCGGCGGCGTCCTGCGCGCGCTCGTACGTGAACTCCCTCATCGCGAGGACGCCTGGGCGATGGCGGGCACGATGTTCGCGTAGGCGCCGCAGCGACACAGGTTGCCGCTCATGCGCTCGCGGATCTCGACGGCGTCGAGCGACGGCTCCGCGGCCACGTCGGCCGTCGCGTAGCTCGGCCATCCGTCGCGCACCT
>Ga0081539_10006520_pt1 | contig 11148 bp, 9 predicted proteins | sample TabmetS4T2R2_FD_71023 | JGI IMG/M metagenome (GOLD analysis project Ga0081539, IMG submission 71023) | Tabebuia heterophylla rhizosphere microbial communities from the University of Puerto Rico - S4T2R2 | ecosystem: Host-associated > Plants > Roots > Rhizosphere ... | reverse complement strand
CCACTGCACGTCGCCGGCGCCCATGGCGCCGCGATTGCCCAGACTGTCGCCGTGCTCGACGACCCCGGCCAGCACGTAGGTGATCGTTTCGATGCCGCGATGCGGATGCCACGGAAAGCCGGCCAGGTACTCGTCGGGGTTGTCGTTCCGGAAATCGTCGAGCAGGAGGAACGGGTCGAATTCCGTCGTGTTGCCGAAGCCGAACGCGCGTCGCAGCTTCACACCGGCGCCTTCGAGCGTCGGCTTGGATTGCGTGACCTCTTTGACAGCCCGAATCGACATGGTCCCTCCCGGGGTTGGCGACGTGTCTTTCGTCGCCGATGTGGCCAGAACATCAGCATATACTCACGCTGGCGTCGCACCGAAAGGGGAGAGCATGCGCGTTCGACCGATGGTTCTGGGGCTGGCTGCGCTCGTCGGCGGACTGTTTGCCGGGCCGAACGCACTGGCGCACCACAGCTTCGCGCCGCACTTCGATTCCAGTAAACCGGTGAGCATCGCCGGCACCATCACCGAATACGAAGGGCGCAATCCGCACAGTTATCTGCACGTCGCCGCCGTGGACGAGAACGGCCGGACGCGCGAGTACGTGTGCGAGTCGCACGGTGTGACGCAGCTCTCGCGCAACGGCATCCGGCCCGACATGCTGAAGGTGGGCACGAAGATCCGCCTCACCGGTTCGCTGTCGCGGCACAGCCCGTACATGTGCTTCTTCGACAGCGTCGAGTTCGATGACGGGCACAGGTTGAGCGTCAACGGTCCGACCGGCCCGGCGGCGCCGGCGCCGCGACCCGTCGCGCGGCGCACCGACATCTTCGGCACGTGGATGCTGGCGCCGATGCCCGGTCGCCTCACCAGCGGCCCGCAGCCGATGATCGAGTTTCTGACGCCGGCGGGGCGGAAGGCAGTCGCCGGCTACGACCCGTTCAAAGACGATCCGACGTTCCGCTGCGATCCGGTCGGCATCCGTCGCGCGTGGGGCGCGCCGGGCACACCGCTCGAAATCATCCGCGACGGCAAGGACGTCGTCATCCGCCACGAGTGGATGGACGTGCGGCGGGTGGTGCACGTCGACATGAAGGATCATCCGAAGGATGCGCGGCGCAGCTCCCTCGGGCACTCGATCGGACATTTCGAAGGCGACACGCTGGTGATCGAGACGGGGAGCTACGCGGCAGGCGTGGTGAACCAGTACGTCGAGCAGCCAGGACAGCCGACGAGAGGTCTGCTGCATTCGGCGGCGTTGACGACGGTGGAGCGTTTGCGGTTCGACGCGGCGCGTCAGCGCGTCATCCTCGAAGTCGACATGAGCGATCCCGAGTACTTCACGCAGCCGTTCCCGCGCGCCACCTATGAGTACGCGCCATCGGACCTGAAGATCGAGCCGTTCAACTGCTCGCGCGAGGGAACGACCGGCACCATCAAACGATGATCAGCGGACGCCGCGCGCCAGCCACGACAAACACAGCACGAGCGCGGCAAAGGTGGCGAGTGCGCGTCGATCGCCCGGTCCGGCGGCGCCGGTGAGTGCGCGATAGAGAGCGACAGCTCCGACGATCAGCAGCAACGACTGGCTGGTGATCATCAGCATGATCAGGATGACGGCCACGATCAGCCAGCGTTCCTGGCGATTCAGCGCGTGAAATCCGCGCGACCCATCCAGCTGCCAGATCGGCGTCAGATTGAAAAGGTTGACCCAGGCCGTCAGCTGCGCGATCGCAAACCAGATCTCCGCGCCCGTCACGTAGTAAACGACCAGTGCCGCGGCGGCGGCCGCTAATCCCCATCGCGGTCCGGCGAGGCCGATCCGCGCATCGACCGACGGGTCCGACACATGCTGCTTCAGCATCACCAGTGCGCCGATGCCGGGCACGAACAGCGGCGCCCCTGACTGAATTCCGAGTCGCCGCAGCATCGCCACGTGTCCCATCTCGTGGATGTAGATCGTGACGGCGATGCCAAGCGCCAACGGCCAACCGTACAGCGACCAGTAGACGCCGAAGAACGCGAACATCGACACGAACGTGGAGACCTTGGTCAGTCCCAGCAGCAGGAACTTCAGCTTGCTGAAGAGCAGGAGCGCGGCGAAGACGGCGCCGCCGACGATTCGTCCCCGCCAGGACGATGAGTCCGAGCCCGGGCGACGCGAGACGCCCGCGACCGTCAGGTCGGGATCCGGAATGGCCGCCAGCTTCGCGGTGATCGCCGCGTGCTGCTGCGAGGTCGGTGGCACATATGTGAGCGCCTCGTTCCACAGCACGCGGGCGTCGGCAAGCTGGCCCGCGGCGGTCGCGGCCTCGGCCTTCGCTGCCAGCTCCTTCAAGCGCACCGAGTGCACGAGCGCCGCGCACGCGGGACAGGCCAGCGCCGCGGACGGCAGCTCGGTTCCGCAGCGGCTGCACGTCGAAGGTGTGGCGACGGCGGTTGGATCGAGGCTCAGTTTGATCACGAGGACGCGGCCGGTGTGCTCGACGCGCCGATGCGATAAGGACCGGAGACGACGAGCGTCGGTGCTGCCGTCATCCGCCACGCCTGACGCATGCCCACGCCGATGATCACCGCGCTGATGAGGCCACCCGGCAGCGAACCGAATATCACCATCACCGGTAGCACCAGCGTGAGCGCGGCAACGATGGCGAGACCGATGACCAGCTGTCCGCCTGTCAGCCCATCTTCGGACTCGGTTGTCACTTCCTGTGATGTCCTCGTCTGCTCGGCGTCCGCCAGCTGCTTGAAGGCCACTGGCGTATACGCCAGGCCTACCGACCAGTACGTGAGGACGATCGCGAGGATCTGCAGTCGTCGTCCGCCCCGGCTTCCTGTGGCGCGGCGTATCGCGTAGCCAACCATGTAGCCGATCGCGATGGCGACGATGCCGATTTCCAGATTGGTGATAGCGATCACGCCGTAGTAGAGGATGGCGCCGGCGATGGCCGCGCCGACGCCGAAGATGGCGGCACGCACGAATGGTCCCCATGCCGTGAGCGGCGCGGCGATCTGTTCGATCGCCACGCGGCACCGGTCACAGACCGACACGGAGTTCACGTCGTAGTACTCCTCGGTGAGCGTGTTGTGGCACTGCGCACACGTCACACCGGAGCTGGACTGCAGCGAGAGCCCGGCCGGCGCGTTGGGAACCGCGGTGTCGAACTGCAGATCGGAGGCGGGACGGTCGGGCAGCGTGGTCATGCAGCGCTCCTCGGATGTTCGTCTCGGGTGTGATGGGAACGAGGCGCCCATGCTACATCGAGACCATGCCGCGGCGTGCACGGAACCTGAGGACGGACCCCGAGGGCTTGACCTGCGGCGGAGTAATCCTGACAATCCCCTCCGGATTACTTGGTACTGAGCGAGGCTGGTCTCAGACCTCGCGGGCATACTGTTGGCTTTGCCGCGCTGCGCGCGGCGGCCGTCTTGACCGGGCGAAATGGCGACACGAAGTCGAGGATCCTTGCCGGTCAAGAGGGCTCACGAAGGGATCGAAGCATGACTCACATGATTCGACGCATACGGACCCTGGCGATTGCCGCTGTCGTGAGTACGGGGCTGGTGATGCTGTACTCGCCGCACAGCGACGCGCAGGGGAGCGCACCGCGGTACGTCTTCGACCCGGCATGGCCGAAACCGCTGCCGAACAAGTGGAAGATTGGCGGGATCACCGGTCTGGCGGTGGCGCCCGACGACACCGTGTGGGCCTACGACCGGCCGAACGATCTCACCAGCATCGAGCTCGAAGCCGAAATCGGCATCGCGGACTGCTGCGCGCTGCCACCGTCGATGATCCACTTCGACATGGACGGCAACGTCATCGGGTCCTTCAATGCGCCGCAGGGGCACGGGATGGACATCGACAGCAAGGGCTTCGCGTACCTGGGTCAGAACACCGTCCGCAAGTACGACACGCGGTCGGGCAAGCTGGTTGGCGAGATCGCGCATACGCCGGAGACCGAGAACGGCGGCACGTTCACCGCACCGCAGATGCCGAACCACACGCCCGGAGTTGGCGGCACCGGTCCGGTGGCCGGGTTCGTTCAACCGGGCCAGGCCGCGGGCGGTGGCGGCGGGAACGCCGAAGGCGGTGGCCGCGGGCGCGGTCGCGGCGCCGATCCGAACGCGGTTGCGGCGGCGCGCGAAGCGTTCCGCAAGAAGTATCCGCCCGAGACGCCGATGATCGTCGGTGGCATCGAAGAGATTCGGCTCGACGAGGCGGCCAGCGAGGTCTACGTGGCCGACAACTACCTCGGTGGACGAGTGCTGGTGTTCGACATGAATACCCTGGCGTTCAAGCGCGGGTGGGGCGCCTACGGTCACAAGTTGAACGAGATCAGCACGAACGACGCGGACCATCAGTACAAGCCGAACGGACCCATGGCCAGGGAATTCGTCGGCCATCTGACGTTCAACTTCTCCAACGACGGCATGGTCTACGCGGCCGACCGCAACGGCAACCGCATTCACGTCACCGACAAGCAGGGGAACTTCAAGAAGGAGTTCATCCTCGCGCCGTACACCGGTGTGGGCGGATCGACCGGCGGCGTGGCCTTCTCGCCCGACAAGGCGCAGCGATATCTGTACATCTCCGACCTCACGAACAACCACGTGTGGTTCCTGAATCGCGAAGACGGCAAGGTGATGGGGACGCTGGGCAGCATGGGCGAGAACGGCGGCCAGTTCTTCGGGCTGCACATGATCGCCGTCGACTCGCACGGGATCATCTATACCGGTGAAGTGTTCGCGGGCGAACGCGTGCAGCGCTTCGTGCCCGCCGACAGCCCGCGCGGCAAGCTGCTGCAGCAGGCAGCGACGGCGCGGCCGTACTAGGTAGCTGGGTGGTGGGCTGATGGGTAGCTGGGCAGACCACCTAGCTACCCGGCCTGCACCGCGGAGTGCAGTCAGGCTCCCAACAGCAGGCGCGCAGCGAACATCGCAACGAAGCTGACGATCAGCAGCAGCCCAGGCCAGCGCCACGGGCGGGCGAGCGCGACGTTGAAAAGGCAGAAGCACGCGAGAAAGACGAACAGGGCGACCATGCTCGCGCGCATCGCCGCGTTGCCGATGCCTTGCCGCTGCAGCATGTAGACCGCACCGACGATTCCGAGCCCGCACCCGAGCAGGCCGAAGAACAGCCGCGCCAGCAGCTGGGCGCGCTGCGAGCGCCCGAGCCGGCCGAAGGCGGCTTCGCCGAGCAGACCGGCGAGAAGTTCGTCAATCATTCGTGATGACCTGCTGTGAGGCTGTCTATCCCCGGCGCAGCGCGCGCGTGAGCCAGGCGCGCGCCAGCTTCCAGTCGCGCATGACGGTTTGCGGCGAGACGCGCAGGGCTTCCGCGGTCTCGTCCACACTCAGGCCGCCGAAGAATCGCAGCTCGATCACCTTGGCTCGTCGTGCATCGATCTCCGCCAGGCTGGTGAGCGCGTCGTCGATGGCGCATAGCTCCTGCGCCCGGTGGGGCTCCATGGCGGGAAGTTCGTCCACCGCCGCGTCGGTCTGACGCTCGACCTGACCACCACGCTTGGCCGAGAGGCGTCTTCGCGCATCGTCGACCAGAATCCGCCGCATGATCCGGGCGCACACCGCGAAAAAGTGCACCCGGTCCTTCCACGCCGCTCCCTCGATCCTGGCCAGTCGCAGATAGGCCTCGTGGACGAGGGCCGTCGTCTGCAGCGAGTGACCCGCTCTCTCGTTGCGCATGTAGGCATGCGCGAGCTGCCGGAGCTCCTCGTAGACGACCGGGGTCAGCCGATCGAGCGCCGATGGGTCGCCAGCTTCCCACGCCTTGAGCAGCTCGGTGATGTGCGAGGAGTCTGGCATGGGCGCTGCGGGGGATTGTAGTTTGCGCCGGCGGAATGCGCTTATCAGACTAGGAGAAAGACCCGGAACAAAGCGCGCTACGATTACGGTCCCAACGACAGATGACTCCAGAGAGGTGGCAACGGGTGTCGCAGGTGTACGAGTCGGTCGTCGAGCGAGACCCACGCGAACGAGAAGCGTGCCTGGCCGAGCTCTGCGCGGGCGACGAGGCTCTGTGGGAGGAGATTGAGTCGCTGTTCGCGCAGGAAGGTTACGGTAGCCCACTCGATCGACCGATCTGGGCGCCGGACGTCACCGGGTATAATGCCGCTGCTCCTCAGCAGATGCCGCTCGCGGCCGGTGTCAGACTCGGCCCGTACGAAATCCAGTCCATGCTTGGTTCGGGCGGCATGGGCGAGGTGTATCGCGCCGTCGATACCCGGCTGAATCGCACGGTCGCCATCAAGATCCTGAAGCCCGCTGTTGGCACCGATCCGAAGTTTCGGGCGCGATTCAACCGCGAAGCGCGCACGATTTCGCAGCTCGATCATCCAGGCATCTGCGCGCTGTTCGACGTCGGTGAAGAGCGCGGGACAGCGTTTCTCGTCATGCCGTACCTGGATGGCGTGCCGCTGTCGGCCCGTCTTCGCCAGGGCCCACTGCCGGCGAGCGACGTCGTCAGCCTGGGTATCGCGCTCGCGTCCGCGCTGACCTACGCACACGGGCACGGCATCATTCACCGCGACATCAAGCCGCAGAACGTGCTCGTGCTCGCGGACGGGACGGTGAAGCTGCTCGATTTCGGAATCGCCAAGCCATACGGCACCGATCCGTCCGTCGCCACTTCGGACACCGAGGACTCGGTCACCGAATGGGGGCATGTACCGGGGACGCTGGAGTACATGGCTCCGGAGCAACTGGCTGGTCGCGAGGCCGACGTCCGCTCCGATGTCTTCAGCCTCGGCGTGTTGTTGTTCGAGCTCGCGTCGGGCAGCCATCCGTTCCGCCGCGCGACACGCGCCCTGACGACGGCGGCGATTCTCGCGGCACAGTACCCGGGACTTCCTGAGGCGTCTGCCGGGCCTGACAAGGCCCGGCCTACCGCTGGTGCCGCCGATCTCGATCCCGTTCTGCGCAGAATGCTTGCGGCGGCGCCCGGAGATCGCTATCCAACGATGGCGGACTGTCTTGCGGATCTGCGCGCCATCGACTTGCGTAGCTCGCGCAGTACGTCCGCGACCGCGACTCGTACGCGACGGGTCCCCCGCCTCGCATCGATCGTCGCGCCGACAGCCATCGCCGTTCTCGTGTTGGGTCTCTGGCTCGTCAATCGCGAGCGGAAGTCGGAGATCCCCTCGGGCGAACCGACGGACGCCGTCGCTTCACGTCCTATCCAATCTCGTGTGGCGTACTGGCTCGACGTCGAGGCACCTGCCGACTCCAAAGGCGCAAGGCGCCGATTCCAGTCTGCCGGCGATGACGTCTATAGCTCCGGATCGCGGTTCCGCGTCAACGTGCAGGCGCCGACGGGCGGATACGTCTACGTGTTGGGCGACGAGGCGCCAGGTCCCGATAATCCAGCGGGCCTCGCGCTTCTGTATTCTGCGTCAGACGGCGTCGCAACGGCTGCGCCTGGCGCCAGAACACTCACCACAGACTGGTTCGTGTTCACCGGTCCGCCCGGACGAGAGCGACTCTGGTTGGTGTGGTCGAAAACGCCAATCGAGGATCTGGCGGCGGTGGCGGCCAACGTCAATCCCACGCGTGATGGCGGCGTGATCCATGACGTGGCGCGTGGCGAACGCATTCGCGCCTGGCTTGCCCAGACGGTGCAACCAGCGCCGAGCGTCGCCCGCGACGCGGCCGGCGTGCGCGCCACGCTCGAAAGTTCCGAACCACGCGTCATCCAGAAATTGGAACTGCAACATGGCTGAGGGGATCATGCGGCGACATCGTGGCGTCTGGCACGTTTGCGCGCTGCTAATCGGGCTGAGCCCGCTCGTCGGGCGTGGACAGGACGATCAGGCACGTTCGATCGTGCCCGAGTCGTTCCTGAAGGCCCGTCCTGCGACCCCGCGGACATCGACGCCGAACCGTGGCGCGACCTATCGTCGCGTCAGTCGGACGCCGCCGCCGGCGCAGACGAAGGGCGTCAGCGAACTGGGGATCACTATCTGGCGTTTGCGGCCGGCGTCACCGGGCGATGCCGTGCGGCTGCTCGTGCAGGAGCCGCAGGCGGCCGCCGAGCAGTGGACACCCGAGCGCGTCGAGGCCGACAAGCCGCTGGCGGTCGGCGATCGGGTGCGGGTCGCGATCGAGTCGCCGCGCGCGGGCTACTTATACGTGATCGATCGCGAGCAGTACGCGGACGGTACGACGAGCGACCCTTATCTGATCTTCCCCACGACACGCGCGCGCGGTGGCGACAACAAGGTCGTTCCCGGGAGGTTGACGGAGATCCCGGCACAGACGGATGCGCCACCGTATTTCACGTTGCGCGCCAGCCGTCCTGATCAGATCGCCGAGCTGATTACGGTGGTCGTTGCGCAAGAGCGCTTGCCCGACGTGACGCCGGCAGCAACCGCGGTACGCGTGAATCGAGAGACGGTTGCCGCATGGATCAAAGGCGGCGGCAGAGTCGTCGAACAGCTCGAGATGAACGGCGGTGCCGGCCGCGCGTGGTCGGAGGAAGAACAGCGTGCGGGCGCCGACAGCACCCGCCTGTTGACGCAGCACGATCCGCCGCCACAAACCGTGTTCCGTGTGCTGACCACGAGCCCGGCACTCGTGGCGGCACAGTTCACGCTGTCGCACGCGAACGCCCGGGGAGTGTCCGACGGCACAGGCCGGAAACCAGAGTGATTCACAAGGAGCACCCGATGCCTGCTTACACGCTCTATCATCGGAACACCGACAACCAGTGGGTCAATTGCGGCAGCGTTGTCGTGTCGGCGGCCGACATCCGTTACATTCCGCGCGGATCGACTGGCCCGGGCACGAAGGTCCCGGGTGGCAAGTACACGCCCAAGGCTGGCGGCAACGGGAAGCCCGACAATCCGGCGGTCGGCGACACGCTCTTCCTGGACGGGTACAGCGCCCAGGGAGGAGACGGCGTCACGTACACGTTCGACAACGATGCGGCGTGGACGAACGGGTCTTCGACTCCTCCGCCGGCCGCGGGATATTACACGGGCGATGGAATCACCGGGGACGATTCCGACTGGGCGGCCAGTGGCGGCACTCCCGAGGAGTAGACTCCAAGCGCGCGTTCATTGAACATGAGCCACGAAGGTCGCTGCGCAACAACTGTGAAGATCACGAAGATCGTTCTGTTCTCCGTGTTCATCGCCAGCGCGGTCAAACCTTCGTGGTCTCACCCCGTTGCTGGGCCACCAGCCCGCGCCGTACAGATTTCTCCGGTCAGTCCCCCGCTTGTAGTGGGAGCTCGAATCGAACGCGCACCGCGTGGAGGTGAGCGCCACGCATTCAGCGTCGATCTTTTGCGCGATGACTTTCTCGACGTCGTCGTGGATCAGCGCGGGATCGATGTCGTCGTCCAACTGTTGGCGCCGGATGGATCAAGGTTCCTCACTATCGACAGTCCCAACGGCGGGTTCGGCCCGGAGCGCATTGCGTGGATTGCGCCAGCGACCGGTACCTATCGTCTCGAAGTCGTCTCTCCGTCAACTGCTCCCGCTGGCGGCCGCTACGAGCTGACCGTTCTCGCGCGGCGGCCCTCGGCGGCGGTCGACGTTACGCTGGCGGAAGCAACACGACTGCTCGCTGAAGCGGGACCACCGTTTCGGACGAACACATTCGCTTCGCGGACCATCGCTCGCGAGAACTACGAAAGAGCGGCCTCGCTGTTCGATTCGGTGGGATTGCATTACGAACAGGGACTCTGCCTGTACCAAGTGGGCATAATGCAGTTACGCGCTGGCGAGCCGAGAGCGGCTGTCCCGTACTTGACGCAGGCGGCAACAAGGTTCGATCGCACAACGGACCCGATGTCCGCCAGGGTCGTCAACGCGCTTGGCGGCGCGTATGACCTCACGGGGCAGCCCGCCCTGGCGCTGACGCAATACACGGAGGCGCTTCAGCTCTTCATCCGGTTCAACGATCGGCGCCGAGAAGCCGTCGTTCGAAACAATATCGGAAAGTTGCACGACGACGCCGCCGAGTGGCCGGGTGCCTTGAATGAATATCGGCAGGCGCTCGCCCTCTTCCGACAGGTCGGGGATCGAACGATGGAGGCGCTTGCGCTCCAGAACATCGGCGTCGTTTACATGGCAACCGGTGAACGACAACGCAGCAATGACTTCATGGAGCAGGCGCTCGCGGTGTTTCGCGAGGTCAACGATCGTGCGCGCGAGGCGGACACGTTGACTCAACTCGGCGTCTCCGCGCTGGCCGCCGGCGAAGTCGGCGAGGCGATGAAGCATCTCGAACGCGCGCTTTCACTTCGGGCGGTTGTCGGCGACCGTTTGCGCGAGGGAAGGACACTCACGGATCTCGGACGAGCCTATCTGGCCTCGGACGACGCGCAGCGGGCCATCGAACTGCTGTCCCGCGCGTCGGACCTGCGCGGATCGAACGGTGACAGACAAGGACAAGGCCACGCGCTGACGTCGCTCGCTGAAGCGAAGCTGTCGGCCGGAAGCGCGGCCGATGCGCTCACGACGGCTGGCATCGCGGTCGAGATCTTCCGCTCGATGAATGATCGACAGGGCCTGGCGCTGGTGTTGCCGGTCGTCGCACGCGCGCAGCGTCAGCTTGGGCGCCTCGATGAAGCGCTGGCCGCGATACGCGACGGACTCGACGCGCTGGAGAGCGTGAGAGGCCGCGTGTCGAATCCCGAAATGCGTGCCGCCTTTCTCGGCACCCACTACGTCGGCTACCCGTTGGCGATCGACCTGCTGATGCAGCTGCACGGTGAGCGACCGGCGGGGGACTTCGATGCGCTCGCCTTGCAGATGAGCGAACGGGCTCGCGCGCGCAGCCTGCTCGACACGCTCGCCGAGAGCGGTGCGGAGATTCGCCAGGGCGTCGATCCGTCGCTCGTCGAACGCGAGCGGCAGATCGCGCAGACTCTCAACGCCAAGGCGGATCGCCTGATCGCGTTGCGCGGCGCCACGAATTCAACAGAGGCGGAGACGCTGCAGCGCGAGACGCGTGAGCTCGAAGCGGAATACGAAGAGGTCCGCGCGAGAATCCGCGCTGCCAGTCCGCACTACAAAGCCTTGTCGGAGCCGCAGCCGCTCGACATCGAGGCTATCCGCAAGGACCTTCTCGATGCTGATACGACGCTGCTCGAGTACTCCCTCGGGCCGGAGGCCAGTTTCGTCTGGGTCGTGGATC
>Ga0081539_10006519_pt1 | contig 11150 bp, 9 predicted proteins | sample TabmetS4T2R2_FD_71023 | JGI IMG/M metagenome (GOLD analysis project Ga0081539, IMG submission 71023) | Tabebuia heterophylla rhizosphere microbial communities from the University of Puerto Rico - S4T2R2 | ecosystem: Host-associated > Plants > Roots > Rhizosphere ... | reverse complement strand
GCATGCGCGTGTGCCCCTTGGGAATCTCTTCCGTGGGCCCCAGGTTTCCGGCGGCCTGTGATACGTCCATGAAAGTGCCGAGGAAGCGACGCTCGCCAGTGATGGGGTCGTAACGGAACACGGCGAAGTCTTGCCGCCCATCGGAACGTTTGCTGGTGAAGCCGATATAAACCCGTTCGTCGCCGTCCATGCCCATTGCGTTCCAACATTGCTTGAGCGCGAGTCCTGCGGGCGCGAGGTCGTCAAAGGCGATCGACCGTTCGACGATCGCACCTGAGGTGCCGACGGGATCGCCGCGGGATAACTGACAGCCAATGGCGTAGATCGTGGCGATCACCGCGATCCAAATCGATATCGTCGCTGCTCTCATGCTCGGTTTTCCTACATTCTGTTTGTGCCTGCAGGGGTGGTGGCCGGTGCAAATCCGGTTGGCGAGCGCGCGATTGGCAATCGTCATCCTTCCGGAGTGGATTGCCAGTGTCCAAATTGGGCAAACGCAAGTGTCGCGCCGGCACATACCCGGAGCACCAATCGCCGTGGCGGAACCGGCCAATCGCATTGCCGTGGCCGGTGCCACGTCGTAAAAACTTCAGGAGTATCCGCGGGATGGCCGAAGCATCTGGCAGTTGGCTTTCGCGCCGGCCTGTCTAACGACGTCTCCGTCATCGATGTCGCCACGGAGCCACGATGGTTGCGGTAGAGCGCCACCCCGAGACGCAGCCCGATGCTGCTTCCCCACCGGCCTTGGCGATCGAGGCCGTAAGCCACTCTTACGGGCCACGCCAGGCCCTTGCTGATGTCAGCCTCTCGATTCCACCGGCGACCTTCGTCGTCCTGCTGGGGCTCAACGGTGCCGGCAAGAGCACGCTGTTCTCCCTGGTCACACGGCTCTTTGCGACGCAGCGGGGACAAATTCGTATCTTTGGTCACGACGTCGCGCGGGCGCCAGGCGACGCCCTGCGTCTGCTTGGCGTGGTGTTCCAGGCGCGCACCCTCGACCTCGATCTGTCGGTGACGCAGAACCTGACCTACCACGCGGCGCTGCACGGCATCGGGCGACGAATTGCGCTCGAGCGCGCCAAGGATCTGCTCGCGCGAGTCGAGCTTTCCGATCGGGCCGAGGACAAGATCCGCAAACTGTCCGGCGGGCAAATGCGTCGGGTGGAGATCGCCCGCGCGCTTCTGCATCGACCGCGCCTGTTGCTCCTCGATGAGCCGACGGTCGGCCTCGACATCAGGGCGCGCGCCGATATCCTGTCGCATGTGCGCAGCCTTGTTGCCGAGGAAGGCGTGAGCGTGTTGTGGGCAACTCATCTTGTTGACGAGGTGTCGGACGCCGACACCGTCGCCGTGCTGCACCACGGGCGCCTGCTCGCCTACGGTCCAGCGCAAGGAGTGGTCGCGGGCGTGCACGCGAAGGATATCGGGTCGGCTTTCGCGCGGTTGACCGAGAGCAAAGTGACTGGCCGACCGGACCGGCCCGCATGAGTTCCACGACGCTTGCGCCCAACACCCAATCGGGCTTTTCGCTGGCACAGTATGCCATTTGCCTGAACGGCATCGTGTGGCGGGAAACGTTGCGTTTTCTGCACCAGCGCGAACGGTTCGTCGCCGCCTTGGTGCGTCCCCTGGTATGGCTGTTCATCTTCGCCGCCGGATTTCGGCAAGTCCTCGGCGTCTCCATCATCCCGCCGTATGAAGTTTATGTCCTCTACGGGGAGTACATCACACCGGGGTTGATGGCGATGATCCAGCTGTTCAACGGAATGCAATCGTCACTCTCGATGGTCTACGATCGCGAGATGGGCAATATGCGCACGTTGCTCGTCAGCCCGTTGCCACGCTGGTATCTCCTAAGCTCGAAGCTCGTCGCCGGAACGTCGGTCTCGCTGTTGCAGGTCTATGCCTTCCTCGCCATCGCATGGCTTTGGGAGATCGAGCCGCCGCCTGTCGGTTATCTCACTGTACTCCCGGCGCTGATTCTCTCAGGCCTGATGCTCGGAGCGCTCGGCATGCTGCTTTCGTCCGTCGTCAAGCAACTGGAGAACTTCGCGGGCGTGATGAATTTCGTGATTTTCCCGATGTTCTTCGCCTCCTCCGCGCTTTACCCGCTGTGGCGGGTGAAAGAAGCCAGCCCGGTGCTCTACCAGATCTGCCAGCTCAATCCCTTCACACACGCTGTGGAGCTCATTCGCTTCGCACTCTATGGCAAACTGAACGAAGTGTCGCTCGCTGTCGTCTTCGGATGCACGGTGCTGTTCATGGTCGGGGCGATCGTGGCGTACGATCCATCGCGTGGCTTTGTGGCCCGCCGCGGCGGACCCGGGGAAGCGACATGAGGCCTCTCGTTTCTCGTGTCCACACGATCGTCCTGGGCTGGTGGCTGGGGATGGCCGGGCTTGCCTCTCTGACCCTCGGGCCTGCCCTTGCCGCCGACACTGTCCGGCTCGCCATCCAGAAGACAGGGACACTGGCGTGGGAAATCGATGTTGCGCGCGCGCACGGATTGGACAGCGCTGCCGGCATCGCCATCGCGTCGACCGAACTGGCAAGCCCCGAGGCCGGCAAGATCGCGTTGCGCAGTGGAACCGTGGATATCATCGTCACGGATTGGCTCTGGGTATCGCGCGAGCGCAGCCTGGGCGCAAACCTCGTCTTCTATCCCTACTCGAGCACGCTTGGCGCAATCATGGCGCCGATGTCCTCGTCGATCGGGAGCCTTGCCGACTTGAAGGGAAGGAAGCTTGCGGTCGCCGGTGGGCCGATCGACAAGAGCTGGCTCCTGCTGCAGGGAGCCATGAAGCAGGAAGGAATTGATCTCAAGACCGAAGCGACGATCGCCTACGGTGCGCCGGTGCTGCTGGCCGAGAAGACCAGACAAGGCGAAATGGACGCCACCCTCAACTACTGGAATATCTGTGCCTGCCTGGAAGCCAAGGGTTTTCGCCGCATCGCCGGCGTCGAAGATATCTTGCCGAAGCTGGGCACCAAGGGTCGGACGGCGATGCTCGGGTACGTCTTTGATGCAAGCTGGGCGGCGAGGAACCGAGAGAGGATCGCCCGCTTCATCGAGGTCACCCGCAAAGCGAAGGAAATCCTCGCCACGTCGGACGCCGAGTGGGACCGGATCGTGCCACTGGTGGGGGCTGCCGATCCGTCGACGCTCCAGACCTATCGCAAGCGTTATCGCGAAGGCATTCCGCGCCGCTCGATTGATGATGAGGAGGAAGACGCGCGCACGCTTTACCGCGTGCTCGAGAGGGTCGGCGGCCGAGAGCTCGTCGGACCGGCAAGCGAGCTCGCACCTGGCACATTCTATCGGCCTGATTCTCGAAGCTGACTGGGGGCCGACGCTCTGATGGTGCGGCTGGCATCGCTCGCGATTTTCCTTGCCGCCTGGTACGTCGGATCTGCTCTGGCGGGAGAGCAGATGCTACCCTCGCCCGCCAAGGTCGCGAGCACGATTGCGGCGGAGGCTCGCTCCGGTGAGCTGTTCTTCAACCTTGCCGTGACGCTTACGCGGGTCTTTCTCGCCTTTGCGCTCGCCATGGCTGCCGGCACCGCGCTCGGCCTTCTCATGGGCCGCGTGATGCTGGCCGATCGCCTTGGCGATCCTTGGCTCATCGTGCTCCTCAACCTGCCGGCTCTGGTGATCATCGTTCTGGCTTATGTCTGGGGCGGATTGACGGAGATAGCCGCGATCCTGGCCGTCACGCTGAACAAATTGCCGAACACGGTCGTGGCCATACGGGAGGGCGCGAGAGCGCTCGATCCAGGCCTCGACGAGATGGCGCGAGCGTTCGCACTGCCGAGATGGAAGATCTTGCGGCACATTGTGTTGCCGCAACTTGCCCCCTACTTGGCGACGGCGGCACGATCCGGCCTGTCATTGATATGGAAAATCGTCCTTGTGGTCGAACTGCTCGGCCGGCCGAACGGCGTCGGGTTCGAGATCGGGATCGCATTCCAACTGTTCGACGTGACGCGTATTCTGGCTTACGCCATGGCCTTCGTTGCTGTCATCCTCGCGATCGACACTTTGCTGGTGCAACCCCTTGAGCGACGCGCATCCCGTTGGCGACTCCGGACGGCTTGAAGTCCGCATCATCCGCAAAGCGTTCGCGGCAGTCTCCGGCGAACGTGCGGACGTCTTGCGCGATGTCACATTCTGCCTCGACCGCGGATTGATCGGCGTGCTGGTAGGGCCTTCGGGTTGCGGCAAGACGACCATGCTGAGGATCATTGCCGGCCTTGATTCCGACTACCAGGGAACCGTCCAGCGGCCTGCGGCAGGCCGACTAGGCATGGTCTTCCAGGAGCCGCGTCTGCTGCCGTGGCGGACCGTCGAGGAGAACGTGCGGCTTGTCGCGCCGAGCGCCGACCCGGCCAAACTCGCAACCTTGTTCCAAGTCTTGGAGCTGGCTCACCACCGTGCGCACTACCCAGGAGAACTGTCGCTTGGACTGGCCCGCCGCGTTGCCCTCGCCCGAGCATTGGCGATAACCCCCGATATCCTTCTCCTCGATGAGCCGTTTGTGTCGCTCGACGAGGCGCTCGCGGCGCGTTTGCGCGAAGAACTGGTGTCGTTGGTCGACAACCGGACGCTGACGACCCTTATGGTGACGCATGACGTAGAGGAAGCCGTCCGTCTTGCGGATCGTGTTCTTCTTCTGTCTGCGCGTCCGGGCCGCATCCTCGTGGAAGTCCCAATCCCGACACCGCGCTCGGCGCGCACGGAGGGAGACATCGCGTCGATCAAGGCCGAGATCGCTCGACAGCTCGGCGGCGCCGTCGCAACGACGTCCACGGAACGTCAATGCTGAAGCAGCGGAAAGATCGCAGCCCAGCGGGGCGCCGGCGGCTTCTCGTCGGCCTCGCGAGCACCGCGGGGACGCTCGGGACGCGGCGAGAGACGCGAGCACAAGCTCAGGCGGATGTGCGGCTCTCCGTCGGATATGAAAGTACCGGTGCGCGCATTCCGGCTGACTTCATTGGGCTCAGCTACGAATCCGCTCTACTTGCCTCCAGCGACTACTTTTCGCCGCACAATCCGTCGGTTTTCGGGCTCTTGAGCGCGCTTGGTGCCAACGGCGTCCTGCGCATCGGCGGCAACACCAGCGAGCGGACAGTCTGGAGCAGCGCTGGGTCGTTATCACCGGGCGATCGTTTTGTCATAACGCCGGCGGCGATCGATGCGCTCGCGGCTCTTCTGCGAGCGTTCGGCTGGCGCCTCATCTATGGCCTCAATCTCGCGCGTGGAACGCCGGAAGCGGCCGCTGATGAAGCGGCCTATGTCGCAAAGGCCGTCGGCCCACGGTTGCTGGCATTCCAGATCGGCAACGAACCGGACGGCTTCGGGCGCTGGTCGGCCGTGCGTCCGCCAAGCTACGGTGTCTCCGACTTTCTTGGCGAGTGGCAGCGCTTCCATTCGGCGATCGGCGCACGCCTGCCAAATGCGCCATTTGCCGGGCCCGCGGTCGCCGGAGAAACCGGATGGATTACCCCGTTCGCGGAAATGGCGCGTGGCAGCCTGGTGCTGTTGACCCGGCATTATTACTCTGACGGTCCGGCCCGCGCTCCGCACATCAGCTTGCCGAAGCTGCTGACGTCAGCCCATCAGGTCGATCCCATTCTTTCCGAGCTCCAGAAGATCGCCCGAGCCTATGGCTTGCCGTTTCGCATTGCCGAAACGAATTCGATTTTCGCCGAAGGTCATCCAGGCGTCAGCGATACCTTAGGCGCGAGCCTGTGGGGGCTCGAGCTCATGTTTCAGGTCGCACGGGCCGGAGGCGCGGGCATCAACTTCCACGCCGGAGATGCCAAGGCCTATACGCCGATCGGGCCGGGAGCAGCCGGACGCCATGTCGCGCGGCCACTCTATTACGGCATGCTGATGTTCAAGCAGGCCTGCGGGGAAGCGGCCGACCTCGTCCCGACGCAGGGCAGTACGAGGGATATCAATCTCACAGCCTACGCGGTTCGCTCGCGGGACGGCTCATTGCGCGTCTGCGTCATCAACAAAGACCTTTCGCGGCCGGCACGGGTGCATGTCGATGCAGGGCGACGCTTCGCCACCGCATCAATTCTTCGCCTTGCGGCCACCTCTGCGGATGCAACCGAAGGCGTCACGCTCGGCGGCGCGATAGTCGACGATTTCGGCGGCTGGGCACCAGCGATGCTGGAAGTCGTCCAGCCGGAACCGACGATCGCGGTCGAAGTGCCGGTTGCCAGCGCCGCTTTGCTGTCCTTCGGCAATTGAGGCTGCCGGGCGCGACGGCGGCGCGCGCCCGGCAGCAGCACGGCTACTCAGCCCTGCATGCTCTGCACTTGCTGACGAATGGGCAGGCGGCGGATGCGTTTGCCTGTCGCTGCGAAGATGGCGTTGCACAGCGCCGGTCCGACCGGCGGCACACCGGGCTCTCCGACACCGCTCGGAGGAACGCTGATGTCAGCCGGGATGATGTGAACACGCGTCTCCCGCGGCGCTTCGTCCATGCGCAACACCTCGTAGTCGTTGAAGTTGCTCTGTTCTACCCGGCCGCCCTTGAAGCTGATCTCGCCCTTCAAGGCCAGGCTCAAGCCCATCACCGTCGCGCCCTCAATCTGGGAGCGGATGCGTTCCGGGTTGACGTGGAAGCCGCAGTCCACTGCCGCATCGACGCGTGGCACCGAGATATTGCCCTTCGCGTCTGCCGCCACCTCGATGACCATCGCCACATAGGTGACGAAGCAGCGGTGCACAGCGAGTCCGAGGCCGTGTCCAGCCGGAAGCGTGCGGCCCCAGCCGGCCTGCTCAGCGGCAACTTCCACCACGCGCCGCAGCCGCCCGGTATCGATGGGATAGATCTCGAGCGACTCGCCGTAGTTCCACAGGTTCTCCTTCACCGGACCGAGATCGACGATGCGCGGCGGCCCGATGAGCTCGAGCAGGTAGTCCTTGGGATCGCGACCCGCCGCGGCCGCCATCTCCGCCACGAAGGACTGCACGGCGAACGCATGCGGAATGTTGGAGACGGAACGGAACCAGCCGATGCGCGTGAGCGCTGCGGCTTCGCCGTTCTCGATCTTGATGTTGGGCACGGCGAACGGCATGTCGACGAGCCCCATACCGACCTCGAACGGGGCCTCGAGCTTGGGGTCCGGTGCGAAGATCGACAGGATCGTCGGCGCCACGCTGCGATGGCGCCAAGCGACTGCGCGCCCGTTGGCGTCGAGTCCCGCCTCGATGCGCTCCGCCGAAACGGTGTGAAGGTATCCGTTCTGGATATCGTCCTCACGCGTCCATGTCACCTTGACGGGTGCGCCCCCCATCTCGCGTGACAACAGCGCGGCCTCCAGCACGAAGTCGCACTTGGATTTGCGGCCGAAGCCGCCACCGAGCAGTGTAACATTGACGGTGACGTTGTCCGGCGACATGCCGAGCTTCTTGGCCACCTGATCGCGGGTGCCCTGAGGGCTCTGTACGCAGGCCCAGACCTCGCACTTGCCATCGGCGATGCGCACGGTCGCGGACGGGGGTTCCATCGTGGCGTGCGCCAGATGCGGGATATAGTACTCGCCCTCGAGCTTGCGGTTGGCCCCGGCAAACGCCCGCTCGAAATCGCCTTCGTTGCGGAGCACCTTGCCCGGGTTGCGCGCCGTCTCTTCGAGCTGCTTCTTGAAGGCCAGCGAGTCGTAGACGCGGTTGGGGCCGTCCTCCCAGGTAATCTTGAGAGCGTCGCGGCCCTTCATGGCCGCCCAGGTATTGCGGGCGATGACTGCAACTCCACCCAGCGGCTGGAACTGTGCCGGTGCTGGCGTGCCCTCGATCTGGACGACTTTCTCCACGCCGGGGACCTTCATCGCCGCCGAAGAGTCGACCGAGACGACTTTGCCGCCAAACACCGGGGGTCGCGCAATGACAGCGTATTTGAGATCCGGCAGTCTTGTGTCGATGCCGTACTTGGCCCGCCCGGTGGTTATGTCGAAACCATCGACGATGGGGATCTGCCCCTTGCCGATGTAGCGGAAAGCGGCGGGGTCCTTCAGCTTGAGCTGATCGCGCGGCGGCACCGTCATGGCGCCGGCGTCAACGGCGAGCTCACCATAACCCAGCTTCCGGCCGGTCGCCTGATGGACGACCTCGTGGTTGCGCGCTTCGACTTCGCCGATGCCGACCGACCAGCGCTTGGCGGCGGCTGCCATCAGCATCATTCGCGCGGCGGCACCAACTTCGCGCATGGGCTGCAGGAAATGACGCGTGCTGCGCGAGCCGTCGGTGTCCTGGTTGCCGAACTTCACCTCGTCGCCTGGCGCCTGCGCAACGCGCACGCGACCCCAGTCGGCTTCGAGTTCGTCGGCGACGATCATCGGCATGCCCGTGCGTACGCCCTGACCCATCTCGGAGCGATGGCACACAATGGTGACGATGCCGTCTGGGGCGATCGAAACGAAAGCCTGCGGGTTGTTGACCGTGCCGTGGGGCATTCCCTCGGCGCCATATTTCTTGGCTTGGGCGAACGCATCCCTGATCGGCAGTATCTTCACCGCGATCACCAGTCCGCCGGCTGACGCCACGCCCTTCAGGATGGCACGGCGACTGACGTTCTCAATGATGGTGGTCGTCATTGTCAGCCTCCCTTGGCCGCCTGCTTGATGGCGGCGCGAATACGTTGGTAGGTGCCGCAACGACAGATGTTGCCGGACATCGCCGTGTCGATGTCCGCGTCGGCTGGATTGGGCGTCTGCGCCAGCAGGGCCGCGGCCTGCATGATCTGCCCGGCCTGGCAATAGCCGCATTGAGGCACGCCGGCTTCCCGCCACGCTTTCTGCACGCGGTGATTACCGGCCGGATCGAGACCCTCGATCGTGACCACCTTCTGGCCGCCGATGTCGCCGACCGCGGTGATGCACGCGCGGACGGCCTCGCCATTGACATGAACCGTACAGGCGCCGCAGAGCGCCTGTCCGCAACCGAACTTCGTGCCCGTGAGACCTAGTTCGTCTCGCAAGTACCACAGGAGCGGCATCGACGGGTCACCATCGAAGTTGCGCTCCTGGCCGTTGACTTGCAACGTAACCATCTTCTTCCTCCTGCTCCTCTCGTTCAGGTGGCGTGCGTCGTGCCCACCACCTCATCTATCTCCATCTATCTCCCGCTTCGCGCCGTGCGGCCTCGCGTGGTCGCACTGGCGCCTCTGCTCTTCCTCACGCACTACTGCTTCAGTGCGAATACCCAGACCACGCCACCCTGTGGGACATCCGGCTTGACGCTCTGATCGATCTTGGCGAGCGAATCCTGGATGCGCTGGCCGTCGACGCCCCAGCCCGACTGGACGGCGATGTACTGGACGCCATCGACTTCGTAGGCGACCGGATTGCCCATGATTCCGGAGTTGGTCTTCTGCTGCCATAGAAGCTTGCCGCTCTTGGCATCGAAGGCCCGGAAATAGCGATCGTTGGTGCCGCCAACGAACACCACGTCGCCGCCGGTCGAAAGCACCGAGGCGAACAGCTGCTGCGGGAACTTTGCCGACCAGACTTTCTTGCCTTCCGCGACGTTCCACGCCTGCAGCTCGCCGATATAGGTCGCCGGCGGCTGCGACTTGCTGAGGTCGAGCTTGTCGACGTCGGCCCCGAGCCACAACTGACCTTCGACCAGAGGCTTCTTCTCGCCGACCATCGTGCCACAGATGTTGTCATTCGCCGGGATGAACAGAAGTCCAGCCTGCGGGCTGTAGGAAGCCGACGGCCAATCCTTGCCGCCCCACAGCGACGGACAGAAGGTCACGGTCTTGCCCACCGCGGGGGTTTTTGCCGGGTCGTACTCGGGCCGGCCGGTCTTCGCATCGACCTTGGTGAATACGTTCTGCTGGACGAACTTGGTGGCGGAGACGAAATTGATCTTGTCCGCGCCGCGCTCGAGCACCCAGATGTAACCATTCCGGCCTGGATGGATCAGGCCCTTGACGTCGCGGCCGCCCACTTTCAGATCGGTCAGAATCGGCGGATCGACTTCATCCCAGTCCCACGCATCGTTGTAGTGATACTGGTGATGATTCTTGATCTTGCCAGTGTCGGGATCGAGAGCGATGACCGAACTGGTGTAGAGATTGTCGCCGGGATGCGCATCGCCGGGCCAGGGTGCCGCGTTGCCGACGCCCCAATAGGCTAGATTGAGCTGCGGATCATAGTTTCCGGTGAGCCACACCGACCCGCCGCCGGTCTTCCAGTCATCGCCCTTCCAGGTGTCGTGACCCGGCTCGCCGGGACCCGGAATCGTGTAGGTGCGCCACAGCTCCTTCCCGTCTTGTGCATCGAAGGCGACCACGTAGCCGCGCACACCAAGCTCGCCGCCGGAGCTGCCGACCAACACCTTGCCCTTGATGACCTGCGGGGCCAGCGTCATGTAGACGCCTTTCTTGTAGTCCCCGATCGGCTTGGCCCAGAGTTCCTTTCCGTTCTTGGCGTCGAGCGCTATCAGGTACGCATCCGTTGATGCAAAGTAGACCTTGTCCTGCCACAAGCCGACGCCGCGGCTGGTCGGATGTAGCTGGGACAAGTCCTCAGGGAGCTTCCGCTTGTAGCGCCAGATCAGGTCGCCGCTCTTGGCGTCGAGCGCAAGCACCTGTCCCTGGGGTGTCGCCACGAACATGATGCCGTTGTTCACGATGGGCGGAGCTTCGTGGCCCTCTGTGACGCCGGTCGAGAACGTCCACACCGGGACGAGGTTGGCGACGTTGCCGGCGTTGATCTTGTTGAGCGGACTGTAATTCGCGCCGTCATAGGAACGGCGATACATGAGCCAGTTTTGTGGCTCGGGGTTCGTCAGCCGTTGCTCGGTGACGGGAGTATAGGCCGGGGGGTCAGCCGCGCCGGCGGTCGCAGGGAGCAGCGCAGTAGGGATGGCTACAGCCAAACTCCACCACACCAGTCGTCGTTCAAACATAGCGTTTCCCTCCTGATGTTTTTGGGCCTCCGATCTCGCCAAATTCCATGCAAACGCAGGTACACAAGATTGTTTCAGGAGGTCTGGCCGACCTTCCCGAGAAATTTGCCGGCCGCGCTGAGCGCGCCGTCGGTCACGGCCAGCGGCAAGCCCGGAAGCGGTCGCGGCGCCGGCCCGAACACCACTTCGCCGGCTCTACCGGGGGCGTACTCCGAGTTATGGC
>Ga0081539_10006518_pt1 | contig 11152 bp, 10 predicted proteins | sample TabmetS4T2R2_FD_71023 | JGI IMG/M metagenome (GOLD analysis project Ga0081539, IMG submission 71023) | Tabebuia heterophylla rhizosphere microbial communities from the University of Puerto Rico - S4T2R2 | ecosystem: Host-associated > Plants > Roots > Rhizosphere ... | reverse complement strand
CCGTCGCTGGAGCCTCCGTCTCGGCGGGGGGGCGCTGCTGGGGGCGCTGGCCTGTGCCGGGGCCGCCGCCGCGGCGCGCGCCCTGGGGGGCGCGCGCGGCGGCGGCGGTGGCGGGCGGGGTGGCGGCCGTGGTCGAGGGACTGTTCGCCTGAACCCCGCGGACCCGGACGCGTCCCGCGCCCGTTGCGCTCCCGGCCGGGATCGGGGCTGCTGCTAGGCTCCGGGGCCGATGACGGAGGCCGCGCGCGTGCTCTTCGGGCGCGAGGAGATCCGCCGCCGTGTGGACGAGCTCGGACGCACGATCGCCGGGGACTACGCGGGCCGCGAGCCGATCCTGATCTCGGTGCTGAAAGGCGGCACGATCTTCCTCGCCGACCTGATCCGGGCGGCGGACCTCTCGCTGGAGGTCCACCTGATGGCGACGAGCCGGTACGGGGACGCCACCGAGTCCCGCGGACGCGTCCGGATCCTCCTCGACATCGAGCGCGATCTCACCGGCCGCGATGTCCTGGTGGTCGAGGACATCGTCGACACGGGGCTCACGATCTCGTACCTGCTGTCGATCCTGCGCTCACGGGCGCCGGCGACGCTGGAGGTCTGCACGCTGCTCGATCGCTCGGTCCGGCGGATCGTTCCGCTCCGTCCTCGGTACGTCGGGTTCGACTGCCCTGATTCCTTCGTCGTCGGGTACGGTCTCGATTTCCAGGAGCGGTACCGGAACCTCGCGGACATCATCGAGGTCACCGACACCGCCGCGCTCTCGTCCGATCCGGATCTGCTGCTGCCGCACCTCGCCGCGGTCGGATAGTTGCCCTCCGCGTGGGGCCGGCCGTACAGTGCCGGGCACGGCCATGATCGAGATGCAGCTGGAGGGCGTCCGGGTCGAGCTCCCGACCAACCAGCCGATCGTCCTGCTCCGCGAGCGTGAGGGCGAGCGCTTCCTCCCGATCTGGATCGGCGCGGCGGAGGCCGCCGCGATCGCGCTCTCCCTCCAGGGTGTCGTGACGCCGCGGCCGATGACGCACGACCTGTTGAAGAACATCCTCGACGATCTCTCCGTCGCGGTGGAGCGGATCGTGGTCACGGAGCTCCGAGAGTCCACCTTCTACGCGACGATCGAGCTCCAGCGGAACGGCGACCGCTACGAGATCAGCTCCCGGCCGTCCGACGCGATCGCCCTCGCGGTCCGGCTCTCCGCGCCGATCTTCGCGAGCGAGGACGTGCTCGACGAGGCGGGGTTCCCGATGCCCGGCGAGGAGGAGGAAGAGGTCGAGAAGTTCCGCGAGTTCCTCGACAACGTCACGCCGGAGGACTTCAATCCCTGAGGGCGCGCACCGCGGGCCCTACCCGTAGAAGAAGACCGTGACCCAGAGGTAGCCGTCCGCGTCGCGGTAGGCGCCGACCGCGACCCGATCGAAGTCCCGGTCCAGGATGTTCTCCCGATGCGGCGGCGAGTCCATGAACGCCGCCTCGAGCTCGGCGATCGAGCCGTCCGTCACCCCGACGTTCTCTCCCCAGATGTGCCAGTCGATCCCGTCGAGGTACTTCCCTGCGGGGTCGGTGGTGTGGAAGATGTAGCCCTTCCCGGCCATCGCGATGCTGTGTTTTCGCGCCAGCTTCGAGATCCGGTAGTGGATGTCGACCTTGTGGACCTCGTGGTTCGTCCGGCTGTGGTTCGTGGCGCGATACATCTTCGCCCGCGGCCCATCGGTGGTGGCCCCGACCGGGGTCGGGGCCGCGACGGCCAGGGCCGTCGCGAGGCTCGCCGCGAGGGACGTCCGGATCAGCTGTGTGCGCGTGGACATGGGGGGTCGGTCCTGTTCCTCGGTCCGGGTCCGGTTCGGGCCGGGGCGTCCGACGTCGTTCCCGGTGCCGACCTATCCATCGGCCCCGGCGGCGGCCCGCTTGAGCGCTGCTCCGCAGACGATTGACACCGTCCCCGGGCCGACGTACGCTCCGCCGACAGGGTCGTAATTACGGAGTTGTGATGGCAGACGAAGGCTATCGGGTCCCCGACGTGTGTCGGATCGTGGGGATCAGCTACCGGCAGTTGGACTACTGGGCCCGGACGGAGCTGGTCACGCCGTCGATCCGCGACGCCAGCGGCTCGGGGAGCCAGCGGTTGTACTCGTTCCAGGACCTGGTGACGTTGCGGGTGATCAAGAAGCTTCTGGACACGGGGATCTCCCTGCAGCGCGTCCGGAAGGCCGTGGATCACCTCAAGTCGATGAAGCGGCCGACCCACGGGGTGACGTTGATGTCCGACGGTCGCGGCATCTACGAGGCGCACTCGCCCGAGGCCGTTGTCGACCTGTTGCGGAAGGGGCAGGGCGTGTTCGCGATCGCCCTCGACCAGGTATGGACCGATCTGGAGACCAGCCTCTCGAAGCGCAGACGGGTCGCCGCCGGCGGGTCGTGAACCCGGCGACGGAGTCCCTCGAGACCCTCCCCAAGAGCGACACCGTCCGTTTCGCCCACGCCTCCGAGCGACAGTTCGCACAGCTGTTGGACTTCTACGGGATACCCTGGGATTACGAACCCACCTCGTTCGACATCGAATGGGACCGGGATGGGAACGTGGTCCGTCGATTCACGCCGGATTTCTACCTCCCGGAGTTCGACCTGTACATCGAGATCACGACGTTGAACCAGAAGCTCGTCACCCGGAAGAACCGGAAGGTGCGTCAGCTCCGCGAGCGCTACCCGGAGATCCGGTGCAAGGTCTTCTATCAGCGCGACTACCTCTCGTTGGTGACGAAGTACGGGCTCGAGGATCGCTCGGGCTGACGTGCGCCGGCGACGGGCTGATCGGAACCGCTCCGTAGACTGCCGGTCGTGAGGTTCGCCCCCCACACGGACGACGAGATCCGCGAGATGCTCGCGGCGATCGATCGGTCGTCGATCGACGACCTGTTCGAGCAGATCCCGAACGGCGTGCGCCTGGACCGCCGTCTCGAGATCCCCGCGGGCGTGTCCGAGCTCGAGGTCGTGGACGAGCTCCGGACGCTCGCCGGTCGCGATCGGCACCTCGACGGGCTCGTGTGTTTCGCGGGCGCCGGCGCGTACGACCACTACGTCCCGGCCCTCGTGTGGGCGCTGGCCGGTCGCTCGGAGTTCTCGACGTCGTACACCCCGTATCAGCCCGAGCTGTCGCAGGGGGTGCTCCAGGCGCTCTTCGAGTTCCAGTCGATGATCTGCGAGCTCACCGCCCTCGAGGTGTCGAACGCCTCGCTCTACGACGGCGCCACCGCGCTCGTCGAGGCGGTGCACATGACGCGCACGGCGGAGCGGGGGAGGGTGCTGGTCTCGGAGGGCGTCGATCCACGGTTGCTCGAGACCCTCCGGACCTACGGACGCGGCGCGGGGTACGACCCCGAGGTCTTCCGGGCGGAGGACGGCCGAGGAGGTGCGCCGGACGTCGGCGACGACGTCGCGGCCGTGGTCGTCCAGCACCCCAACGTCCTCGGGATCCTGGAGCCGGCGGCCGAGCTGTTCCGCCGCGCGAAGGCCGTCGGCGCCAGCGCGATCCAGGTGTTCGACCCGCTTTCGCTCGGCGTCCTCGCCCCGCCGGGCGAGCTGGGCGCCGACGTCGCCGTGGGGGAGGGGCAGGGGCTCGGCAACCACCTCGCCTTCGGAGGTCCCTCCCTCGGACTGATCGCCGCGCGGATGGACGAGGTCCGCAGGATGCCGGGGCGGATCGTCGGACGCACGGTCGACGTCGAGGGCTCCACCGGCTACGTGCTGACGCTGCAGGCGCGCGAGCAGCACATCCGGCGGGAGAAGGCCAACTCGAACATCTGCACGAACCAGACGTTGATGGCGATCGCCGCCGGGATCTACCTAGGCTGGCTGGGCCCGGAGGGGCTTGCCGAGCTGGGGCGACGGTGCGCGTCGAAGGCGGCGTACGCGGCCGAACGGCTCACCGCGATCTCCGGTGTCGAGCTGCTGCATCCGGACGCGCCGTTCTTCAAGGAGTTCGCGGTCCGCCTGCCGCGCGCGGCCGCCGACGTGGTGGCGTCCGTGCTGGAACGGGGGTACCTCGCCGGCGTCCCGTTCCCCTCGGCCGGGGACGACGTCCTGCTGGTCGCGGTGACGGAACGTCGTACGCGGGAGCAGATCGACGGCCTGGCGTCGGCGGTGGGGGAGGCCCTGCGGTGACGTCGGTCGGAGCGCCGATCCGACGCCAGGGCCCGCCCGGCGGGGGGACGATCGCGGACCGGTCCGTCCCCGGGCGCCGCGCGTGGTCGCTGCCGCCGCTGGACGTCCCGGAGTCCACGATCGCGGCCGAGCATGCGCGGTCGTCCCCACCCGGACTGCCGGAGGTCGGCGAGATCGATCTCGTCCGCCACTACACAGGCCTGTCGCAGATGAACTACGGGGTCGACACCGGGATCTACCCGCTCGGCTCCTGCACGATGAAGCACAACCCCAAGGTGGCCGAGACGGTGGCCGGCTTGCCCGGGTTCCAGCGGCTGCATCCGCTCCAGCCCGACGTCACGATCCAGGGGATCCTGGAGCTGCTCTGGCGGCTCGAGCGGATCCTCTGCGAGATCACCGGGATGGCCGCGGCCACCGTCCAGCCGCCGGCCGGCGCCTGCGGTGAGATGACGGGGCTGCTCCTGATGCGCGCGTACCACGAGGCCCGGGGCGGCGGCCGGCGGCGCGTGATCATCCCGGACTCGGCGCACGGCACGAACCCCGCCAGCGTGCGGCTCGCCGGCTACGACGCCGTGAACGCGCCGTCGGACGCGCGCGGTCTCGTCGACGTCGGGGCGCTCGCGAAGCTCGTCGACGAGGACGTCGCCGGGCTGATGCTGACGAACCCCAACACGCTCGGTCTCTTCGAGGAGGAGATCGAAGCGATCGCCGACACGATCCACGAATCCGGCGGCCTCCTGTACTACGACGGCGCGAACCTGAACGCGATCCTCGGGCGGTGCCGGCCCGGCGACATGGGGTTCGACATCGTCCACATCAACACGCACAAGACGTTCGCCACGCCGCACGGCGGGGGAGGGCCGGGCGCCGGTCCGGTCGGGGTCACCGATGAGCTCGTCCGGTACCTCCCGGGACCGACGGTCGAGCGCGCCGAGGACGGTTCCTTCGCGCTCGTGCCGGGCGGTCCGGACTCGATCGGCCGCGTCCACGGGTTCCACGGGAACGTGGGGATCCTGGTGCGCGCGTACGCGTACCTGCTCGCGCACGGCGCCGACGGGCTCGAAGCCGTGAGCGGTCTCGCCGCCCTGAACGCGAACTACCTCGCCGCGCTGATCTCGGACGACTTCCCCCTCGCGTTCCGCGACGCCCGTCCGATGCACGAGTTCGTGGCGTCCGCGAGGCCGCTGCGCGACGCCACCGGGATCCGGGCGACGGACGTGGCGAAGCGCTTGATCGACCTCGGGTTCCATCCGCCCACCGTCTATTTCCCGCTGGTGGTCGACGAGGCGATCATGGTCGAGCCGACCGAGACCGAGTCGAAGGCGACGATCGACGCCTACGGGGAGGCGCTCCGGACGGCGGCGCGAGAGGCGCGCGAGACGCCCGACGTCCTTCGCGAGGCGCCCACCACGACGCCCGTCCGGAGGCTCGACGAGGCCCGGGCCGCTCGCTCCCTGACGCTCCGCTGGTAGCGCTCCGCCGCAGGTCGCCGGCCGTGGACTAGTCCGCTCGGACCATCTCGGGCTCAAGCTCCGGCGCCCCCCGCCCGATGTTGCGGTCGCGGGGCGGCCGAGGGAGCCGCTCGCCGCCGAGGAGGCGGAACGATGAGTCGAGGTCTGGTCAGGGCCGCGAAGGTCCTGGGGCTCACCCTCGTGCTCTCGGTCATGCTCGGGGCGACGGCGCCGGAGGCGCGCGCCGATTGGACGCCGCGCCGAGACCTGGCGACGTGGATGAACGCCGCGAGGGCGAACCACGGAGCGAGAGCGCTGGAGCGCGTGTGGGTGCTCCGTCAGCTGGCGGACGACCACAGCCGCGCGATGGCGAGGGACGGCAGGATCTTCCACACGACGAACCTGTCGACGAGGCTCCGGATCGTGTCGTGGCAGGTCTACGGAGAGAACGTCGGCGTGACGGACGGGCTGCGGCGGCTGTTCGACGCGTTCATGGACAGCCCGTCGCACCGGGCGAACATCCTGGACGGACGCTTCGGGCGTGTCGGGATCGGCGTGTACCGCGATGACCGCGGCTACGTCTGGGTCACGCTGGTCTTCGTCGGGTAGGTCTGGTCCCGGCGGACGCGGAAGGGGCGGGGTCCTCTCGGACCCCGCCCCTCCGTTTCCCCTCGACCGACTACCAGGTCGTGACGGGCGCCTGCTTCCGCCTGCGGGTCAGGGCCACCAGCGTCGCACCGATCCCGAGGAGGATCGCCGCGAGGACGGCCAGCCGGCCGGCCTCCGACCCCGTGAACGGCGTTCCGGGCGGGGTGCTCGGCGGCGTGTTCGGCCGCTCGCCCGCGATCGGGTTGACGACGGCGTCGTCGGAGGCGCTGACCTCACGCCCGAGGATGTCGTGTCCGCGGGCCGTCGCCACGTTGATCACCTGGTCCTGGCCCACCACGAAGTCCTTCGTCAGCGTAGCGCTCTCGCCCACGTCCAGGGACGCGATGTCCCCGATGTGCCCCATCACGTCGTCGTCGACGCTGATGTCATACAGCGGGGTGTCCCCGGTGTTGGTCACGACGTAGGTGTAGGTCACCGTCGTCCCGACCGGCACCAGGTCGTCGCTCACCGTCTTCACGATGTCGATCGCCGGGTGCAGGATGTCGGTCGTGCACGTGGCGGTGGCCGTCACCTCGGCGCCGCTGTCGACGCCGGAGCCCGATGCGGTCACCTCGTTCACCAGCGGGTCGTCGCCGCCCTCCGGGACCGTGTACTCGAACTGGAACGACTCCGACGCCCCGACGGCGAGCGTGTCCGAGAAGTCCGACAGGTCTCCGAGGATGCTGTCCGTCACGGTGACGTCCTCGAGGTCCTCGTTCCCCGTGTTCATCACGGTGATCGAGTAGGTCACGACGTCGCCCTCGGCCGCGAACTCCTCGCAGGTCTTGCTGACGTCGATCCCGGCCTCGTGGCTGATGTCGGTCTCGCACGACGCGGTGTCCGACGTGTCCTCGTCCGACTCCGCGCCGGTGCCGGTCGCGGTCACGGTGTTCTCCACCGGGTCCTCGTTCGCCCCCGGCGAGTACGTCACCTGCGCCGTCGCCACCGTCCCCTCGGGGAACGGCTGCGAGAAGTCGAAGTCGAACTGATCGGTGATGTCGCCCAGCAGCGTGTCGTCCACGGTCACGTCGACGAGCGCCTCGTTGCCGGTGTTCTCGACCGTGATCGTGTACTCGATGTCCTCGCCGAACGGCACCGAGGCCGGGCACGACTTCTCGACGTCGATCGCCGGCTGCGGCTTCTCCTGGGCCCAGCAGAACGAGATGTGGCTGAGGCCGTAGTACTGGTCGCTGTCCGCGTTCAGCGGAGCGTGCAGGTCGGTGTCGGCGACCTCTCCGGCCGGACGGTAGTCGTACAGGTCGGCGTTGTTCCCACCCTTGACGACCACGGCCGCGAGCGGGTCACCGTCCTCGATCGTGAAGTCGAAGAGGTCCCCGTGCACGTCGACCACGAGGGTGCCCTCGACGTCCCCGCCGGACTCCGCCGCGAGGTCGATCGTGGCGTCGTCGACCGGCTCGAGGCGGTACTCGAAGAGCAGGTCGTCGCCCAGCACCTCGGCGCAGTTCCGGTTCCCGGACAGGAGCACCGGCTGCACGCCGTTGCCGGACGGATCGCCGGCCTCGTCGGGCAGCTGCTGGGTGCTTCCGCCGCCGCCGCCGGCCGCAGGCCGCTGGCGAGCGTTGGAGGCGCCGGCGGCCTGGCCGTCGTCGTTCGATCCGGCCGACGGAGCGGCGGACTCGACGAGGCCGCTCCCGGCCCCCTCGATCGTGTCCACGACCGCGCCCGAGTCCTCGGCCGCCGTGTCCTCGGCAGCGTCGGACCCCGCGTCGGTCGCGGTCCCCTCCTCGGCCTCGGCGGCCGCGTCCGCATCCGTCGTCGTCGCGTCGTCCCTCGCATCGTCGGTCGCCGCGTCCTCCGTCGCCGCGCTCTCCGCGAGCGGCGCGTCGTCGGCGAACGCCATCAACGAGCCGCCCTGTCCGAGCGCGAACGCGAACAGGAGCAGGAACGCGATCAGCGACGCGACACCGCGGCCACGTCGGCTTCGCGGGTCGTTCCTCCAGGTACCCATCCTCTACCTCCCCAACTGTCGAGACCTACCACTCGATCGGCCGATGGACCCGCCCCACGCCCTACGGCGAAGTTCGTGGTCCGCTGGCGGGGACGGTAGCTCCGGCCCCCGGGGGACACCATCGGGCGAACGTCCTTACTCCCGACGGCGGACGGTGTAGTCCGTTCGACGGGGGTCGCATCGTGGCACGGGCGTTGCGTTCGTGCAAACCGGCGTGAGCCCCGTCGCTCGGCCCAGGGGAGGGGCGGGTTCGGCCCCGTCGAAGGTGCTCAGCCGGCCGAGGGGGAGCGGCGCCGCCTCCTGGTCGCCACCAGCAGCGAGACGCCGGCGCCCCCGATCCCGAGCGAGACGATCGCGAGCGCCATCGTGTCCGAGCCGGTGAACGGCGTCCCGCCGCCGCCGGTCCCACCGGCCCCCGCGACAACGCCGATCGTCACGGTGTCCTCGGCCCGAACGACGGCGAGCAGGGCATCGTGTCCGCTCGCGGAGGCGTCGGCGGTGAGGGGCGCTTGGCCGAGCGTGACCGTGCTCGACACCTCGATCGACGAGCCCGCATCGAGCGTCCCCGCTCGGGTGACGTGTCCGGTGGTCGCGTCCTCGAGGGCCACGCCGCGCAGCAGCGTGTCCCCGGTGTTCGTGAGGCGGTACGTCACGACGATCTGCGTGCCAGGCGATCCCGAGTCGAGAGATGCCGTGGCCCGCAACGCGATCCCCGGATGCAGCACGTCGATCCGATGGGTGTCCCCGTCGGAGACCGTGTCTCCGCCGTGCGTGGCCTCGACGCTCGCCCGGTCCAGGACCGGGTCGCCGTCTCCGCCTGAGATCGTGCGGCGACACGCGAAGGTCCATCGCTCGCCGGGATCGAGCGCCGTACCGCCGCCCGTGTCACCGATCCTGGCGACGGGGCCGTCGCACGCGGGGGCCGAGATCGTCACCACCGAGAGATCCGTTCTCCCGGTGTTGCGCACCTCGAACCGGTAGCGGACGGCGTCTCCGACGTGCGCCAGCCGTGGACCCCGGATCACCAGCCGGACCCGAGGGGCGCAATCGATCTCGTCGGTCACCTCGTCCCGGTCGTCGGCCGCGAGCTCGGCGGGCTCGTTCGTCGCCCGAACCTCCACGGTATTCGTGATCGCGCCGCAGCCGGTCCCGGTGACGACGACGCGGATCGTGACGGTCTCCGAGGCGCCCGCGGCCAGCGTCGCCGGACCGCAGGACACGGTGCTGTGCGCGACGCCGCCGGGGGGGAGCGAGCTGGCGATCACGCAATGCTGGCCGGCGAAGGTTGGGAACGGCGAGACGGCGACGGTGAGATCGTCGCCCGCGGGAAGCTCGTCGAGCACCTTCACGTCGGTGGCGTCGGCGTCGCCCGCGTTCGTGACCGTGATCGTGTACGTGAACGACTCGCCCTGCCGCAACGCCGGGGGAGCGTCCGAGGTCTTCGTCACCCGGAGATCCGGGGAGGAGGCCGCGGTCGACGGCGTCGCTCCGGCCCCGGCGGCTGCCGTCGCGGGGTCGCTCGAGGTGGGGAGGGCGCCGGATGGCTCGGATGGCTCAGAGGGGTCGTCCGGACGGCACGCTCCGTGACGGCAGTCGCGAGCGGGCGCGACGCGGGCCGAGCCGGCCGCGTCTGGCCCTGGCGGACGGCCGGGCGCCCGTCCGGGCGGATCGGCCGCGGCGACGATCGGCGCGAGCTGCCCGAGCCCGAGGGCCGCGACGAGCGCGGCGCTCACCAGGAACGTCCGTCGACGCAGCGTTCCCGGAACTCGCGTGCTCATGCCCCCCTCGTCCCTCCGGCGGATCCCGTCCCGCGGGCCGCTCACCGTACCGGCGCTGGGGGGAGACCCGCATCCGCCGAACGGCCGCGGGAAGCGTCGCCGACCGGACCGGCGCGAGCTTCGCATCCGTCGATGAACGAAGCAAGGACGCCCCCGAGGCTGCTTCCCCCCGTCCTCGTCGGGCTCGGACGGGTTGGGCCCCCTGGGCCGCGGGAGAGCGGCGATAGGTCCCGCTTCGAACGGAAGTTACATAATGAGCGTTATCGGGGATGGCGTGGGAGAGGCGCTCGGGCGGCCCGGGACCCGGCCTATTCCAGCGGGACCGACTCGCGCGACCTCGCGGTGGGCCGCCCGAAGAGCCGGAGCGAGACGCCCCACCGCGCCACGAGCCACAGGGCCTCGACGACGATCCGCCGCGACAGCTTGGACACTCCGTGCTCGCGTTCGCGGAACGTGATCGGAACCTCGCCGAGCGACCATCCGTTGAGCCACGCTCGCATCACGAGCTCGATCTGGAACCCGTATCCGTCGGATCGCAGCGGCTCGGCCGTCACGTCGGCCAGCACGGCTCGGCGATAGACGCGGTACCCGCTCGTCGCGTCGTGCAGGGGGATCCCCAGCATCAGCCGGGCGTAGACGTTCCCCGCCTTGGATAGGGCGAGGCGGAGCCGGCTCCAGTTGGAGACGGATCCGCCGGGCACGTACCGGCTCCCGACGACGAGATCGTGGCCGGCGCGGCTCGCCTCGAGCAGCGACGCCAGCTGCGCGGGGTCGTGGGAGAGATCGGAGTCCATCTCGACGATCAGGTCGTAGCCCTCGTCGAGCCCCACCCGGAACCCATCGAGGTACGCGGTGCCCAGTCCGGACTTCGCCGGACGCTCCCGCAGTCGCACCCGTGGCTCACCGGCCGCGATCTTGCGCACGATCTCCGCCGTCCCGTCCGGCGAGGAGTCGTCGACGACGAGGGCGTCGACGCCGGGGTGCGTCAGCACCCCGGCGATCACGTCGCGGATCGTCCGGGACTCGTCGTAGGTCGGCAGGATCACCAGCGCTCGCGTGGTCGGACCGAGCGGCTCCCGCGCCGCGGGGGGGGGGGGGGGCGCGCGGGGGGGGCCGGCCCCGCCCCCCCGCCCCCACCGCCCCCGGAC
>Ga0081539_10006517_pt1 | contig 11152 bp, 5 predicted proteins | sample TabmetS4T2R2_FD_71023 | JGI IMG/M metagenome (GOLD analysis project Ga0081539, IMG submission 71023) | Tabebuia heterophylla rhizosphere microbial communities from the University of Puerto Rico - S4T2R2 | ecosystem: Host-associated > Plants > Roots > Rhizosphere ... | reverse complement strand
GGCTCGCGGACCGGATAGTGCCGCCGGCGACCAGTCGTCCTGTCGCCAGGCGATCCGTTGAACCGGGAAGCAAGGCGGCGCGCGGGTTGCGGATGCTAGTGCCCGACAGATCGGTGAGGCTGCCCGGCGCAAAAAGGATGCCTTGGTCTGACTCGAGCAGGCCGAGATAATAGATCTGGCGATCATTGCCCCTTTGCGCGACCAGCTGGCGGTTGGTGAGGACAGCGCCAGAAGAAATCCCGAGCGCATTGGGCGCGTTTTCATCGAACTTGCCCGAGGAGTCGGCATCACCGAACACGACCGACAGCCCGGCACCGCGATCGACCCCATCGCCGTCGAGCAATTGATGAATGCCGATCGCGCTCCGGGCCCCGGACCCAGCCACATAGCTGGTGGGTAGAATCAGCTTCTGCAGGATCGATCCGCCGGCGATGCGGATTGTGCCCGCATTGTAGATCTTGGGTGCGGTGATCGAGGCCGTCGGCGCGCCGGTAATGGTACCGCCAAGCACATCCAGCTCCGTCACGCCGCCCAGGATCAGATTGGCCGGCAGATTGTCCCAATCGCCGAGCTGGTTGGTGGGCGCTATCTCCGCCAGGCGGCTGATGTCGGTTCCGGTCGCCTGGGTCGCCAGCAGGTTCGCCTGATCGGTGGTCAGGATCGAGGGCAGGATCGACTGGGTAAGGTTCAGTGTCTCCCCGTCGCGGATCTGGACAAGGTCGGTGGCCAGCAGGCCGGTCTTGCCGACGAGGCCGTTGCTGAAGACATTGTCGATGATCGCCGTGTTCCAGGCGCTGAGCGAGAGGGTGCCGAACCCGGTCTTGTCGAGGAAGTCGAGCGGGACATAGGTGCCCATTCCGTCGCTGCTCCCGAATTTGAGGTCGGGAGTCACCAACGTGAAGGTTCCGCCACCCTTGAAGCCGAACGAGCGGATGTCGCCGTCGATCTGGACCGTGGCGTTGATGGCGTCGGGCACGCTGGCCCGCGAAAAGGCCCCGTCGGCCGAGGGCGTGACCTGAAATGAGCTGAGATCGCTTCGGAAGAGGTCCGAGCCTTTTGGCACGACGCCGGGCTGCGTCACCACGGTCTGCGACTGGAAATAGCTCGTTTCGTTGATCAGGCTGACGTTGCCACCCTTGCCGCTGAGCCCAAAGGTCCCGGTCGACGAGATATAGCCGCCGCCGGACACGTCGAGCAGGCTGCCGGACTTGAGCAATATGCTACCGCTGAGATCGACGGCGCCACTGCCGTCCGCCTTGAAGGCCTCGATGTGCGGAGCCGAAACCAGAGTGATCGAGCCACCCGACGTGTAGCCGGGACCATCGTACAGCAGCGGATCGTCGACCAGCGAATCGTTGACCCATCGCCCGCGCGTGGAAAGTACGGCTCCGTCGTTGACGACGATGTCGAACATGCGCGGCGCTTCGGCGGTGGTCAGCACCGCATCGGACGGAAGGTCATCCGAAGCGTCGAAGATATTGCCGAGCCGGATGCCATAAGTCCGTGCACTGATCGAGCCGGCAGGGGCGGAAATGTCGCCATCGAAGGTGATGGTGCGTCCGGCGTCGGCATTGAACGCGCCGCCGGCGGCAAGGTGCAGATCGGCGGAGGCGTCGACCGTAATACGGCCCGTCGTCTGCAGCGACACCGCGCCGAGATGCGCGGCATCGAGCTTTGCCGCGTCAAGCGAGACGGTTCCCGGCGTCCCGTCATTCTCGCCATCGCCAAGGACGATGTCAGCGCCCGGGATGGACTGGATGTGCAGCAGTCCCGCCGACGGCAATTGGTTGCCGGTAGCCTGCAGCTTGCGAATGTCGCCGGCAATCGTCGAGGTGGCGCTTGCCGCCTGTCCCGCGCCGATCTGGCGTACACCGGCCACCGCATCGCCGTGGAGCTCGCCGTTGAAGCTCCCCGTCGGCGCCTTGATCGTTAGCGCGCCCGCATCGCGTCCTTCGACGTAGCTAGGCTCGAAGGTCGTGCCCTGGAGGATGCTGTTCGCGTAGACGGTCGGATCCGACAGCTGCGGCAATTGCTCGACAAAGCCGTCGCCGACCGCGACGAAATCGTCATTGGGATCGGCTTGCGAGATATCGATCAGCCGGCCGTCGGAGGTCAGCAGCTTGCTGTAATGGACTGATCCCGCTGCGTAGCGGACCCAACCGCCGGAAAAATCCAGGACCGCACTCGAAGCGATGTTGATGCGTGGAATATATGCACCCGCGGTCGGCACCTGCGAAGTCCTGAAGCCCAGGGTCGCGATGTTGATGGTCCCGCCCGGGGTCATCAGCTCGGGTGCCGTCACCCCGATTTGCGAGGCGAGGCTCCCCGCCTCGATCAGCGGCGAGCCGATCCATGCGACACCGTCTGCCCGCACGCCGCTGAGGCGCGGGTCGATGAACAGCGTCTGGCCGTTGAGGGTGAAGCTCCCGTCCGTGGTCGGGTCGCGATAAATGGGCGTGTCGCGCAGCTCGTTGCGCTTGGCCGGTGAGATCTCGAGCACGTTGCGCGACGCATCGAGCTGGTAATCGGCAACGCCGCTGACGTCGATGACCGCATTGTCCCCGATATCGACGTTCGCCTGCACCGCCGGCACTTCATCGACGCTGCGCGTGGCGTCCCCCGTCCTGCCCCCGATCGACACGTCGGCGCTGGGCGCCTCGATCGTCGCATTGGCCCCGATCGTGATGTCGGCAGGCAGCAAGGCGAACTTGGCCGCGCCTTCCGCCGGGGCAATCCGCCCGCCCGTCACCTCGTAGAACTGGCTGCCGATGTCGATCTGGGAGGTCTTGAAGGCAGCGACGGATTCCGCGCTCTGCGGGATCGTCGCGCCGCTCGTATCCGGCGTGATCGCGATCGCCGCGCCCGAAGCGACCTCGACGGTGCCACCGATGAGGCTGATCTTGCCGTTGCGCGCGACGCTCGTCGTCGAGGTCAGCACGCCGCCCATGGTGACCGAGCCGGCTTGGTCCGTGCCCAGCGCGATATAGCCCTGCGGCGCATCGATCGAGCCGGTCACCTCGACCGAACCGCCGCCGACCGAGGTCAGGATGAGTCCCCGCACATAGGGGTCCAGACTGTCAGCGGCGCCGCTGGACACCGTTGCGTCGACCTGCGTTCCCGCCTGGAGGCTGACCTGGCCGCCGACGGTGGTCTTGATTTCGCCGCCGCTCGACACATTCCGGGCGGCGAGAATGACATAACCGCCATTGGCGTTGATTTGCGCGCCCGCAGCTACATTGACATTGCCATGCTGCTCATCGGCGACCGCCGACACGAGGGCGGACACGGCGGCGGGCAGCAATCCTTGCGCGAGGAAGGTGTCGTTCCGTTCCTGCAGCGAAAGCGTCCGCAGCGTCGTGCCCGTCTCCGGAATGGTCGCGGAGCCGAGCTCCAGACTGCTGGCCAACAGCGAATGCAGGTTCACCTGCGCCGTGGCGCCGAACATCACCCCAGCTCGGTTCAGAATATAGACTGAACCATCCGCTTTGATGCTGCCAAGGATCTGGCTCGGGCTCGGCTCGAGCGACGGATCAAGCAAACCGTTGGCGCCGATCCCGCCGACGACGCGATTGACGACGACCCAATCGGCGTTGCCCTGCTGATTGAAGGTCAGGGTGGTGGAAGCGCCGACGTTGAAACTGTTCCAGGACAAGAGCGCCCGCGACTGGGTCTGGTTGACGGTGACGTCGAACGCCGATCCGTTTTGCGTCTGCGTCGGCTTGCCCGCGCCTTCCCACACGGAAAGACCCGTCGGATCCTGGGCGGATGTCAGGGTGATGACGACGGGATCCAGGCCGCCCTTGGCAAGCCCGTCGGGAACGGAATTGGCGGCAGCCTTTGCCGCGGCCCTTGCTGCGGCATTGGCCTGGGCGACCAGTCCGGCCGCCTGCTGCACCCTGGCTTCGTAGGCATGATGCCGCGCCAGGATCTGGTTCATGGTCGGCGTAACGGCCGTGACGGTATTTGTCGGCGTAGGGGTTGACACGCCGACATTTGCCGGCACGCCGAGCGCAGCGCGCATTCCGGCGAGCTGCGCATGCGCCGGCGTGGATGCAAGTATTACCGCCAGCGCAGTAATACTCGAACCTTTCAGGAGCGCCGAGCGCAAGGCACGGGCCGTCGGTTCGTGCCAGACACCCGAACGCGTCATTATCTAACCCCGTTGGATTTATTACGATTCGATTAATTTCACGCTAGGCAGCAAATGTTGCACTTCGGCGTAGTTCTTACGACACGGACCGCCTCAGAACTCGGCACTCAGGTCAATTTGGAACACATCGATCGAGAGCGGCCGGCCGGTTATTTCGTTGGCACTCATCCAGCGGCCGGTAAGGGAGATTCCGTCGGCCAATCCGAGCGTGCCGGCGATCGTATAACCCTTCGCGTTTGTCCCCCCCAGGTGGAAGTCGCTGTCGGTGAGGCTGTCGAGCACGGCATCCGACTGGAGGTACCGGTAGTCGGCCATGAAGTTCCATTCACCCCACTTGCGCGGCTTGGGATTGCCGACGGTCAAACGAACCAGATACCCTTGGTTGCCGCTCGTCATCTTGGCCGGCGATACAGCCGAACAGGGGTTCTCATTGCCGTTGACGGCGATGACGTTGGTGAAGGGTATTCCGTTGGGGCCGACGCCATAGCGGCATTCGTCGCGATGCTTGAAGGCCAGGTTACGCACATAATTTCCTTGCAGCGTCACGTCGATCCCACCCACCGGAACGGTGACCGATCCATTCACATCCAGCAGAGAATATTTGTAGGTCAGGCCCAGGAACTGGCGGTTGCTTGCGGGCAAGGTGTCGGGCGCAGGAACGACGATGTCGCGGATGAAGAACAAGGTGTTGCCCTTGCGCAAAAAGGACGCGCGCGATCCGTCGGTCGAGCATTCGGCCGGGTCATTGGTGCCGATACCCACCGTCGCCCCGTTGAACAGGCAGGGGGCGGACAATTGCCCCTGGACGTTGCGGAAGTGATAGAAGCCGGCGGCCGCTGCCACCTTCACGCCGCCGATCTCCGTGCCCGCTTCGAGCTGGCCGGCAAAGAGCCACTTCGACGGGTACTTTTGCTTGGTGATGCTGGTCGAGGGATAGTCGAACGACCCGAAGTCGAGCGGAAATGCACCGCCGCGCAGCGTGACTCGGGTATTGCCCTGGGCAACTGGCGAGAACGCCACCAGCATGCCATCGAAATTCAGGTCGCGGTCGAAGACGAGGTCGGTCGACAGGAATGGGTTGGGGAAGCGGCCGAACATTGTCGACAGATGCGGCCACTTATCCATGGAAAGGCGGAAATAGGCCTGGTCGAGCCAAATATTCTTCTTGCCGAGCCCGCCTCCGAGGACCTGATTAGTCGAGATCGGGCTGGTATCATCACCGGTTGCCAGCTTGACCGCAACCATGGCGTTGCGGTTGAGATCGAACTCCGCTCCGATACGCGCACGAATGCGCAGGCGATCGCGGTTCTCACGTGTGTTGATGATCGGCACATTGTTGATGTTCTTGAAAAAGTCGAAACCGCCGGGCGTCGCGTTGATCGCCGCATAGTCGATGATGTCGTTGGCATTATCCTTCGAGAACAGATCCTGCTCGCCGCGGAAGCGCACGTCGCCGGAGAAACGGACCCGCTTCGTCCATTCCGGCGCCTGCTGCTTGGGCGAGGCCCAACCCTCCGCCTGCGCCTGCTTCAGCACCTCGGTCTTGATCTCGTCGCGGATCTGGTTGCGCACCGTCTCCGGCACATAGGGCACGCGCACGGTGCCGGGTGGCGGCGGAGTCAGGTTGCCGTTTGCCGCGCGCGCCTCGCCAGCCTCGGCCTGGGCCTTGCGCAGCAGCTGTTCGCCCTCGTCGCGCGTGATCGTGCCCTTGGCGACGAGGAGGCGGACCAGATTGGTCATTGCGTCCGTCGAGGGGTCCGGAGAGTCAACGGGGCTCGGCTGGGCTGCCGGCGGCGCGTCCTGGGGCGCAGGCGCCTCCTGGGCTATCGCCGAAGTTGCCACCGAAGCCAGCAACGTCGTGAGCGTCAGCGAAAGTGCGGAAGTCCTGATCATTTCTAACGTCCTTACTGATGGCTCACAGCGACTTGCGGCCGCGGACCGTGATGCGTTGCGGAAATTTGAGTGAGGGCGGCGGCGCATTCAGTCCGCTCACCCGGTTCAGGATGGAAGCAAGCTGCTCGTCGCGCTGGTTGTCCCCGCTGCTCTTGAGCAGCTCCACCTTCGATACGGAGCCCGAAGGCGTTATCCAGATCTTGAAATCGGCGCTGAACACGTAGCGGTTGACCGATTTTTCTTTCTGGATGCGGTCCTGAAGCTGGCTGCTCAGATAGCGGCCGTAAAAGGCATCGCTCATCCCGCCCGATGTCCCCCCGCCGCAATTGGAGCCCAGACAGGTTCCGGTGCTGCTTGGCGCACCCATGCCGCCGCCTTTGCCGGCGCTGAGCCCGAAGGAATCGGTCCCGGCCTGTGCGGTCGAGTCGATCTGCATGGGCGCAGGCGTCGGCTGCGGCGTAGGCTGCGGAGCCGGTGACGGCGTTTGCGACGGTGTCGGCTCCGGCGGCGGCTTCTCCTGCGGCTGCGGCGGCGGAGGCGGCGGCGGCGGAGGCGGCGGCAGCATGTCGACAGTGGTCGTCGGCGGGGGCGGCACCGCCACGCCGTGCACCGCGGAGAGCTGGCGATAGATGAACCAGACGAGCAGCGCCGCGAGGATCAGGATACCGCCAGTCAGCAGCTGCCGCTGAATGGCTCCGCTGCGCGGCTCCTCTTCGTCGAAGGTGATCTTGGTCACATCGCCCCCGCATGCGATCAGCTGGCCGTCGGCTTGCCGGTCACCAGGCCGACCTTGTTGAGGTCGAGCCGACGGCAGAGGTCGAGCACTTCGGTGATCTTCCCATATTGCGCCGTCTGGTCACCTTTCAGCACGATGGGCACGTCGGGATTGCTGGCCTTGGCGTTGCGCAGCCGCGTCTCGAGATCGGGCAGCGTCACGGGATAGGCATCCATGAAGATCTGACCCTGGTTGTTGACCGTGATCGCGATCGTCTTCGGCTGCTGCAGGCTCTTGGCCGAACTTGCCTTGGGCAGGTCGACCTTGATTCCTTGCACGGATGCGGTCGCCATCAGGATGAAGATGACGAGCAGCACGTACGCCAGGTCGAGCATCGGCGTGATGTTGATGTCATCGTAAGCCTTGCGGCCGCCACCTACCTGCATCGCTGCTTCCCCTTCCCCGCCTGGATCATTCGGCGGCGATCTTGGTTGGCGGCGGCGAGTACGCCGCCTCCGCCTGCATCTCGGCGAGCCTGGTGACGAGCCGGTCGACGAACACCCGCATCTCGTCGGAGAGGGTGGCGATCCGGCTGCTCAAATAATTGTAGCCGAACAGCGAGGGGATCGCGCAGCTGAGGCCCGCAATCGTCGCCAGCAAAGCGGCCGCGATGCCGGGCGCGATCGCGTTGACGTTCACATCGCCCGCCATGGCGACGCCGCCGAACGTGCTCATGACGCCCATCACCGTGCCGAGCAGGCCGATGAAAGGTCCGCCGGAAATCGCGATGGTGAGCAGCACCATGAAGCGATCGAGTTTTTGGTTTTCCTCGACCTGGACAGCATCGACGGCGGAACGCAGCGCCTCGACGGCCTCTCCGCTGAGCGGCCGGTCGCCACGGACGCGCCGGCGAACATCGAGTTCCTCGATCCCCGTCTCGTACAAATGCGCGAGCGGAGAATGGCCGAGGAGTGCCGCTTCCTTTCTGCCGATACCCTCGACCTGCTCAAGCGGGACGAGGTCCTCATGCAACTGCCGGAAGCGCTTCATGAACACGGCATTCGCCTTGAACGCGCCGCTGATGTAGCGGCCCTTGGTGACCATCACGATCACGGCGCCCAGCAGCATCAGCAGGCACACGCCGATCACCACCCCATCGAGCACTTCGACCTTGCTGATGATGAACATCAGCACGCCGCCGCCGCTGGACTGCTTCTCCGCGGTGTCGGCAACCACCACGAGTTTGCCGGATGGACCTTCGCCCTGTGCTTCCGCCGTCAGCATCGCCGCTGGGCGCGCGACCTTGCTGAGCCGGACTTCGTCGAGCGAACCGGTGAAGGGACGTCCGTCGGCACCGCCGAGCGAGATTGGGCCATCGACCGCAGGCAGTGCGGCCGTTGCGGCGCCCGCTTCGACCCCGTTCAGGTAGATGCGAATAGTCTTGCCGTCGGCCACCACCGCAAGATGGCTCCAGTCGCCCTGCTTGATGGCTTGCATTGCCTTGGTGCTTGCCGCGCCGACCGCGACATAGGGCACGCCCTCGGCAAGGCCGATGATCAGCGGCCCACGCGCGAGCAGGGCCGCATCGCCGGCAAGCTGCTCCGGCTTGACCCAGGCAGAGAAGGTGAAGGGTGTTCCGGCCGGCATGGCGAGCGAGGGCGAAGCCGCGATGCTGAGCACGCCCTGGCCCGGGAAATGTGCGCCCCGGCCAATGACCGCACTGTCGTCAACCTGCGGCGGCGCGTTCTGCGCGCTGTTGCCATTGGCGGTCGCGTCCGCGGAAGGCTGGCCGGGATTCTCCCGGAAATGGAAGACCGCGGTATAATCCGGATCGAAGCTGCCCTTGACGTCCTCGCCCGCGGGCGCGCTGGAATTGCCGAAATAGAGCCAGATCGTTTTCTTCTCGCCGCCGTTCAGTGTCGGAATGCTGACCCAGATATTGGCGAGACCGGTTTTCCCGTCGAAGGTTTCAATATGGTACGGCAGCGGCGTCTTGTCGTCGCCATCGATGAAGCGAAGGTCCGACCCATTGTCGAGCGCATCGGTGAAGGTGAAATTGCCGCTGTGCAGCCTGACCAGCACCAGGGTGCGCCCGATCGGTCCGCTCACATTCACGCCCGACGGCGATACGTCGACGGCGACCTGCTTTCGATACTTCCAGTCTTTTTGCCACCAGGCATAGGCCGGCGAGGTGACCACACAGAAGCTAGCGATCGCGAGGAGCGCAGCGAGCAATGAGCGCCTGATCAAGGTGATGGCCATCAGAATTGCCCCTTCGCCGTGAACATGGTCCGGACGTCGCCGGCCTTGGTGGTTGGACCGTCGTAGATCGGCACGCCGACCGAGAGCTCGCCGGTAATGGCGTTGAACAGGCTGATGCGTACGCCCGCACCCGCACCGAACAGCTGGAAGAAGGAGGTCTGATCCGGCAGCGTGCGCAGCACACGTATTTTCGCCGCATCCCCGAAGGCGAAGAAGCGCAGCTCATCGACGAACGACGGCAGCAGCGGCGCAAGCGACGGCGAGCGAAGCTCGAGCGAGCCGACGACGCCGATGTCGCCGACCGCTTCGGACTGCAGATAGCCGCGCACGCTGGTCAGGCCGCCGGCGGAGAATTGTTCGTTGGTGACGAGGTGCGAATCCGCCCACTGGGCCGACACCCGGGCCGCGGCGACGATGTCCTTGGGAAAGCTGTGCGTGTAGGTCGCGTCGAAGTTGAGATGGAAGAAATTCTCGTTCGCGTCGAGGTCCTTGTTCTTGAACTCGTCGACCGGCTGGCAGATGCCCGGATTGGGATCGACCGAGAAGCAGCGGAACTTCTTGAAGACGCGCAGGCCCATCGTGGCGCCCAGCGACAGACCGAGATTGTCCTTCTCGCCGGGCGCGCTGAAATTATAGGCGAGCGCCAGCGGAATATATTCGATCGGCGCGCGGCCCGCCGGCTGCCCGCCGACGGAGATATTCTGTTTGAAGTTCTTATAGTCGAGTCCAAAGCTGATGCTGTTGGACGTCTTCTTCATCGGCAGCTGGTACAGCGCGCGAAAGCCGATCTGATAGCCGTCGCCGAGCACGTTGCTGCCGCCCAGCGCCGCAATGTCACTGCTCGATTTGTACCCATAGACGACGAAGGTCCACGGCGTACCGAGCAAGGGAGCGGTGTACGAACCGGAGATCACCTCGGTCTCTTGCGAGTGCCGCGGCGCGACGATGTAGGTCGCGGACAGGGTATGACCGAGCCCGAACAGGTTTGTGTAGCGCCCGCTCATGATCAGGCGGAGCGGGCTTGTCGATGGGCTGTGGTCGTTGTTCAGTTCCAGGCTGGCATGGACCGGAAGCTTGTCCTTGACCTTGAGCTCGACATCGATCGTTCCTGGCGTCGTACCCGGCACGAACGACGGTGAGATTTCGCGATCCGGAAAATTGTTCGCCGCGTTGAGCTGCGTCTGCAGCTTCTTGAGGTCGAGCGGCTGGCCGCTCTGGACGGAGGACATCTCCCTGCGGACGAGTTCCGTGCCGTGATATTTCGATCCGGTAACCGCCACCTTTCCGACGGGCACCTCCGTCACCCTGATCTGGACGATGCCTTGCGCGAAAATGTTGTTCGGCTGCGGCGGAATATCGACCTGCACCGACTCATAACCCTGCTTAGCATAAGCGTCCTGGAGCGCCTTGCGCGCAGCCTCGACGTCATCGGTCGTTCGATCGGGCCCGAGGAACGGATAAATGATTTCCTCGATCCTGGCGGTGGGCAAAAGCTTGGCGCCCGACACGTCGATCGCGTTGATCATGAATTTCGCCGGCGGCGCGACGGTTTGAGGGCCGCTTGCGGTCTGGGCGGCAGCTATCGCGGGCAATCCGCACGATGCCAGCAAGGCAGCGCCGAGTCGCGTGCAAAGGCTGGCTGCGGTGCCTCGTAACGTGCTGCGGAACATAGAGAAATGCTACCCCGATTGCGTGGCATTTGTTCTTGGCCAGAACTTGCGCGTGCCGAGCATTGCCGGGGCATTGTGTAAGTTTCGCGACGGCTATCTTACGAACAGGTAACAAGGCGGAGATTTCGTATAGTCACAGAGAATGTGAAAATTTCACGACAACTAGATGACGATTTAGACGCGTTTCGGAGACATCCCATCAGCGAACTCATGGCGTTTAACGGATGTTATCTAATCGTCACAATCTTATCACTCTTCTGCCCTTAGTTCGCCGCCAATCGACTCGCCTCTGCGGGATCGGAGGGGGATAATGGTCAGCCAATTCGATTGTGCAGATAATGCGTTCCTTGATCGGCAACCGGATGCGGCGCCCAGGATATCGGATGGGCACCGCCCGATCATCGCAAGGCGGACGATCGCGAGCGAGGAGGGTCGGGAAGACTCGATCCTTCAATATGCGGA
>Ga0081539_10006516_pt1 | contig 11154 bp, 11 predicted proteins | sample TabmetS4T2R2_FD_71023 | JGI IMG/M metagenome (GOLD analysis project Ga0081539, IMG submission 71023) | Tabebuia heterophylla rhizosphere microbial communities from the University of Puerto Rico - S4T2R2 | ecosystem: Host-associated > Plants > Roots > Rhizosphere ... | reverse complement strand
CAACGGAATTGAAGCCCACATCGCGTAACGCGGTTCGGCAATGAAACAGCGTCCGCCCCGCTTCAGGACGCGAAATATTTCGGCAACCGCGCGCGGCGAATCCGGCAACACGGTAAACAGCCGGGACGCAATCAGCACATCGAAATACGCATCGTGGAACGGCAGGTTAAGAACATTGACTCGCGCAAATGTGCAATTCGTGAGCTTGTTCGCATCGGCGCGCTCGCGTGCCCAGCGGAGCTGGTTCTCGGAGCGATCAACCCCTGTCACATAAATATTTGGAAAACGCTTCGCCAGTTTCGTGGAATAAAAACCCGGGCCGCAGCCGAGCTCGACGACCTGTATCCCGGGTAACGCTCCGCCATTGGGCCAGAGCGTGTTAATCATTCGCTCTGTGTCATCGCGGAAAAGTCGTTCCCGACAAAAGGCATAGAGCCACGCGACGCGCTCGAACAAGCTGTCCGGTTGAGAATTGGTCGACGCCGTGGCCGATGTTTGAATCGGTTCGGCAGCTGTGGCTGTTAGTGGTGCCGGCATTCGATTACCTTCAGGTTAATGTGCAGCCGGTGAACTTTTTCACAGCGGAAAGATTGATTCTTTATTTAACCGAAACCCTCTCCGTCATCATCATGTCGCGAACAAAGTCGACCCGGAGGGAACTGCGCTGGCAAAAGTCGCAGCGGCGGTCTTGTTGATAACAGTTCCAATAAGTGCCGACAATATCCGAGTGCGGAAAATGGACGAAAGTTGTTCGGCGTTATTCGAAGTTGTTGGCTTAGTGCTGGCGAATGGATTAACACAGCCGAATGCACTGTAGAACGCGGGCCGCGTGGGCGGCAGCTGTGGGGTTTTTCGGCGCGAGTGTTCTGGTATTCGGAGGCGATGATCTTTCGCTCTGGAAAATCCAACAGACCCTCGCCGGGAAGCGATTTGTCGATCTTACACACGCGTTTGCACCCGGAATTCCGCGCTGGCCAGGATTCCCGGACGAAGCGTGCAAGACGATTTACTCGTACGAAAAGCGCCCCGACACGATGGGCGGCGGATTTTTCTCCGAACTCTACACGCTTGTCGGGCAATGGGGCACGCATGCGGATCCGCCGGCGCACTTTGTTGAAGGCAAACGCACGCTTGACCAAATCGAGTGCAAGGAAATGGTTTTGCCGCTGGTCGTGATCGATGTTCACCGCGAATGCGAGCAGAACGCGGATTACACGTTGAGCGTCGACCGAGTGAAACAATGGGAGCGCGACCACGGTGCGATTCCACGCGACTCGTTCGTGGCAGTGCGAACCGACTGGTCGAAACGATGGCCGGATGCGGGTAGGATGGAAAATAAAGACAGCAACGGCGTGGCGCATTACCCAGGCTGGAGTCTGCCGGCGTTAAAATATTTGTACGAAGAACGCAAGATCACGGCGTCGGGACATGAAACGACTGACACCGATCCTGGTGTAGCGACGACGAAAGAGGATTACTCGCTCGAGCGATACATTCTCAATACGAACCATTACCAAATTGAGCTTTTGGCGAACCTCGATCAGGTGCCCGAAGCGGGTGCGATCGTAGTGGTTAGTTTTCCAAAACCGAAGGACGGTTCCGGGTTTCCTGCGCGCGTTTTTGCGATTTTGCCCTGAGTAAGCGGAGCCGGTCAGGACATTTGGCGTAAGTATTCGCGATCCCACGCAGCGGGAATGCTCTCCCGCGTCGAGTACGGGCCGGGTTGATACGCTCGGGACGTGATGCCTTGCTGGCTCAATTCGCACACGTGCCAGTCTTGTTTATTGGTTAGATCCCAAAACTCGATTGCGTCGTCGGGATTGAAATCGCTTCGGCTAAACGCGTCGGGGTGGAACAGCCAGTCGCACACAATGAGAGTGCGATCGGGAGATTGCGGCCAGAGTTGATGCACCATGACGTATTCGGGGTGCAAACTAAGCAGCATGTTTGGAAACACGGAGTAGTAGAAAACTTGGTGGACGTCCTCAACCGCGCCGACAAGCGGCGCGCAAGCATGGCCGCTCATCGTCAGACTATTGCCTTTGTTGATCGACATGAAGCCGCCCAAAAACGGACCGTCGGTCAGGTCGTTTTCAGCGGAATCGTAGGGAGAGATTTTTTGGAGGAGCGGGTGTACTCCGGGACAGTGGTAGCACTCGGAATAATTCTGGAACATGAGCTTCCAGTTCGCGCGAATGTCGTAATTGATTCGTCGGGCCGACCGCAGAATCGACATGTTCCATGCTGCGAATTTTGCGCCAAGCGGCGCGAACCACTCGCCGAGCGAGATAGCGCGATCGCCGAGATTTACAAAGATGAAACCTTCCCAGGTGCCCGCGTTTACCGGGCGCAGCGCGTAAGTTGCCTTGTCGAATCCAGGCACATCATCCATGTGCGGTGCGCCGAGCAACCGCCCGTCCAAGGCGTAGCTCCAGGCGTGGTAAGGACATTGGATCGTTGCCATACGCCCACAGGATTGTTCTTGTAAACGACTGCCGCGGTGACGGCAGACATTGTAAAACGCCTGAATGCGCGATTGCTGGTCGCGCACGATGATCACGCTTTCGTCTGCGATGTTCGCGAGAAAATAGTCGCCGGGCCGACTGAGCTGGCTGTGGTGACCGACGACGAGCCAATGGCGTGCGAAGATATTCGCTTGTTCCTCACGAAAAACGTCCGGTGAAACGAAGTAACGCTGCGGAAGAGCGGTCGCCAACGTCTCGGCAGTTTTGCGGTACGACCGCGTAGCGGAAGTTTGATTCACGAGCGGCGCTTTGCGGCGGACGGTCGCACGGGCCGTCCAGCTTCGTCAATCCGGTGTGGTCGGACGAATGACGTGTCGGGCGAACGTGTCAGTTGACCAAAAGTCGACGCACGGACGAAGATAGACACGAGATGCACATCAGTGACATCATCCGCGCTGAGTCGCCGACCTTTTCATTCGAGTTCTTTCCGCCGAAAACAGAACAAGCCGCGGAGACGCTGTACCAGACAATCCGCGAGCTCGAGGCCTACATGCCGCACTTCGTCAGCGTCACGTATGGCGCCGGCGGCTCGACGCGCGATCTGACGCATGCGCTGGTGGAACGGATCCAGAATACAACGAAGCTTGAACCGATCCCGCATCTGACTTGTGTCTGCCACAACGAACAAGAGATCGATGGCATTCTTGGCCGGTATGCGAAGTCTGGCATCGGCAATATTCTCGCGCTGGGGGGCGACCGGCCACGCGATTTTGCCTACGATCCGACACGCGACTCGTTTCGACACGCGATCGATTTGGTGAAGTTCATCAAGCGGTTCAACCAAGCCGGGGTACATCCGGACCGCCGCGGCTTCGGCATCGGGGTGGCAGGATTTCCAGAAGGTCATCCGGCCACCCCGAATCGGCTGGTGGAAATGGATCATTTTAAAGCCAAGGTCGATGCAGGCGCCGACTACGTGGTGACACAGCTATTTTTCGATAACCGCGATTTCTACGATTTTCGTGAGCGCTGCGCACTGGCGGGAATTCACATTCCCATCATCGCCGGGATTATGCCGATCACGTCGATCAGCGGGATGAAACGTATCGCCGACTTAGCTGGAGGGGCGCGCTTTCCGGCGAAGCTACTTCGCGCACTGCAACGTTGTAATAATGACTTGGACATGGTGAAACGTGTCGGGGTGCACTTTGCTCTGGAGCAATGTCACGACCTCCTGGATAACAACGTTGCCGGCATTCATTTCTACACGTTGAACCGATCTGACGCGACACGGGTGATTTTCGATAGTCTTGGGATTCCTCGCCGGCGCGCACGGATGTCACGTTCGCTGGCTGCCGGCGCGAGTGCGGCTTAATTGTATATTTGTAACGTTCTGTTGTGCAACATATTAAGGAAGAATATGAGTTGTTACTCCGCCGGGCTCGCGCAACCCGGGCCTTCGCTTACGCTCCGTACTCACGGTTCGCTGTAGGCGCTGCTTTGTCGACCCGATCTGGCGCAATCTTCGTTGGTGCGAACGTAGAGAATGCGTCTTACGGCCTGACGATATGTGCGGAGCGCGCGGCGGTTGGGGCTGCGATCGCCGCCGGAGAGACTGAGTTTGTTGCAGTCGCGATCACCGCCGACTCAAGCGCTCCGCCGCTGCCGTGCGGCGCCTGCCGCCAGGTGCTGGCTGAGTTCAACCCGGACTTGGCGATCATCTGTTCGACCACAGGCGGCGCGGTCGAACAGTATAAACTGCAAGACTTGCTGCCAAGGGCCCATCAAGGGCTGTCGCACAAGCGCTGACCATGTTTTTCCACGAACCAGAATTTGACGTTGTCGTGGTGGGGAGCGGTCATGCAGGCATAGAGGCGGCCGCGGCCGCCGCGCGGATCGGTTGTCGCACCCTGCTATTGACGCAAAACTTGGACACCGTCGGACAGATGTCGTGCAATCCGGCAATTGGCGGGCTCGCTAAAGGCCATATTGTTCGCGAGATTGATGCGCTCGGTGGCGTGATGGGAGCTAATGCCGATGCGACTGGCATTCAGTTTCGGATGCTGAATCGCTCCAAAGGGCCATCGGTACGGGCGCCGCGAGCACAGTGTGACAAAAAGGCTTACCAGTTTCGAGCAAAGGCGATTCTGGAGCGCATGCCGAATCTAGCGCTGCTGCAAGCGACGGTCTCGAAGGTGTTAGTATCCAACGGCCAAGTTGGAGGGGTGGAAACCGACATAGGAGCCATTATTCATAGCACCGCGGTAGTCATAACGGCCGGCACGTTCCTGCGCGGTTTACTCCATGTGGGCGAATGGAGCAAAGCCGGCGGTCGAATGGCGGATGCGCACTCGGCTTTGAGTCATAACTTACGCGAGATGGGGTTCGTGGCGGGGCGGTTTAAAACTGGAACGCCATGCCGCGTCAACGCTCGCACGGTCGATTTTTCCGAATGCGAAGAGCAGCGAGGAGATGAACCTCCGCCGCGGTTTTCTTTTATGTCGAACCTGCGGCGCAACGCCGACGATTTGTTCACCCTCAATGGCTCTTCCGGCGGCGTGTTCCACGTAGAACAGCTGCCATGCTGGATCACCAATACTACGCCGCGGACACACGACATCGTCCGTTCGAGCCTTCACCGTTCTCCTCTGTACGCGGGACGCATCGAAGGCAAAGGGCCCCGTTACTGCCCGTCGATAGAGGACAAGGTCGTAAAGTTCGGCGATCGAGCGACCCACCAGATATTCCTTGAACCCGAAGGCCGGCATACTGAGGAGATCTACGTTAACGGTATTTCAACCAGCTTACCGTTCGATGTGCAGCTAGACCTCGTCCACTCGATACCTGGTCTAAAGCGCGCTCAGATATTACGGCCAGGTTACGCGGTCGAATACGACTTTTTCCCGCCCACGCAACTCCATCACACCCTCGAGACAAAGCTGATTTCAGGCTTGTATCTTGCCGGACAAGTTAATGGCACGTCCGGCTATGAGGAAGCCGCGGCACAAGGCTTGGTCGCCGGTGCCAACGCCGCATTGAAAATCCAGAGCCGGCCGCCGTTTTTGCTAGCGCGAAGCATCAGCTATATCGGCGTACTGATCGACGACTTGGTGACGTTGGGCGCTGACGAACCTTATCGAATGTTTACGAGTCGTGCCGAAAACCGCCTCAACTTACGCCAAGATAACGCGGATCAGCGGCTGACGAAGATCGGATACGAGTGCGGCTTGGTCGACACCGGGCGTTGGACGATGTTTTCTAACAAAATGCGTCTGTTAGATACCGCGCGCGGCTTGAGCCTCACATCTACTTTAGACGGGCTGAAGATCTGCCAGCTGCTCAAGCGGCCGGACTTTACTGCCGCCAAATTACCGAACGTTGTCCGCGACGACATCCCGCTCGAAATTTGGGATCTGCTCGAGGTTGATCTCAAATATGAAGGCTACGTCGCACGCCAACGTGATCGCACTTGGAGGATGGCCGCACATGCTTCAGAGGCTATTCCGCTTGGGTTCGATTTTGACGCCGTCCCCGGTCTGCGAACCGAGACTCGCGAAAAACTTACAACCGTGCGGCCCGCCTCCTTACGCCAAGCTGCGCGAATAAGTGGGGTTACGCCGGCTGACATCAGTATACTTCACATATACCTACGCTCCAAGCAATTACGATATAAAAATGGGCAGACGCCTGCTCCGACATCGGTGTGAACACCCATCTTGCGGCCGCGTGCGCAGGTTACATTATTGGGTCGGTGCCGTTCGGCTACCTAGCCGGTCGAGTCGCCGGCGTCGATGTTCGGACGTGTGGCAGCGGCAACGTGGGCGCTACGAACGTCGTCCGCGTACTCGGCAAGAAGTTTGGCTACTCCGTGTTTTTGCTCGATTTCGCGAAGGGCCTTGCGGCGGTGTTTTGCGCACGATGGCTGAGCAATCGCGCCGCCTTGGATTCCGCTGGCGCTGAAGTTGCGACGGCATTCGCAGGCATCGCCGCTGTGATAGGCCACAGTTTTCCGATTTGGCTGAAATTTCGCGGCGGCAAGGGCGTCGCGACTTGTATCGGCGCGCTATTCGGGCTGGTGCCGATTGCGGCGGTAATTGTCTGCGTGGTCTGGTTGGTCACATTCGAGATCGGTCGATACGTTTCACTCGCATCGGTAGTTGCCGCGGTCGCGCTGCCGATTGCGGTTGGTGTGATGTTTCTGCTGCATCGATTCGACTCGCCCGTCTTCGTCTATCTGGCGGTTTGCCTCGCATGTTTGGTTTTGATTCGCCACCGGAGCAACTTGGCTCGTCTGGCAAACGGCACCGAGCCGCGGTTCGATCGGAAGTGAAACTCAACAAGCTTGCCATCCTCGGTGCCGGCAGCTGGGGAAGTGCTCTCGCTGTTTTGTGGGCAGATGTCGCGCCGGAAATCATTCTCTGGGGCCATACTGCCGTCCGAGTCGAGCGAATGAAAGCCGCTCGAGAAAACGAAGCGTATCTGCCAGGCATTCACCTGCCGGACAACGTCAGCTTGACGAGTCGCTTGAGCGATTGTGCCGCTGCGGACCTGATTGTGTTCGTCGTTCCCTCCGAGGCTCTGCGCGAAATTACCGCGCGCTTAGGTGAGGTGCTTCGCGATCGCAACGTGGTGATTCTCAGCTGCACAAAAGGACTCGAGCACGGCAGCGGGATGCGGATGAGCCAAATTATCGGCGAAACATTTCCAAGTAATCCAATTGCCGTTCTTTCCGGGCCGAATCTCGCGGCCGAGGTCGCACGGGGTTTGCCTACCGCTACAGTCATCGGATCGACTCAGGAGCAATGCGCCTGCATGCTCCAGGGTCGTCTCGGCACACCGCGATTTCGCATTTACACGGCGGATGATGTAGCGGGGGTCGAACTCGGCGGCGCATTGAAAAACGTGTTCGCGATTGCCGCCGGCGCGAGCGAAGGGCTCAGGCTTGGCGACAATGCGAAGGCCGCGCTGGTCACGCGCTCGCTCGCCGAGATGATACGCTTCGGCACAGCCATGGGCGGGCGGCTGAACACGTTCTACGGATTAAGCGGCGCCGGCGACCTTGTTTTGACGTGCTACAGCAAACAAAGTCGCAACCATACCGTGGGCGAACGGCTCGGTCGCGGCGAGCCGCTCGATCGTATCGCCGCCACGATGGGGATGGTAGCGGAAGGAGTGCCGACGGCGAAAAGCACCTATGAGCGCGCCCGCGCCTTGGGCATCGAAACGCCAATTATCGACCAGGTCTACGCATTGCTTTACGAAGGCAAACCGGCGACGCGCGCGTTGCAAGAACTACTCGGCCGCGAGCAGAAACCGGAGCACGCCTAAGACGCCGCTTCGCCCGCGCAGAACTGCGCGATCACACGCGGATACAATTCGTGCTCGGCCGTTTGGATCCGCGCGTGCAAAGTCTCGGGCGAATCTTCCGGCAGGATGGCCACTTCACGCTGCGCGATAACGGCTCCGTGATCGATCTTTTCATCGACGTAATGGACCGTGCAACCGGTGACTTTCTCCCCGGCGGCCAGAGCTTGTTTCCACGCTTCTAGGCCAGGGAACTTTGGCAAAAGTGACGGATGAATATTGATGATGCGTCGCGGGAACGCCGAGAGCATCGGCTCTTTTAATACACGCATGAAGCCGGCGAGCACCACGAGCTCGACTCCCGCGTCGCGCAACATCTCGACCAATTCCATTTCTACCCGCGGCTCAAGTCGGGTGCGAAACTGCCCCGGTGGGAGGTAAGCGTTCGGCACTCCAAACTCACGCGCGATCTCCAGGATTGGCGCGTCGAAAACGTCTGAAATGACCACCGCCGCGACGGCCGGCAGCGTGCCTGAGCGAATGCTTTCCAGAATCGCGCGGCAATTGCTCCCTTTCCCCGAGCCCAGCAGACCGAGGCGAAGCGCTTTCATTTCCCTCGTTGCAATCGCATCAGCAGCTCCGACGTCGAATATCCCTGCTCGAACGACACGATTTCAATCTTGGCGCCAATTTTTTCGAGGGCAGCGCGTTCATCGGAATTTAAACTCTCGCGCGTGTAATCGCCTCCTTTCACGTAAACGTCCGGTCGCACCGCCTCGATAAAGGCCGTCGCGCGCGGTTCTGCAAAGACGGTCACGACATCTACCGCTGTAAGCGCGGCGAGCACTTCAGCGCGATCAGCCACCGGGTTGAGTGGACGGCCGACCCCCTTGAGCGCTCGCACCGACTCGTCCCCATTTAATCCGACCACGAGCACGTCGCCGAGGCCACGCGCTTGCTTCAGGTAACGCACGTGGCCGACATGAAGCAGATCGAAGCAACCGTTCGTCGCCACGATTCTTTTGCCGGTCCGTCGCAGCTCGTTCACACGATCCGCAACCCTGTCGAGCGCGACAACTTTCGTACTGCTCATTTGGCCACGATGAAGTTTAGCGCGTGGGGCACGACTTCGAAAACCGCCGGTACTGTTCCCACCAGTTCGCCATCAACATTGAACCACATCCGCGGTCGCGACCGCACCGTGATCTTCTTTGCGCGGCGAAAAACCACTGCGCTGTCCGTCAAATGTTTGCCCAGCAAAATCTCCGCTGCGACCAGCGCCACTTTGGCCGCCGGATGCGTCGGGATCAGCACCACGTCGAGCAAGCCGTCGGAAACATCCGCGTCTGGTGCGATTGGTAGACCGCCGGCAACGTAACGCCCATTGGCGACAACTATGTTGTAGACATCGAGTCGCATGCGCGAACGATCAAACGCGATCTCCGCGCGGTATCCGTGCAAATTCGGCAGGGCCGCGGCCGCACTGCGCAGATATGCGAGCGGCCCCCACGTTTTTTTGACCTCGCGCGTTAACTTCTTGTCGACCACCTCACTGAATCCGCCGGCCGACACATTTATGAAATAGCGACTGCGCCGGCTGCTACAGACGCGGACAAGATCGACAGGGCGCGTTTTTCGGCGCAACAAGATGTCGATATTCGCTTCGATTGAGCTCGGTAAATTGAGCGAGCGCGCGAAATCGTTGCCGGTGCCGAGCGGCAACACGCCGACGCAAATGCGCTCGGCGTGTCCGGCGACGCCGTTGACGACCTCGTTGAGTGTGCCGTCACCGCCAGCAGTGATGATGCAGCGGCAGTTCCGACGAATGGCTTGCCGCGCGAAACGGCGCGCATCCCCGGCTTTTCGGGTAACGTAAACGACCGCGGGTTCAAGCTTCTGCAACTGCGCTTCTATGTCGACGGCACCGGCCACCGAACCGGCGCGGGGATTGAAAATGACGCAACGTGACGCCGATTTCGAAGCGCGGATTTTCGCGGCTCTTTTCTGCTGCGGACGCAACATTTCCTTTGCCTTTCGTCGATTTTCGCCAAGTTGTCGATTCAGTCGCGATGCCGTCGAGCCCGCCGCCGTCTTCACAAACAAACCGCGACTTTCGCCTTTCCACCGACGCGCTCGTCAGCCTTGCCGAGACCGAGCGCGTCGACTTCCGACCCGACGTCGTTGAGCTGCCGCGTTTTTACGGCGCGCCTTTGCTCTTCGCCATTGCGCGCGGACCACGAACAATATTCGCGTATTGGAGCGTCGATTGGATGTCGATCTTCGCGAACATCCAGCCGGTGGATCGCCAGGTCCATTTGCGCGTTCATCGGACCGACGGCCAGGAGGAAGTCGCGACTGCGGCCGAGCCGATGGCGGGCAATTGTTACATTGAGATCTCGAGACCGCGCGCGACGTATCGCGCCGAGCTCGGATTTTACCAGCCGCAGGACGTATGGCATGCCGTCGCCACGTCGAACGATGTAACCATGCCGCCGGAAAACGTCGCCGAACGCACGGATGTCGATCTTGCGACGATTCCGCTGCATCTAAGTTTCCAACGGCTGATCGATCTATTTCGCGGGAAGACCACGGATGCCCTTGCCAGGATCATCGCGCGGCTGCAGGAGCGCGCCGGCAACGGCGAAGATGACGCGCTCTCACCGGAAGAGCTGTCGATCCTGCAAGCAATGGATGTGTCGCTCGAGGATGTCCGCGCCGCGCGCGTCGCGTTCGGTAAATCCGCAGGCGCCCCGGCGTTGCGTCACCGGGCGGAGGCGATCCTCGGGTTTGGCGCGAGCAGTCCGCGCAACGCGTTCGGGAGCAACTGGAGTTAATTAGTCCGTCAACCGAATGCCTTCGGGCATTTCCGGCGGCGGCTCGCCGATTCGGCTGTGGCTCTTGCCGTAGGAAAAATAAAAGATGAAGCCTATCAGCAGCCACACAATCAATCGCAGCCAGTTGGTCCAGCCGAGCCCGTAGATCATCGCGCCGCACGTGATGATACCGAGGATCGCTACGAGCGGCGCTGCCGGCACGCGAAAGCCACGTTCCAATTCCGGATTGCGCACACGCATGATCCAGACGCCTGCGCAAACGAGAATGAATGCGAACAGCGTGCCAATACTTGTCATCTCCCCGGTCACGTCGGCCGGCACGAACGCGGCCAGCGCGCCGGTAAACACGAAGAAAAGCATGTTCGATTTCCAGGGTGTGCGAAAACGCGGATGCACTTCGGAAAAAATCGGCGGCACCAGTCCGTCGCGGCTCATGGAGAAGAAAACGCGCGATTGACCGAGCAACATCACGAGAATGACGGAGGAAAACCCAGCGAGAATCGCGACGGTCACGGCGCGCGAAAGCCACTCGAAGCCGTGCATGTATTTGC
>Ga0081539_10006515_pt1 | contig 11158 bp, 8 predicted proteins | sample TabmetS4T2R2_FD_71023 | JGI IMG/M metagenome (GOLD analysis project Ga0081539, IMG submission 71023) | Tabebuia heterophylla rhizosphere microbial communities from the University of Puerto Rico - S4T2R2 | ecosystem: Host-associated > Plants > Roots > Rhizosphere ... | reverse complement strand
TCCAGTCTCTGCAACCCATCCCGCAATTCCTTGACCTATGGCAACGCGAAACTCCTCGACCTTGGCTCCTCCAAGCGAAAAGGCAAAGGACAATTGTCGTGTGCTTTCATCAATCAACCCAATGGTACATGCCTCTACCGCAAACAAGCGAATCGCTGATTCGAGGATGACTCGCAGCAGCTCATCCGGTTCGACCGTACTCATTAATAACTGGTTGATTTCGGTCAAACTCGCCAATCGGGTACGGACACGCTCAAGCTCGTTTTGCATATCAGCGTGATATATCACATTGATACAAGAGGCCAAAGAGGAAGTTAGGGCAAAAATACGAAAAACATATTAGAAAACTACCTTTGTTAAGGGTATCTTCGTGGCACGGTTCCTGCGCTCAGGTTGCGCGCACACGGGGAGTGCAACACATAAGGAGGGGTATATGGATTCCGTTTATCGGCTGGTCATTCATAGGCCACGGCCTATCCTGACCGTCATCTTTCTCCTCACTGTCTTCTTCGCCTACCATGCTCGCCACATCAGCATCGATAGTTCCGTCGCCAGTATCTTGCCGCAAGATGACCTAGATAAACGCTACTATGACGAGGTTCGTCTGCTTTTTGGCAGTGATGATATCGCTATTGTTGGCCTTATCGCGGATAATATTTATACCCCCCAGGTCCTTCAAAAGATTCAGCATCTGACCGACGAGCTACGAAAAGTTCCTGAGGTGAAGAGCGTCTTGAGTCTCACGAACGCTTCGGACATCGTAGCGATAGTAGCAGGCACAGGGCACGAGCTGTTAGTGTCCGAGATACCGTCTACACCCGCTGCTTGGGAGGAACTGCAGAAGAAACTTACCGCTAACCCGATTTATCTGAAGAATCTTGTGTCTGCTGACGGCCAGGCGACGGCCCTCAGTATTACTTTTCTGGAAAGTATTAACGAAGACGAGTTTGTGCGGCGCGGCGTGGACGAAAAGATTCAGACGCTAGTCGATCGCGAGAAGGGACCCGAGCAACTGTACTACACAGGGCTCCCGCATTTTAAGGCGTATTCGGCGCGCACGATGCAACAAGACTTGTTCACACTGTTGCCGCTCGCCTTATTGATCATCATGGGAGTGTTATTGGCGTGCTTTCGCTCGTGGCGTGGGGTGTTGTTGCCTGTGCTTACGGTGGTCGTCAGCCTCATCTGGACGTTAGGGCTTATGGTGCTGTGTGGAAGCCGGTTGAGTCTTGGCAGCGTCATGCTGCCACCCTTAGTGCTGGTAGTGGGCACGGCATACTCTCTCCATGTGCTCGCCGAATATTATGAAATCGCCACACCAGGTCACCCCGTGCCCGAAGTGCTGCTGGAAACCCTGCACAGCATTGCGCCGCCGGTGCTGATTGCTGCCTCCACCACGTTCCTTGGCTTCTTCTCACAGATAGTGAGTCCCATTACCAGTGTCCGCGACATGGGTATCTACTCATCGGTGGGCATTGTGATTGCAGCTCTGCTCTCCTTGATATTGCTGCCTACAATCCTTGTGCTACTTCCCTTACCAGCGCGGCGGCAAGAAGCATTCGCCCCTGGACTTAATGCAGTGCTAGAGCGGCTGGTGCGCGCGGAAATGCGGCACCGCAAGGCAGTGATTATCGGAGCTACGATCATTGCGCTGCTCGCGGCGTGGCAGGTGCCGATGCTTCAAGTGGGGTCGAACTTTTTATCCGCTTTCCCTCCGCAGCACCCAATCCGACAGGCTGCTGATGCGATCAGCAAACACCTCGCCGGCGGCATGGTTTTCTATGTCGTCATTGATGGTGCCGAGCCGGGCAGCATGAGACAGTGGGATACGGTCGCAAGACTCAAGGACTTCCAGACGTATCTCGATTCCTTACCCGGCATTGATAAGACGATCTCGTTCGTCGATTTTTGTGAGATGGTAGACCGAGGCCTGCAAGAAATTCCGCCCGAGGAAGGAGAAGCCGTGCCGCTACAGCCGCAACTCACCTTCTGGGAAAACCCGGCCAAACTACCAGACGTTCTGCAGATGCTCTTCCAAGCGCCAACCGCCACGGCAAGTGTGGTGGATGGCAACTTTAAGCGGACCAATATCCGGGTGCGTACCTCGCTCTCCCGTCCTGATGATCTGGCCGCGTTGGCGGCTCAGATCATGGCCTATGCGCAAGAACATTTCCCCGCCGCGGACTTCAGTGTGCACCTCACTGGCAACCTGATGTTATACACCCGCACAGCGAGTGGATTGGTGAGTGGCGAGGTCCAAAGCCTGGCTCTCACAGCTGGTGTGATTTTCGTCATCATGGTGACGATGTTTCTTTCACTCCGTGTCGGCGTGATCGCGATGATTCCGAACCTCTTCCCTATCCTCGTCCTCTTTGGACTGATGAGTTCGACTGGCGTCATTCTGAGTATTGCTACCAGTACCATCGCCTCAATCGCGCTCGGCTTGGCCGTTGATGATACCATTCATATCATGGCGCGATTAAGCACCGAGATCCGCACCACCGCCAATCAAGAAGAAGCGCTGGTCCAGTGCCTAGGCACGGTCGGCAAACCCACGCTGTACTATTCGCTCCTCCTCTTCTTAGGTTTCCTCACACTCTGTTTCTCAACCTTCGTCCCTGTACAGGAATTCGGCTATTTGTCTGCGGCTGCGATCGTCATTGGACTAGCAGCGGAGATTGTTTTGTTACCAGCCCTGTTAGCGACGACTCCAGTCATCACGCTGTGGCATCTGCTGACACTCAAATTAGGACAAGACCCGCACAAAACGATCCCCCTGTTTGCAGGGTTGCGTCCGCTCCAAGCCAAGATTGTGACTCTGATGGGCGAACTGAAATCGTTTCCCAAGGGCCAACCAATTGTTCGACAGGGAGACCTGGGAAATGAAATGTACGTGGTCATTAATGGTACCGCCGACGTTCTCATGCACGCTTCCGAGCAGTCGCGAAAACTGGGCTCGTTAGAGCGTGGTGATGTCTTTGGCGAGATGGGATTGCTTCGTCACCATGAACGCATGGCAGACGTGATCGCCACACAAGATGTCGAAGTGTTAGCCGTAAACGAACGGTTTTTAGCTCGCCTCAAACGACGCTACCCCCGTATTGCGACGGAAATCTTTTTCAATATCTCAAAGATTCTCAGCGATCGGTTGGAAGCGGCTCAGCAACGGAAGGCGTAGAACAAAAAAAGTAGTCAGTAGCCAGCGTCCAGTAGTCAATAGGGCCCAAACGATGAACGCGAAGTGTAGAACGAGGAATGGCGGACCAGGCTTATCGGCTGTTCCCCATTCATCATCCCGCATTCTGCAATTATTTGAGCCCTGCCTTACGTAGGGCGGCTAGATGACGCTCAACATCGGCTGGATTTTTGAAGGGGAGAAATTGCCTGAAAAACTCCACGGAGACATTGGGATTAAGTCGCTGCCAGTCTGCCACCATCACTTGCGCTTTCTCCTCTCGGCCTAACTCACTGTAGATGACCACTAGGTTAAAGTGAGCAGGCGTAGAATTAGGAGCGAGTGCGAGGAACTTTTCTCCGGGTGCTAGCGCCTCCTCATACCGTCCCGCCATGCGATAAGTAAGGCTTAAGTGGAATAAGTACAAAGGCGGATAGCGGGGATTGAGGCGCATGGCCTTCTCTACCAACCCAATGCCTTCTTGTGGTTGTCCGGAGAAGGCCAGAAGTTGCCCCATATTGGTCAGAGTCTCGGGATTGTTCGGATCGAGAGCAAGAGCCCGCTGCGCCTCGGCGACGGCTTGATCATGCTGCTTCTTCCACAAATGGATAAAGCCTAACACGACGTGAGGGATAGGCAAGAACTCATCCAAACTCAGAGCTTTTCGCTCCAGTTCAACAGCCCGATCGAGAATCTGGGTGGTAGGATTCCATCGGTAGAACCATTCATGCCAATAGGTCGCACCCAGGTACGCGTACGCTTCAGCATACGTGGGGTCTAGCTCTGTAGCGCGCTCAAACATCTGCCGCGCTTGCAGAGTGGCTTCTTTCTTCGTCTCGCTCCATCCACGGAAAAAAAACTCTACACCACGTAGGTAGAAGTCATAGGCCTCGAGATTCTCCGTGCGTTTGCGCACCAGAAACCCTTGCTCCATTAAGGTGAGCTGTAGCTTCAGCGTCGTCACAATCTTCTGCACGATCTCATCTTGTACCGCGAAGATGTCTTTGTGAGGCCGGTCGAAGCGCTCTGCCCATAGATGTGCTCCTGTCAGACCATCAATGAGCTGCGCCGTGATGCGGATTTGGTTATCGGCTCGACGAACGCTGCCTTCCAACACGTACTGTACACCCATCTCGCGACTAACGGCTTGCACGTTGACAGCCCTGCCTTTGTAAGTAAAGGCGGAGTTGCGAGCGATGACAAAGAGGCTAGAGATTTTAGCCAGTCCTGTCGTGAGGTCTTCAGTGATACCATCACTGAAGTAGTCTTGGGCAGGATCATTACTCATATTGTCAAAGGGCAGCACGACAATGGAAGGCTTGTCAGGCAGCGGAAGAGACTGGGTACTAGGGGCTAGGGGCTGGGGGTTAGGAGATGAAGACGGAAGATAGTGAACGCCCACGACTGTCGCTGCTATGAACAATAGCCCTACAACCATCATGCGCTGCGTTGGGGTGACGCGCCGGGAGAGCTTCAAGCGTTGGACTTGTAGTCGTTGGCGCAGGCTCTTCGGTGGTTCAGGAAGTAGGGCATAGACGGCAAACCGCTCGGCAATGTTCTTGAGCTTGGGCTTGCCCAAAGAGACGACCGTACCCAGGTCTACTTTCTTTACGACATCACGATACACCATATCCGAGATGCAGATGCTGTCAGGCGCAGCGAGACTTTGCAGCCGCGCGGCGATGTTGACCCCATCACCAAACACATCGCCGTCTCTCTGCACGATGTCCCCCAGATGGATGCCAATGCGCACGTGAATCTGCTCGGCTCTATCTTTCCCAGCGTTGTGTGTCCACAACTGCACTTGAATCGTCTGCGCGCACTGGACTGCGTTTACGACGGAAGGAAAGTCGACGAGGAAAGCGTCGCCGATAGTTTTGATGACGTGGCCGTGATGGGCAGCAACAGCTTGTGAGACAATCTGATTGTGGACCTCGAGCAGCCGCAGCATGCGGGCTTCGTCCGCGCCCATCTGGCGGCTGAAGCCGACGATGTCCGTAAACATGATCGCCGCGAGCCGTCGATGCTCAGTGTCTACTGCGCCGCAGGGGTCATCATTCATAGATCAAGATTATTCTACCGTTTACGGCAAGCCGAACTTCGTACGTACGACGGTGCGTGTCTCTGCTGCGGTTTTCAGCGCCTCGTCTGCAGCATATTGATCGGCTTGCACACCCGGATAGCGAGTCGTGATGCCAAACGTGCTGAGATGCGCTAACTGTGATCGCAAGGGATCCAATTCTGGAAGCTGTCTACTGCTTAAGTCTACCAATTCCACCAGATCGTGGGTCTTCTGGAACACGATGGTCTGCTCCTCTAAAAAAGCCTTGATATACTTCTCAGCGCATTGCTGGGCGTGAAAACAAATCCCATCCCACACCGGGTCAGTGGCTTGCCTCTCACGCTAGGCCATGGTCCAGTCACCCTCTGCCTTGCTGATCCACTCTAGCGTCCTCTGCTTCATAGAGGATAACTCCTTTGTTCACCACTTCGGTTTCAAAGATATTTTTCTCTTGCAAGGCAACCTGCAAATCCGATGGCCTGATCACCAGGATGTCGAGCGGGAACAGGTGGTCAACCGACGCCGAGATGTGGGCAGCCATATACAAGGGATTTTCCGCCGTTGGTACGACGACGAGCAAATCCACGTCACTATCCGCCGTCGGTATCCCGTAAGCGTAAGAACCAAATAGAATCACCTGCTGCGGATGGAAGCGATCGACAATTTGTCGGACGATTTTTTGAATGGCTGGTAAGGTAACGGTCGTTTGGAGCTGACCCATTGCGTCCCCTCTGCCTTCAGTCTTCAGCCCTTTTTGCCTTTTCCCCATTTCGCCTTTTCACCCTTTCTTTTTTCCCCTTCGGCCTGTAGCCTCTTTCTCCATTCTTCATTTTTAATTCTTCATTCTTAATTTATTTGAGTCCCGCCTTGCGCAAGCCGGCGATGTGCCGCTCTAACGCCGCCGGGTCCTTATAAGGAAGCCTCTGAGCAAAAACTTCGAGCGAAAACTTCGGAGTTTGCTGCAAAAGAATCGCCCCTTCAGCACGAGCTTCGTCCTCCCGGCCGATCTCACTATAGATAATGGCGAGGGTGGCACGAAGTGGCGGATAGTTAGGATTCCGACTGATAGCTTGCTTCAGCACGGTAATCCCTTCGTCATAACGGCGCAGTAAAAGATAGTTCCAGCCTAAAGCATTGGCGTACGACGTCGGGGAGTGGGGGTTAAGGCGCATTGCTGTTCGACATGCCACAATGGCTTCCTCCGGTCTGCCAACATAAGAAAGGATGAGCCCGAGGGACACGTAGTTGTCAGGGTCATTGGAGTTGAGCTCTACAGCTCGTTGAGCTTCAGCAAGCGCCTGCTCGTGTTGTTTTTGCATGAGATACACCATGCCAAGCGTTCGATGAGCCAAGGGGAGAGAATCGTCCAGCGTGATCGCCTTTTGAGACAACGAAAAAGCTTGCTCCAACGCTTCGCGGCTTGGATCGAGTGCATAAAGCCACCCCACATAGTAGGTCGAACTCAAGAGTGCGTAGGCCGTCGCATAGGAGGAGTCCAGTTCTATTGCATGCTCCCACCTCTGTCGTGCCTGGGTAATTGCCTCTAGTGTGACACGCTCCCGTATGACTCCCGTTTCCAACCCGCGCAAGACCTCATCATACGCTTCCAAGTTGTCAGTGGTTTTGCGCACCAACACCCCTTGCTCCCATAGCGTGAGCTGCAGCTTCAGTGTAGTGACGATCTTCTGCACGATCTCATCTTGGACAGCAAAGATGTCCTTTAATGGTCGGTCAAAGCGTTCAGCCCATAGATGTGCTCCCGTCATGCCATCAATGAGCTGTGCTGTGATGCGGACGTGGTTGTCGGCTCGACGAACGCTGCCTTCCAACACATACTGTACTCCCATCTCTTTGCTTACTTCTTGCACCCTCACGGCCTTGCCCTTGTATGTAAACGCCGAGTTGCGGGCAATGACAAAGAGGCTGGCAATCTTAGCGATTCCTGTTGTAATGTCTTCAGTAATTCCATCGCTGAAATAGTCTTGCTTGGGATCATCGCTCATGTTGGTGAAGGGTAGGACGACGATGGAAGGCTTGTCGGGGAGAGGAAGAGGCTGGGTGCTAGGAACTAGGGGCTGGATGTTAGGAAGAAGACCAGGAAAAGAACGGATGGTGACGAGAGTGCCAGCGATGAGAAGGAGCCCAGCGACGCTCAGCCAGTGCGCTGGGCGCAAGCGACGAAACATTTTCAGCCGTTGTACTTGCAGCGTTTGCCGTAGGCCTTTGGGAGACCCAGGCAACAAGGCATAGACGGCAAAGCGTTCCGCAATATGCTTGAGCTTAGGGTGACCCAGCGAAACAACTGTGCCGAGGTCGAGTTTCTTTTCGACTTCCTTGTGCACGACCTGTGAAATGTAAATCGTATCCGGCTCGGCCAGGGATTGCAGACGCGCGGCGATGTTGACACCGTCGCCAAACACATCCCCATCTTTCTGCACGACGTCACCCAAATGAATACCGATGCGGACGTGAATCTGCTCGGCCTTGTCTCGCACCGCATTGTGAATACGAAACTGACTCTGAATCTGTTGGGCGCACTGCACGGCGTAGACCACAGAGGGAAAGTCGATCAAGAACGCATCACCGATGGTTTTAATGACATGGCCGTGATGAACAGTGACTGCTTGTGAGATGAGTTGATTATGGACATTGAGCAGCCGCAGCATGCGGGCTTCGTCGCTGCCCATCTGCCGACTAAAGCCGACGATGTCGGTGAACATGATCGCCGCGAGCTTGCGCTCGCCACTCACTGAAGGTGTCTGGACAGACGAGTCGTTGTCAGGCATCGGCGGACATTATCCCGCCGATGTTTCCGACCTGTCAACGGTTACTTCCCGAAGCGCGTGAGCCCTTGGTAGTTGAACAGCTGTGCATCGAGACCGACATTCACCTTGATGTCGTTGCCTTCTCGCAATGGCAGCGTCACCGTCGCTCGGTCCGCCCGCTCATCCAGCGCCATGAGAAAATCGGTTTGTGTTGTCGAGAAGGTCTTTTCTCGATTCAGCGCGATCCCACCACCCCGGACAATCGTCTTCCAGTATTCTCCAGCGCGATCGTACACCTCTTTGTAGTAGCCAAAGAACAACTCTTTATCGACCCAGAGGATTTGCTTTCCATAAGCATAGTAGGGATCTTTCGGCGCCATCTCTAAGATCCACACGGGTCGTTTGGCCAAATGCAGGTTGGTCGGCCACCATGCTGCCCCAGTCCACTTTTGTCCGCTCCGATCGTAGAGTTTGCTCTGGCCTGGCCATGGCATTACCGCCGCATTCTCGTTCGCCGGTAACACAAACCCTTGGGACTCAGCAGGTTCCCACGTCTTGGGCGTGGGCAAGGTATACGGTACTAGGGCTTCCTTCACACCAATGAACTTCCACGTGAACTGATGAATCCGGCCCGCGAAGGTGCCAAAATCATCACGACTGATATGCGAGCCAAAGACTCCATCCGAACTATTAGCCGCATTGAGATGCCGGACCCGGCGGATAATAGGCACGTAGGACCAGACCGACCGCCAGCGCTCAGGATCAAGATAGTTCCAGTCCAACGTCGCTAACCCTACCACATCGTAGGGCGCCGTCCCATAAATTAATACCTTGGCTGCCACCTCGTCGGGATTAGCGATCGGACCCGACCAGCGCGAGCCATACGACAACGCCTGGCCGCGAAAGTCCACGTAGCGATCGAGCACGTCAGGCGTAGTCCAGAAGAAGTTAATTAGTACATTGATATCATCCCACTGCACCAGGGTGCGAAAGAAGTTGTACATAATCTTGTAGGATGCCTGGGGATCAGTGACATCAATCTGCGCGAACGGCAAGCCATAGCCGTAGCGAGGGTAGGTTCCGGTCTCTTTCTCGATCAGTATGCCTTGAGGGTTGACTTCATACTTTCCTTGATTAGCTTCGGTAGCAGCCTTGAACTTAGTACTCCACTGCAGTGCGTCATGCGGGAGTTCAATGATCGTGGAGCGGTGCTGTCCGTTTGCAAAGCGGCGTAAGATCGCCTCGGGCATCAATTCCTTTGCTTGTGACCAGGTGGTGGTATCGATCATGTCGCCAGGTTTGAGTTCTGCCTGTGCGCCCGGGCTGAGAAGGAACACTCCCGCAATCCCACAGGCAGTGATAGTAGTCCTGAACCAGTGCGTGCCTTTCATATCTTCCCCTCCTGTCATAGAGATAGCAGGTGGCTAGCGCAAAGTGCATGCCAGCGTTGTGCAGTAGGAAAACTCTTTCAGGACCTTTTAGTATTTCACTCGTATCGCCGGACTCACCTTATCCCAAGAGCGTACGTATCACTTCACTCCTCACGACTAAAATACCCTGAGAGCATAGCGTAGGAAGAGAACAATAGTCCTGAGAAAATTCTGAGATTTTTCCGAGCTTCTTTCTCAGAGAGATATGTGCATGTCATCTTGATATATCTAATTGATACTTTTGACCGTAATACCGATGTATATGCTCAACGACTGGCGCGTTCGTCTAGAACAACACAGCCAAATCCAAGCCTTTTCCTTGATCCCTTTACATTCTTAGCGCAACCAGTGCTGGCATGTTTCCTGCTCTTTCTCGCAATCACACAATCGAGAAAGGGGAACACGCTCATGATGTCATTCATTGCTCAGGCCGGATACGCGACCGCAGTCGTCAATCTCACCAATGATCTTTCCTCACTCCTTGTTGGGCTCATCGGGATGACAGCCATAGCCGCAGCCATGATCGTGGTCGAGATTACTCGCTACCAAGTCACACAGAAGATGCCAACCGTGACCAATACCGTATCGACCACCATCACGTATCAGCAAGCAGCGTAAGAAAACGCAAGTATCTATCAAGAAGTGATACAAAAGGTTGACCGACAAAGGAGGACTATATCATGCTGGCCCAACTTGCTACCCAGCTGGACGTTGCCACCCAGACGGTTCAGTACACTAGTGACCTTTCGGCTTTGGTGATCGGGCTCATCGCCTTGTTTGGAGTCAGTGCGAGCATGATCGTCGTGGCTGCGTTGCACGAGCAATTCGTGCCGGTCATCAGATTAGCAATGGCGATTCGCCGGCTGCATCAGGCGCAAGGGCATGCCGCGTGACGGTACGACTGCCAGTGAAGCACGTAGTCAGTAGCTGTCGGGTGTCACGACATCGCTGACACTTTTAACTCGGAAAAGTGCCATGACATCCCTGACAGGTGAAGCCGAAATGCGATTGCCTTCTCCCATACGGGAGGAGGCAGGGACGAGCGAACAGAATACCGGTTGCGCCGGAAAGCGAGGCGGTGGTTGGGTTTGGGGAAGAAGCCCAGCGAAGTAGTGAAGCGGATCGGACGGAGTCGAACATGGTTGGCGAAATGGTGCACACGATTCGGCAACGAAGGGACCGCAGGATTGCCCGGGCAAGCACGCCGGCCGCCTACGTCTCCCCAAGCGTAGGCGAGCGCGATGAGGCGCTTGATTGTACAGACTCGCAAGCGACTGAAAACTCCACCAGCCGGCTTGATTGGTGCCCGAGCCATTCGCCACGAACTCAGACATCTGATGCCCCGTCGCCCCCTGCCTTCGGAAATCACGATTTATCGGGTGTTGCGCCAAGCGGGCGAACTGGCTTCTCCCTGCGGGGTCGACACCGGCTACTTTCCGACCCCGAGCGAGGAGGTGGCGGGCAGCTTGGATGCCGTGGATGGGACTTGTCGCTATCTGGAAGGAGGCACCCAGGTCTATGCTTTCCACCCTCTCAATCTGCGCACGCGTGCCCTTCATCAAACCTTGGCTCGAACCAAAGAGTTGTCCATCGCTCAAACGCATCTCTTGGATGCCTGGCAACGCCAAGGCATTCCGCGCTTTTTGCAACTCGACACCGATGCCGTCTTCTGGGAAGGCTACAAAGTTGCCCGCGTGAGGGGACAGTTTGCTCGGCTGTGTCTGTC
>Ga0081539_10006514_pt1 | contig 11158 bp, 10 predicted proteins | sample TabmetS4T2R2_FD_71023 | JGI IMG/M metagenome (GOLD analysis project Ga0081539, IMG submission 71023) | Tabebuia heterophylla rhizosphere microbial communities from the University of Puerto Rico - S4T2R2 | ecosystem: Host-associated > Plants > Roots > Rhizosphere ... | reverse complement strand
GCATGGCGTCAGCCTGGCGTCGATCCATTCCTCGCGCACGCCCGGTGGCGAGGTGCACTTCCGCCTCGGGTTCGTGGCCGGCAGCGATCCGGGGGCGATCACCCGGGCGGCCGCCGAGGTGGATGCCAGCGGCATCGGCCGCGTGTTGGGCTGACCACATTCATCCACAGGCGGTGTGGATGGATGCTGAGCAAACATGTGGATAACCGCGCGCGGCCCTTGGCGGGCAAGGCTGTCAAGATGGTTGGTCAAAAATTGATCACGCTTTTTGCAGGGTCGAGTCATGCTCGACTGCCCTTGGCAAAAAGCGTGTCGACCAGGGGCGACACCTACCAGAGCGGGCGATAAAGCCAGTGCCCACCAAGGTGGGCCAGGCGGGGTGGCAGTGCTAGATCGTCAACCTCAGCTCACCACCGCTGGTGGTGAACTCGCGGCCGTTTCGCACCAGATGACGGCCATCATCCAGTTCATAGCGCGGCGTGGCTTCGGAATGGTGCCCGCTGCCATTCGCCTCGGGCTTGAACTCGATGATGATGTGGCTTTCGCCATTGCTGTCGACGGCAGGGAACTGACGGAACGACATCGTTGACCTCCTTCAGCGGATGCTGCTGATACGAGGCCAGCTTGGTCCGGCCGATGTTAGCCGGCCGTCATCAATCGATGAACTGCAGGCGTGCCAGTTCAGCGTACAGTCCGCCTTGGGCCAGCAGCTGCGAATGGGTGCCTTCGGCCACGATGCGGCCCTGGTCCATCACCACGATGCGGTCGGCCTTCAGCACGGTGGCCAGGCGATGGGCGATGACCAGCGTGGTGCGGCCAGCCATCAGGCGCTCCAGTGCCTGTTGCACGCCATGCTCGCTCTGCGCATCCAGTGCACTGGTGGCCTCGTCCAGCAACAGGATCGGCGCATCCTTCAGCAGCGCGCGGATCGACTGGACGATGCCGTCCCACCAATCCGCCGGGTTTTGCTCGCTCCACAGTGGCTTGGGCATACTGATAGGCTGTGGCGTATTACGGGTGGCGACAACCTGCCCATGTTCGTCAATGAGCAGGGCTTTTGCTCCGGTGGTGCTAATGTCTAAGCCGAGTAACATCATTCCTCCAAAGGTTAGGAACATTTAATCGCTTTTAGGCGTCTAGTGTATATGCAAAATCGGCATTTGCACCTGATAATGTTTTTAAAAGGGTGAACATCTTTTTAGGAGGACAACAGGGTTCGCAATCGACGAGCTGAACTTCCTGCTGCCTGAATCAGTGTTGTGGCAATCTCACTGAGCCGCTGCGATGCTCTCATCTTAGCCTCGCAGCGGCTTTTTGCTTGCCGTTGGCTATATAATGGAACAACAGAAGCGAGGATCGTGTGTCATGCCCCAGTCGGAGGACATCTCTATGTCGAAAGACGCGCCACCGCGCCGCCGTAAGCGTCGTTTGGAAGATGTGATGCATTTCACAACCGAGGTTCCGGCAGAAAATGCACTGCCAGTTGTCGTCCCCTGGGCGCTCCAGCATTATTTCGATGCCGAAATCGATCTGATCAAGGAACTGGCAAGCCGCTACCCGCAAGTGCCGATGATGTCACTGATTCATACACGGCAGGTGGGCACGAAAACGCGGCGCGGCGTGGTGACGCTCTCCACACAGGACGGCGCTGGGAGCGTGATCATCGAGATGGATGCGCCCTCGCAGGCGTTACAGTTCACCTTCGTTCAGAACTCCATGCTGGGGCTGCGCTTCACGCTTGCTTCGCTCACCGGGATGGATCGCGCGCAGTGGCTGGAGCCGATGCGCGGCGAAACTGGCGAAGTTGCCTTCCTCTGGGATCAAACCCGCTGGAGCAGCGATTACCTGATCAGTGCAGCGCACAAAAACTTCACTCATCTCTTTGCTTTTTCGCCTCAGCACATCGAAGCGGCAGCACGCCTGACGCCGGAAGTCACTCGCAAGCTGCTCGACTGGCTAGAACTCTACTGGAACGACTCCGCAACTTGAACTCCACTTGACTACTTGCCATTTGCTTCATTACATTTATGATTAAGTGTAAGGAGGCAAGTTGGATGGATGAGCAGAGCCTTTCAGCGCCACCGAAACCCCCTGAAATGCAGCGGCGCATTACCATGTACCCCGCCCAATTCATCGGTATGTGCTTGATCGCGCTTGTTCCGCTGCTGGCGCTGGTGGGCGTCTTCGGCGAACGGATCGACTCGACCGATGCAAATAATTCTGTATTCAGTCTCCATGTCGATTATCCCGCGCTCTTTCGCTACAAAACCGACAATCTAATCATGGTTCGCGTCGAAAACAGGTCGTCGCAAGTAATCGATACCGCTACCGTAAGCTTGACGACGAGCTACATCGCCCGATTCTCAAACGTCGTTTTTACGCCTGATGCCAGCCGCGTGACGAGCGACGCTTATGAAGTGGAGCTTGAAAACATCCAGCCGAATGAAGGGCGTGTCGTCACCGTCGAGTTGGAAGCCAGAGATGCGGGGCGTTTTGGCGGCGTCATTCGCGTTTCAGCGTCCAGTGTCGAGCCGCTTCAGGCGAATATCACCACAATGGTATTTCCCTAGCGAGGACGTGAATGGCAACCGTACTGCGTGTTATCTTCCTCTACCTGTTTCTGCTGGTCACTTTGCGTATTGTAGGCAAGCGTGAGTTCAACCAGTTTTCATCACTGGAACTGGTGACGCTTCTCCTCATTCCCGAATTGCTTTCGCAGGCGCTCAGCTATGAAGACCCGTCACTGACTAATGGGGTCGTCGCCGTGACGACGCTGCTGACCTTGACGTTTGTCACTTCGCTGATCATGCAGCGGAATAAGCGAGCGGGGAAAGTCATCGAAGGTGTTCCGGTGGTGTTGGTGCAGCACGGCAAGCTGGTGGAAGACGCCATGAATAAAGAAAGAGTCTCGCCGGACGAAATTTTTGCCCAGATGCATCAGTCTGGACTTGAAAAGCTCGACCAGGTGCGCTGGGCAATTCTGGAAACTGATGGGCGTATCTCCATTGTGGCAGAGGAAGGCAGCAAAGTCATTGCCGGGATGAACGAAGATAACCCGGCAACCTGAGATACGTTTTGAGAGGTACGACAAGCTCGCCAGCTCCAAATTCTTTCTCCGAGGCGAAACCTCAGGACGGATAGGCGGTAGCGCCGTTGTTGCTTTCATTGCTTTCGGCAATATTTCCGGCGGAGTCTATCGTCGCGGTAGCTCTGGGAGACACCGCCAGCGGGTCAGCTTCGAAAGTCATCGTTGTTGGACCACCATGCCACGTCTCGCCTGGCGACAGGCTGGATGTGATGTCGTAGCTCGTGCAGGTGAGATCAACGCATAAAGTGATGGTGAATGGCGAAGTGGCGGAAGCCGAGCCGATATTGGAAATCGAATAACGAATATTAGCGTACCCAGACGTATCGACGAAGAAACTATCAATCGTAACAGTTAAATCCGGCATCGGGGGTTCTCGCATTGCAGTGACCACATTATTTCCTTCATCGCTCTCCGTGACCTGGTTTCCGCTGTCCACCGTGACCCTGATCGTCACCGGGGCGTTGGCGACGTAATTTATCTGACGAGTGAAAAACTTGGGGTCGCTTGGGTTGATTGAACTGACCGTTTCGGTGATGCAGGTGTCATTCGCGCAAATACTGATGCTGAACGGCCCGGAAATTACAGTGCCTTTATTGTCAATGACGAAGAGCGCTTGGACGAAGGTCGCTTGAACCGATGCACTGGACAGCTCAATCAATAGGTCGGGCAGCGGGCCTTGCGCAGTGGGCGCAATAGGTGGCGCGCTGCCGCCGGAAGGCTGTGTCGGCTGAGGGGGTGGTTGAGTCGGTGCAAGCTGGGCACCAGCAGGTGCGGCGACCGTTGGCAAGGTCGTGCAGTCACCCTGCAACCGCGTCACCGACGCTGCTATCCAGCCGATCTGCCCATTGAAGCTCACCTCATACCAGCCGCTGCCCGCAAGCTGCCCCAGCACGGGGAACGACTGTCCCGCCGCCAAATTGCCGACGACCGCGTATTGCGGGCCGGGACCGCTGCGGACGTTGATGCTTCCACCCGTACCGGACGCGACTGTGCAGGTGGTTGGCACGACTTCCGGCGTTTCGACGGTCTCCACAACCGGTGGCTGAGTGCTCGTCTCAGACGAGAGTAGCCCGCCGCAGTTACCGAGACAGATCGAGAAGGCGGTGTCGTCCGTTCCCCCTGCGCGCACCTCGACGCGGTAGTTCCGCTCCTCCGACGGCAGGCGGTATGCCACATCGCTCACACCCGCGTCATGGCTGGCAATCGTCTTGCCTATAGCCTCGTCGAACAGGCTCACCAGAACGCCCGCCCCGTCCGATTCGCTGAGGATGGTCAGGGTGTTCGCCGCTTCGGTGGTGCTGAAGCGATAGACATGAACCGGCGTATCGCCCCCGACCATATCCGAAATTGGCTGATCGACAGCAAGCTCGACGGGTTCTGGCAGGGATGCGCCGGGCTGAAGCGAGAGCACGAACTGCCCGACCGTGCCGTTCTCGCCCGTGATTTCGATGATGTATTCGCCCGCATCGGGCAATGAAGCGCTCCCAGTGAGCGCATTCAATCCATCGGGATTGGCGACGACAAGAATTTCGACGCCAGCGGGATTGATGATACGGAAACGGGGTGCAAAGTTGGGCGAGAGCGCCAGCACCTGAATGGTCGCGCTCTCGCTGCCTGCTGCGGTGAGCGCGTATCGTGCTGAGTTCGCTTCAGCGGTCAGTTCACCAAACGCGTTTTGCCCGATCTGGATCGGCGTAGCATCGCTTTGCGCAAAGGCGATGCCAGATACACTCAGCAGGCACAGCCAGACCGCTAAACCGACACGGATCGCGTTTTGCCGTAGAGTCGACATGCAGCACTCTCCAACGCCTGAATGCGTGAATCGGGAAACTTGTCTGGAATATATTCTTTCTGTCGGGAAAATACCAAAATCGGGTTCGCCCAGCGCGGCTGGTCTGCCCGGCTTCTGGAAGTTCACGCGAAACGAGGGTACAGTTAGACAGATAATTTGTCATATTTGAGAGCAGCCGATGAATCGCCTTGTGAATGAAACAAGCCCTTACCTGCGCCAGCACGCCGCTAACCCTGTGGATTGGTATCCCTGGTCAGATGAAGCACTGAAGCGCGCCCGCGCCGAAGACAAGCCGATTCTGCTGAGCGTCGGCTACAGCGCCTGCCACTGGTGTCATGTGATGGCGCATGAGAGCTTTGAGGATGAAGCGACTGCGCAGTTAATGAACGAACTGTATGTCAATATCAAGGTGGATCGCGAGGAGCGCCCCGACCTCGACGACGTGTATATGCAGGCGGTGCAGGCGCTCTCGCGCGGGCACGGCGGCTGGCCCATGACCGTTTTTCTGCTGCCGGATGGACGCCCATTTTACGGTGGCACCTATTTCCCGCCGGAGCCGCGCGGCGGAATGCCATCCTTCCAGCAGGTGCTGCTCGCAGTTAGCGATGCCTACCGCAACCGCCGCGACGAGATGGAAAAAGCGGCGGGCGACCTTACCCAGACGCTGCAACGGGATGTGCTCGGCATCGGCGGGCTAGCATCCGACCTGAACGCCGATTTGCTGGATGCCGCTTATGACAATATAGCGCGCGGCTTCGACAGAGTGCATGGCGGTTATGGTGGTGCGCCCAAGTTTCCGCAGCCGATGAACCTGGAATTTCTGCTGCGTGCCTATGCCCGCACGGGTGACCAGGCGGCGCTCGACCACCTGACTTTTTCGCTCAAGCAGATGGCACGCGGGGGCATTTACGACCAGATCGGCGGCGGCTTTCACCGCTACAGCGTGGATGCGGTGTGGCTGGTGCCGCACTTCGAGAAGATGCTCTACGACAACGCCCAGCTTAGCCGGGTTTACCTGCACGCCTGGCAAGCGACGGACGATGTGTTTTTCAAGACGATTGCTGAGGAAATCTACGACAACATCCTGCGTGAAATGACCGCGCCCGAAGGCGGCTTCTACAGCACCACCGACGCCGACAGTGAAGGAGAAGAGGGCAAGTTCTTCGTCTGGTCGAAATCGGAGCTGGAAATGCTGCTTGGGGCGGACGCCCCGATTGCGATTGAATATTGGGGGGTGACGGCGCGCGGTAATTTTGAGGGGCACAATATCCTCTACGTGCCGAATGAAGACGCGGTGGCAGCCGAACATCTCGGCTTGTCGGTGGAAGAGCTGCACACCCGCCTTGCGGAGATCAAGCACAGACTTTACGCCGCGCGCACACAGCGAGTTGCGCCAGGGCTGGACGATAAAATCCTCACCTCGTGGAATGGCTTGATGCTGGCGAGTCTGAGCGAAGCGGCGCGCGTGTTCAAGCGTGCTGACTATTATAATGCGGCTGTGCGCTGCGGTGAGTTTCTGCTCAACACCATGTCGTCTCCCAATGGTCGCCTGTTGCGGACGTACCGCGACGGGCACGCCAAGCTCGACGGCTATCTGGAAGATTACGCCGCGCTGATCGACGCCTTCCTTGAACTCTACCAGACGACCTTTGACGAACGATGGTTTGACCAGGCGCGATCACTGGCGGATGTGGCGCTGGCGCGTTTCCGGGCGACGGATGGCGGCTTCTACGATACCAGCGACGAACACGAGTCGCTGATCGCGCGCCCGCGTTCTTTGCAGGACAATGCCACGCCTGCGGGCAGTTCGCTGATCACGCGCGGCTTGATCGAACTGACCGCCTACACTGGCAATGCTGACTATGCCGACGCTGCTCACAACACGCTGCGCCTGCTGACGGCTGCCATGCGCGAGTACCCGCAGGCGTTTGGCGAGGCACTGAACGCGGTCGATATGATCGTGGGGGGCGTCGCGGAGGTCGCTATCGTCGGCGCGCAGGATAACCCGGCAACGCAGGCGCTGCTCGAAGTCACTCAGTCATCCTACCGCCCGAACCTGATTCGCGCGCTGGCTCCCGCGAATGTTTCCGGCGAGGCGAATATCCCACTGCTCAGTTACCGCGTCATGCGCGGCGGAATGCCAACCGTATACGTTTGCCGCAATTTTGCCTGCCAGATGCCCGTGACCACGCCGCAGGAGGTCGAGCGGCTGCTCGAAGAAGGGTAATTCACATTACCATAGGCAAAGTCATTAAGGATCGGGTCGAAAATCGGAGTGAACTTGATGGCTATAGATTTTTCCAGTACAGCTCAACTTGCCAAAGATATTCTGGCTAAGCATATTTCAGCAGCCGAGGCACTTGAAGCACACCTGGAGCAGATAGCTAAGCATAATCCTGACTTGAACGCAGTGGTTACTTTGGACAATGATGGTGCTCGTCAACGCGCGCAGCGAGCCGATGAAGCGTTGGCGCGTGGCGAAGTCTGGGGACCGTTACATGGCGTGCCCTTCAGCCTGAAAGATGCTTTTGCCACAGCCGGGTTGCGGACAACAGTTGGCTTTCCGCCGTTCGATCATGTGCCGCAAAATGATAGCACGGTTGCGGCGCGCCTAAAGGCAGCAGGCGGCAATCTGATCGGCAAGACGAATGTCGCGGAGCTGCTTGCCGACTACCAAACCAACAATTCGATCTTTGGGCGCACCAATAACCCTTGGAATACTGAGCGTACTTCAGGTGGCTCCAGTGGGGGTGCGGCTGCGGCAGTCGCTTCTGGGATGGTGCCCTTCGACATCGGAACTGACCTTTCCGGCTCTGTACGTATTCCCGCCCATTTCTGCGGTTTGTTTGGCTTGAAGCCCACCGAAAACCGGGTGTCGTTGGCAGGTGTCGTTCCTGACCCACATGGATCACCGCGAAGCGTTCGCATTATGTCCTGTGTGGGACCGATCGCTCGTACTGTCGAGGACTTGGCTCTACTCTATACTCTCATTGCCGGACCGGATCGAGCGGATACAGAAGTATTTCCCGTGCCGGTTGAGCCGATGCCGGAACTTGCCCTGAAAGGGCTGCGAATCGCTTTTGCACCCACTATCCCCGGTTTTCCGGCGGCTGCGAATACCCGCCAAGCGGTCGAAACATTGGCACGGCGGCTAAGTAATGAAGGCGCAGTGGTCGAGCCAGCGGCGCTGCCCAAGTTGGATTTCATGCAGGAACTCTCCAGCGCGGGCGCGCTCATCAGTATGATGGTCGGCGCATTCCAGCCGGAAGAAAATCAGCCGCCAACATCTCTCGCGCAGTATCTGGAAGCCTTGCACCGGCGTGACCAATCCATTGTCGCCTGGAAGCAATTCTTCGATAGCTGGGACGTCCTTTTATGCCCGGTTTCGATGATCGCTGCCTTTCCTCATTGCAAACCAGGTACGCCGCTGCATGTTGATGATCAGGAAGTTTCGTATTGGTTGGTGAGCGCCCATACGACGATCTTCAACTACACTGGACATCCGGCAGTCGTGATTCCTTATCAACGCGACGCTGACGGCTTGCCCGTCGGCGTGCAGTTTGTCGGTAAACGCTGGTCGGAGTCATGCTTACTGGCGGTTGCACAAGCTGTATCCGTCCTCACCGGGAGCTTCCAGCGCCCGCCCGGTTACTAACGCAGGTTTCAAAGCGATTCGCCTTAGTGTTGCGGCGGTCCCTGATTGATGCGGGCGCGCATGGCGGGGGTGTCCCAATTCTGGTCGTCACCGCCATACGTCCAGGGGCTGATGCTCTCCATCCACCAGGTCACGCCTGCCTCGGCATATGGCTCGACGATCTCCGCCGCATGTTCAGGATTGCCAGGCGTCTTGCCGCCGTGAACCACATCGAAGGGCGCGTCGGTTTGGCGCTGGCTGAAAATATGGTCGATAAGCTCAGGATATTCTTCGGGAGGCATCATCCCCTCCAGTCCCCCTTCTCTCCACAGCGGGAAGACGCCATCCCAGCGCGCTGCCCGCTGGAAGGGCGCTTTGCCGGGCCATACGCCCGCCGTCCAGATCGGAATACGCGGCTTCTGCACGGGCTTAGGCAAAAACGCCGAGTTCTGGATGTGGTAATACTGCCCATCGAAGCTGAACGACGGTTCGCGCCATAAGCCGGTGACGACTTCCAGCGCCTCGTCGAGCATGGCGGCGCGCACTTTCAAATCGGCTTGTTCGCCCAAATCTTCAAATTCTTCGGACGATGCGCCTAACCCCACGCCGCAGATCAGTCTGCCGTTGGAGAGCGTGTCCAGCGACATCATCTCGCGAGCATATTTGTGCGGGCGGCGGCGCGCCAGCGGCGTAATCAGGATACCAAAGCGGATGCGCTCGGTGTTGAGAGCGATAGCGGTGAGCGCGACCTGGGGATCGACCACCGGATCAGCGCCGAACCCGGTGATCTGATCCCAGATGAACAGTCCGTCCCAGCCTGCCGCTTCTACCTCACGGGCGATGTCGATGATCACGCGCCCGTAGCCGAAAGGTCCGAAAATCGGAATGTAGACGCCATATTTCATGAGTTATTCCTCTCCGCTTAAAGGATAGGTTTGGTGAGCAGGTTTATAATGATGCAGCGAGCAATGCAGGGCATTGGGCAATAAGGTAACGAACGGTTGCAGGATAGGCAAGGTACATTGTCCGATCAGGAACAATCTCCACAGGAGTATTTCCGGCTGATTCTGATGACGGTGGTCGGGCAGGCGTTTGGCGCGGCAGGCTACCAGCTTGAGGAGCGCCCGACGCAGTGGGCAGGTGGGCAGTTCCGCTTCGTCAAGCCTCTGGACGGGGGCTTGTACGGCTTGATCGAGTTCCAATTGCTGCATTACGCCGAAAACGCACCGTCGCGATTTCGGGTCACACTCGTTCGCAGTAATAAGCCCGGCGGCGTGCCGAGCGATCACCCGCAATATGCCCGCCGCACATTGAGCGAACTGGTGGTCGAGGATTTTGGCGTGCCAATTTTGCCGACTGCCGATTACTGGTGGCAGTTCCGCGATGTGACCGAGATGGGCAAGGCACTGGCGGAAGCCGGGCACCTGATTATCGGCTATGGAATGCCCTGGCTGGCGAATGAACTTCCCGCCGAGGTTCCGTAAAAATTGATCTGGCATGTCCTGCTACACCATTGACACGCGCGTGACCCGACCCGCATAATTTTGTGATGAAGCGAACCTACCTCATATTCTTTGCTGCCGGGCTGACGTTACTGCTGGCGGCGGGCTGCAACCTGAACCAAGCGCCGCAGATCGTACTGGTTACCCCCGAAGTTACCGAACCGGTGACGGCTACCGAAGCGCCGCCGACCCAAACTCCAACCGCGACAGTTCCGCCAACACCGACTACTGCACCGGAAATCCTCCTCAGTCGGGGCGACCGCTACCTGCTCAATGGCGAGTTCGAGTCGGCAGCCAACACCTACAAGTCACTCGTCGACCAGGCGGGCAGCGATTCGGAAGCGGGCGCAGAAGCCGCCTACGGCATGGGACAGGCGGCTGTGCGCGAGGGGCTGTTCGAGGATGCGGTTGAGGCGTTGACCACCTTCATCGACGATTATCCACAGGATGAGCGGGTGGCGCAGGCGTATTACCTGCGTGGCGATGCCTACCTAGGCTTGTCGCAGTGGGACGAAGCGATTGCCGATTTTGAAGCCCATCTCGCACTGCGCCCCGGCTTGATCGACAGCTATGCTTACGAGCGCATTGGGGACGCGCAGGTGGCGCTGAACCAGACCGACGCGGCGCTGGACAGCTATGGCAAAGCGGCAGAAGCCAGCCGCGAAACCAATGCGTTGCTAGCGCTCCGCGAACGGGTCGCACAGATCAACGCCAGCGCCGAACGTACCGCCGAGGCTATCGCCCAATACGACGCGATTCTGGAAGTCGCGCAGAGTCCGATGTATCGAGCCAGCATTGCGCTGCTAGCAGCACAAACGGTGATGGATTCGGGCGATGTACAGGGCGGGCTGGTGCGGATGAACCAGATTTTCATCAATTACTCCGAACAGCCGCAAGCCTACGAAGCAATGACGATACTGCTCGCCAATAATGTGAATCTGGACGATTTCGCACGGGGCAAAGTCGCCTTCAATTACGGCGACTATCAGGGCGCGATTGCCGCCTTCAATGATTTCACCGAGGCGCACACGAACGCGGGTGATATTCCAGCGGAACTCTACCTGATGTTGGGACGCTCGTATCGTGAGGTTGGCAGCGCACAGGCGGCGCTCACCGCTTTCCAGACGATCATCGATGGTAAA
>Ga0081539_10006513_pt1 | contig 11161 bp, 8 predicted proteins | sample TabmetS4T2R2_FD_71023 | JGI IMG/M metagenome (GOLD analysis project Ga0081539, IMG submission 71023) | Tabebuia heterophylla rhizosphere microbial communities from the University of Puerto Rico - S4T2R2 | ecosystem: Host-associated > Plants > Roots > Rhizosphere ... | reverse complement strand
TTCCACCGAGCTGGCGTGTCGACCCCAACCCGCGTACCACACGAGGTATGCACCCACCGGGGCGGCGACGATGAGTCCGGCAACCTTCCACCCGCGGCGCAGCAGCGCGGTCACACCGAGCACCACCGTCATCGTCAAGCCCACGCCAGAGAAGAACAGCGAGACGACGACGACGCCGCTGGCCCACGCGTCCCGCCGCTCGAACGGCCCCTGAGGCGCCGAGAGCAGCACCGCGAACAAGCCGAGCGCGAGCGACACGATGAAGGTGAGTTGGAACGCGTTGATGAGGTCTTCCCAGCCGGCGCCGAGGACCATGAAGACGGCGGCCGAGGCAGTGGCCACGAGCCAGTCGACCTGACATCGCAGCATCACTCGCCACAACAGGTGCGCGACCACCAGGTGCGCCACGACGAGCACGAGGAGCCACGGGAAGTACGTGCGCACCCCGAACACCGAGAAGAGGGCGCGGTACACGAGGATGGGAAACGTGCTCCAGTGCTCGTTGTGAGGCTCGAACAGGCCGAGCTCCGCGTGGCCGAGCACGCCGCGGCGGAGGAGGAAGTCCCACTCGTCTCCGCTGAACCACTGGTGCCGATCGATCCACAGGAGGAGCGGCAGCGCGAGCGCGAGCGAGATGCCGTGCAGGATGTTGGCTCGCTCGCGTTCGGGGCGGCTGAGCCACGCGCGAACCGGACGCAGAGGAACCGTGGGAGCCGTGGGCGACGCGCTCCGGGGCGGTGACGCGGTCGCCCGATCGGCGCTCATTCCGGAGTGTCTAGCAGGGGTGGCGGCTCGTCCTCGGTGCGAGGAGGCGTGCCCTCCATCCGTTACCATGCGACTCTCATGGGCCGTCGATCCAGCGCGCGATGAGCCAGTCGTTCGAGGTCGCGATCGTCGGCGGCTGCGGCCACGTGGGCCTTCCGCTCGGGCTCGCGTTCGCGAGTCGCGGGCTGCACGTCGCGCTCTACGACGTCAACCAGGCTGCGGTCGACTCGGTCACCAGCTCGACGATGCCCTTCGACGAGCCCGGCGCGGCGGAAGTGCTCGAGTCGGTCGTCGCCAACGGCAAGCTGGTCGCCACCACGGATTCGTCCGTGATCGGGGCGGCCGAGAACGTCGTGGTCGTGATCGGGACGCCGATCGACGAACATCTCAACCCCAACCTCAACGCGGTTCCCGCCGCGATCGCCGACATCGCGTCGTCGCTGCACGACGGCCAGCTCCTCGTGCTGCGCAGCACCGTGTATCCCGGCGTCACCGCATTGGTGGAGCGCCTCGTCGAGGACCTCGGCCTCGACGTCGACGTCGCGTTCTGCCCGGAGCGCATCGCCGAGGGCAAGGCGATGGTGGAGCTGTTCGAGCTGCCGCAGATCGTCGCCGCGCGTTCAGCGCGCGCGCTCGAGCGCTCGAGCAAGCTGTTCCACAACCTCGCCCACGAGATCGTGGAGCTCGAGCCCGAGGAGGCCGAGCTCGCCAAGCTGTTCACCAACACGTGGCGCTACATCAAGTTCGCGGCCTCGAACCAGCTCTACATGATGGCCAACGACTTCGGGCTCGACTACGAACGCATCCGCGCTGCGTTGTCGTACAACTACCCGCGTGCCGCCGATCTCCCGCGCGCCGGGTTCGCGGCCGGGCCGTGCCTGTTCAAGGACACGATGCAGCTCGCGGCGTTCAACAACAACAACTTCCACCTCGGTCAGGCCAGCGTGTCGATCAACGAGGGCCTCCCGCTCTACGTCGTCGCGCGGATGGAGCAGCGCTACGACCTGGCGACGATGTCGGTGGGGATCCTCGGGATGTCCTTCAAGGCGGAGTCCGACGACATCCGCTCGAGCTTGAGCTACAAGCTCAAGCGGATCCTCAAGTTCAAGTCGCGTCAGGTGCTCACGCACGATCCGTACGTCACCAACGATCCCGATCTGGTCGACCTCGACACCGTGGTGCGCGACTCCGACCTGCTCGTGGTCGGAACGCCCCACGCGATGTATCGCGACCTCGAAGTCTCCGTGCCGGTCGTCGACATCTGGAACCTTCGAGAAGGCGGAGTGCAGGTGTGATCGAGCCGACCCCGCCCCGGGTGTCGGTCGTGATCCCGGTCTACAACGAAGGTGAGGCGATCGTCGGCTGTCTCGATCGCATCTTCGCCGGCGTCACCCTCCCGTGCGAGGTGCACGTCGTCTACGACGACGAGGCCGACACCACGGTCGCGCCACTCATGAAGTACGCCGAAGCCGATCCGCGCGTCGTTCCCACGCTGAACACCTACGGCCGGGGCCCAGCACGCGCGATCCGGTACGGCATCGACCACGTGCGCGCGCCCGTGGTCGTCGTCACGATGGCCGACGGCAGCGACGACGCCGAGCAGATCGACGAGCTCTGCAAGCTGGTGGAACGCGGCGTGGTGGTCGCTGCCGCATCGCGCTACATGAGCGGTGGCCAGCAGATCGGCGGTCCGGTGGTGAAGAGCCAGCTGTCACGGTTGGCCGGGCTCTCGCTGTACTGGATCGCCCGCGTCGGCACTCGTGACGCCACCAACTCGTTCAAGGCGTACTCGGTCGAGTTCGTGCGTGACGTGCACATCGACTCCGACACCGGCTTCGAGATCGGCATCGAGCTGGTGGCCAAGGCCCGCCGACTGCGCCGCCCGGTCGCCGAGATCCCGACGATCTGGCTGGAGCGGGCACAGGGCGCGTCCAACTTCAAGGTCGCGAAGTGGATCCCCCGCTACCTCAAGTGGTACCGCTTCGCGTTCGGTCCCGAGCTGTCGCTCGACGCGGTCCAAGCCGCCGGAAAGGAACTGCGATCATGAGCAACCTCACGGAGGCCGACGAGCGGAAGGTGCTCGTCAGCGGCTCGTCGGGGTTCATCGGTGGCTACATCGTCGAAGATCTCCTCGGACGCGGCTACACGGTGGTCGGCATCGACAACCACTCCAAGTACGGGCGCGTCGAGAAGTCGTACGACGACCACCCGCGCTACACGCTGGTCGACGGCGACTGCCGCGACGTCGACGTCATGACGAAGTTGTTGATGGACTGCGACCACTTCATCGCCGGCGCCGCGCTCATCGGTGGCATCTCGTACTTCCACACCTTCGCCTACGACTTGCTCGCGACCAACGAACGCATCATGGCGTCGTCGTGCGACGCCGCCATCGCCGCTCACCGCGACGGCCGGTTGCAGAAGGTCACCTACATGAGCTCGTCGATGGTGTTCGAGTCGACCGACAGCTGGCCGTCGTACGAGGGGCAGGAGCGCGAGGTCCCACCGCCCATCTCGTCGTACGGGTTCCAGAAGCTCGCGGTCGAGTACTACGCGCGGGCCGCGCACGCGCAGTACGGGCTGCCGTACACGATCGTCCGTCCGTTCAACTGCGTCGGCACCGGAGAGATGCGGGCGAAGACCGAAGTCGAGATCGAGAGCGGCAACGTGAAGCTCGCCATGAGCCACGTGGTGCCCGACCTCATCCAGAAGATCGCCAAGGGTCAGGATCCTCTCCACATCCTGGGCGAGGGCAACCAGGTGCGGCACTACACCTACGGCGGCGACCTCGCCCGGGGCATCGTCGACGCCATGGAGCACCCGGCCGCGCTCAACGAGGACTTCAACCTCTCCACCGCCGAGTCCACCACGGTGCTCGACCTGGCCGAGAACATCTGGAAGCGGCTGAACGGCGACAAGCCGTTCAACTACGTGAGTGACGATCCCTTCGACCACGACGTGCAGAAGCGCGTGCCGTCGGTGGAGAAGGCGCGCGACGTGCTCGGCTTCGAGGCCACCACCTCGCTCGACGAGATGCTCGACATCGTGGTGCCGTGGGTGCTCGAGGCGATGGAGCAGGGCCTGATCTAGGAGCGGTCGTCGCGCCGCTGCGCCAGCGCCGCGGGGAGTCGCGCGGCGAACGCGGCCCAGGCGCGTACCCGTCGCCAGGCGACATCCGTCCGGGGGGTGCGGCGCCCCAGTACGGGCGCGACGACGTCGCGGCGGGCGTATGACGCGGTGACGAGAAGAGAACGCAGCGAGGCGGTCGCGGCCTGCGCCGGCGTGCCGTGCCGCGCCACCACCAGCAGTCGGTTGCGCTCGTCGTAGAACTGCTTGAGCGCAGAGCCGCGTCCGCTGGTCGCCGCGTGCACGTGGTGGACCGTCGACGTCGGGACATACCGGTATCGCCAGCCCCGTTGCGCGCCGCGCCACGCGAGCTCGAGGTCCTCGTAGTAGAGGAACAGCTCTTCGTCGAAGAGACCGATGTCGTCGAGGTAAGCACTTCGGAGCAACACGCCGCCCCCGCACCACGCGAACACGTCGGTGGCGTCGTCGACCCGACCGTCGTCGGGCTCGAGGTAGGCGCGGTCGGCGGCGAAGCCGTTCGCGAGCAAGTCGGTGCCGGCGTTGTTGACGATGGTGCGGCCGCGACCAGCGGCGGGCACGTCGTACCACCTCGCCGCGCGGTCCACCGTGTGCTCCGTCGTCTTGCCACCCGCATTCAACGTGATCGCGCGCGGTCCATCCGCCGAGAGCAACAGCGACACCGTGCTCGACCCATCGGTGTCGGGTACGGGGAATCGCAGGTGCGCGACCGGTCCCGTCCACTCTGCACCGTTGGCCGCGTCGGGCTCGAGGCCCCAGGTGCCGTCGACGAGCTGCACACGCGACCACACGTCGTCGCCGTCGACGCGCGCGCCGGCGAGCAGGACGCCCAGGTCGCGCTGGTCGCCGAGACCGCGACGGTCGGTCGCGCTCCGCAGCTCGAGATCGACGAATCGGCCGGCGAAGAGGATCTTCGGGCACGCCGCACCGAGGCCCGGATCGGCCGTGAGCGTGTCGACGAGCGGCCGGAGCCACGCGGGATCGACGGTGGCGTCGTTGTTGACGAGGGCGACGAACTCGACCGGGCCGACGGCCCGGATGCCGGCGTTGCAGGCGGCGCCGAAGCCCCCGTTCGTCGGTTGTTCGACGACGCGGACAACCGGCAGCTGCGCGCGCACGCGGTCGACGACGCCATCCTGCGAAGCGTTGTCGACGAGCACGACGCGCAGTTGCGCGGCGGGCCAGTCGGTGCGCACGAGACTGCGCAGGCAATCGAGCGTGAGCTCCCCGCCGTTGTAGTTGACGACGACGACGCCGACCGTCGCGCTCATCTCTTTCAGCCGCGCTGCTTGAGCGGTTCCCACCACCAGCGGTTGTCGCGGTACCACGCGACCGTCTGCTCGAGTGCCTCGTCGAGCGTTCGCTGCTTGCGCCAGCCGAGCGCGGTCACCTTGGCGATGTCGACCGAGTACCGGCGGTCGTGGCCGAGGCGATCGGTGACGTACTGCACCGAGCTCTCGTCCTTGCCGAGGATCGCCAAGAGCTTGTCGACGAGGACGCGGTTCGGCGTCTCGTTGCCGGCGCCGATGTTGTAGATCTCGCCCGCCGCACCGGCGTCGAGCACGAGCTGCACGCCCGCGCAGTGGTCGTCGACGTAGATCCAGTCGCGTTCGTTGAGGCCGTCGCCGTAGAGCGGGATCTTCCCGCCGTCGAGCAGGTTGGTGGTGAAGAGCGGGATCGCCTTCTCCGGGAACTGGTAGGGCCCGAAGTTGTTGGTGCAGCGCGTGACCGTGACCGGCAGGCCGTAGGTGTGGTGGTACGACAGCGCGATGAGGTCGGAGCCGGCCTTCGACGCGGAGTACGGCGAACGAGGCTCGAGCGGGTCGGTTTCGTTCGACGACCCCAGCTCCACCGAGCCGTACACCTCGTCGGTGCCGATGTGCACGACCCGCGCGATCTCGAGCCGGCGCGCGGTGTCCATCACCACGTTGGTGCCGAAGCAGTTCGTGTGGATGAAGTCGTCAGGACCGACGATCGAGCGGTCGACGTGGCTCTCCGCCGCGAAGTGCACGACCGCATCGTGTCCGCGCATCGCATCCTCGAGATGCTCGGGATCGCAGATGTTGCCCTTCACGAACTGGTAGCGCGGGTCGTCGTCGACGTCGCGCAACGTGCTCAGGTTCCCTGCGTAGGTGAGCGCGTCGTAGACGGTGACCGCGTCGTCGGTGGTGGCGAGCACGTGGCGCACGTAGTTGGAGCCGATGAACCCGGCGCCTCCGGTGACCAGGATCTTGCGCGGGCTCACGTCCTGAGCCCCCAGCGCGGGCGCAGGTGCTCGGGGAGGTCGACGCGCGCCGGGTTGTTCTGGTCGCGTGCCGACAGTGTGGGCTCGGTGACGCCCCAGTCGGCCTTCACCGCGGGGTCGTCCCATGCCACCCCGAGCTCGTCGTTCGGGTTGTAGTAGCCATCGACGAGGTAGGTGATGACCATGTCGCTGAGCGCGGCGAACCCGTGCGCGACCCCGGGCGGGATGAAGACGCCGCGGTGGTCGAAGGTGCCGTCGGGTTGTTCACCGAGATCGAGGGTGATGGTGGCGCCGTCGGTGGGGGAGCCGTCGCGCAGGTCGTGGAGCACGACCCGGCAGCTGCCCATCGGCACGTACCAGTAGTCGGCCTGGTGCAGGTGATAGTGCAGGCCGACGATCGCACCGGCCTGGCGGTTGCCGCGGTTGCCCTGGATCATCTCGCGACCCTGCGGGAACCACTCCCGTCGGTAGGTCTCGATGAAGATGCCGCGCTCGTCGCCGTGGATCGTCGGTTGCACCACGTACACGCCCGCGATGACGTCGCTCTCGACCACCTCAGCCATTACGACTGGTCGCTTCCGCTACGGCGTCCCGGCCTCCGGCCACGCCTCCGCTGCAGCTCCATTACGACTGGTCGCTTCCGCTACGGCGTCCCGGCCTCCGCCACGACGACTCGCTCACTGCGAGCCGGGATACCCGGCTCGCAGCCGTTCGCTCGGATCCACGCCTCCGCTGCAGCTCCACTATGCGAGCTCCACCCGGGAGTGGTCGCCGACGAGGAGGCGCGTGGCGACCGGGGTGGCGCCGGAACGCGTCACCTCGACGTGGCGACCGATCAGGGAATCGGTGAGCCGCGGAACGGCGACCACCCGGCTGTGCTCGAGCAGCACCGAGTGCTCGACCTCCGAGTCGAGGATCTCGCAGTCGGCGGCCACGGAGGTGAACGGACCGATGAAGCTGTTCACGACGCGCGTGCCGGCACCGATGGCGGCGGGACCGCGGATCCGCGAGTTCACGATCTCGGCGCCGGCTTCGATCACGACCCGTCCTTCGACCCGGGAGCTCTCGTCGACGTTGCCGTCGCAGCGCGCCTCCAGCGTCTCCAAGACGAGCCGGTTGCTCTCGAGCAGCGGATCCTTCTTGCCGGTGTCGATCCACCAGCCCTGCAGGATCTCGTGGCGCACGCGGTGACCGTGGTCGACCAACCACTGGATCGCATCGGTGATCTCGAGCTCACCTCGCGCCGACGGCTCGATCTCGCGCACCGCGGTGTGGATGTGCGGGTCGAACAGGTACACGCCGACGACCGCGAGGTCGCTGGGCGGATCCTGCGGCTTCTCGATCAGTTGCACCACCTCGCCGTCCGCACCGAGGACCGCGACCCCTGACTGCCGTGGGTCCTCGACGTGGGCGAGGAGGATCTGCGAGGAGAGCACTCGGCCGTCGTCGACGGGACCCAACGACCGCTCGGTCTCGAACGCCTCGACGAACTCCTTGAGCCCCTGCTGCAACATGTTGTCGCCCAGGTACATCACGAAGTCGTCGTCACCGAGGAAGTCACGCGCGATGTACACGCAGTGGGCCAGCCCGAGCGGGGCCTCCTGGCGCAGATAGGTGACGTGAGCGCCAAACCGCGAGCCGTCGCCGACCGCGGCCATGATCTCGTCGGCGGTGTCTCCGACGATGATCCCGATCTCGGTGATCCCGGCCTCGACCATGTCCTCGATCCCGTAGAAGAGGATCGGCTTGTTGGCCACCGGCACGAGCTGCTTGGCGCTCGTGTGGGTGATCGGCCGCAGGCGCGTGCCGGCGCCCCCCGAGAGGATCAGACCCTTCATCGTCGGAGCATGGTAGGCGGGACCCTCCTCCCAGCGCGCCTCGTGACCTCACGACGTGGGCGAGCACCGCTACGGTTCCGCGGGTGACTGCCCCCCGCCCGGCGCACTGGCGCCGTGGCCGCGTCGCGAGCGTGGCCGTTCTCGTGACCCTCGCCCTGGGCGTGGTCGGAGTGGGCCCTGCCGCCGCGGCGCGGCGCAGTTCCACCCCGGCATCGTGGGACTCCCGCATCAAGCCGATCGCGGAGGAGGTCGAGAAGCTGCGCGATCTCGACTTCGAGCACCCGGTCGCCGCCGAATTCCTCGACGACGCCAAGTTCGAGAAGCGGGTGCAGGTCGACAAGGGGAAGCTGACGAAGTCCGACAAGGCAGACATCGAACGCTCGCAGGGCCAGCTCCGCAGCGTGGGTCTGATCGGCCCCGACGTCGACATCATCGACGCGACCAGCTCGCTCCAGTCGTCAGGTGTGCTCGCGTACTACAGCCCGAAGACGAAGAAGATCACGGTGAAGGGCACCAATCTCGACGACATCGACACGCGGGTCACCGTCGCGCACGAACTGACGCACGCGCTCCAGGACCAGCACTTCGATCTGCAGAAGCTGGAGAAGGCGGCAACCAAGCATCACGGCTCGACCGCGCTGCGAACCCTCATCGAAGGTGACGCGGTGCGCATCCAGAACGACTATGTGGATTCGTTGTCGGCGAGCGACAAGGAAGCGTACGAAACCCAGAGCGCCGACGCGAGCCGGCAGGCGCGCGACGAGATCGAGGCGAAGGGTGTGCCCGATTCGTTGACGGTGTTCTTCGAGGCCCCGTACGCGCTCGGTCAACCGATGCTCGACGCGGTGATCGGCAAGGAGAGCGAGTCGGGGATCGACGCGCTCTTCAAGGATCCGCCAACCGCCGACGCGGCGTACGTGACGCCGTCGACGGTGCTCGACCACCGCACGTTCCAGCACGTGAAGACGCCGGCGCTGCAGGAAGGAGAGAAGCGCTCGGGCAAGCCCGATGTGTTCGGCTCGCTGGCGTTGTTCCAGGTGCTGGCGTCGCGCATCGACAACGCCACCGCGCTCAGCGCCGCCGACGCGTGGGACGGCGACGCCATGATCACCTTCAGCCGGACGGGCACCACCTGCCTCCGGGCCACGTTCGCAGGGCGCGGCACGCAAGGCAAGGGAACCATCGCCGATGCCCTGAACCGCTGGGCGGCGGAGATGCCTTCCGGATCGGCGAAGGTCGTGCCCGCGCACGATCGGGTCACCTTGACGACCTGCGATCCGGGGAGCGCAGCCACCGAAGTCGCCAACCAGCCCCTCGCGTCGCTGATCTACCTCTCGACCCGCGACGGGCTCTTCGCCGAGCTGATCAAGAGCGGCGCTTCCACCGAGGTCGCCACGTGCTCGTCGGACACCGTCGTCCGCGACCCGGTGTTCGCACCTCTGCTCGACGCCTCCGCCAACGACCCGAGCGCCGAGCCCGACGACGAGCTCATCGGCGCGGTGCGTTCACGCGTGAGCGCGATCGTCGCCGACTGCTTGCGGTCGACTCGCACCTGACGAGCCGACGTCGCTCAGGCGATGAAGTACTTCGCCTCGGGGTGGGGGACGATGATGGCCGACGTGCTCTGCTCCGGCTCCAGCTGGAACTCCTCGGTGAGCTTCACGCCGATGCGGTGGAGCTCGAGCAGGTCGTCGAGCTTCGCCTGGTCGTCGAGGTCGGGGCACGCGGGGTAGCCCCACGAGTACCGCGAGCCGCGGTACTGCTGTCGGAACAGTCCGGCCAGCGTGGGTCCGTCCTCGTTCACGAACCCCCACTCCTCGCGGATGCGGTGGTGCCACAGCTCGGCGAGCGCTTCCGTCATCTCGACCGAGAGACCGTGCGTGAGCAGGTACTCCTGGTAGCGGTCGGCGGCGAAGAGCTCGCGCTCGCGTGCCGATGCGAGCTCGCCGACGGTGACCACGTGGAAGGCGGCGTAGTCGGCGTCGCCGCTGTCGACCGAGCGGAAGAAGTCGGCGATGCACAGATGCCGATCGCTGCGCTGGCGCGGGAAGGTGAAGCGGAGGCGCTCGTCGCGCCGATCGTCGTCGGTCCACACGATGACGTCGTTGCCATCGGAGTTGACCGGGAAGTAGCCCCAGATGACCGCGGGCACCAGCCAGCCGTCGGCCTTCGCCTCGTCGAGCAGCGCGCGCAGCGTGGGCCGGATGCGGTCCTTGAATTCGGCGTCGTTCTCGCCCAGCGACTTGTCGGGGCGGAACTGCCACTGGTTGCGGAACAGCGCGGTCTCATTGACGTACGCGGCGATGTCGTCGAGCGGCGTGCCCTTGGCGACCCGCGACCCGAGGAACGGCGGCGTGAAGATCTCGACGTCGGTCGCGACGTCGGAACGCACCGCGGTGGCGGTGACCGCTCGTTCGGCTTCCATCTCCGACTTGCGCGGGGGGAGGATCCGCCCGCCGAGCGCGCGTCCGAATTCGGGATCGAGCACGCCGGTCTTCTTGCCCTCCATGAGCTGGTCCATCGTGTGGAGGCCCTCGAAGGCGTCCTTGCCGTAGAACAGCCGACCCTCGTAGACCTCGCGCAGGTCGCGCTCGACATAGGTGCGGGTGAGCGCGGCGCCGCCGAGGAGCACTGGGATCTCGGCGAGGCCCTGCGCGTTGAGCTCCTCGAGGTTCTCGCGCATGATCAGCGTGCTCTTCACCAGCAGCCCGCTCATGCCGATGGCGTCGGCACCCACTTCGTTGGCCTTCTCGACGAAGGCCGACAGCGGGGCCTTGATGCCGATGTTGTGCACCTCGTAGCCGTTGTTGGTGAGGATGATGTCGACCAGGTTCTTGCCGATGTCGTGGACGTCGCCCTTCACGGTGCCGAGCACGACGCGGCCCTTGCCCCCGGCGTCGGCCTTCTCCATGTGCGGCTCGAGGTACGCGACCGCGGCCTTCATCGTCTCCGCACTCTGGAGCACGAACGGGAGCTGCATCTCCCCGCGGCCGAACAGCTCGCCGACGACCTTCATGCCCTCGAGGAGCACGTCGTTCACGATGGACAACGCGGGCCGTGACTCCAGCTGCTCGTCGAGGTCGGCTTCGAGGCCGTCGCGGTTGCCGTCGATGATGCGGTGCTCGAGCCGTTGCTCGACCGGCCACCCCGAGCGGTCCTCCTGCTCGACCGCACTGGCGTCGACGCCTTCGAACCGCGCCATGAGCTC
>Ga0081539_10006512_pt1 | contig 11161 bp, 9 predicted proteins | sample TabmetS4T2R2_FD_71023 | JGI IMG/M metagenome (GOLD analysis project Ga0081539, IMG submission 71023) | Tabebuia heterophylla rhizosphere microbial communities from the University of Puerto Rico - S4T2R2 | ecosystem: Host-associated > Plants > Roots > Rhizosphere ... | reverse complement strand
CTTATGAATACGCAGGCGTTGGTGGGTGCATCGTGAGACCCCCCGCGAATGCTCGCAGCTTGTCGCGCAGCATCAGCCGTCCTCGATGCAGACGCGACTTGAGCGTCTGGTCCTTCACGTGCAGCCGGCTGCTCGCCTCTTCGGTGGTCAATCCCTGAATGTCCCGAAGAACGACGGGCGCGCGATAGATCTCCGGCAGCTCCTGAATGGCGTTCTGGATTGCCACGCGCAGTTGCACGCGCAGCAACTCGTCATCCGGCAAGCTCGACCAGTCCGCGGGCTGACGCGGGGTCCGCGTCGTGACGTCGCCACTTTCTTCCGCGGCCAGGAGTCTGTCGCGTTCCTGATCCGCCGCCCGGGCTGCCCTGTCGGTCCGCAGCCGCGACATCGCCGTGTTGAACGTGATGCGGTAAATCCACGACGACAAGGCGGAATCGCCGCGGAACGCGCCGATCTTGCGGTACACCTTCATCAGCACGTCTTGTGTGATTTCCTCAGCATCCTCCCGGTTTTTGACGTGACGCATCGCCAACTGGAAGATTCGGGGGCTGTAACGCTCGGCCAGCTCATGTACCGCCAAGTCGTCGCCTGACTGGAGACGAGTGATGAGCTGCCGGTCCTGGGTCCTGTCCATGGGTTCCTCTGCATGGAAGAACACCGACCATTTCGGTCTTATTCCCAGCCGCCGGGCCAGCGGCTCTACAGCAGAACCCACGTTCGTAGGGCGGGTCCTGTTCTTTGGACCCGCCGCGTGCTAAGTACTGCGTCCACATGGTCCTCGTGGCCATACTCGTCGTTACGGCGCTGATCCTGGTCAACGCCGTCTACGTGGCCGCCGAGTTCGCGGCGGTCAGCGTGCGTCGCAGCCGCATTCAACAACTCGCCGCCGACGGGAATCCTCTGGCCAGCTGGCTGCTCCCGACGCTGGAGACGCCGGCTGCCCTCGACCGCTACATCGCCGCATGTCAGATCGGAATCACGTTGTCGAGCCTGGTTCTGGGCGCCTACGCGCAACAGACAATCGCCGTCTCGTTGGCGCCTTACTTCCAGGAGCTGGGTGGCCTGCAGACCGTTGCCGCCGAATCGACGTCGGCAGTCGTGGTGCTCCTCCTGCTGACTGTGGCGCAAGTGATCTTCGCGGAGCTGGTGCCGAAATCGCTTGCGCTGCAATACCCGACACAGACGGCGCTCTACACGCTGGTTCCGATGGTGCCGTCCTTGTGGCTGTACCGGCCGTTCATCAAGTGGCTCAATGGCACGGGACTCGTCTTCCTGAAGCTGCTCGGCGCCTCGCCGAAAGCACACCGCCACATCCATTCGCCTGAAGAAATCGAGCTGCTCATCGCCGAGAGTCGCGACGGCGGCCTGCTCGAGCCCGACGAACATCGTCGTCTTCAACGCGCGCTGCGGCTGGGGCTCCGTCAGGCCAAGCAGTTGATGGTTCCGCGGCGGCGAATCTCCGCGATCGACATCAACACGCCGCTCAACGATGTGATCCGCCGGCTCGCGCAAAGCCCGTACTCGCGACTGCCGGTCTATCGGGACTCGATCGACAACATCGTCGGCATGCTGCACACGAAGGATCTCGTCCAGTGGCTGGTGCACGGGGGGGAAAACGGCACGCTGGCAACGATCATCAGACCCATCGCCAGCGTGCACGAGAGCGTCACCGCCGATCGCATCCTGCGCCAATTGCGGGAGCGGCGCTCGCATCAGGCGCTCGTCGTCGACGAGTTCGGCGGAACGGCGGGCCTGCTGACGCTCGAGGACGTGCTGTCGGAGCTGTTCGGCGACCTGGGCGATGAGTTCAAGCCCGCCGACCCGGTGGCCGAACCGCTGGCCGACGGACGGCTGCGGCTGCCCGGCGGCATGGCCGTCGATGATGCCGCTACGTTGCTGAATACGGCGTGGGAAACCGATTCGGCCACGGTCGGCGGATTGGTCACGTCGGCGCTCGGACATCTGCCGGCGTCCGGGGAGGTCACCACGATTGGCGACTACGAATTCGAAGTCGAGCGTGTGGTGGATCGCGCGGTCGCGTCCGTGCTCGCGCGGCGTGTCACGCCCGAGCCGGTAGAGGTGCACGACTGATGGACGCCGCAGTGACCGTCTCGATCATCGCGCTGCTCGTCGTGGCCAACGCCATCTTCGTCGCCGCCGAGTTCGAGATTGTCGGCGCGCCGCGCGCCGCCATCGAGCATCGCGCATCGCAAGGCAGCCGGCTGGCGATCCGCGTCGCGAGAATCCTGGACGAACCCCGTCTACAGGACCGCTACATCGCGACGACGCAGATCGGGATTTCGGTGGCAAGCCTGGGTCTGGGCATGTACGGCGAGCACGTGCTGGCGGACTGGATTTCCGTGTGGCTCGAACCGCTGACGCTGACGCGATGGATCGCGGCGCATACGCTGGCCAGCGGTATCGCCATCACCGTCCTGACATACCTGCACATCGTCATCGGGGAGATGGTGCCCAAAGCGTTGGCGCTGCAGAGCGCGCAGACGACCGTGCTGTATGTGTCGCCCCTCATCGGGGCGCTGGAAGTCCCGATTCGCCCGCTCGTCATCGCGCTCAATGCCGTCGGCACCGGTCTGCTGCGCTCCATCGGCATTCACCGGCGCGAGGTCGACGCCGAGCGGCTCCATACATCCGAGGAACTGCAATACATCATTCGCGAGAGCCAGGAAGGCGGCATGCTCCGCGGCGAGGCCGGACAAATCCTGCGCGAGCTGTTCGAGTTCGGCGATCTCACGGCGCGACAAGTGATGGTCCCGCGCGTTCGACTGGTCGGCATTCCCGCCGGGGCGACGGTCGATCGGCTCCGTGAGATCGTCCGCGCCGCTCCGTTCACCCGTTATCCGGTGTGCGTCGGCGATCTCGACAACATCATCGGCAGCATCCACATCAAGACGATCCTTCGCCATGTCATTGCCGGACAGACGGTGAGCGCGCAGGACGCGCGGCCATTGCCGCACGTGCCGATGACGTTGCAATTGGATGAAGTGCTTTCGGCGATGCGCCGCTACCGGACGCAAATGGCCGTGGTCATGGACGAGCATGGTGGAACCGCTGGAGTGGTCACGATCGAGGATCTGTTCGAAGAGGTCGTCGGAGAAATCGAGGAAAGTCGCGGCCGGACCCCCATCACGCGCGACGGCTCGGGTCGCTTGCGGGTACGGGGAACGGTCCGATTGAAGGACGCCGGCGATGCGCTTGGCGTTCCCCTCGAGCATCCGGACGTTCAAAGCGTCAGCGGTCTGGTGCTGACGCTGTTGGAACGACCGGCAGCCGTGGGCGATGCCGTCACGTGGAAGAGCGCGCGGATCGAAGTGACGGCGATTGCCGGACGCGGTGTGGCCGAGGCCACCATCACGCGGGTTTCGTAAGAACGTCCCGCCCGACCGTCACCTCGCGCTCGAACACGTCCGCGAAGTGACGGACACACTGGTCCTCGACCTCCTCGATCGGGACCCGCTTTCCGGCCAGGCGCTCGAGGGAGGTGACACCGCGATCCGAAATCCCGCAGGGTACGATCAGCTGGAAATGCTGAAGGTCGGTGCTCACGTTGAACGCGAAGCCGTGGCTCGTGATCCACCGTGAGATGCGAATCCCAATGGCGCCGATTTTCTCGGCACCGATCCACGTCCCCGTCAGTCCCTTGATGCGTCCCGCCGTCAATCCGTAATCCGCACAGACGCGAATCATCACTTCCTCGACGTCGCGCACGTAGCGGTGGACATCGCAGCGATCCGGTCGCAAGTCGAGAATCGGATAGCCGACGATCTGGCCCGGGCCGTGATACGTCACGTCGCCGCCGCGTCCCGTTTCCTCGATCGTGATGCCGACCTCTTCGAGCTTCTCGCGGCTGGCGACGATGTTCGAGCGTCCACCGTCGCCTTTGACGCCGACGGTGATGACGGGAGGATGCTGGAGCAGGAGGAGGAGATCGGGAACACGATCGGCTCGACGCTCTTCGACCAGCGCCCGCTGCATGGCGAGGGCGTCGCGGTAGGCGATTGTTCCGAGCTTGCGAACTTCGAGAGACCTCATCAAACCCGATCGATGTCGAAGGTCTCGATCTGGTGCTTGATGTCGGCCATGAACTGATCGCCGACGGCGCCGTCGATCAACCGATGGTCATACCCGAGCGTCAGGTATGCCATCGTCCTGATCCCGATCGCATCGTCGATCACGACCGGCCGCTTTTCGATCGTGCCCACGCCGAGAATCGCCACCTGCGGCTGATTGATGATGGGCAGGCCGAACTGTGAGCCGAACTGGCCCGGATTGGTGATGGTGAACGTGCCGCCGTGCACTTCCTCCGGCTTGAGCTGCTTGTTGCGCGCGCGCGTCGCGACGTCGGCAATCGCACGCGTCAGGCCGAGCAGGTTCTTCTCGTCTGCGTTCTTGAGGACGGGGACGATGAGGCCCGTTTCGAGGGCGACCGCAATCCCGAGGTTGATGTCCTTCTTGTAAACGACCTTGTCGCCGTCGAGCGAGGCGTTGACGATCGGGTGGCGGCGCAGCGCGTCCACGACGGCCTTGGCGATGAACGGCATGTACGTCAGCTTCACGCCCAGCTGCTCGTAATCGGCTTTCTTCTGCTGGCGAATCCGATCGATCGTCGAGAAGTTCACATGGAAAACCGAGTGCACGTGCGCGGATGTGCGGCGGCTGAGCACCATGTGCTCGGCGATCTTCTTGCGAATCACCGAGAGCGGCTTGATCTCGACCCGTTCGCCGGGCGCATAGGCAGGAACGTGCGGGAGTGGACGTTCCGCCCGCGCACCGGTCGGTTCCGGCTGGTGCTCGAGGTACTCGAGGATGTCGGTCTTGGTGACACGACCACCGATCCCCGAGCCGTGGAGCTCGGTAATGTCCACGTTGTGCTCGCGAGCGATCCGTCGAACCAGCGGCGACGACTTCTGACGCCGCGAGTCTTCCTTGACCGGAGCAGCAACAGAGTCCTTACCGTTCGTTCTCCCGACCGCTTGCCTCGCCGCAACGCCGTCAGGCGCGGAGGCGGGCCTCGCCGTAGCGGCATCAGGCGCGGAGGCGGGTTGGCCGTCTCCTTGAGCCTGCGTCGACGCTGCCGCTTGCGCAGCTCCGGCAACAGGGGCCACGGCTTGCGAGTCGGTGCCTGATTGCGCAACCACTTCACCGGCGTCACCGATCGTGGCAACCACCTCGTTGACGCCGACCGTCTCGCCTTCCTGCACCTTGATCTCGGTCAGCACGCCCGCGGCAGGGGCAGGAATCTCGGCATCCACCTTGTCGGTCGAGATCTCGAACAACGGCTCGTCGCGATCGACGACGTCGCCCACTTTCTTGATCCACCGGACGATCGTGCCTTCCGCGATCGATTCGCCCATCTGGGGCATGACTACTGGAGTCGGCATGACGAACTCGCCTTTGCACTCGTTCGATTCGTTCGGACGCTCGGCTCGTTCGGAACGTTCTTTCGTTCGAACAACGGCCGGGCTACGAGAACGATTCGAACGAGCGAACGATCCGAACGACCCGAACGATCAGAGATGTATGGCCGCCCCGTGCGCCGCGTGAGCGGCCTCGCCCACGGCCTCCGAGAACGTCGGATGCGCGTGAATCGTCCGAATCAGCTCCTCGACCGTGCACTCGAGGCGCAGCGCCAGCACGGCTTCGGCAACCAGTTCGGTCGACCGCGGTCCGATCATGTGTACGCCGAGCACCTCATCGTACTTCTTGTCGGCGACGATTTTGACGAACCCTTCGGCCTCGCCGGCCATCTTGGCGCGCCCGAGCACGCCGAACGGAAACGACCCCACACGAACGTCGAATCCGCGATTTTTCGCCTCCGCTTCCGTCAAGCCGACGCTGCCGATCTCCGGGTCGCAGTACGTGCAACCGGGCACGTGGTCGTAGTTCAGCGGCCGCACATCGCGCCCGGCCAGGCGCTCGGCGACCACGATCCCCTCCATCGACGACACGTGCGCGAGCTGCGGATGCACACCGGTGCCAAGCGTGATGACGTCGCCAATCGCGGCGACGTTCGGGACCGACGTCCGGTACAGCTCGTCGACCTTGATATACCCGCGATCCATCTGGATGCCGAGCTCCTCGGCGCCAAGACCGGCCGTCACCGGCGCACGCCCCGTGGCCACCAGGAGAACCTCGACGTTGACGCTCTGCGTGGCGCCGTCCGACGTCTGCGCTTCGAGCTCGACACTGCTGCCGGTAGCGGTTGCCTTCGTCACCTTCGTTCCCGTGAGGACCTTGATGCCCTGCTTCTTGAACGACTTTTCGAGCTCCGCCGAGACCGCTTCGTCTTCGACGGGCACCAGGCGCGGCAGCAGCTCGATGATCGTCACGTCGCTGCCGAAGCGGCGGTAGATCGACGCGAACTCCACGCCGACAGCGCCGCTCCCCAGGATTGCGAGCGACTTCGGTACGGACTTGAGATGAATGGCTTCGTCGCTCGTGATGATCCGCTTCCGATCGACCTCGATCCCGGGCACGCTGCGCGGCGTCGAGCCGGTGGCGACGATGATGTCGGTTGCCCGCAATGTCTGCTTGTCGCCGTCGGTGATTTCCACCACGCCGTCGCCACCGAGCCGCGCGGTTCCCTTGATCCACGTGATCTTGTTCTTCTTGAACAGGAACTCGATACCCTTGGTCAGGCCGTTGACGATCTTGTCCTTGCGCGTGTGGACCTGCCCCATGTCGATCGAAGGCGTGGGCTTCACGTCGCCGAAGGTCACGCCCCACTCTTTCGCGCTCTGGACGATCTTCAGCGCGTGGGCATGCTCGAGCAGCGCCTTGGTGGGAATGCAGCCCCAGATGAGACAGGTGCCGCCGAGTGCTTTCTGTTTCTCGACCACGGCAACGGTCTTTCCCAACTGAGCGGCGCGGATCGCGGCAACGTAGCCGCCGGTGCCCGCGCCGATGACGACGACGTCGTATGTGTTGGCCAATCAACGCTCCGGAGTAGCGGCGCGGACCGTCATGGTCCGCGAAAGGCGGGCGGGTCCGATCACCTGAAGTGTCCGTCCAGTGGAAGACAACCGGGTATTATACTCGCCACCCCGATGCCGGAGCGCCGCAAGACCATCCTCGTCGTGGACGACGACGAGGGGATGCGCGATACGTTGACGGCCGTCCTCAGACGGGACTACCGCGTCCTCCGGGCGGCCACTGGCGAGGCCGGTCTCCAGATGATGGAGAAGGAAGACGTCGACCTGATGATGCTCGACGTGCGGCTGCCCGGCATCAGCGGCTTCGAGGTCCTGAAGATTGCCAAGGAGAACTATCCCTCGGTCGAGGTGATCGTCATCTCGGTGGTCAAGGAGCTCGACGTGGCGATCGAGGCGATGCGCCACGGCGCCTATCACTACATCTCCAAGGACTTCGACGTCGAGGGCGTGCGCACGCTGGTCGCCAAGGCGAGCGAGCGGCAGGATCTCGGCCGCTCGCTGATGCGCCTGCAGGCGGAAGTTGCCGAACAGAACGACCGCGAGTTCATCGTCGGTCCCAGCCGTGCCACGCGGGACGTGGTCGGCCTCGTTCAGAAGGTGGCGAAGCTGTCGGCGACGGTGCTGATTCTCGGGGAGAGCGGGACCGGCAAGGAGCTGCTGGCGCGGATGGTTCATCGCGAGTCGGGAAAGACCGAGTCGCCATTCGTTGCCGTCAATCTTGCGGCCATTCCGAAGGAGCTGGTCGAGAGCACGTTGTTCGGGCACGAGAAGGGGGCGTTCACCGGCGCCATCCGTCAGCAGCTCGGCAAATTCGAGCTGGCCAGCGGCGGCACCCTGTTCCTCGACGAAGTGGGGGACCTTCGTTACGAGCTGCAGGCGAAGCTGCTTCGCGCGCTGCAGGAGAACGAGATCGAGCGTGTCGGCGGAACACATCCGATCAAGACGAGCTTTCGCCTGATCGCCGCAACGAACGTCGATCTGGAGAAGGCGGTCAAGGAGGGCACGTTTCGCGAGGACCTCTACTATCGGTTGAAGGTCATTCCGATGCGCCTGCCGGCGCTGCGCGATCGCATCGAGGACCTGCCGGAGCTCGCGCGCTTCTTCCTTCGCCGCTACAACGCCAAGTTCCACAAGCGCGTGCAGGGGATCGCGGACTCCACGCTGCTGATCCTCGGCAACTACTGGTGGCCGGGCAACATCCGCGAGCTGGAGAACCTGGTCGAGCGGCTGGTGGCGGTGTCGGACAAGGACTGGATCACGGACGAGGATCTCCCCTACGAGCTGCACGTCGCGCAGATCGATCGGGAGGGTCCGGCGACCGAAAATCTGCTCGAGCGCGCCGTGTCGACCTTCGAGCGCAACTTCATCATCCGGGCGCTCGAGAAGTCGCGGTGGAACGTCACGGCGACGGCACGCACGTTGGGAATCCCGCTCAGCACGTTGAAGTTCAAGATGGACCGGCTCGAGATCCGGGAGCTGGCGCGGAAGATCCGCGGCGGCTGACCGGGCCGCATGGCAGCGACAAGCAGCTGTCTTCTGCGGTCAAGAAGTTGACCGATTCGTTTTGAGCCCGTCTCCGTAGGACGAACCCTCACATCCCACCCGGATCCGTCCGACAACGGCCAATTCATTAGCCGTCGTCCGCGATCGCCTCGTCGCGGCGGGTATTCGGTCGAACGCGCGGTTCTCTTCGGAAACTCCACGATCCGAGCGGCGATCCGTCCGATCGACGTTGCGGGCACATGCGTTGCTCAATCGACACGCAACTCACAGCGCGCAGCGGGATTGGTGTCGGTCCACCCCTTCGCGAAGAAACCTATGCAGCCGTCTCTCTACAACCTTCAGGTGCCGCTCCCGGATGGCGGTGGCCTGTTTCTGATGAACACGTTCTCGGACGCGCAGATCGTGGCGACTCCGGATGTCGCTCGCCTGCTCGACCGGATCGCGCACGGCGAAACCGCGTTCGAAGCTGACGAGCGGGACACGGTCGACGCCCTCATCGACAACGGGTTCGTCGTCGAGAGCCGTGACCACGAGCAGCGCGCGATCGGCGACTACTTCACCCAGCTGCGCGAGGACACGGAACAGCTCAAGGTGACGGTGCTCACCACGCTGCAGTGCAACTTCGCCTGCGACTACTGCTTCCAGGGCGATCACGGCGATTACAACAAGTTCGCCGCGAAGATGAGCCTGGAGACGGCGGCGCGGGTGGTCGACTGGATCGAACACCGCCTCGATGAAACGAGACCCGAGAAGTTCACGCTGACGCTGTTCGGTGGCGAACCGCTCCTCAACCTGCCGGTGGCGTACTACCTGGCCGAAGAGTGCCATGCGCGTTGCGAGGCGCGCGGCATCCGCCAGTCAATCACCATCATCACCAACGGCCTGCTGCTCACGCCGGAAGTCGTCGAGCGATTGAAGCCGTTCGGGCTCTTCGGTGTGAAGGTGACGCTCGACGGCGATCGCGACACGCACAACCGGATGCGACCGCTGCGCGGACGTCAGGGGACGTTCGACAAGATCATCGAGAACGTCCGCCGCGTCGCCGACAAGATCTCGGTGACCATCGGTGGCAACTTCGACGAAACGTCGTGGGACAGCTACCCGGCACTGCTCGAGTTCCTGCGCGAGCAGGAGTTCGCCGACAAGATCGCCCGCATCAATTTCAAACCAATCGTTCGCGCACCCGAGCCACCTCAACCCAAGGGTGTTATTCCGTTGTTGGCGATCGGTGCGAATGACAAGCCACTTGGCGGCACCTGCATGACGAGTGCAGGCGCCGGTGGCGGGCGCCAGTCGACGCCGTGCGACTCGTGCCACTTCGTCGACGAGAAGATGTCCTTCCTCCGCGAGGAGACGCGGAAATACGGATTCCCGACGCCGGACGGCGTGCACATGGGTCCGTGCGAGATCCACCGGCGGCATGCCTACACGATCGGTCCCGACGGATCGTTGTACGCCTGCCCTGGCTTCACTGGCGAATCAACTCAGTCCACCGGTCATATCGACGGCCGCGAGGACGCGTGGCGGGCGGCTGCGGCAGAGCGCTTCGATCGGCTCTCCGCCCACAAAGAGGCATGCGGGGACTGTGCATTCGTCCCGGTATGTGGCGGCGGTTGCTCGGTGGCTGCACACACCGAGTTGGGCGATATGCATCTGCCCTCGTGTCACAAAGGATCGTTTGAGTCTGCTGTAGTCACCATGGCGCAGCGCGTCGCTGCGTCGATTGCCTGAAACTACACGTCGGCCATTCAACAGAAGCGGAGTAAAATCATGAAGATCACAGTCATCAAGAAAGCTTCGTCCACGCGGAAGCCGCAGAATTTTTGCCCGTGGGTTATCGACGACAACGCACCCGTCGACAAGAAGAACTAACAACGCCCGTTCTCGGCGTGCCCGTCGCAGCTGTGGCCACGGGCAAGAGCCGCATTGCAGTTACAGCTGCGTGCGGCTTTCTCTTTGTACTCGCGATCGTCGCTAACGCCTGCCAGGCGCCTGCACCCTCTGCATCCAGTCAACATCCTCTCTCGCTCACCATCGGAATTCCTGAAGGGACCGCCGGTACCAGTGATGTCGGCGCCGGCCAGCAGGCGAATATGCTGGCTCTCGAAGGATTGACTCAGATCAATGCCGACGGTCGCGTTGTTCCGCGAGTGGCGGAAAGGTGGGAATGGGAGCGAGGTGGACTGGCCCTGCGGGTCTTTCTCAGACCTAACGTGCGCTTCCACGATGGAACGCCTTTGACGGCAGCCCTGGCAGCGGAGGTGCTCCAGCAGTTGATCGGGCGCCCGTCCAACCGAGCTCTTTATCCGTCCGTGAACTACATCAGCGCGGTTCGCGCGGACGGCGAACGGCAGCTCCTGATTGAGTTGTCCGAACCGTCTGCGTTCCTGCCAGAGGACCTTTCTCTCGCGCTGCAACGCAACGGAAACTCCGTTGGCACCGGTCCCTACCGCCTCGCAAAACGCGAAAAGTCCGAAATCGTGCTGGAACGCTTCGACGATTATTACCTGGGCGCGCCGGCGATTTCGCGCGTGACCATTCGACCGTTCGACGCATTACGAACGACTTGGACAAGTCTGCTGCGTGGCGAAGTCGATATGGTCACCGAGGTGCCGCCGGACGCGATCGAATTCATCAAGAGCGGAGACGTCCAGACGTTCTCCTTCCCGCACTGGTACCAGTTCATCCTCGCGTTCAATCTGAACAAC
>Ga0081539_10006511_pt1 | contig 11161 bp, 12 predicted proteins | sample TabmetS4T2R2_FD_71023 | JGI IMG/M metagenome (GOLD analysis project Ga0081539, IMG submission 71023) | Tabebuia heterophylla rhizosphere microbial communities from the University of Puerto Rico - S4T2R2 | ecosystem: Host-associated > Plants > Roots > Rhizosphere ... | reverse complement strand
CCCCCCCACCACCCCCGCCACCACCGCCGCCGCCGGCACCGGCCCCCGCGCCGCCGCGGCCGCTGACGGAGGAGGAGATCTTCGGGCGCAAGACGGTCGACGATTTGAACCGCGAGATGCCGCTGGCGGAGGTGCACTTCCTCTACGACCAGGCGACCATTCGCGATGAGGACCGCGCCATCCTGCAGAAGAACGCGGACTACCTGCGCCGGTGGATGTCAGTGCGTGTGTCGGTCGAAGGGCACGCCGACGCGCGCGGCACCAACGAATACAACCTCGCGCTCGGCGACCGCCGCGCCAACGCCATCAAGGCGTATCTGACCGGTCTCGGCATCGGCGCCGATCGGATGACGGTGGTCAGCAAGGGAGAAGAAGACCCGCTCTGCCAGGAGATGACCGACGACTGCTTCGCGCGCAATCGCCGCGGACACTTCGTCATTACGGCGAAATAACACCTTCGCCCTCACAAACCACGGAGACGCGGAGACACGAAGTTTTCTTAGCCAAAACGTCTCCGTGCCTCCGCCCTTCGACTTCGCTCAGGGCGCCCCGAGCGTTAGTCGAGGGCGTGGTTCGTCGGGGTGAACGTCGCGGCGGCCTCAGACTCTTTCCAGCTCTTCGACGATTGCCGCCGCCGCGGACGTCGGATCCGCGGCGGCAACGATCGGCCGTCCCACCACGATGTAGCTCGCGCCTGCCCTCACCGCTTCCGCCGGACCCATCGTTCTCGCCTGGTCGTGTCTCTCCGCACCTGCCGCGGCGCCGCGGATGCCTGGCGTCACGATCACGAAATCCGGCCCGCACGCGTGGCGAATGGCCGCTGTTTCCTGCGCTGACGCGACCACGCCCGGGAGACCGGCGTCCCTTGCCAACGTTGCGAGCGTGATGACGTGATCGAGCAGGGGACGCTGAACCCCGATCGCGCGCAGAGACGGTTCGTCCATGCTGGTCAGGACGGTCACCGCGATGAGTAATGGGGCGGGCTTCTGGTGTTTGGCCGCTGCGTCGGATGCGGCACGACCCGCGGCTTGCATCATTGCCGCGCCGCCCGAGGCGTGGACATTGATCATCCAGGCGCCGGTCTGCACGGCCGCCTCGATCGTCTGGCTGACCTGATTGGGGATGTCGTGATACTTCAGATCGAGGAAAACGCGCGCGCCGAGGTCGACGAGTCGTCGCACGATGCTCGGGCCTTCCAGCGTGAAGAGCCGGCTGCCCACCTTGACGCCGCCCGCCACATCCAGCAGCTGCCGCGTCAGCTCCAGCGCGCGATCGCCGCTGTCCACATCGAGCGCGACCAGCAATTTGTCGCGTCCTGAAGACCCACGGTCATGTGACATCGACACCAACAGCCTCCGCAATGCTGGTAAACCCGTCGCGCGTCGACAAGTCGAGCAGGCCTCGCGCGACCCTCGACACGAGCCCTGGCCCTTCATAGACGAGCGCGGTATAGAGCTGCACGAGCGACGCCCCGGCGCGAATACGCTCGTAGGCGTCGCCGGCCGTGACGATTCCGCCGACCCCGATGATGGGAACCTGCCGGCCGAACTGTCTGTACAACACGCGGCAGGCATGCGTGGCGACCGCGCGCAGCGGAGCTCCGCTCAGTCCTCCCGTTTGTTGCGCCAGCGATCCATTCGTTCGCAGGCCGTTGCGAGCGATGGTGGTGTTGGTGGCGATGATGCCGGCTGCGCCTCCCTCGAGAGCGGCCGCGGCGGAGTCGATAAGGTCCGCATCGGTCATGTCCGGTGAGAGCTTCACCAGCACCGGAATCTTCCTGCGCGCCACCGTGCCGACGCGCGCCACGACCTCACCCACCAGCGTCTTGAGCTCGCGACCCTGCTGCAGGTCCCGCAATCCGCTCGTGTTCGGGGAGCTGACGTTGATGGCGAAATAGTCGGCCCACGGATGGAGCACATCGACGATCACCGTGTAGTCCGATGCGGCTCGATCGTTGGGCGTGTCCTTGTTCCTGCCGAGATTGATTCCGACCCGCATTCCGGGCGGGACACCCGCGGCGAGATTTCGCGCCACGCCTTCCGCGCCCACGCTGTTGAAGCCGAAGCGATTGATGATCGCGCGGTCGTCGCGCAGCCGAAAGAGTCGCGGCCGCGGGTTGCCCGGCTGTGGCTGCGGCGTGACCGTACCGATCTCGGCAAACGAAAAGCCGAGTGCCGCCCAGGCGGCCGCTGCCGTGCCTTGCTTGTCGAGTCCCGCCGCGAGCCCGATCGGATGATCGAAGGAGAGGCCGAGAATGTGCTGCTGCAGCTGCGGGTCGCGCGGCACATTCCGCTGCAGGGCAAGCGTACGACAGAGAAGCGAATGCGCCAGCGTCGTGAGGATCAACTCATGCGCGCGCTCGGCATCGAGCGCAAACAGCGCCGGCCGCACGAGGCGCGCGTAGAAGGACACTGGCGGCAGTATACCTGCGCGCCGGATGGTGGATAGTAGTTGGTGGATAGTGGTTGCTCGCTACGCCCAATCGTCTTCCGTCGGTTGCAACGACGTGATCAAGCCATTCAACATGCGACCGACGCGCTCCACGCGTTCCTGAACGCGTTTGTATGCGGCTGCGTCGCAGAATTTGAGTCGCTTCGCTATTTCGAGCTGCACTTCGACCTCGCCCTGCGATCCAAGTGCGATGTCGAGGTGATTGAGATTCGCCTTTCGCCGTTTGCGACGCGCGCCCTCGCCGATGTTGGACGGCACGGAGACGGCGGCGCGTCGGATTTGCGACGTCAGACCGAACCGCTCGTCTTGAGGAAATCCACCTGACAGCTGATAGATCTCTTCGACAAGCGTCATGGCTTGTTGCCACACTTCAAGATCGCGGAACGAGTTGGTTGCGCGCATGACATACATGAGATGCACGGGCCAGGCCGTTTCGGATTTCGGAGGAAATCCGCGCGAGAGCGCCGAATAGTACGCAGGATTTTCAAGGTCCAGAGCCACGCTACTACGCAAGAACTGCCGATGCGCGATCGAGCAACCACCAGCCACCATCCACTAACCACCATCCGATTGCGATATAATCGCGGGCGTCTCTTTAAGCGCGGTCCTGCGAGGCCGCCAAGAGGTTTCATGGTACAAAGCTCCCGCCGCCGTGCGGCCGCTCCGTTGTCGCGGCCGTCTCATCTCCGCCAGCAGCACGTATTACTCAACGCCCGGGCTGTCGGGACGGTCCAGTAATGCCTGTCGTCATGGATGCGGACCGGATCGGCCGCACCCTCACCCGCATCGCCCACGAAATCCTCGAACGCAACAAGGGTATCGATGATCTTGCGCTGGTCGGCGTGCGTACGCGCGGCGTGCCGATCGCGCGGCGGATTGCGCGCAGCCTCAAAGAGATCACCGGTCACGACATCCCGACCGGCGCGCTCGACATCACGCTGTATCGCGACGACTTGATGCGCCAGCAGGTCGGGCCGCAGCCGCTCGTGCGCCGCACCGAAATCGCCTTCTCGATCGACAACCGCAAGATTCTGCTCGTCGACGACGTGCTGTATACCGGGCGCACCACGCGCGCGGCGCTCGATGCGCTCATCGATTTCGGCCGGCCCAAGAACATTCAGCTCATCGTGCTGGTCGATCGCGGCCATCGCGAGCTGCCGATCAAGGCCGACTACGTCGGCAAGAACCTGCCGACCTCCCCGGAGGAGAGCGTGCAGGTTCATCTCCAGGAATCCGATGGCCGTGACGAAGTCGTGCTCGAGGGAGGTGCCGCATGACGGTGGAGCAGTTGGCGACGTCGGCGTTGACGGCGCTGCGCCACAAGCACCTCCTGAGCACCGCGGACCTCTCCCCCGAGGAGATCACGCTCGTGCTCGACACCGCCGAGGCGATGAAAGAGGTCGGCGCGCGGCCAATCAAGAAGGTTCCCGCACTGCGCGGCAAGACAGTGGTCAATCTGTTCTTCGAGCCGAGCACGCGCACGCGCACGTCGTTCGAGATCGCCGAAAAGCGTCTGAGCGCCGACACGCTCAACATCGCCATCGCCACCTCCAGCGTCGTCAAGGGCGAGACGCTGGCGGATACGGCGCTGACGCTCGAGGCGATGTCGCCGGACATGATCGTGATCCGCCACTCGTCCTCGGGCGCGCCGTATCTGCTGTCGCGCATCTGCCGCTCGGCGATCATCAACGCGGGCGACGGGATGCACGAGCACCCGACGCAGGCGCTGCTCGACGCCTATACGATTCGCGAGCGGAAGAAGCGGCTGTCGGGACTGAAGGTCGCGATCATCGGCGACCTGCTCCACAGTCGCGTCCTGCGCTCGAACGTGCATCTGTTGACGACGATGGGTGCAGAGGTGTGGGTGTGTGGTCCGCCGACGCTGGTGCCGGCCGATATCCGGCGGCTGGGCGTGACGGTGACGCACGTCATCGACGACGCCGTGCGCGAGGCGGATGTGGTCATGCTGCTGCGCATACAGCTGGAGCGGATGGAGGGCGCGTTTTTCCCCTCGTTGCGCGAGTACTTCGCGGTGTTCGGGATGACCGAGGCACGGCTGCGGCTGGCGAAGCCGGACGTCATGATCATGCACCCTGGGCCGATGAATCGCGGCGTCGAGATCGCGTCGGAAGTGGCCGACGGTCCGTATTCGGTGATCCTCGACCAGGTTGCCAACGGCGTCGCTGTACGGATGGCCGTGCTCTATTTGCTCGCGGGTGGAGCCGCACATGAAGACGCTGCTTAAAGGCGGACGCGTTGTCGACCCGGTGAACGGGATTGACGGCGTCCACGACGTGCTCATCGACGGTGACCGGATTGCGCAGGTCGGACGTGACCTGCCGGTCGACGGGGCGTCGGTCATGGAGATTCCGCCGGACCTCGTTGTGTGTCCCGGTTTCATCGACATGCACGTGCACCTGCGCGAGCCAGGGCAGGAGCACAAGGAAACCGTCGCGACCGGCGCGGCCGCCGCGGTGGCCGGCGGGTTTACGGCCGTCGCCTGCATGCCGAACACGACGCCGGTCAACGATAGCGCGCACGTGACCTCGCTGATTCTGTCGAAGGCGGCAGAAGCAAACCTGGCCCGTGTGTATCCGATCGGCGCGGTGTCGAAGGGATCGCGTGGCGAGCTGCTGGCCGATATCGCGGAGCTCAAGGCCGCCGGCTGCGTCGCGATCACCGACGACGGGCATCCGGTGGCGACGGCGATGCTGATGCGGCGCGCGATGGAGTATGCGGGCATGTTCGACATGCCCGTGATCGAGCACTGCGAGGATCCGTCGCTCAAGGCGGACGGCGTGGCGCACGAAGGGTATCGCGCCTCGACGCTTGGGTTGCGAGGGATTCCCGGCGCAGCGGAGGCACTCGGGGTCGAGCGGGGCATCCTGCTGTCGGAGCTGACCGGATCGGCGTTCCACGTCGCGCACATGAGCGCGCGCCAGTCGATTCGCGCCGTGCGCAAGGGCAAGGAAGCGGGCGTACGGGTGACCTGCGAGGTTGCGCCCCATCACTTCACGCTGACCGACGACACGCTCGGCGACCCGATTCCCTACGACACGAACGCGAAGATGAACCCGCCGCTGCGCGAGGCTGCGGACCGCGACGCGATGCTTGCCGGTATAGCCGATGGAACGGTCGATGTGATCGCCACCGACCACGCGCCCCATCACTACGACGAGAAGAAGGTCGAGTTCGATCGGGCGCCGTTCGGCATCATCGGCCTCGAGACCGCGATTCCGCTGGCGCTCGATCGCCTGGTGCACGCCGGGCTCATACGTCTGCCTCGGCTCGTCGAGCTGATGTCCGTCAACCCGGCGCGAATCCTCCGCGTGCCCGGCGGTACGCTGGCGGCCGGCTCGCCGGCGGATATCACCATCCTCGCCCCGGAGTTGAAGGTGCGAATCGAGGCGCAAAAGATGCGCTCGCGATCGAAGAACACCCCGTTCGACGGCTGGCAGCTCCGCGGCGGCGTCGCCGCGACGGTCGTCGGCGGCCGCATGCTGTTCACGAATCCCGACGTCTTCGCCGTTCACGTGTGAGATCGCCCAAAGCCCCAAGCCCAAAGCCCAGAGACGAGAGACGAGTGACCACCCGCCGCGACGAGATTCGTGAAAAGGCCCTGCGCGATCTGCAGCAGTACGAAGTGCTGATGCTGAACGGGCACTTCGACTTCGGCAACGGCTATCACGGCAGCATGTATCTGAATCCGCACCAGCTGTTTCGGTATCCGTCGACGATCTGGCGCTTTGCCCAGGATTTGATCGACGTGCTGCCGGCCTCGGTGCTGGATGCCACCGACGTCGTGGCAGGGCCGGCGACCGGCGGCGCGCTGCTGGCGCACACGATCGCCGGTCTGCTCGACAGCCGGCGGCCACTCGCCAACGAGCCGATGATGTTCGCGCCGCTGACGGTCGATGCGGAACACGGACATGCGCTGAGCCGCTTCTATCGGCGCCAGGTGCGCAATCGCAAGGTGCTGCTCGTCGACGATGTGCGCAACACCGGGCAGACGTTCGTCCGCTGTGCCGCGCTGATCCGTGAAGCCGGTGGCGAACTGGTTGCGACCGCGGAGATCTACGACCGCATGGAAGCGATGATGGATGCCGGTACACCGAACTTCGCCCTTGCTGAATACAAGGCACCGGAGAATTACCCGGCGCTGTCGTGTCCGCTCTGCGCGTCGCAGACGCCGGTGACCTCTTTCTGACCAGCGTGAGCCCCGAGCTTCGTATCGTGCCCGGCCGTGTCGAGGACGTGCCCGCGATCCTCGCGCTGATCAAGGCGCTGGCGGAGTACGAGCGGCTGGCCGATCACGTGGTGGCGACGGAAGATGGCCTGACCCGATGGCTGTTCGGCGATCGGCCGGCGGCCGAGGTCGTGATCGCCTGGGCGGGCGACGAGCCGGTGGGATTCGCGCTGTTCTTCCACAACTTCTCCACGTTTCTCGGCCGGCCCGGGCTGTATCTCGAAGATCTCTTCGTCGAGCCCGAGTGGCGCGGTCGCGGCGTCGGCCGTCGTCTGCTCTCGCACCTCGCCGCCATCGCGATGGAACGCGGATGCGGCCGTTTCGAGTGGGCGGTCCTCGACTGGAACGAGTCGGCGATCGCGTTCTATCGACGCATGGGCGCCGTCGTGCTCGAGGACTGGCGCGTCTGTCGCGTGACGGGAGAGGCGCTTGCCACGCTCGCTTCCCTCGCCTGATTCGTCGGTCCGTCCCCGTCTCGAATCCCTGTACACGACGTTCGATGACGTCGACTCCGCCACCGATCCGGTGCACATCGTCAGACGCTATCGCTCGCGCGAGGATCGTGAGGTGGTCGGCTTTTGCGCGGCGGCGCTGGCGTTCGGCCGCGTGGCCAGCGTGCTCCAGTCGATCGAGGCGCTCCTCGCGGTGATGGGCCCGCATCCTGCGGACTTCGTGCGCGAGTTCCAGCCGGTGCGCGACAGCGGGCGGATCGAGCCGCTGGTGCATCGCTGGATTCGTGGACGCGATCTGGTGGCGCTGCTGCTGACCCTCAAACGGATGCTGCGCGACGCGAAGTCGATCGAAGCATTCTTCGTGGCTGGCGACGATCCCTCGACTCCTGACATCAGCGTCGCGCTCGACGCGTTCTCGGCGCGGGCGCTCGACACGGATCTCGCCGAGGCGTATGGCCGCGTGCCGAAACGTCCCGGCGTCTGCTATTTCTTTCCCCGTCCCTCCGCCGGCAGCGCGTGCAAGCGGCTGAACCTGTTTCTGCGCTGGATGGTGCGCAAGGACCAGATCGACATGGGCGTGTGGACGCGCGTATTGCCGTCGCGGCTGATCGTGCCGCTCGATACACACGTCATCCGGCTGGGTCGCTGCCTGCGTCTGACGCGCTATGCGACGCCAGGCTGGAAGATGGCGGCAGAGATTACGGCGGCATTGCGAACCATCAATCCCGACGACCCGGTACGCTACGACTTCTCCCTCTGTCACATCGGGATGATGAATGCGTGCGGCTACGGCCGGCCGCAGGCGGACAAGCAGTGCCCGCTGCGCGGCATCTGCCGGCCGCGCGTCAGGGGCGCGTTGCGCGCGGTGCGGTAAGCCGGCGATATACCGCTGCGGTTCCTTCCACCATCCGCTCGACGGTGAACCTCTCGCGGGCCCGGGCGAGCGCGGCCACGCCCATTCGCTGTCGCAGCGGTTCGTCCTTCAACAGCTGCACGATCCGCTGTGCCATCGCGTGATGGTCGCGCGGCGGGACGAGGAACCCGGTCTTGCCGTCGACGAGCACGTCGGGAATGCCGCCGGCGCTGGTGGCGACCGCCGCCTTCGACGCCGCCATCGCGTCGACCAGAGCGGTGCACATGCCCTCGCTCACCGAGCTCATCGCGAACAGGTCGAATCCTTTGGTCAGTTCCAATGCGTCGACCCTGAAACCGGCGAGGAGCACGTGCCGCTCGAGATGGTGCCTGTGCACCTGCTGCTCCAACGAGGTGCGCAATTCACCGTCGCCGACGATGACGAAGCGCGCGTCGGGCACGTCGCGGACGACCAGGACCGCCGCGTCGATTAGATGATGGTGCCCCTTGTGCGGCACGAGCGCAGCCACGTTACCGACGATCGGAGCGTGCGTCGGAAGGAAGAATTCGGCGTGCACGTTGGCGGGCGGCATCCGTGCGATCCGGTCGACGTCGACGCCCTCGTTGACAATCGTGGTCCTGCCCTTCGGGATCCCGTCAGCCACCAGACGATCGCGAATCGGACCGCTGTTGGCGATGAAGCAGTCGACCTGTCCGTACTTCCATCGCGAGAACGAGTTGCCGGCCAGCCTGAACTCGACGCGTCGTGAGGCGACGAGCACCGGGCGCGGTGTCGGTGACGCGATCGACAGCGCCGTCGCGGCCATCGCCACGGCATGTGGATCGTGCGCGTGAACCACGTCCGGGGCGAGCGGCTTGATGACACGCGACAGCCGCCACGCCGCGGTGAGATCGATCTCGTTGCGCGTCGCCAGCGGAATCAGGTCCATACCCTCCGACATGCGGCGGTACAACTCGCCGTTGGGATGCGCGACCAGCGCTGCGCGCTGCCCAATCGCGCGCAGTCCCATCACCGTGTACATCACCTGACTCTGGCCACCGCGCCAGGATTGGGCGGTGTCGATGTGAAGGGAAAACACTAGCCTTGGGAGTTGGAAGTTGGAAGGTGGGAGTTGCCCGAGTGCTCCAGCTCCCGGAGCTTCGCGAACTTGAGGAAGACCGAGTAGGCGTTGACCGCCGAGAGCGTCAGTCCGACGCCGCCATCCAGAAACCCGCGGCGCAGGACGTAATTGCGCAGGAAGGCGGCGGGCGGATGCACCACCAGATCGATCAGGCTCGCGCGCCGGCCGCCTTCGTACATCTGTCGTGCCGCCAGCGTGCTGTAGGCGTTGATGCGATCCAGGTGGTCCCGCAGGTCGCGGTACGAGTAGTGCTCCAGCTCGTGTCGGAGCCGACCGACAGGTCCGTCGACGCCGACGGATTCGTGGACGTATCTGCCACGCCAGCGCGCCGCGCGCCGATCGTAGAGGCGAGTCTGGAAGTCGGGGTAGAAGTCGGTCGTCCGGATCCAGCGACCCAGATGAAACGTGACGCGCGGCACCCGGTATCCGCGATACGGCGGCTCGGCCTGCAGCAGGGCGCGCACCTCCTGCGCCAGCGCCGGCGTGATCCGCTCGTCGGCGTCGAGCGAGAAGATCCAGTCGTGGCTGGCCAGCGAGGCCGCGTAGTTCTTCTGGTCGATCCAGCCGCTCCAGTCGCGATGCTCGACCCGAACGCCCTTTGCCCGGGCGAGATCGGACGTCGCGTCGCTGCTGCCCGAGTCGACGACGATCACTTCATCGGCCCAGGCGGCGCTGTCGATGGCAGCGGCGATATGGTCGGCTTCGTTGAGGGTGATGATTGTGACCGAGAGCTTCGGCACCAGGGAGGAATTATCCTCCGACCTACTCCGTCCAGACCATGAGACGCGCGCCGAGAGACTGCCGGCGAAGGATGAAATTCGCCACGGCAATCTGCGGGACCGACGCGGCGCTCAAATCGAGGACGAGCCCCGGCCCATGCCGCTCCAGATCCTGGAGAGTGATCCGGTCGCGGCCATCGCCATAGGTGTCGAGATTCATCAGGCCGAGCCTGCCGCCGAGCGTCGCCAGTTCGACGACGCGAGCCGGAACCGTCACGCGTTTCAATACGCCCTCGTCGGCGTCGTAGACGAGGATGTTGAGCGTCTCCAGAGGGTGTCGCGGCAGCGATTCATCGCGGTGCACCACCGGCGTGTCGCGATATTCAATCAGTGGCGCGTGATCGTGCATCCGCTCACGCGCCGAGTCGAACGCCCGGGCAGCGGTCTTCTGATCCGCTGATTCAATGGTCACGTAACGGGACGCCAGCATCACGAGCGCGGCGATGGCGGCGATGACGACGAGAGCCGCGATGCCCAGGACGAGACCTGCGATCCGGAATCGTCTGCTCGCCATTAAGAGACCTCCCTCGGTGCAATACCCTCTGACGCGTGCCGGTGCCTGTGCGGTCGTCGCCGTTATCGTTGTCCGGTGAAGCCTCCGTTGCCGGTTTGAGCCGAGGCGGCGGTGTTCGCTCCGGTCCCCGTGCCGGTCGGCGCGGTGCTCACGCTGACGTTGGTCGTGGCCGTCGTGCCGCCGGCGAGCGGGACTTCCTGCACGGTGTCCAGATCCACCAGCGAGCGCTGGTAGTCGAGCAGGGCGCGCAGCTCGTTGTTGCGTGCCTGTGCGAGGTCGCGCTGTGCCTGGAACACCAGGAAGTTGGTCGACGTGCCGGCGGCGAACTTGCGCTGCTCCGCCTCGAGGCGGCGTTCGGCGAGCTCGCGCGACACGCGCGTCGTGTCCATGCGCTTCTGGTTCGTCTGCACCTGGCGCGCCGCATCGCGGACCTGCAGCGACACCTGCACCTGCTGGTTCTTCAGCTGCGTCTGCGACTGCGCGTACTGCAGTCGCGCCCGCGCCAGGTTCGCTTCCTGCGGGCTGGTCCCGATCGGGTAACGGATGTTCAGCGTCGCCGTCCAACTGGGAAAATCGTTCCCGAAGATATCGGCCAGCACCGATCCGAAACTGCGAACCTGCTGCCCGATGACCGCCCCGCCGAAGAGCCCCGTTGAATCGCGGATCAATCGAGTGCCTCCCAGTCCGGTGAGCCCGTAGTCGATCGCCGCGGTGACGTCGGGCAG
>Ga0081539_10006510_pt1 | contig 11161 bp, 11 predicted proteins | sample TabmetS4T2R2_FD_71023 | JGI IMG/M metagenome (GOLD analysis project Ga0081539, IMG submission 71023) | Tabebuia heterophylla rhizosphere microbial communities from the University of Puerto Rico - S4T2R2 | ecosystem: Host-associated > Plants > Roots > Rhizosphere ... | reverse complement strand
CGCTCACCTGCGACGATTCGTAGTAGAGCGCGCTCTGGCTCAAGCGTTCCTTGTACACGCCGGTGGGGTTGAGCAGCTCGTCGGGGATGATCGCGTTGTACATCCCCATGCAAACCTCGTCGAAAACGCCCATGATCGCCTTGTCGCGCTGGAGTTGGGCGGCGAGCGCTTCGCCGAGCTTGCGCTCGGGGCCGCGAACTTTGACGTTCTTGAACTTCTCGACGTGCGGCGTCTTGTGCTTGACCTTGCCGGTCTTGAGCCAGGTGTGCAGCGTGTCGCGGAAGAACTCGTCGGTGAAGTCTTCGCTCCAGATCGTCGAGTATTCGACGCCGGCCTTCGTGAGCGAGCCGTTGAGGTTGAGCATGCCGACCAAGCCCGGCCAGGTGCCGGACCAGTTCGCGACGGTGAGGATGGGTCCGCGGTGGGAGATCAGACCGTGAAGCAGGTGGTGCGAGTATTGCCAGACGGATTCTGCGACGATCAGCGGTGCGTCGCGATCGACGTTGGCAAACACGCACATGCCTTCTTTCTGGCTGCCGATGAAGCCGTGTTTTTCATCGGGCTTGTACGCGTGCGCACGGACGAGCTCGTAACCCATCTCGCCGATCGCGGCTTTGAGCGTCGCCTCCATCTTTTCCTGTTCGGGCCAGCATTTCTGGTTGGCGCTCAGGCGCAAGTCGCCGTTGGCGACGAGCTGGACTTGCTTCTTCTTCAGTTTCGGCGTCTTGCGTGAGGGCGGGAGCTCGTAGGCCACGGGAGCGATCCTCCATTCCGTCGTCGCGTGTTGATGGGGTCAGTTGATTTGTTGAGCGGGCGTATATAACCGATTTGCACGCCGGACCGAACATGAGTATACCCTTTTGAATGTTCGGGAACTGTCCGGATGATCGTCGGGTGCGAGGATCGCGCGCGTGATCAAGAAGATCGAGCTGGTCAACTACATGTCGCACACGCACACGGTGCTCGAGCCCGCCGCGGGGCTTACCGTGATCTGCGGGCCGAACAATTGCGGGAAGTCCGCGGTCGTCTCGGCCGTCGAGACGCTGTGCTTCAACGCGCCCGGCGATTACATGGTCCGCCACGGCGCCGACTCTGCCAGCGTCACCATCGAGACCGACGATGACCACGTGCTCGCGTGGCGGCGGAAGAAGGGCGTCGTGAGCTACGTGATCGATGCCCGCGAAGTGCACCGAGTGCAGCGGTCGGTGCCGGAGGACCTACACGACCACCTCCGCCTGCCCAAGGTCACCAGCGAGCGCGGCGAGTTCGACGTGCACCTGGGCAAGCAGAAGGAACCGATCTTCCTGATCGATTCCGAGTCCGGCGCGGCGGCGTTCTTTTCGACCGCGGACGATTCGGAACGGCTGATTGCCATCCAGAAGCTCCACCGGCAACGCGTCCGCGACCACCAGACGATCCAGAAGAAGCTCGCGGGCGAAATCGAGAAGCTGGACGTAGAGTTGATCGCGCTGGCGCCGGTGACCATGGTCGAACCGGAGATCGACGCGATCGAGCGCGAACATGCGGAGCTGATCCGCGACGTCGAGCAGCAGCAGGCGCTGACACTGTTGATCGGGAAGCTGGAGATGCAAGTAGCGCGGGTCGAGCACGTCTCCGCCCAACTTCGCACGCTGACCCCGTTGGAGCAACCGCCAGTGCTGCGGGACGAACGGCCGCTCGCCGCGATCATTGCGCGGTTCGACAAGTCGAAGGAATCGGTCGCACGGCTCAAGGCCGAGCGCGGCGCGCTGTCGTCGCTTGCGACGACTCCTCAGTTCGTTGCAACTGAGTCGCTGGCTGAAATGGTCAAGCGCCTCGAATCCTTGGAAGCGCAGCGGGCCGGATGGAGCGAACGTGTGGAAGCGTTCGTTCCGTTGGCGTCGCCGCCAGAACTGGAGGATCCTGCGCCGCTGGTCGTACTCGTCGAGCGGATGTCTGAGGCGCACCGCGCGGCGCGAATCGCGGTGGCGCGCGCCGCAGCGGTCGAGGCGTTGCGGCCGGCGTTCGAGCCCGTTGATTCGACACCGTTGGAACTGCTCGTGAAGCGCCTCGCGATCGCGGAACACGCGCGCGCGAAGGTCCTCGTCGATCTTCAGGAGGTCGCGGCCGAACTGAAGGAGAACCGCTCGAGGACGGAAGCGTGGGTACAAGACAACCCGCTGTGTCCGACGTGCGGCGCACCGGTTTCCGCCGAGCGGCTCCTGAGCGCGGAGGCCCACAGTCATGCCTGACGATCGCGACGATCTCCAGGGCTTCCTGTTCATCGGCGACCCGCACGTGGCGAACCGCGCGCCGGGTTTCCGCAAGGACGAGTTCGCGCGCACCGTGCTCGACAAGCTCACGTTCGCGATGAACTACGCGCGCGAGAACCGCCTGATGCCCGTGCTGCTCGGCGACCTGTTCGACGTCGCGCACAACAACGCCAACTGGATCGTCGCCGAGATGCTTCGCCTGTTCGACGGCGGCGTCTTCACCGTCTGCGGCAACCACGACCGGCGCGAGGACATGCTCGCCGATCACGATTCGCTCTCGCTGCTGATCCTCGCCGGGCGGATCAAGCTGCTCGACGAGATCGGCCCGTGGGTCGGCACGATGAACGGCGCGACCGTCGTTCTCGGCGGCACGCCGAACCACCAGTTTCTCCCGAAGTCGTTCGACCGCTCGGCCCTTCCGAGCGATCGCCCGGCGTTCGTCTTTTGGGTTTCGCACCACAACCTGAACTTCCCGACGTTCGAACACGAGAAGCCCGTGCGCTGCGTCGAGATTCCCGGGATCGACGTCGTGGTCAACGGCCACATTCACCGTTCGCTCGATGACGTCGTTTGCCGCAGCACGCTGTGGGTCAACCCTGGAAACATCACGCGCCTGTCGCGCACCGAGGCCGCTCGCCAGCACGTGCCGGCCGTGTTGCGCGTCGACGTGACGCGCGACGGGTACGCGCGGCAGCGCGTGACCGTGCCGCACCGGCCGTTCGATGAAGTGTTTCATCCGGAAACGAGCGGGCCGGAGATTAAGCTCACAGAGTCGGTTTTCATCAAGGAACTGGCCGCGCTTCAGGCGGCTCGGACCGAGAGCGGCGCGGGGCTTCAGTCGTTCCTCGACGCGAACCTGCCGCAGTTCCCGCAGTCCGTCGCCGACGAGATCAGGCGTTTGGCAAAGGAGGTCCTCAGCGATGCCGCGAATTGACGCGAAACCGATCCAGCTCGACATCGAGCAGCTCAAGCAGGAGCACGCGCGGCTCGACCGCGCCAAGACGACCGCGGAGGCGAACCTGAAGAACGCCAACGACCAGCTCGAAGCGTTGCGCGAGGAGGCGAAGGCGACGTACGGCACCGACGATCTGGACGAGCTGAAGAAGAAGCTTCAGCAGATGCAGGCCGACAACGAGGCCAAGCGCGCCGAGTACCAGAAGCACCTGGAAAAGATCAAGCACGACCTCCAGCAGGTCGAGCAGACGTTCGGCAAGCGGGAGTAGCGCCACCCTGTGACACGGGCGCCTCGCCCGTGCGTAGACCGCTCGCACGGGCGAGACGCCCGTGTCACTACGAGCGCTGATCGTACAACGTGCCATGACCGAGACCGAACCAATCGCATCGCCGACAACGCTGCGTCGCAAGTTCGACGAGCTGAACGGCCGCCGTCTCGCGGTCGAGCGGACGCGTGCGCAGCGGCAGGAAGAGCTGGCGCGCGTGAACGAGTATCTCGCGCTCGCGCCGGCGGTCGACGAGGCGATCGATCAGCTCAGCCAGCGGCTGTTTCAGCAGCTCACGACCGCTCTCGAGCAGTCGCTCACGTACGCGCTTCAGGAAATCCTCGGCCAGTCGATCCAACTGAAGGTGAAGCAGGACTTCGACGCGCGCAGCGGAGTGAAAATCCGATTCCACATCGAGCGCGACGGTCAGGCCGAGGACATCATGCGCGGGCAGGGCGGTTCGGTGGCGAACATCCTGTCCGTGGGGCTGCGGATCTTCGCGCTGTCGCGCTTGCCCGAGAAGCAGCACCGGCGCTTTCTCGTGCTCGACGAGCAGGATTGCTGGCTCGCGCCCGACCTGGTGCCGCGGCTCGTGCGAATCGTCCACGACGCGGGCAAACAACTCGGTTTTCAGGTCCTGATGATCAGCCACCACGACACGCGGTCGTTCGACCAGTACGCCGACCGGATCTACGAGTTTTCGCCGACGCCGACGGGGGTCGCGGTGAAGCTGATTCAATCCGAGAGGAAACCGTCGAGCGTGCCGGATACCGATCCCTGAGTTCGGGCGCAGCGTGCAAATGGAATAGCCCTTGGCGTCTAACACGGGTGGGCGTTTGAATTCCAAATGCTAACGTCTTGCAGCTTCGCCGTGTCCAGATTGCCAGGCCACCTCACTTCGAAAGGATGAACCCTTGAACCGACCATCTCTGATCAGCACGGCCGTCCTGGTTGTTGCCCTTAGCGTCGCCTTAACAGCGAAGGCCGAGCCGTCGCCGGCGACGTTGCCGAGCACTGAACCGACAGCCGCCGCCGCGTTCGACCCGGCGGCTACGATGACGCTCTTGAAGGCCGCCGGGGGCGTGTACAACTCGATCTGCGACGCGGTCGAGAAGGGTGACATCGACACTGCCCGCCAGCTCTCCGAGGATCTGCTTAAGCAGTCCGATGATTTCCGGGAATCGGTGCGCGGTACGCCGCTGTTGTTGCCCGTGAACATGGGGATCACTCAGCTCCAGCACCTGCACGACGCGCTGGCCGCAAAGGACCTGGAGAAGGCCAAGACGATCATCGAGGGACTCGACCAGATCGGGAGCTCGATCGCGCGGGCAGTGGAAGCGCTGCAACCGGCGCCGTCCACCCGGCGGTCCGATCGGCGGTAACGCATCCGCGGGGCGCGCGCCGCTCGCATCATCGCGAGGGTGAATACTGGACTGCGTTTGCGCCGAGAGTCCGTCGCTCGTTGAACAGGTCACGCGCGTCTTACGCCGGTCGCTGTGTGACCGGATCCGGCCGCGCAGCGACCGGCGTCAAGCTCCTCAGAGGCTCCCAGCAGCGCACTATGGCGTTAGAGTGTGTCCGGCGCTATTCTGTCGCGCGCATGCTGAAATCCCAACTGCTTCACCCGCAGATCACCGCCGCCCTCGCGCGCGCCGGGCACGGCAGCAAGGTGCTCATCTCCGACGGGAACTACCCGCACTGGACCACCCGCGGGCCGAACGCCGAGGTCGTCTACCTCAACCTGGCGCCCGGCGTGCCAAAAGTGACGGACGTCCTGCGCGTGCTCACGGCCGCCATCCCCATCGAGGCCGCCGAGATCATGGACACGAACAAGGCCGGCCCGTACGCGATGAGCGAGGACCCGCCGATCTGGAAGGAGTTTGAGCAGTTGCTCGTCGGCACGGATTGCAAGGGACAGCTGACCAAGGTCGAGCGGTTTCAGTTCTACAAGATCGCGGGCGCGCCCGACGTGTGCCTGACCATCGCGACGGGCGAGCAGCGGATCTACGCGAACCTGTTGCTGACGATCGGGGTGGTGAGGTAGGGCCGGTCGGCGCATCGTCACAGCCGCTCCGCTCGCGCGTACAGTGTGCCGGGCGCTTCCTCAAAATACTTGAACAAGGCCGGGCACAGCCAGCCCTCTGCGCCACTCGCCGGGTCGCGGTACCAGGTGCCGCCGTACTCCTCTCGCGAACGTGTGAACGCGCGCTGATGTCCCGGAAATGGCGAGGCACTGAACAGCAGGCGGAAGCCCGTCTCCCGCGCACGCTCAAGTTCGATTCCGGCATCGATGACGAGCCGATCGATCATCTGCGGCACACCGCTGACGAACGGCTCGCGCACGAGCCCGACCGCGGGGTCGTCGAAGACCCAGGTGCCGTCGAACCAGTACGGGCGGATCATGAGCATCGCATTGGGCATACCATGAGACTACGGCTTGGCGTCCTTGAGCGATCGGCGGACTCGCTTCGTTTCGGGAGATCCGAACGAGCGGTATAGCCATTCGTCAACGGATCGGCCGCATTCTGGACAGTTCCCGGTCGTTTCCCGGAGGTCGTAGCCGCATCGAAGGCACAAGCTGTCCGTGACACGGGTGCCGTAGCAAACGCGCGACGACCGCGCTCGACGAAAGAGCATCCACGTCGCGATGAAAAGCACCACACCCGCCGCCGGGATGGTCAGGCAGATGCCGATGCTAAACAGCCAGGCGAGCAACCAGCCGAGGTAGATTGAGGCGAGCACGAAGAGCATTGGTCCGTGCTTCGCCTCGTCAAACTGCTTTCTCTTGATGCGGTAGTTCAATTCGGCTGCTGCCGGCATTGTATCCGGTGCTTGCCCGCGCGACACCGCTATTGGTCTTGGCGTGACCGCGCGTGATGCAAGCGCTCGGCGAGATCTCGCACGTAGGAGCGTCCCTTCGCTCCGTCTTCCACTTTCTCCAACAAGTTCGCCGGCAGCGCGCCGACGCCGAGGTACGCGCCGCTGATCGCGCCTGCCATCGCGGCGAGCGTGTCCACATCGCCGCCGAGGCACAGGGCCGATGCGATCGTCGCGACGTAGGACCGCGGCGACATCGTGAAACACGCGATCGCGGTCGTGACCGAACGATTCGCCTCGAGTCGGTTGCCGAACTCGCCGACCGAATCGTCGGGCGACAGCTCGGCGGCCCGCCTGAGCTGGGTGCGGAACTCGTCCGTTCGCGCGCGGCGGATCAACTCTACATAGAACGCGCCGACGTCGAGCGGTTTGGTTCGGTCAGTCGTAACTGCCAGTGCGACGGCAACGGCCAAAACGCGGGCGCCATCGATGCCGATCGGGTGCGTGTGTGTTGGTAGAGCTGATCGCTCGGCCTCGGCGCAGACTCGGTCGAGGTCGTCGCAGAACAACAGTCCGACCGGCGCGACGCGCATCGCTGCACCGTTGCCCAGCGATCCGCCCGGATACGTCTCGGTGGCCGCGCGCCGCCAGTCGCCACCGGATCGCATAGTCTCGATGACGCGTCGCGCGCCGGGGCCATAGCTGCGCATCGGGTCGAAGTTCGCCGCGAACGTGCGCATCAGCGCGTCCGGGTCGATCGTGCCGTGTTCCACCAGCGATTCGGCCACCCCGATCATCATCTGCGTGTCATCGGTGTAGGTGAGCTCCGCGACGGGGTGGTTCGCAAGGATCTTCCGCGCGCCGCCGAAGTCGTACCAGATCGCGGTCGCCGGGGTTCCTTCGAACGGCGCGCACGCCGCGTCGCCGAGCATCAGCCCGAGCATGCAACCGACGAATCGGTCGCGGAGGGCATCGAGATGATCCGCGCCAGTCGCCATCCCAAGCTCCGGTGGCCGTGCTACGTCGGCAGTGTCCGGACCCACTCGCGGAACGAACGGAGTACGGATGTCTGTTCCTCAAACTCCATACGCCGGACGAATTGCGCGAACTCGCGCATCGGGAGGAAGGGGAACGTGGCGCTCGTGTCCGTGTGCTCGTATTTGCCGCCCGCGCCCAACCGCAGCACTTGCAGAGACCGACGGTCATACCGCCACAATTCGGGTACACCGAGCGCGGCGTAGACCGGCTCTCGCGGAACGGATCGGCTCGTGATGTCAATCTCGATCGCAAGATCGGGCGGCGGATGCACTGCCGGGTCGAAGTCCTTCATCCCGCGCGCCCGTGCTTCGTTCGCGATGTAGAAGCAGTCGTCGGGTTCCAGTCCCTTCTGCCGATCCTCTCGCCGGAACGTTGTCGAACCGAACGACGACATCGGGATGTCCCGTTCCACCGCCATCATTCGCAGCAACGCCCCGATCGCCCGGCTCGGCTGCTCGTGCTCGGCGAGTGGCGGCATGATCTCCATGCTCCCGTTGTCGAACGTCACCCGGATCGGGCGGTTACCGACCTCGTCCAGCACGCGCTCGTAGAAGTCCCACGAGACGTGGTCGAGCACGAGGTGCTGCTGCTCGGCGAGCGGAACGAAGCCCGGTGCGGAGGCGGTCATGACGTTGCGATTATACGGTCGAGCGGCTCGCAATGGCCAAACCTTCGCGATGCGTGCACGGGGCTGATGAGTACATGTGGCGGTGAGGATCACCTTAGTCGCGAGGTCCGATTCCGCCGATTCGCGCGGCAATCATGTACATGGCGGCCATCACCGCGAACCACGTGAGAGAGATTCCCATGGCGACCATCGCCAGATCTCGCCCTCTGCGATGCTCATCGTCTCGCCTCGTGGTTCCCAGCACGGCGAGCGCAAGCGCGACCGATAGGGCGGGACAAGCGTACCAGGGGATTAGGCTAAGCACCTGCCCGAGTTCGAAGAGCGCGTGCCCAGACCAGAACGGTCGGGTCTTGGGAATGATGCAGAAAGCGGGGCACCCGAGCAGCGCAAACGCAAACGCCGCGGTTGCCAGCGCGTTGGCGCGTCCTCGCGGTCGCGGCGGTCGTGGCGTCGCGTAATCGAGCGGCTCGCTCACTCCAGCCAATCCTTATCCTTCAACCGCTGCGGCACGTATTCCTCGGTGACGTAGCTGATGTCCTTCGTGATCAGCGATTCGACTTCCATCTTGAAGCCGTTGGCCAGCATCTTGTCGATTTCCTTTTGCCAGCCCTTCTGGTCCTTGAACCACGGGTAGGCCTTGATCTGGTTGGCGCGGTCGATGTCGGCCTTGTTCAGCTCGATCTGCACGTCATCGCTCAACTCGCAAGCCTCGTAGTCCTTGGCGCGGATGCCGAGGAATTTGGCGTCGGGGATCGCGAGGCGCTCGGACTCGAACGCCAGGCTGATTGAGCCCTGCTTGATCACCGAGTAGATGTAGTGCCCCCAGGGGTCGCAATCGAGCAGGCAGATGATCGGGAGGTTTAGTTCCTCGTTCAAGCGTCGCAATAGACGCCGCACGCCGCGCGGGGGTTGGCCGCTGCCTTCGGTCAGGATGCAGTTGTGCTTCTCCCAGAAGCGGTCTTCGTTGAACCGGCCCCAGACCGTGTCCTTTTCGACGTGCAGGACGAACTTGGCCTCGCACTTCTTGAACTGGATCACGTCGGGTTCGGTGATGCTCGGGACCGCGTAGCCACCCGAGCCCATGCGGCGGCAGTCGATTTCGTCGCCGCTATCGACGATGGTGATGTTGCCGACCATCGTGCCGCGCTTTTTCGCGTACACGTGAAGTTCTTCCCGCAACGCGCCGAGCGACACCTCCAGGTCTTCAAGGATGCAGTCGGATTCGGTCTGATCGCCGAACGTCTTCTCGCCATTGGTGCCTTGGATCGTGTGCAGGGCCTTGTAGAACATTCCGCGCAGCGACAGCGTCTTTTCCGCTTCGATGAGCTGTTTGATGCTGTCGCCGTGCAGGACCGTCTGCATGAACTGCTTGGCCTGGTTCAGGTTGAACAGCTCGCGGCAGGCCTTGGCGCTGCCCATCTGGAGGATGCCGCGTTTCTTGTTCCAGATGGTGTTGGAGCGCGTGCGCGTAGGGATGTCCAGGGCGATGTCGCGACCCTTGAATGCGCAGGCGCTGACGCCGTCGGCGAGGTCCACGATCTTGGACATCGTCGCCTTGTCACGCTCCTTGATGCGCTTGTTGATGGTGGCGGACCCGGTGGTTTTCTTCTTTGCCATAATGTATCTCGTGACACGGGCGTCCCGCCCGTGCTAATGCCGCGCGCACGGGCGGGACGCCCGTGTCACGTGTCAGTTAGAACAATTCGTCACCGTCGTCGGATGACTTCTTGCGCTTCTTCTTGGGTTTGGATTTGAGGGGGACGAGGTCGATCTTTTCAGCTGCAGACCCGCCCGCTGAAGCGGGCTCGCCATTTTGCGCTTCATTCAAATGTGAGGCGCGGGATTCGACCATGACGACGCCTTCGTCCTGTTTCAACTCTTCTGCCTCGTCCTTCTTGATGGTCTTGCCCTCTTCGTCAAGTTGCGCGTCCGCGATCGCGGTGCGCTTTCTCGCCTGCTTGAGCAGGGCGTCGTACAGCTTCTTCGCGTCGGTGCCGTTGATCGCGTTCACGGCCTTGCTGATCTCGCCGATGTAGCGCTCGAACACGTCTCGTCGCGCGGCCTCCCGCTGCATCTTTTGACGCTTGCGGAGATACGTGCCGAGCTTGCGGCCGCACTCCATCAATGCCAGCTTCATCTCCTTGCGGATCTCGTCGTAGTCCGCGATCGCTTCCTTCGACTCGCTCGTGAACGGCACCCAGACGCTGGCCATGTGAATCATGATCACCAGCGGCCCGGTCGGCAGCGACCCGCGCGGCTGGCCGAGGTTGTAGTTGCGCCAGCCGGTTTCCGTTACCGCTTTGAACGATGAGCACGCGCTCTGCTGGAAGAGCAGGGGAACACGGTTCGCGAACCGGATCACGCGCGCCGAATCGTCGGCGGGAAGCTCACCCCCGAACGCGATCGCGGCTTCGATCTGGAACGGCCTGCCGCGGTAGACGTCCGGCTCGCGCGAGCTGGCGGCGTAGAACTCGGCCTTCACACCTTTGAGCATGCCCGCGAGCAACTGCCGCACGCCGATCGGCGCGAGGCAGTCGGTCGGAGGCGCCGGCAGCTTCGATTCCTGGAACGCCTTGAACAGCTCTTCGACCTGCTTGGGTTCGAGGTCGCACACCTTCGTGCGGCTGTGCGCGCCGGCGGCCTTGCAGAACTCGCTCGCCTTTGCGGGGCTGACGCGGCTGAACTGTTCCTGGAGGAAGTTGTAGAGCGTGCCGCCGCGCGTGTGGTGAGACTCGTAGTCCTTCATCATCTGGATGAGGATGCCGAGCTCGATGCCCTTGGGGTGGGGCATGATCTCGTGAGTCTCGGGGGGAAGTTGGTCGGTCCCGCGCGGGAAGAAGATCACACCGTCTTTCTCGACAGTCGTGATCGTCGGATCGACGTCAGCTTTCGATTGCGCGGTCAGATCCGGGTCTTCGCGATTACGCTCAGACACCGGCGTGTCGGGATTGACGTGCGTCGCGTCTTTTGCGGCATTCGTGAGCGGGAGGTCGTCTTGCGAGTCATCCGCGCTGACGCGCGAGGGGGGGACGAACGTGATCCGCGCGTGGGGGTTGGCGATCGCGGTCAGCTCGAGGAACTCGTCGACGCTGCCGCGACCTTTCTGATAGCGACCCTCGAGCTCGATGCTGACGCTCGTGCCGGTGATGTAGTCTTCGGGGTTCAGGAAATCGGGCTCACGCGTCCCGGCGTTGATCGTCTTGAAC
>Ga0081539_10006509_pt1 | contig 11164 bp, 11 predicted proteins | sample TabmetS4T2R2_FD_71023 | JGI IMG/M metagenome (GOLD analysis project Ga0081539, IMG submission 71023) | Tabebuia heterophylla rhizosphere microbial communities from the University of Puerto Rico - S4T2R2 | ecosystem: Host-associated > Plants > Roots > Rhizosphere ... | reverse complement strand
GCGGCTTGCAGGCCGCGCCCCCCTCGCCCCGGCCGCGATAGTGCTCGATCCGATACGGCCCGGGCAGAAAGCTCACGACCTGCACCGGCTCGAGCGCCGCGGTCCACGGGTAGATCGAATAGGCGCCGACATCGCCGACCACGTCGGCGCGCAAGCCCAGCACATGGCCCTCGCGGTCGAGTCCGATCTCGGCATCGATCACCTCGTCGAAAGCCTGGCTGGTGGCGGCCAGGTCCTCCATGCGGTCGCTGGTCCATTTGACGGCGCGCCCCAGGTGGCGCGCCGCCGCGCAGACGAAAATCTCCTCCGGATAGAGCGAGCCCTTGCCGCCGAAGCCGCCGCCGACGTCCGGTGCGACCACGCGGAGGCGATGCCCGGGCAGATCGAGCGCCTCGGCGAGCGCATCGCGCACGATGCCCGGCACTTGCGTCGCCGAATGCAGCCTCAGCGCGTCGCGGCCCGGCTCGTATTCGGCAAGACACGCGCGCGGCTCGATCGCGAGCGGCGTGTGGCGGCGCATACGGAAACGACCGCCGACCCTGACGGGCGCCTGCGCGATCGCGGCATCGACGTCGCCGCGCTTGAACTCGCGCGCGACCAGCACGTTCGAGCCGGCGTCCTCGTGCAGCAGCGGCGCGTCGGCGCGGCGCGCGTCTGTCGCGTCATGCACCGCGTCGAGCGGCGCGAAGTCGATCGCGATCAGGTCGACGGCGTCCTCGGCGAGATAGCGGCTCTCCGCCACGATGCCGACGATGGCCTCGCCGACATGGCGCACCTTGTCGTGCGCCAGCGCGCGGATCGGCGTCGCGTAATAGCCTTTCATGCGCGACGTCGCGACGAGCGGCCGGGCGAGCGCTTCGAGATCCTGCGCGGTCAGCACCGCGACGACGCCGGGCGCGGTGCGCGCGGCCGCGCAATCGATCGAGACGATGCGCGCATGCGCGTGCTCGCTGCGGCGGAACGCGACGTGTAAGACGCGCGCGACCTGCCGGTCGTCGGTGTAGCTGCCGAGGCCGGTGAGCAGGCGCGGATCTTCGGTGCGCTTGATGCGCGCGCCGATGATCTTGCGTCCCACGATGCTGGTAACGCCATTGATTTGCGCATCAGTCATAGAACGCGACGCCCTTGGGCAGCGTGTCCCACTGGGCGGCATCATGGCCGCACAGCACGGTCGCGCCGCGTGCTTCGATCTCACGGATGCTCTGCAGCGACTTCTGAAACGCGTCCGGCTGCTGGATGTTGCGCGGCACGATGCCGGTATCGAGCGTGACGCGCAGGCTGACGGTGTCGGCGGCGAGTAAGAACGTGCCGCTGTGCTCAAGCGCGACCAGCGCGCCGATCGAGCCCGGTGTATGGCCGGGCAGCTCGATCAGCACGATCCTGCCGTCACCGAACAGGTCGCGCTCGCCGCGCAACTCATCGAACGTGCCGAAGTCCCATTCCGGCGCCAGATAGCCCATCCTTTCGGCATTCGGCGCGCGCGCCGCCGCGATCTCCTTTTCATGCACGATCACGCTCGCGCGCCGGAAGAACGCGTTGCAGCCGCAATGATCCGGATGCAGATGCGAGCAGACCACGACATCGACGTCATCGGGCGTGATGCCGACGCAGGACAACGCCGTAAGGACGTTGTCATCCTTGGCCATGATCGGGGTCATCATCTTGGCGAGTCCACCCCAACGCGTCGCCGGATCATCGACCACGGCGGGATGGCAGCCGGTGTCGAACAGCACATTGCCTTGTGGGTGGCGCAGCAGAAAGCACGACACCGGCAGCTCGATCATCTCGCTGCGATCGGCGTCCGGAAGGTAGACGCTCTTGCGCATGCGCAGGCGTCCGCCGGAGAGCGCGTGCATCTTCATTCGGCCTGCTCCTTCATGGCGCGGATCGCCGCGACGATGTGCTCGTAACCGGTGCAGCGGCAGAGATTGCCGGACAAACCCTCGCGGATCTCGTCGTCGCTGGCGAGCGGATATTTCTTCAAGAGGTCGGTCGCCGTCATCAGCATGCCGGGCGTGCAGAAGCCGCACTGCAAGGCGTGATGTTCGTGGAACGCCTGTTGCAGCGCGTTGAGCTTGCCGATGCGGCCGAGGCTCTCGACCGTCTCGATGGCGCAGCCGTCGGCCTGGACGGCGAATATGAGACACGAACGGATGCTGTCGCCATCGAGCAGGATCGTGCAGGCGCCGCACACGCCGTGCTCGCAGCCGACATGCGTGCCGGTCAGGCCGAGCGTCTGACGCAAGAAGTCCGAGAGCAGGAGGCGCGGCTCGACCGCGTGGCGCTGCGCCGTGCCGTTCACCGTCACGATGATCTCGCGCGTGCTCACGCCGCCTCCGCGCGTTGCCAGGCGGCGGAAAGCGCGCGGCCGGCCAGCACGCCGACGAGATGGCGGCGATAGTCCGCGGAGGCGTGCAGGTCGGTCTGCGGTTCGGTCGCGGCGCGCACCAGCCCGACGACTTCCTTGGTGAGCGCGCAATCAACACGCCGACCGACCAGCAGGGCCTCGGCCTCGCGCACGCGGCGCGGCGTCGGCGCGACGCCGGTCATCGCGATGCGCGCTTCGCTGATCGTCCGATCGGCAAGCGCCAGCGTGACGGCGACCGCTGCGAGCGCGAAGTCGCCGCTGCGGCGCGAGACTTCCGCGAAGCCCCAGCCGGTGCGTTCCGGCAGCTTCGGCAGCATGATCTCGGTGACGATCTCATCCACGGCGAGATCGACCGACAGCGCATCCTGAAAGAAGTCGCGAGCCTTAACGGCGCGCGCGCCGGTGCCGGAGACGACGCGCAGCGCGGCGTCGAGCAGCAGCGCCATCATCGGCAGCTCGGCGGCCGGGTCCGCATGCGAGAGGCTGCCCCCAATCGTGCCGCGATTGCGGATCGCGAGATGCGCGACATGCGTCATTGCTTCGCGCAGCACCGGAAAATGCCGCGCGATCACCGGCGAAGTCTCGAGCTGATGATGCCGCGTCAGCGCACCGATGCGGATCGCGTCCGGCTCCTCGCGCACATAGGCAAGATCCGGAATGCGATTGATGTCGACCAGGATAGCGGGGCGCAGCAGGCGGAAGTTGAGCATCGGCACCAGGCTCTGCCCGCCCGCAATGATCTTCGCCTCGCCGCGGGCCTCAGCCAGCGCGGCGACCGCGCCCTCGATCGACTCGGCGACGACATACTCGAACGCGGCCGGCTTCATGCGGTGTTGATGCTTTTGACGTTCCTGCCCTCGAGCTAGAGGCTAGCATTCCGGCGGCAGAAAGCGAGGCGGCTGTTACTGTGCCCTCTCCCCTTGTGGGAGAGGGCATCGCCGAGCGTTCAACGAGCGCGGTTGGGTGAGGGGTCCCCTGAAGCGCAGTAACCCCTCACCCACCCGAGATTGTTGACCCGACAGTGTAGCCCTCTCCCACAAGGGGAGAGGGCACAACAATTCTCGCTTGCGCTATCGCGTCTCGCGCTGCGCCAGCAGGTAGTTCTGCAGCGCCACCGCGCGCGCGCCGCTCTCGATCAGGCGATCCAGGATGCCGCGCAGAGCCATGAACTCCTCGCGCGTCAGTGCGCCAAACTCGACGTCGTTGACCTGGCGTTGAATCGGCGCGAGCCGCTCAAGCGCCGCGCGACCCTTCTCTGAAACCGTCAGGGTGACGCGCCGGCGATCCCCGGCGTCGGCCTTTTTCTCGATGAAGCCGCGCGCGAGCAGGCGACCCGTGACCGCCGTGATGAAGGCGCCCGATAGATAAAGATGATCCGCGACCGTCTTCACGTTCACGTCGCCATCCTGCGAAAGGTGCGCGATCGAGATCAGCACCGTGTATTCGATGCCGGCAAGGCCGATCACCTTGGCGTGGCCGGCGCGGATGCGCTCGTGATGCGCCGCAAAGCCAAACAGGCTGTGCACCAGATGGCGAAATTCCTTGTCGCGGCCGCCGACCAGGAGCTCCGGCCGCGAGGTGGTCAGCGGGAGCGGCGCGCGCGCGACACGGCTCTTGTGGCGGCCGTTGGCAGGCGCAGTCTTGGCGAGCTTCAGGGCGTCGCGCGCCATGTCGTCTCCAGCAGAGTGGCGATTCCGCGCCGGAAGGTAGCACCGAATACCGAACTTGAAAAGCTAACTGAGTTAGGTAATCATCGGGGACCCACACGGGAGGCGATCGATGCAGATCAAGCGGGTGCTGAGCTTCATCGACGAGACCGAGAGCGAGGCCGGACGGCGCGTCGATCCGCCGCTGCGCAAGGTCGCGGTCGCGGCGATCATCGACAACCCATTCGCGGGGCGGTTCGTGCAGGACCTGCAGCCGCTGACCGATGCGAGCGCCGAGGTCGGCCGGCACATCTGCAGCCTCGCCGTCGCAGCGCTCGCGCCATACCCGGCGGAAAGCTACGGCAAGGCCGCGATCATCGGCCTCAATGGCGAGCAGGAGCATGGTGTTGCGATGCTCACGACCGTGTTCGGCAATGTGATGCGCGAAGCCGGCGGCGGCGGAAAGGCCTGGATCTCCTCGCTGACGAAGCGCGCCGCCCCCGGCGCCATGATCGACATTCCGCTCGCGCACAAGGACGCGCTCTATGTGCGCTCGCACTATGACGGCATCACCATCACGCTGCCGGACGCGCCGCATCCGGACGAGATCGCGGTGATCTGCGCCTATGCGAACCGCGGCCGCCCGAACCACCGCGTCGGCGGCCTTGGCGTGAACGACATCAAGGGCCTCGACGGTTTGACCTGAGGAGCCAGTTATGAGCTGCAAAACCGGCGCCGAGCACATCAAGTCGCTGCAGGACGGCCGCACCGTCTATATCGACGGCAAGCTCGCAGGCGACGTGACAGTGCATCCGGCCTTTCGCAATTCGGTGAAGTCGGCCGCACTGCTCTATGACTACCAGGCAAGGCCCGAGAACATCGAGCTGATGACGTTCCAGCCGAACGGCACGAACCGGCGCATCAACCGCGCCTGGCAGATGCCGCGCAACTACAGCGAAATGGTGCAGCGGCGCAAAGCCATGCAGGCCTGGGCGCGCCTCTCCTACGGTTTCATGGGCCGCTCGCCGGATCACCTCGCCTCCTCGGTGATCGGCCAGGTGATGGGCATCGACGTGTTCGAGAAGCACGGGGCCGCGCGCGCGAAAGCGCTGCGCGACTATTACGAGGAGGCGAGCCGCAACGATTATTTCCTCACTTACGTCATCATCAATCCGCAGGCCGAGCGCGGCAAGGATTGGGGCGAGCAGGTCGAGGAGCTGGTCGCGCGCATCGTCGATGAGGATGCGAGCGGCATCACCATCCGCGGCGCCAAGATGCTCGGCACCTCGTCGATCATGGCCAACGAAGTGTTCGTCGCGAACCTGCAGCCATTGAAACCGGGCGAAGAAGCGCTCGCCTTCTCGTGCGCGCTGCCGATGAACGCGAAAGGGCTGCGCGTACTGTCGCGCAAATCCTACGAGGCGGCGGCGACTTCCGTGTTCGACAATCCGCTCTCGTCGCGCTTCGACGAGAACGACGCGCTGATGTATTTCGACGACGTGAAGGTGCCGTGGGAGCGCGTGTTCGTGCACCGCGACACCGACATGTGCCGCGCCCAGTTTCACGACACGCCGGGCCATGCCTACCAGAACTATCAGGCGCAGATCCGCCTCTCGGTGAAGATCAAGTTCCTCACCGGCCTCGCGCACAAGATCACCGAGGCGATCGGCACCACCAACATGCCCCCGGTGCGCGAGCAGCTCGGCTTCCTCGCCGCGCAGGTCAGCATGGTCAACGCCATGATGGCCGGCATGGAGGCGGAAGGCACGATGCGCGGCGAATACTACGTGCCGAACAGGCATTTCATGTATTCGGCGCAGGTGCTGACGCAGGACCTCTATCCGAAGGTGATCAACACGCTGCGCGAGCTGTCGGGCGGCGCACTCATCATGCTGCCCTCGTCGATCCACGACTTCGCGGATCCGCAGCTGAAGAAGATCATCGGCATGACGCAGCGCGCCGCCAAGATGAGCCCGGAGGACAAGGTCAAGTTCCTGAAGGCCGCCTGGGACGCGATCGGATCCGAGTTTGGCTCGCGCCACACGCAGTATGAAATGTTCTATGCCGGCGCGCGTTTCGTCACCACCGGCCACAGCTACCGCACGTTCGACTGGGGCGACGCGACCGGCATGGTCGATGAGCTGATGAGCACGTATCAGCTCAGCGACGAGCTTGCGCACTGACATGAAGGTCGCGATCGTCAACCTTGGTCAGATCGTATCGGGTGACTGGCACGCGCCGTTCGTGCCGGGCGACACGATCATCAGCGAGGGCGATCGCATCGTGTCGGTCGGCACCGCGCCCGCCGCCGCAGTCGAGAGCGCCGACGTGGTGATCGATGCCGGCGGCATGACCGCAATCCCGGGCCTGATTGACAGCCACGTGCACATCACGTTTGGCGACTACACGCCACGCCAGCGCACCGTCGGGTACCTCGAAAGCTATTTGCATGGCGGCACCACGACGGCGATCTCGGCCAGCGAAGTGCACGTGCCGGGCCGGCCGCGCGACGTCGAAGGCGTGAAGGCGCTCGCGGTCGCGGCGCAACGCTGCTTTGCCGACTATCGTCCGGGCGGCATGCGGGTGATCGCCGGCTCGGTCATCCTCGAGCCGGGACTGCAGGCGGCGGACTTTCAGGAGATTGCCGCGAAGGGCGTGAGGCTGGCGAAAGCCGGCTTCGGCGCGGTGAAGAGCTCCTACGACTATGTTCCGCTCGTCGCCGACGCGAAGGCAGCCGGGCTGATCACAACCTGCCATACCGGCGGCTCGTCGATTCCCGGATCCGGCGCGATCACCGGTGATCATCTGTTGAAGATGCACCCGCACGTCTCGTTCCACATCAATGGCGGGCCGACCGCGATGCCGGACCGCGACTTCGAGCGGGTCATTCGCGAGAGCGAGATCGCGCTGCAGGTCTGCACCGCCGGCAATCTGCGCACCACGCTGTTGTGCGCGCGGCTTGCCGATCAGTTCGGCGCGTTCGACCGCTTCATCATCGCGACCGATACGCCGACCGGCAGCGGCATCATGCCGCTCGGCATGCTCTACACCATCGCGCATCTTGCGAGCCTGACCGACCTGCCGCCGGAGCGCTTCGTCTGCGCCGCCACGGGCAGCAATGCGCGCATCTACGGCCTCGACAGTGGCGTGCTCGCCGCGGGCAAGGCCGCCGACATCGTGCTGATCGACGCGCCGGACGGCGGCACGCAGGACACCGCATTGGCGGCGATCAAGCACGGCGACATCGCGGCGGTCGGCGCTGTGGTGGCCGCCGGCGCCCCGCGCTTTGTCGGCCGCAGCCGCAATACGCCGGGCACCACACGCAAGGCGCGCGTCGCCGTGTCGCGCGTGACGCAGGATTTCACAGCACCAGCGCATTGAAGGGTCGGTTTCGCGATGCCTATAATCGCCGCGGGGCTTGCGTTACTGCGTCACGAGCCTCGGCGCCCGCATTTGCGCCCTCTCCCCTCGTGGGAGAGGGCCACGCAGGACCTTCTGCGTACTCGGTCGGGAGAGGGGGACTCTTGATAGGCAGGGCTTTGTGGTTAGTCCCCCTCTCCCGACCTTCTACGCTGAATCTCCGAGTAGCCCTCTCCCACGAGGGGAGAGGGCACAAATAGCAGCGCGGCATGATTTACCAGCAACTGATCAACGGACTGATGCTCGGCGCTTCCTACGCGCTGGTCGCGATCGGATACACGCTGATCTTCGGCGTGCTCAACCTGCTTTATTTCGCGCACGGCGAAGTCTTCATGGTCGGCGCCTTCGTCGGCCTGTTCCTCGTGCTGCATGCGGGCCTTGGCATCTACGGCGCCCTCCTCGGCGCGATGATCGCCTGCGCGGCGCTCGGCGTGCTCTCGGTGTTCGTCGCGATCCGCCCGGTGCCGAAGGATCGCCCGCTCGCGCCGCTGATCAGCACGATCGGGCTTACGATCGTGCTGCAGAACCTCGCGGTTTATTTCATCGGCGGGCAGCAGCTCGCCTTTCCGGAAACGATCCGGCAGACGCTCTATCAATTGGGACCGGTCACGGTCTCGTCGACGCAGCTCTTCATTCTTGGCGTCGCGCTCAGCCTGATGGTGCTGCTCTGGCTCTTCATCGAGCGCACCAAGATCGGACGCGGCATTCGGGCGGTCGCCGAGAACCACGAGACCGCCGCGCTGCTCGGCGTCAACGTCAATCGCATCGTGCTGATTACATTCATCATCGGCTCCGGCATCGCCGGCATCGCGGGCGTACTCGACGGCTTGAAGAACTCGAGCATCTCGCCGTTCATGGGCCTCGGCGCCGCCGTAAAAGGCCTGATCGTGATGCTACTCGGCGGGCTCGGCAATGTGCCGGGCGCGATGGTCGCCGGGCTGATGCTCGGCATGATCGAGATCCTGTCGTCGGCCTATATCGGCACCACCGAGCGCGACCTGTTCTCGTTTCTCATTCTCATTCTGATCCTGTTGTTCCGGCCGACCGGTCTGTTCGGCACGCGTACCGCCGAGCAAAGGTAGGCCGATGTTCGCCGGACTGATCGACAACTACACCCAGCAGGTTCTGATCTTCACCGGCATCAATGTCATCGCGGCGTTCAGCTTCTTCGCGCCGTTCAAGACCGGCCAGGTTTCGCTCGGACAGGCCGGCTTCATGGCGATCGGCGCCTACGCATCCGCCGTGTTCACACAGAAGTTCGGCCTGCCCTTCGCGGTCTCGCTGCCGCTGGCCGCACTTCTCGCCGGCGTCATCGGCGTCGTGGTCGGGTTTCCGGCGCTGCGCATCAAGGGCATCTACCTCCTGCTGCTGACGCTCGGCTTCGGCGAGATCGTGTCGGTGATCGCGCTCTCCTGGGATTACATCGGCGGTGCGCAGGGCTATCGCAACATTCCGTTTAATCCGCGCACGCTCGGCTATGTGCTCGGCGTCGTGGTGGTGCTGACTTTGTTTTTCGGCCGCCTCGAGCGATCGAGCCTCGGCCGCGCCATGGATTCGATCCACCAGGACGAGACCGCCGCCGAGGTGATGGGCATCGACGTCGTGCGCATCAAGCTGCTCGCCTTCGGGCTCGGCGCCGCGATCGCGGGCCTTGCCGGCGCGCTCTATGCGCATCAGGCGACCTATATCGACTCGACCACCTTCAACATCATGATGGGCGTCGAGATCTTGACGTTCGTGGTCGTCGGCGGCGGCAGCACCTATTGGGGACCTGTCGTCGGCGCGGTCGTGCTGTCGCTGCTGCCGGAATTTTTGCGCACGCTGCGCGAGTGGCTCGAACTCGTGCCGGTGAGCGCGACCAACTATTTCCCGATGAACCGCATCTACGACTTTCTGCACGAGTTTCTCGACTTCGAGAACGCCAAGCGCCTCATCGTCTACGGCCTCATCCTGATGCTGATGATGATCGTGCGCCCGGACGGGCTCATCACCCGCGATACGTTGCGCCGCCTCACGTTCGCCCGATGGAAGACGCGTCATGCCTGAGACCTGCCTTGCGATCGAATCTTTGAGCAAACGCTTCGGCGGCTTCTACGCCGTCAATGACCTCTCGATGGACGTGGCGCGCGGACACATTCATGCGCTGATCGGTCCGAACGGCGCCGGCAAGACCACGTTCTTCAATCTGATCACCGGCGTGCTCGGCGCCGACCGCGGACGCATCGTCTTTGAGGGCGAGACGGTGGCCGACGCGCGGCCGTCGCGGCGCACGCTGCGCGGCATGGCGCGCACATTCCAGAACATCCGCCTGTTCCCGCACCTGACCGTGCTCGAAACCGTGATGATCGGCGAGCATTGCCGCTCGTTTCCCTCGATGTGGCAGGCGCTCGGCAGCGCGGTGCTGCAGCGCCCGTTCGGCGAGGCGCGCGAAGAAACAAAGATGCGCGAGAACGCGCTCGCGCTGCTTGGGTTCTTCGGTCTCGCCGAGAAATACGACGCCAAGGCCGGTGACCTTGCCTACGGGGATCAGCGCCGCCTCGAGATGGCGCGCGCGCTCGCGACACAGCCGCGCCTGTTGCTGCTCGACGAGCCGGCCGCCGGCATGAACCCGCAGGAGACGCACGCGCTCGACGCGCTGATCATGCGCATCCGCGACCGCGGCGTCACCATCATCCTGGTCGAGCACGACATGCGGCTCGTGATGGGCATCTCGGACCGCATCACGGTGCTCAACTTCGGCACCAAGATCGCGGAGGGCACGCCGGCCGAGATCCAAGAGAATCCGGCGGTGATCGAGGCCTATCTCGGCGAGGACGTGACGCTATGAGCATGCTCACCGTCACGGCGCTGCACGCCGGCTACGGCAAGATCGAGGTGCTGCACGGCGTCTCGCTCGCGATCGAGCCGGGTCAGATCGCCACGCTGATCGGCGCGAACGGCGCCGGCAAGACGACGCTGTTGAAGACCATTTCGGGGCTGATCCGCCCGAGCGCTGGCGCAATCGACTTCGAAGGCCAGAGCCTCACGCGCCGGCCGCCGCACAAGATCGTCGCGCAGGGCCTCAGCCACGTCCCCGAAGGCCGCGCGATTTTGAAGCGCATGACGGTGTTCGACAATCTGCGCATGGGCGCCTACGTGCGCAGCGACAATGAAATTTCCCGCGACATCGACGCGGCGTTCGCGCGCTTCCCCGTGCTCGCCGAGCGGCGCGACCAGATGGCCGGCACGCTCTCGGGCGGCGAGCAGCAGATGCTGGCGATCGGCCGCGCGCTCGTCGCGCGCCCGCGCCTGCTGCTGCTCGACGAGCCCTCGCTCGGCCTCGCGCCGAAGATCGTCACGCGCATCTTCCAGACGCTGCGCGAATTCAAGCAGGAAGGAAAGACCATCCTGCTGGTCGAGCAGAATGCCCGCCAGGCGCTGCAGGTTGCGGACTACGGCTACGTGCTCGAACGCGGGCGTATCGCGTTCAGCGGGACCGGCGCCGCGCTGCTCACCATGCCGGAGGTGCGACAGACTTATTTGGGGCAGAGCGCCGCGTGAGCCGCTCTTGGGCAAAGCACGGCATGAGCCGCGAACTCAGACGTGCTCCCTCCCCCCATAGCCCGTCGAAGACGGGCGTAAACGCCCTTTCGCGGGGGGAGGGTTGGGGAGGGGGGTCGGAGTCGGTCGCACTGTCGGGTCGACCAATCACGAACCCCCCCCCCCACCCCCCCCCCCCCCCGGGGGGGGG
>Ga0081539_10006508_pt1 | contig 11164 bp, 8 predicted proteins | sample TabmetS4T2R2_FD_71023 | JGI IMG/M metagenome (GOLD analysis project Ga0081539, IMG submission 71023) | Tabebuia heterophylla rhizosphere microbial communities from the University of Puerto Rico - S4T2R2 | ecosystem: Host-associated > Plants > Roots > Rhizosphere ... | reverse complement strand
GTTCGGTTTGAGACGGCTCTCGCCTGCGGGTTCTAGCAACGGCCCCCATGACTCCAAAGCCGACAATAAGGATGAAAGCAATACCGATCCATGTCGAGCTCAAACCAAGCAATGACGCGCCATAAGCCAATGCGCCTGCCACCAAAATGACACCGATCATATAGATCATAAAGTTTGACATATAGGTTCCTCCCCTTAATCGAGCCATTAAACGACGTACCATGAAGCAGTCAACGCAAAGAACAGGCCACAACAAAAAACTGGAGATCGGCCGCATTTTCCCTATTTTTACCTGATATAAAAACCATTCTCTTCAGACAAGGTGTTTGATCATATTACATGGCTGAATGGAAGTTTGATGGCAGCGAGTACATTTTCGATAACGCTTAGCGCCGATCGTCCCGCCCGCGTTGCTCGCCGATTGAGAATCAACCTGGCATTCCGGTTGCGTGAATTCACCAGGACAGGATTAAGAACTACTGCTGATTCAGTCACGGACGGCATCTTGCCAATTGTATTGAATTGGGCGGAAGTGTATGGCTGAGCTACTGTCTTGAAGAATTGATTAAATCCTATAAAGGATGAAGAGATAATGGGTGTGAAACCATTCAAGATAAATCTCAAGCAGGAGATACTGGATGATCTAAGAGCGCGTCTGGCGCGAACTCGCTGGACTGATGAGATCGCGGGAGCGGGTTGGGATTACGGAACCAATTTAAGCTACTTGAAAGAATTATGTAGCTATTGGCGGAACGAATTCGATTGGCGTAGGCAAGAAAAATATCTCAACTCATTTCACCATTTTCGCGCCGATGTTGACGGTCTCGGCATTCATTTCATTCACGAGCGCGGGCGGGGCAAGGACCCGCTGCCGCTTCTGCTGATACACGGCTATCCCGATTCGTTCTTCCGTTTTCACAAGATCATCCCGATGCTCACTGATCCTGAAAATAATGGCGGCAAAGCTCAAGATGCTTTCGATGTTGTCGTCCCATCTATTCCCGGTTACGGATTTTCAGATCGCCCGAAGGAAAAAGGGATGAACACTCAACGTATCGCTGAGCTCTTCGCCGAGTTGATGATCGATGGGCTCGATTACAACAGATTTGGCGGGCACGGCGGCGATTGGGGCAGCAGCATCACCGAACAACTCGCCCTTAATCATGCCGATTCGCTGATCGGGATTCATTTGACCGATATTCCATACCATCATTTGTTTCAGGTTCCGCCCAAAGATTTGTCTGGGGCCGAGCAAAAATATCTGGAAGCAGGCAAAAAATGGCAGATGGCAGAAGGCGCATACGCCATGATTCAGGCAACGAGACCACAAACGCTAGCCTCTGGGCTGAATGATTCTCCGGCGGGGCTAGCGGGGTGGATCATCGAGAAATTTCGCTTGTGGAGCGATTCCGGGGGCGACGTGGAAAGTCGTTTCACCAGGGACGAGTTGCTGACGAATCTGACGATCTACTGGGCGACGGAAACAATCAACTCATCATTTCGAATCTATTACGAAACGATGCGAAACCCGCCGTCCAATGCTGCCAAACGCGTCGCGGTACCGACCGGCGCGGCGATCGCGCCGAAAGATCTGGTTCCCGCACCGCGTGCATTTGCCGAGCGTTTCTTCAATCTTCAACACTGGACGGAGTTGCCGCGGGGTGGGCATTTTGCCGCCCTGGAAGAACCGGAGTTGCTGGTCGAAGACATTCGGGCCTTTTTCCGTCCGCTGCGAAACGCGGGCAGGAGCAATTAGAATCAGGAAGAGACGATGAAAGAGAAAGTTCTACGCAATATTTTACCGTGGGTTCTGTCTCTGGGGTTGATACTTTCACTCCCGCAGGAATCTTATGGTTACTCGGTACTCACCCATGAGGCGATCATCGACATGGCCTGGAACGATTCGATCACGCCCCTCTTGATCAAGCGATTTCCCGATCTGACCGCCGATCAGTTGCTCGAAGCGCATGCATATGCGTACGGTGGAGCGATTATTCAGGATATGGGATATTTCCCTTTTGGGAGTAAATTATTCACGGACCTTGCGCATTATGTCAGAAGCGGCGACTTCGTCGAATCCCTCATCGCAGAGTCACAGGACATCAACGAATATGCCTTTGCTCTCGGCGCGCTTGCGCATTATGCCGCGGATAACGAAGGCCATTCGCGAGCGGTCAATCCTTCAGTCCCTATTCTTTATCCGAAGATGCAGGCGAAGTACGGAAACGAAGTGACATACGATGAAGACCCGGCAAAACATCTGAAGACCGAATTCGGATTCGACGTCGTGCAGATGGCGCGTGGCCGCTATGCGCCCGGCGATTACCGCAACTTCATTGGATTTAAAGTGTCCAAGCCCGTGCTTGAACGCAGTTTCAAGAAAACTTACGGCATCGAGATGAAAGACATCTTTACCGATCTCGATCTGGCCATCGGCACATACCGTCGCACTGCAAGCGTGATCATTCCGAAGATGACCAAAGTTGCCTGGGAAACCAAAAAGGATGAGATCGAAAAGCTCACGCCCGGCACCACGGATCAAAAATTCATCTACAATCTTTCCGTCGCCAGCTATGAAACCGAGTGGGGCACTCAATACAAAAGACCGGGAGTGGTGACCAAGATCATGGCCTTCTGTTTCCGCATCATTCCGAAGGTGGGGCCGTTGAAAGCTCTCGCCTTCAGGCCCGCGACTCCGGAGACTGAACGGATGTTCATCACCAGCATCAATGCAGCGCTCGACCAGTACCGCCTCATGCTCTCTCGTGTCGGGACAGGTCATCTCGATCTGCCAAACAGAAACTTTGATACGGGGCAGCCGACACACGCTGGAGATTACAGGTTGGCCGATCGAACGTATGCGACATTACTGAATAAGCTGGCTGACCACAATTTCAACAATGTCAGTTCGGACCTGCGCCAAGATCTTCTGGCATTTTATAGCAATCTCAGCGCGCCAATTGCCACGAAAAAGGATCGAAGCGATTGGCGCAAGACGGTGCGCGCCATCGATCAATTGAAAGCGGCGCGGGCAGAAATCAAACAGGCAGCGCGTTGACGGCGCTCCATCTTACAGCCATTTCTCAGCCAAAGACCGGGACACCATACCTGCACTTTCCCGGAGATGTAATACAATAGTCGCAGAGCGAAGTTTAACCAAAGATAACAAAGACACCAGACATCATCCATTTGGTGGTCTCAAATGGATTTACTTTGCCCAGCCGCAAATCGTGGCAAGGCTTTAAAGGAACAATCCCATGTCCGAATCTTTCGCTGCACTACCGGTTCGCTCAAAAAGAGCGCCGGTATGGTTCATCTTGCTGGTTCTGTCTTTATTCTTTTTCACGTTGACTGCTTCGAGTGGGGCGGCGGCGGCTCAGGCGGATGCGAAGACTGCGGTCCTGCGCATCGCCATCGTCGGCGATTCCACTGTGGCCGATTACAAATCGGATGATCCACAGCGGGGCTGGGGACAATTTTTCCCAGAGTTCGTTGACCGGCAACATGTCACTGTTCGCAATTTTGCCGTCAACGGACGCAGCACGAAGACCTTCAAGAACGAGGGCCGGTGGACAGATGTGCTGGCCTTCAATCCCAACTACATTTTTATCCAGTTCGGCCATAATGATTCGCATGCGAAAGATCGGCCCGAATCGACTGACGCCAAGACGGATTACAGCGCCTATCTGCGCGAGTATGTCGAGAGCGCGCACAAACAGGGCGCGACTGCGATCCTGGTCACCCCCATGCACCGAGGCAAATGGGATCAAAGCGGACAACATCTGACACAGGAGCTGAGGCCTTATGTAGAAGCGATGCGGCAAGTGGCCCACGAAAAGAACGCGCCGCTCATCGACCTCTACACATCGAGCGAACGGGCCTTTGAGCAGTTAGGAGTCGAGGGGCTAAAAACACTCTTTGCGCAACCCACCACCGACCAGACGCATTTCAATGAAAAGGGCGCGCGGCTACTGGCAAATTTAGTAATTGAAGGGACGGACCGCGCCGTTCCCGCACTGAAAATTTATCTCAAAGGATCTGGAGCCACGCGCCCCTCGCTCAATTCCACAGCGCAGGCGCCGACGCTCTTTCTGATCGGAGATTCCACGGTGCGTAACGGACAAGGCAACGGATCGAACGGACAGTGGGGCTGGGGCGATGCGATCGCGAGTTTCTTCGATCCGGCAAAGATCAACGTCGTAAATCGCGCGAGGGGCGGCCGCAGCAGCCGGACATACATCACCGAAGGATTGTGGAACCAGGTGGTCGAAGAGCTCAAACCGGGCGATCTGATCCTTGTGCAGTTCGGCCATAACGATACCTCGCCGGTCAATGATGAGTCCCGCGCGCGCGGTTCGCTGCCCGGCGCCGGCGAAGAGACTCAGGAGATCGATAACCTGGTCACCAAGCAGCACGAGATCGTCCATACTTACGGTTGGTACCTGCGGAAGATGCTGACCGAGGCCAAGGCCAAAGGCGCTCTTCCCATTGTTTGCTCACCGGTGCCGCGCCTGAACTGGAAAGACGGCAAGCCGGTCCGCAGTTTCGAGGGCTATCGCCAGTGGGACGCCGAGGCCGCCCGCGGAGCAGGTGTGCCATTCATCGATCTCAACGAGATCATCACCCGCCAGTACGAAGCGTTGGGAATGGAAAAGGTAGAACCGCTGTTTGTCGGCGACCATACGCACACCAGCCGAGCCGGGGCCGAGTTGAATGCCGCCGCCGTCATCGCCGGATTGAAGGCGCTCCGCGAGAATCCGCTGGCTCCATACCTCTCACCACGGGCCGCCCAGGTGAGCGCAGCCGGACCAATCGCAAGTCAAAGCGCTTTTACCAGGTGGGAGAAAGAGATCGTGGCGTATGAGCAGATGGATGGCGCCAACCCGCCTCCCAAAGGGGCACTACTCTTTATTGGCTCTTCAACTATTCGCCTCTGGAAGACGCTCGCCCAGGACTTTCCCGAACATCGTGTCATCAATCGCGGGTTCGGCGGATCAGAGATCGCGGACGCCACCCATTTCGCCGAGCGGATTATCTTTCCTTATGAACCACGGATGATCTTTCTTCGCGCCGGCGGCAATGACATTCATGCCGGCAAATCGCCCGCCCAGGTCTTTGCGGATTACAAACAGTTTGTCGCCAAAATCTCCGCGCGATTGCCCGCGGCAGAGATCGTGTTTATCTCGCTCAGCCCCAGTATCGCGCGATGGAACGAGGCCGATCAGAACAAGGAGCTGAACAAAATGATCAAGGAATACACGAAACAGTCACCGCGCCTGAAATATATTGAAACTTACGATATAGTGCTCGGTCCCGACGGAAAGCCACGACCGGAGCTTTTCATCGAAGATAAGCTCCATTTCAATGCCGCCGGTTATAAGTTATTGACTGAACGCGTACGCGCCTCTCTGAAGGATGAAGGTGAAAAATAGAGCAAGGATGAGGGATGAACAAGGCGCCTCACCCTTCATCCTTTGTTGATCTTTCCTCACTAATTTATGTCTAAATTCCACCGTTTCTTTTCGGAGTTGGGCCCCGGATTAATCACCGGGGCGGCGGACGACGACCCTTCAGGGATTTCGACCTATTCAGTGACCGGGGCGGCGTTCGGATTCGCGCAACTGTGGACGGTGCTCTTTTCATTTCCGCTGATGGTCGCCGTGCAATTGATGTGCGCACGATTGGGGATGGTCACCGGTTTAGGATTGGCCGGCGTGTTACGTCGCCGTTATCCGCGCCCAGTGTTATGGAGCGCGTGCGGATTACTGATCATCGCCAATACGGTGAACATCGGCGCCGATCTGGGCGGCATGGCAGCCGCCATGCAGATGATTACCGGCATCAATTCGATCATCTGGCTGCCCATCTTTGCCGCAACCATTGTCGTCTTCCTGGTCTGGTTCAAGTACCGCCACCTGGTGCTCATCTTCAAATGGCTGACGTTGGTGCTGTTCGCATACATCATCGCGGCCGTTCTCGCCCATCCGGATTGGATAAAAGTGCTGCGAGCAACCTTCGTTCCGCACATCGAGTGGAATGCCAATTATCTGGCGACCTTCATCGCGATCATGGGAACGACGATCTCACCTTATCTCTTCTTCTGGCAAGCGGCGCAAGAGGTCGAAGAGGAACGAGCCAAGGGCCGATTGACTGCTCAAAGCCGCCGCGGAGCCACTGATGAAGAACTGAGAGCGGCACGAACCGATGTCTTGACGGGCATGGCCTTTGCGGGAGTGGTCATGTATTTCATCATCGTCACGACCGGCGCCACGCTCCACGCGGCAGGCCAATACCGGATTGATACCGCGCAACAGGCGGCGGAGGCCTTGCGACCAATAGCCGGTAATGCGGCTTATCTTCTCTTCGCTCTCGGCCTGGTGGGAACCGGAATGCTCGGAGTACCTGTGCTAGCGGGCTCGGCAGCCTATGCCATCTCTGAAGCGCGCCACTGGCGCGGTTCGCTGGACGATCCCCCAAGACCCGCTGCAAAGTTCTACCTTGTCCTCAGTTTATCGGTGATCCTCGGATTAATTCTCGATTATGCAGGTTTCAATGCTGTCCGCATGCTGTTCTGGGCGGCAGTTATCAACGGCGTGCTCGCTCCGCCGCTCATCATCCTGGTCGTCTTGCTCACCAGCGATCCCAAAGTGATGGGAGCACGCACCAATCCGCCGGTTCTGCGTTGGCTGGGCTGGGGGACGGCTTTAATCATGATCGCCGCCAGCATTGCAATGTTCGTATCATGAATACTTCGACAATCCTACCTCAATAGAATCGATACTTCGACAATCAAGACCGCGGCGAAACGCTCACCGATACTTCACTACCTTCATAACCACGAATACAAAAAATAACTACAAGTTTACCCAACATTGTAAAAACCGGTACGAAAGTGGTCTTGCAAAATAATCACAAATTGGTTCTTAAACAAGAACCAGTTATTGGTTACTCTGTCGCTGATGAGATAGTTCAATAATTAATTCCGGTCTAAAGAGTCGATCTTTTCGTATTACACCGCAAGATTCGGCTGCAAGATTCGGGATTCGGCCGCAAGATTCAGATAGATTCGATTAAGACTGACTGGTACTTTCTCGGCAGGGTAGAGGAGGATATGAAAAGCTTATCTAACAAGATAATGGATTCAAGAGTTGTGTCGATTAATCGCCAACTACTAAAGGTTATTGGACAATTTTCCATTCTCGTAGGGATGCTGCTCGTATGTGTGAAGGTTAGCCAGGCGCAAAACTCCCGGACCGCTTCAGCGCAGTCATACATTCAACGCGGCATCGAGTGGTTAGACAAAGGCGAGTGGGAGCGTGCCATTGCCGATTTCGATCTAGCCATCGCTTTCGATCCACGCGCATCTGTGGCCTATAACAATCGGGGGGTAGCTCGTCAGGCAAGAGGTAATTTGGATGGTGCGCTGGCCGATTTCAATCAGGCGATCGAAATCGATCGACGTTATGTTAAAGCCTATAATAACCGCGGGTTGTTACATGACATGCGCGGAGAGTACGATGATGCTATTACCGATTTTAGCAAAGCTTTAGAATTCGATCCTCGCTATGCCCGTGCGCTCAGCAGCCGCGCCAATACTCGTTATGCAAAAGGCGATTTGACCGGTGCTATCAGTGATAGCACCCAAGCCCTAACACTCAACCCGCGGTCCCAATTATCCTACACTGTACGTGGACTGGCTCGGGAGCGGCAGAGAGATTTCGATGGCGCGATTGCTGATTTCAGCCGGGCGCTCGAAATCGATCCCCAATCTGCTGAAGTTTATTACAATCGCGGGAACGCTCGTTTTACCAAGGGTGAGTTTAAACAGGCTATTGCGGATTACACACAGGCTATCAAGTACAATCCGAATTTCGCTGAAGCCTACAATAATCGCGGAGTGATTTTTGGAGCACAGGGCGAGTTGAATCGCGCAATGGAAGATTACGATCGAGCCCTCCAACTCAAGCCGCTCGGGGCAGCGACCTATCTAAATCGCGGGCTGATCAAACTGTTGCAAGGGCAAAGGGCAGAGGCGCAGAAGGATTTCGATCAATCTCTGGCCCTGGATTGCAATCTGAGATCAACCATGGAGGAGCGCATTGAGCAGATGAAGCAACGCTTGGCCAATAAGCCTTAGGCCGGTATCGCGAAATGTTGCACGACACAATCGGCCTTTTTGTCATGGCGGCGCAATGCGCTGCCATGATAAAAGGCCAAAGTTGAGTTGCCTCCTCAAAGAAAAAATGCGGTAAATTTCAGCTTCGCGCTCGCGCTTGCTTTTGCGCTTTCAATGCCAGTTCCGTAGCGAGAAAACAGTGCTCCTGCGTCATGGCGGTCTCTGTCCGGTTGAGGATATCGTTGATCAGTTGCTCACCATAAGGCACCGGGTCCTTGCTGCAATCGAAATAACGGGTCTCTTTCTGATTGACGAGGAAAAGGTGACTGCCCCCCGGTCGTCCTGCGAGGTCGCAGTTTTTGCGAAGCTCAATGAACCCTTCGGTTCCCAGGATCGTCAGTCGCCCATCACCCCAAGTATTCAGCCCATCAGGAGTGAACCAATCGACGCGGATGTAACCCGTCCCACCATTGCCGCGCAGCATGGCATCGCCGAAATCCTCGAACTGCGGGTATTGTGGATGATTGACGTTGCCGATTTGCGAGGCGACGACCTCCGCACTGGTCGAACCGGTAAAGAAGAGAAATTGATCGAACTGGTGCGAAGCGATGTCGCAAATAATGCCGCCAAAATATTTGCGATCCCAAAACCAGGCGGGGCGGCTCTGCGGAGTCACGCGATGAGGCCCCAATCCAATGGTTTGAATGACTTTTCCAATAGCTCCGGCTTTGACCATTTCGCCCGCCTTGACCGTCGCCGGATTCTCAAACCGTTCGCTGTACATAATTGAATAGATGCGTTTGGTCTGTCGCTGCCAGCGGCGCACCTCCGCCAGCTGTTCCAGCGAGGTAATGCCCGGCTTATCGACCATAAAATCCTTGCCATGTTGCATCACCCGAATACCCAGCGGCGCGCGCTCATTTGGAATCGAGGCGCTGACGACCAGATGGATGGATTTGTCTTCGAGAATTTCAGCTTCACTGCGTACAAGTTTCGCCTGAGGAAAATCCTGACTGAACTTGGCCGCCAAATCGGGTTCTTTGGCGTAGAAAGATACCAATTCGCCCCCGCCGCGCAGCATGGCTTTTGTCTGCCCGTTGATATGACCGTGGTTCAATCCGATCACTGAGAACCGGATGCGACCGTTCGCCGCGCGAGTCACATTGGGAAGCAAGGAATGAGCCGTGAGCCCAGCAGCGGTCGCCACGGTTGTTTTAAGAAAGCTCCGTCGTTTATTAGGTTTGTCGTCCACAGCGATCAGCCTCCGTTTCTTCACACCAGGTAAATTCAGCGTATTGTTAAGATTGGGCGGAAAATATATACCAAGAAGGAGAAAGGATGAAGGAAAAGGGCGGAAGAAGACCGGGGGAAGGATGAAGAATTACGAGGGATGACATTCTCCCCCTCATCCCTCATCCCTTTCTTCATCCTCCCTTCCCTCTCCCTTCATTCTTTATCCCCTTTTTCTCCCGTTAACGGGAAAATATCTACCGCTCAGCAGAAAGGTTTTGAATCTCGCACCGCTTAACAGTATTGATTACCCTGCAAGTTGAGGTCACAACCGCTCGCAGAGGAGGCAATGATGAAATTGATGGCGATTCTCCGTGGCGCCTGGCTCATTGCAATGATTCTTATTAGTTTCACTTTCAATAACTCTTGGTACAAATTCCAACAGGAGATCAAAGATGAAGACATCTGTGATTGAGCGCCCTACAATCGAGCCGGCGGCGGAAAGCGAAGCGATGTCGAAAACGGGTAACTATACGGCGCCGGCGCCGGTTGTCGTGCGAAATCTGATTAAACGCTATGGAGAGGTAACGGCGGTTGCGGGAATAAGTTTCGAGGTGAGCCGTGGTGAGATTTTCGGCCTCCTCGGTCCGAACGGCGCTGGAAAGACCACAACGGTCGAGATTCTCGAAGGACTCCGGTCGCGCGATGGCGGCGAAGTCACCGTTTGCGGTTTCGATCCGGCCTCTCACAGCAATGAGGTCAAGGAGCGCATTGGCGTCACGCTCCAGGCGACCGCGATCGATGACGATATCGAGGTCCGTGAAGTGCTGACGCTCTTCGGTAGTTTCTACTCGCGCCATGCCGATGTGGGTGAACTGCTGAAAATGGTGGCGCTCGAAGAGAAAGCCCGCAGCCGGTTCGATACGCTCTCGGGAGGACAACAGCAACGGTTAGCAATCGCGCTCGCCCTGATCAATGATCCGGAGGTGATCATCCTCGATGAACCGACCACCGGGCTCGATGCGCAAGGGCGTCGAGAATTACATCAGGTGATTGAACGGCTTAAGGCCGAAGGCAAGACCGTCATTTTAACGACGCATTACATCGAAGAGGCCGAAAAACTCTGTGATCGGGTGGCAATTATCGATTACGGCAAGATTATTGCGATCGGCAGTCCGCGTGAATTAATCGCGGCTTCACGTGGTCAATCGCGCATTGAGCTGCGAACGACCGAACCTGTGACGATTGCCGAACTCCGCCGGATTCCCTTTGTCGAAAGTGTCGTGGAGAACAATGGCGCTTATTTGCTGCGCAGTCCTGATGCGCCCCGCGCGCTGATCGAATTAATCAAATGGATGGAGGCGGGAAATATCGAGTTGGCCGATCTGCATATCACACGGCCGACATTGGAAGACACCTTTATCGAATTAACCGGAAAGAGGATACGCGAATGACAACACAACACGATTTCTCCCATTCCTTTCGCGCGCTCGCGAATAATACTTTAATGAATATTAAACTGACATTTCGCGACCGCCAGGCGATCTTTTGGATCTTCGTCTTTCCGCTCTTCTTCCTCTTTCTGTTCGCGACCATCTTTGCTCGAAGCCGCCCCGAAATAGTCGGATCAATGCTACCCGGCCTGCTGACGATCAACTCCATGTCGAGCGGCTTGTTCGGATTGAGTATCACGCTGGTGATCGCACGCGAGCGTGGCATCCTGCGCCGGTATCGCCTGACACCGATCAGCCCGTGGATGATCCTGATGAGTAGGAGCCTTTCGAGCTTGCTGGTGGGCATTCTGACGCTTTCGTTCCA
>Ga0081539_10006507_pt1 | contig 11167 bp, 9 predicted proteins | sample TabmetS4T2R2_FD_71023 | JGI IMG/M metagenome (GOLD analysis project Ga0081539, IMG submission 71023) | Tabebuia heterophylla rhizosphere microbial communities from the University of Puerto Rico - S4T2R2 | ecosystem: Host-associated > Plants > Roots > Rhizosphere ... | reverse complement strand
GAACGCCTGGGCGAGCTTCGCGAAATCGGGGCGGGGCAGAGGGGCGGAGTGGTAGTTCCCGCCGTAGATGATCTCCTGCCACTGGCGGATCATCCCGAGCTTCTTGTTGTCGAGCAGCGCGATCTTCACCGGGATGCGGTCCGCGACGAGGGTCATCAGCTCCTGGAACGTCATCTGGAAGCCGCCGTCGCCGGTGATCGCCCACGTCTCGCGATCCGGGGCCCCGATTGCGGCGCCCATCGCCGCGGGGACGCTGAAGCCCATCGTGCCCAGCCCCCCGGACGAAACGTGGGTGTTCGGCCGGCGGAAGCCGGCATAGCGGGCGAGCCACATCTGGTTCTGGCCGACGTCGGCGACGTAGGTGGCGGCGTGCTCGGTGAGCTCTCCGATCCGCGCGATCACGTAGTCGGCGGACAGGAGCCCGTCGCGCCACGCGCCGGAGCCGTGCCACGACGACCCCTCGGACTCGCGGCGCCATTCGGCAAGCTCTGCGAAGTAGTCCGCCCGCGTCGCCGGATCGACCTCCTCGACCATCGGCAGGAGCGCGGCGAGAACGCGCTTCGCATCGCCCACGATGGGCACCTCGACCGCGACGTTCTTGCCGATCTCGGCCGGGTCGATGTCGACGTGGACGATCCGGGCGTACGGCGCGTAGGTCCGGACGTTGCCGGTGACCCGGTCGTCGAAGCGCATCCCGACCGCGAGGAGAAGATCGGCCGACTGGATCGCCTTGTTCACGTGCTTCCAGCCGTGCATCCCCATGTAGCCGTAGCTGAGCGGGTGCGTCTCGTCGATCGCGCCGATCCCGAGGAGCGTGTGGGCGACCGGGATCTGCGCCTTCTCGGCGAGCGCGACGAGCTCGTCCCAGGCCTCCGCGTGGAGGACGCCGTGACCCGCCAGGATCACCGGCCGCCTGGCTGCCGCGAGCTCGGCGGCGGCGAGCTTCAGCTGGCGGCCATTCGCATCGAGGTTCGGCCGGAACCCCGGCAGGCCGGCGATCACCTCGTCGGTCGTGGGATGGGGCGCCGACGTCTCCTGCTGGAGGGCGTCCTTCGTGATGTCGACATGGACCGGGCCGGGCCTGCCTGTGCGGGCGATGTGGAACGCCTCGGCGAGCACGCGCGGCAGGTCGTTGGCGTCCCGGACGAGATAGTTGTGCTTGGTCATCGGCAGGGTGATGCCGTTGATGTCGATCTCCTGGAACGCGTCCTTGCCGATCAGCGCGGACGGGACGTTACCGGTGATCGCGACCATCGGCACCGAATCGAGGAGAGCGGTCCCGATCCCGGTGACGAGGTTGGTCGCGCCCGGTCCGGAGGTGCCCATGCACACCCCGACCTGGCCGGTGACCCGGGCGTAGCCGTCGGCGGCGTGGGCACCGCCCTGCTCGTGTCGGACCAGCACGTGCCGGAGACCCGGGTAGTCGCCGAGCACGTCGTACAGCGGCAGGATCACCCCGCCCGGGTAGCTGAAGAACACGTCGACGCCCTGGAGCAGGAGCGCCTCGCACACGACGTCGGCGCCGATCCGCGTCCGGTGGCGCGGTCGCGCGTCGTCGAGCATCGCCCGCCGAGCGGCCTCGACTGCCGCCGCGTGCGCGGTACCTTCGCCCGGGATGTGGCTCCGCCGCTCGCCGGGCGCCGCGGCCGGCGCTGCGGTCGTGGGCCCCTTCGTCATCGTCATCGATCCCTGCCTGCCCCTCGTCTGGTTCGGTTCGATCGGTGATCGGTGGCGCCGGAGCGCCCCGCCCATCCGCGGGCCAACAAAAAACCCTCGCCTCCCGGCGAGGGTCCCGTTGGTCCCGGTGGTTCGTGCGCCTAGCGCCCGTTCCTCCGCGTTCCTCCGTTCTCCCGCCGGGAGCCGGTAATGAGAAGCCCGAGAAGGCTCTCGAGACCGACGACGAGGGAGCGGAGAAGGGAGAGGAACGAGCCGTCCGAAAGCCCGGGCGTGTTCAGCGGCAGCTGCACGCGCCGGCCGTCCGTCGTGACGACGACGGCGACGTGGCGTCGATTGCGGCCATCGAACAGACCCAATGCGGTCTCCCGAACGGAACCCGGCCGACCCGGGCGGTTCGCGCAGTCTACGGGGCGCTCGGTGATCGTGCAACCGCCCGGACCGCACCGCAATCGCAGCTCGAACAGCCCGCAGGTGCGCCCGAGCGCGGGGGCACCACGCACATCGCGGGCGTCGGCCGAGGCGGCCGCCCGCATCTGGAACCGCCCCCGGCCGGATGCGACGAGACCGCCGGTCGCCCGGCGGTCTCGATGCTTCCCCCAGCCCTCATCGGGCTCAGTTCCAGCGGTGCCCTGCCTCGAGGACGAGTGCAGAGCTGGCAAGCGCGGAGAGGATCAGAACGACCCGAAAGGCCTGAGCCTTCAGCATGCGAGTCATCTGATCACTCCCAGCGCACGCCGGCGCCGATGGTCAGAGCCAGTGACGCGAGGAGCGTCAGGGCTCCGGTGAAGCGCGCCAGGTTCGCCTTCACGAGTGACTCCTTTGAGTCTTGCGGGATGCACTCGGCGATCGGCAGCCGGGCGGTCTTCGCACGAAGATCCCTGGCTTTGCGTCCCCGCCTCGCGGCGGGTTTGCCCTGGACGATGTGACCGAGCCGAGGGCGTTCTGCCCTCGCGGCCACGATCGCCCCGGATGACCCGGATGGACATGACCCGTGGGTCCCAGACGGGTCCTGTATTGCGGGTCAGTGCCGCGGAGCACCGCCCCGCGCGCGCTGCCCGGCGCCCGGCCGCGATCAGCGAGCCACAGCGCCGGCCGGGCTGGACACGGGATCGCCAGCGGTTCCACGACCACGACCCATCGTGGCCACGATCAGCCAGGCCACGCCGACGCCGAGGATCACGTCGCCGATGCTGAAGACGTTCGTAAACGGCAGCCACGACGGAAGGACGAACCGGTCGATCAGCCACGGGAACGCCGGATCCTCGACGAGGGCGCTGTTCGTGTAGACCGTGGACGTGCTCTTGCCGATCGCGGCCAGGGCCTCGGCCGTGGACGGCATGTAGCCGTCGTTCGCGAGGATCGCGGTCATGTTGCAGACAGCCCCGACGACGATCAGCGGCATGCCCGGGATCGCGAGGTTCCGGAGGATGGCGACCCCGACCATCAGCGTCGAGACGATGTAGAGCGGCGGTCCGGCGTCGCCGATCACGCTGGACACCTGCTCGCTGAACAGGACGACCTGGGTGAGGAAGCCGACGAAGATCAGCGGCCACCAGCGCACCCGGAGGTCGCCGATCGCGAGGAGGCGACCGCCGAGGGCCAGACCGACCGCGAGCCCGATGAGGACCGCGTACAGGATGAACATCGCTCAGGTCGTGCCTCGTCCGAACGTCATGACGGGGCGGCCGGAGTGACGACGCGGCGGCGGCCGCCATGGCTCGGCAGCGCGTCGCGGCCGCCCGAGCCCGGTCGACGGCCAACCTGCGACGCGCTCAATGGCAGGAAGGCAGCCGCGATCGCGTCCCCGTCGCCGGGGCGCGCGAAGAGGTAGCCCTGGCCAAGCTCGCAGCCCAGCGCGCGGAGGGCGTCGAGTTGGCCCTCGTTCTCGATCCCCTCGGCGATGACCCGCAGACCGAGCGTCCCGCCAAGCGCCACAATGGCCTTGGCGAAGGCCCAGTCGTCGGACCCGGCGTCGCCGCTGCCGATGAACTCTCGGGCGATCTTCAGGATGTCGACCCGGAAGCGGCGGAGGTAGCCGAGCGACGAGTAGCCGGTCCCGAAGTCGTCGATCGCGATCCGGATCCCGAGGGCGCGCAGGGCCTCGAGCCGGGCGATCGTCGTCTGGGTGTCGTGGAACATCGCGCTCTCGGTCAGCTCGAGGACGAGGTCCTCTGCCGGGAAGCCGGTGTCCGCGAGGATCATCTCGAGATCCTCGACGAAGTCGACCTGCTGGAGCTGGGCCGCCGACAGGTTGACCGACAGGACGAGGTGATCCATCGCCCGGTCGCGCCGCCAGCCGGCGGCTTCGCGGCAGCTCTCCGTCAGGACCCACCGCCCCAAGGCCAAGATCGAGCCGCTCTCCTGGGCCAGGTGGATGAACTCGTCCGGACCAAGGACACCGCGCGTGGGGTGACGCCAGCGGATCAGCGCCTCGAGCCCGTAGATCGCTCCGTCCGCGAGCTCGACGATCGGCTGGTAATGGACGACGAGCTCGCCCCGGCCGACGCTCTTGGAGAGCTCCGAGGCCAGCGCGTGTCGCTCGACGAGAGCCGCGTGCATCGTCGGCTCGAACACCGCGTAGCGGCTCTTCCCGTCGGCCTTCGCCGTGTACATCGCGACGTCGGCGTTCCGCAGCAGCTCGTCGGCGTGCTGATGTTCGCCGCGGGCCGCCGCCATCCCGATGCTTGCGCTGACGGCGATCTCGTGACCGTCGATCTGGAGCGGGACCTGGAGCGCGTCGAGCAGCCGCCGGCAGACCGCCACGCTCCGGGCGAGATCCTCGTGGTCGTCGAGCAGTAGGGCGAACTCGTCCCCGCCGAGACGAGCCGCGATGTCGCCCGCCCGCACGCAGCTCCGGACGCGATCGGCCACCGCGACGAGGAGCTGGTCGCCGGCGCGGTGCCCCAGGGTGTCGTTCACCACCTTGAAGTCGTCGAGGTCGATGAACAGGACGACCGGGCGCAGCCCGTCCTCGTCGTTCGCGATCCGCTCGTTGACCTGGTCCACGAACAGGCTCCGGTTGGCGAGGCCCGTGAGTGGGTCGTGGTAGGCCTGGTAGCGGAGCTCCTCCTTGAGCCGGGACAGCTCCGACAGCGACTGCTCGAGCTGGCCGTTCTCCAGCGCGATCGCCGCCTGGTTGGCGAGGGTCTCGAGGAGGCGCAGGTCGTCGTCCGTGAACGACGTGCCCTCGGTCAGGCGATGGCCGATGAGGAGCGAGCCGATGACGCCGGACTCACCGCGGAGCGGGGCGACCATCGCCTGGCGGCTGCCCGGCCCGGTCGAACGGCCGAGCGCGGCCTCGAAGAAGAACGCCTGCGCCTCGCTCCGGACGCGGTGGACCGTCGCATCGTCCGGATTGATCGAGACCGGCTCCATGACCGACGGGGCGCGGCCATCGATGCTCCGTGTCCGCAGGGCGGCATCGCCGCCGTCGCGTGGGAAGAGGAGCACCTCGGCCTGCTCGGCCCGGAACATCTCCCGAGCGTGGTCGAGCAGCGCGACGATCGCGGAGTCCAGCTCCGGGGAGTGCTGGAGGATCCGGCCTGATTGGTACAGGAACTCGAGCCGTTCGCCCTTCTCGCGTTCGGACAGGTACGCCCGGTACGCGAGGAAGACCGTGACGAGGGGCACGATCAGGAGCCAGGTGAGCTTCCAGTCCACCCACAGGATCGAGACCGCGAGCAAGGCGAGGCTCGTGTTGGCGACCGCGACCAGGCCGCCGAACTGGAGCATCTGGGGCAGCTTCTGGAACTGCGGGGCGCCGCCGGACAGCGAGATGGCGGTGGCGACACACAGAGACGAGAGGACGGTCGTCGTCATCGTCGCGGTGAAGGCCGCGAACCAGTCGGCCGGGCTCGGGGTGCCGGCGTGCGTTCCGAGCATATGGAACACCGCCAGGGCCGCCGCGCCGCCGAGCCCGAAGTTGACGAGGTTGAAGACGAGCTTCAGCGGCGCCTGACGCGCCCACAGGAGCGCCACGCCCGAGCCCACGAGCAGCGCCACCAGGTAGTCGGTCGGGTCCAGGAGGAACAGGCCGATGACCGCGGGGAACTCGCTCAGCGAGAAGGAGTGCTGCTCGCGCCGGAAGCTGACCGGGACGACCTTGATCTCCGCGAGGCAGAACGCCGCTCCGATCGCCGGCCATGGGATGACGATCGGGGGCACGGCGATCGCGCGGCCCTGCACGACGCCGACCTCGAGCAGGATCGCGAGTAGCGCCAGGCCCAGGCTGAAGAGCCAGACACGGGCGGCGGGCGGGACCAGCGGGTCGGCCCGGCGCCGCAGCGCATCATCGACAGCGTCGGCTTCGGCAGCGACACCGAACCTCGCTCGGACCGCCGCAGGGCGGTCCGCATCCGACATGGACATGCCTCCACTGGTACCCCCCGGGGCACTTCGAGTTGTACGGGACTAGCGGGGACGGTCGGACTGGTTCCGAGGTCCCACTCCACGCAGGACGTTCGGCGAGTGGCGCATCGCGATGGCGAGCAGCAGCGCGATCCCCATCCCGATCAGCGCATCGCCGGCGCTGAAGACATTCGCGAACGGGACGCCCGCCGGGATCGCGAAGATGTCGGTCAACGGCCGGAGCGCCGGCTCGGCCAGGACGGTGCTGTTCGAGGGTCGATCGATGACGACGCCCGCCGTTGCGAGGGCGGCGGGGTCGGCCGGCATCGCCCCACCGTTTGCCACGATCGCCGCGAGGTTCGCCGCGGCGCCAGCCGCGATCAGCGGGACGCCGGCGATCGTGAGGTTCGCGAGGACGACGAGGAGGACGGCGGCGGTCGATGCCACGTACACCGCCCGAGCGACCCCATCGGGGATCGCCTCGCCGAGGGCCGAGAACAGGAGGACCTGGACGAGCAGCGCGACCAGCGCCAACGGGGCGAAGCGGATCCGGAGCGACGTCAGCCCATCGAGCCGGCCGCCCGTGAGCCATCCCGCGAGGAGCCCGGCGGGGATCGCGTACACGATGAACACGGGGCCAGTATCGGTGGCGGCCGTGACGGCGGTCCTGTGCTAGCCTCTCGGCCCGTCGGATCCCTACCGCGAGCGCCATGACCGCCACCACCCCGCGCACGATCGTCGACAAGATCTGGGACGACCACGTCGTCATGCAGGAGGCCGGCGCGCCCGCGGTCCTCGCGGTCGATCTTCACCTCGTCCACGAGGTGACCTCGCCCCAGGCGTTCAGCGGGCTCCGCGCCCGAGGCCTCCGCGTCCGCCATCCCGAGCGGACCGTGGCGACGGCCGACCACTCGACGCCGACCCACTCGCGCGCCCTGCCGATCGCCGACCCGATGGCCGCGGCTCAGGTCGCCCAGCTCGAGACGAACTGCCGGGAGTTCGGCATCCCGCTCCACGGCCTCGGATCGCCCGGCCAGGGGATCGTCCACGTCATCGGCCCGCAGATGGGCCTGACCCAGCCGGGCATGACGATCGTCTGCGGCGACTCGCACACCGCGACCCACGGCGCCTTCGGGGCGCTGGCATTCGGGATCGGGACGAGCGAGGTCGAGATGGTCCTCGCGACCCAGACGCTCCTCCAGCGCAAGCCGAAGACGTACGAGGTTCGGGTCGACGGGCGGCTCGCTCCCGGCGTCAGCAGCAAGGACATCATCCTGGCGTTGATCGCCCGGATCGGGATCGGCGGCGGCACCGGCCACGTCTTCGAGTACGGCGGCGAGGCGATCCGGGCACTGACGATGGAGCAGCGGATGACGATCTGCAACATGTCGATCGAGGGCGGAGCACGGGCCGGCCTGATCGCGCCGGACGACACGACGTTCGAGTACCTCGCCGGGCGGACGCACGTCCCTCAGGGCGCCGCATGGGACGAGGCGGTCGCTCGCTGGCGGACCCTCCCGAGCGATGACGGCGCGACGTACGACCGCTCGATCACGATCGACGCCGGGGCCCTGGAGCCCATGGTCACGTACGGCACGAACCCCGGCATGGGCATCCCGATCACGTCCCAGGTGCCTTCGCCGGACGACCAGTCGGACGGGCTCGCCCGCCGAGCGCTGGAACGGGCCCTCGATTACATGGACCTCCGACCCGGCCAGGCGATCCTCGGCCAGAAGGTCGACGTCGTCTTCGTCGGCTCGTGCACGAACGGCCGGATCAGTGACCTGCGGCTGGCCGCCGAGGTCCTCAAGGACCGCAAGGTGGCGCCGGGCGTGCGGATGATGATCGTGCCCGGCTCCGACGAGGTGAAGCGCGAGGCCGAGCGCGAGGGACTCGGCGAGGTGTTCAAGGCCGCCGGCGCCGAATGGCGCGAGGCGGGCTGCTCGATGTGCATCGCGATGAACGGCGACCAGCTGTCGCCGGGCCAATACGCGATCTCGACGTCGAACCGGAACTTCGAGGGGCGCCAGGGCAAGGGCGGGCGCACCTTCCTCGCCTCGCCCCTCACCGCGGCCGCGTCGGCGATCCGGGGCGAGGTCACCGATCCGCGGACCCTGCCCGGGATCGAGGCGCTCGCGGCCGTTGGGGGCCGCTGATCGTGGCCGAGCCGTTCACGACGTTCACGAGCGCCGTGATCCCGCTGCCGGCGGACAACGTCGACACCGACCAGATCGTCCCGGCGCGCTACCTGAAGGTCACCGACAAGGCCGGCCTCCGGGACGCGCTGTTCCACGACTGGCGCTACGACGAGGACGGCGGGCTGAAGGAGCCGCTGTTCGTCATGGACCGCGTCGCGATGCTGGACCGACGGATCCTGCTCGTCGGCGACAACTTCGGGACCGGCTCGTCGCGCGAGCACGCGCCGTGGGCGCTCACCGCGTGGGGCATCCGGGCGATCCTGTCGACGTCGTTCGCGGACATCTTCCGGAACAACGCCCTGAAGAACGGGCTGCTCCCGATCGTCGTCGAGCCCGAGAAGCACCGCCAGCTGTTCGAGATGATCGATGCGAACCCGCGGGCCGAGCTCACCGTCGATCTCGAGGCACAGGTCGTCCACCTGCCGGGCGACGAGGACCTGCCGTTCGAGGTCGATCCGTTCGCCCGGATGATGCTCCTGGCCGGGACGGACGAGCTCGGCTACCTCCTCGGCAAGCTCGACGCGATCGACGGTTGGGAGGCGAGCCATCCGGCCCGGGTCGACACGCTCGCAAGGGCGGGCTGACCGCCATCCCGGGATGGCGACGACGACGCCGCCACGGCGGGAACCGACCGGGGCGCCCCGTCGTCTGCCGGGCCATGACGACCCCTCGACGCTCTCGCGGCTCGCTCATCCCCCTCCTTGCGGCGGCCGCGGCCATCGTCGCGGCGTGTGGCTCGGCCGGCGCGCCGTCTGCCGCCCCGCCATCGGACACCTCGCCAAGCCCGTCCGCTCCGGCGCTCGCGAGCGATCTCCCGGCCTCTGATCCCGGAGCCGGCAGCGGCTCGTCCGGCAACACCGGCAGCGGCATCGTCGATCCGGGCCTGCCGGTCGACCCGAACGACCCGGCCGGCGGCGGGCAGGCCCAGCTCGTCCAACCCCGAGCCGGTCAGCAGGATCCGCACCCGGTCGCTCCGACGAAGCTCGAAGCGTCGGTCGACGGGCGGCACGTCCTCGTGAAGGTGACCTGGTACAGCGGGGTCGAGCCATGCAACGTCCTCGACTCCGTCACGGTCGAGCGGACCGGGTCGGACATCGCGATCACGCCGCTCGAAGGCACCGGCGATCCGGGTGCGATCTGCGTCGAGATCGCGGTCCTCAAGGCGACGATCGTCGACCTCGGTGAGCTCGAGCCGGGGATGTACCGGGTCACCGCCCCGACCGGCGACGCCGCCGCCCTGGAGCTGACCATCAGCTGACCTCGCCAGACGCGGACCACCGTCGCCGAGCTTCCGCGCCGAGCGAACCACCCAAGCCCCTCAGGACCTCCGACGGATCCGCGCCTATCCTTCGCGGCGGTGAACCTGTTCGATGTCGTCGTAGTCATCCTCCTCGTCGCCGCCGTCCTCATCGGGATCAGCTCGGGAGCACTACCCCAGGTCGGCGGTCTCGCCGGCGCCGCCGCGGGTGCCGCGCTGGCGATCGCCGGGTTGCCGCTCGTCCGGATGCCGCTGGGCGAGATCCCGCCCGATCTGCGCGCATTCGTGGTGCTCGGCGGGATCCTGTTCTTCGTCGGGGTCGGAGAGGCGGTCGGCTCCGCCCTCGGCCGGGCGGTTGCCGTGCGCCTCCGCGGCGGCGTGCTCGGCGTGCTCGGGTCGGCCGACCGGGTGCTCGGCGGGTTCGTGGGGGCCGGCCAGGCGCTCCTCGTCATCTGGCTGGTTGGTGGGCTCCTCGCGTCGGGACCGATGCGCTACCTGGCCACCCAGGCCCAGACGTCCTTCGTCGTGCGGACGATGAGCCGGGTCCTGCCGCCGCCCACGGAGTTCGCGGCCGAGCTCGCGACGCTCCTGGACGGGACTGGGATCCCCGAGCTGTTCGTGGGCCTGGAGCCCCTTCCGGCACCTGACGTGGAACGGCCCACCGACCCGGCGGCGCAGGCGATCGCCGAGCGCGCCATCGCCAGCACGTACCGGGTCTCGGCCGCGACGTGCCTGTTCCAGTCGTCGGGGACCGGCTTCGCGATCGCCCGCGAGTACGTCGTCACGAACGCTCACGTCGTCGCGGGCGCGACCTCGATCCGCGTCCAGGCCGCCGGCGGAGGGCTGCGCGACGCCATCCCCGTCCTGTTCGACCCGGATCTCGATGTCGCGCTCCTGTGGATCGACGATCTGGATGCTGCGCCTCTCCGGTTCGCCACGAAGGACCCGGACCGGGGTGCGGTCGGGGCGACGCTCGGGTTCCCGCACGGCAAGGGACTCGACATCGAGCCGGCCGCCGTGTCCGGGTCGTACCCGGCGCGTGGCCGGGACATCTATGGCACCGGCCAGGTCAGCCGGCGGATCCTCGAGCTCCGGGCCGTCGTCGAGCAGGGCGACAGCGGCGGGCCACTCGTCCTTGCCGACGGGACCGTGGGTGGCGTCGTGTTTGCCGAGGCGCGGACCGACGAGAACGCCGGCTACGCGCTGACGCCGACGTCGGTCGCCTCGGCCGTCACCGCCTCGATCGGCCGGACCGGCGGTGTCTCGACGGGGTCGTGCATCCACTGAGCGACCGCTCATCCGCGCCGACTACGATCGCTCGATGAGCGAAGCACGCCAACCGAGCACGGCGTCGGACGCCTCCCGGACCCTCGCCGAGCTGGCCGACCGATATTGGGACGGCGCCCTTGCTGCCCAGCCGGTGTTCGCCACGTCGATCGGCGACCGCCGCTTCGACGATCGACTGAGGCCGAACGGCCCGGGAGCCGCGGCCGCCGAGATCGCTTGGCTCGAAGGGCTCGAGGCCGAGGTTCGGGGAATCCCGACTGACGGGCTCGATCCGTCCGAGCTCGTGACGCGCGACGAGCTGCTCGATCGGATGCGAGCGGACCGCGACCTGGTCGGAGCCGGGATCGAGGCGTGGATGGTCGATCCCCTGGACGGCCCGCAGGTCGCCCTGCTCAACATC